>ERZ1463038.38-NODE-38-length-30212-cov-14.008323_pt1 | contig 30212 bp, 44 predicted proteins | sample MGYA00564479_ERZ1463038 | MGnify/ENA primary metagenome ERZ1463038 (study PRJEB39244, sample SAMEA3635134) | Helicobacter pylori | study: EMG produced TPA metagenomics assembly of PRJEB11511 data set (Assembly of a 5300-year-old Helicobacter pylori...
TCTAACGGGTGACTGGAGTTCAGACGTGTGCTCTTCCGATCTGCTCATGCACTGCGAAAGATATAGCTTGGCCGGGCGAGCCAGAGCCTCGTCGAATCCGGCGTTGTAGACCTGTTCAGTCAAGTCAGATGAGTTCATGCGCCGGACTTCAGGTGAACAGAAGCACTCACGCAGATGACGGCGGCACTGAAAATGGGGTACGTGAGGAAGGGTGGGCATTGGCGGAGGGTGAACGTCTTGGTGAACGTGGAGACGATACTGAAAGGGTGCGGTCAGCATTCTGAAGGACGCGCTGCGGGGCGCGTAACTAACTTGGCGATAGCGTTGGCCGAGGTGGTGCAGATCGAGTGCGAGGGAAAGTGGGTCGGAGAGCTGTCGCTGTTCTGTCCCGGGATACTGCAGAGCAAGGCATCAGTAACACTCAATGCTGCAGAACACCCAATGCTGCAGAAACGGGTGGGCTCACAAAGGTCGGTGAAGAAGGATCAACGCCGAGTAAAACTGCAGGTGGAGGGAGAGGACCTGGGCGTGCAAGGACGTCAGTGACGTGCCTTTCAAACGCCAGCTCGGTGCTCACGTGTGGCGGAGGGATCTTCTTCGACGCTGGGTTGTATGCGAGGTGCGGGGGGAGTGCGAGATACCAGCTCGCGAGGCTCTGGTCGAGCAGCGACAGGAGCGTCTCGCTGCTCTGGCCCAGCACGCGCACGCGGATCGCGTAGATGTTGCCGATGATCTACGGGAACTCGGTTCAGGGAGTGGGACTTTTGTGTGAAGAAAGGACGCACGCGGTTGATGATGACGGCGAGCGCGCCGGCGGCGTTGAAGCAGCTGAGCGTGTGCGTCTTCGTCGGCGGGTACCGCGCGAGCGTCGACGAGCGCGGCTGGTCCGAGTCGGCCTTGGGCGGGGAGGAACACTCGGTGCCGTCTGGGCGAAGAGGCTTCCACTGCTCGTGCTCGTCAGGCTCGTCCTCGGAGGGGAACGAGGTGTCGTAGTCGCGCTCGTGGATCGTTCCGGGCCGTCCGATGTACGACGCCGTGTAGCGGTCGAGGATGATGCAGCCCCACCAGACGCGCTTGCGGGTCTGCTTCTCCTCGTGCGAGAAGCGTTGGACGGGGAGGAACCTGTTGAAGCGCGTCGTCAGCGAAGGCGGCGTCAACGATTGCGAGTGGCAGCTCACCACTTCTCGACGTCGCGGAACAGGCCGAGGTCTTGAGCCATGCGGATTGCTGTGAGTAAAAAAAAATGAGTCTTTACCCCTTGCAGCGAGAAGAGAGAGCCTACCCATGCCGGTGAAAAGCCAGCTGGCGCTCATGCCTCCGGTGCCGATCTCGCGGTAGGCCATCAGGAGCAGAGCCTGCACGCTGACGAGTTTGCTGCTCCCGTAGTCGTAGTTCAGCACTCGCTTCGCCTTGTCGAGGTACTCCTGTCCGGCTGTGAGCGTGTTTTGTCAGCTCGGGCTCCACAGGCTCGAACAAAGGGACGCACCAGTCCAGTACTTGCCGTCGGATCTCGGGGGGTCGAGGTCGGAGTAGCGGGCCGCGAGCGCGAACATGGAGAGGAGCAGCACGATGGGGACCTTGCCCGAGCCGGCCGGGGTCGAGGGCTCGGTCGAGTTTGGGTTGCTCATCGAGTGGCGGTACTGGCGCATGAACGAGATCTTGTACAGCTATGGAGTGAGACGTTAGCAGAGGGATTATGGAACCCCAGAGTCACACGCACGATCGGGAAGTGCGGGTGAACGTAGCACCAGTAGAGGTCGAGCAAGTGCTGTTGGGTCTGACGATCTGGGAGAGGGTCTTCCGCATCGGTGAGCTGAAGAATCTCGTTCTCCGTCTTGAGCTGTGAACGACTAGGTTAAAAAACAGCAGCCAAGCCCTAGAGTTAGGGCCTTACGACTCGTCCATCCGTGGGAGGCCAGACGCCGGCGCTGGGGAACTGCACCCGGCTTTGCGTCAGTAGCAGTCAGAAAACGAGCACAGAAGTGACTACATACCTGCCAGAAAAAGTCCTTGTACCTCGCGCTCTTGGAGATGAGGTACAGTCCGCTCGACCTGTCCCGCGCCGACGAATGTCAGCTCCCGCCTCGCTGCGTAATCCGTCCGGCAACGCACCTTCCATGATAGCGAACCTCGGCGTTCTCGTTCAGCGAGAGCTGTCCAACGACGTCCGCGAGTTCTGTCATGCCCGCCCCATCCTCGACCTCGTTCCCAGGGCTCAAGTCGGCGTCCGCGCTGAGGCTGTACGACGACTGACCCGTGTGGTTGATCGCGTTCGCCGGGAGCGTCGTCTTCCCCGGCTGCTGGAACGAGAACGCCTTGCCCGGAAGCGACGAGTTCGAGCCTGCGGGCGACGCGGCGACGTTGAGGCGCCGGCGTTGCCGCGGGCTCGACGCTGAGGCCGCCTGGTCCGGGTTGAGGTGCTGAGGGATCGAAAGCGAGCCGCCGGACGCGTTGTGTGGGTTCATCGGCGACGGGAGCTCGAACGTCGGCGAGACGGGGATGTCGATCCCGTTGCGCGCCGCCGCGAGCGCGTCGTCGTCCGAGTCGCCGAGCCCCATGCCCGCGCCCGTGCGGTACGCGCCCATCGACTGGTCGAGCCTGAGCGAGTTGTCGGGGAGGCTGAACGAGCCGGGCGGAAGCCCACCGATCGACGAGTCGTTGACGCCCTGCATCGAGGAGAACGCGAGCTCCTCGTCCGTGAACCAGCGCGCGGTCGGCGCGGGTGGCAGCGGCTGCATGTCGTGCAGCGCGGACGTCGACGAGAAGCCCCGCGAGACGATCGGACCAGAGGTGGGGGGTGCTGGCGTGATGGGGTTGCCCTTCTTCCACGACTTCCGCGGCTTCGACGAGGGCAACGCTGCTGCGGCCTCGCGCAGATCCTTGGTCAGGATCTCGCGCGCCTCCTCGTCGCCTGCATGCAAAAAACGGAATGAGCTTGACTTGTAGGGGTGCAGCCGAGGCGGGGCTGACCGATGAGCTCGCCGAGCAGCAGTGACGCCCTGGGATCGTCGTTCTGGAGCAGCCCGCCGAGGAGCGCCTCCATGCGGTGCAGCCTCGATTCGATGGCCTCGATGTATCTGGGTAGACCGTGATGGATGGTCAGCGTCTCCGATCCGTGCCAGTGGCGTCTTGCGCTCACCCCTTCGGCGGTCCTCTGAATGCGGGGAACGTTGGTCAGCTCGCGTGCCGAACTCAATGGCGCTCCAGTCCGACCGCGTACCTCTTGCGAGTGGCTCCCTGGAAGGTGCACTCCGCCTTGACGATCTTGCAATTTTCGCAGGGACCGGGGACCGACTCGCCTGGCACGGGCACCCGCAGACACTTGCACTTCGACTTGCGGCAGCTGTGGAGCAGCGTGCAGCACAGTCAGCAACCAGCACCGCACCCCTGGTGCCCACCGAGTGCCCAGATTCCGCCGCCCAACCGCCCGCCGCCGGTCGAGCTGCGGGCTAGCGGCCTTCAGCCGAGAAAGGTGCGCTCACTTGTCACCTGCGGCCGAGGGGAGTCGCGTAAGCGGTCTAGCGAGCAGGCTGGTGGTACCGCAGTGTTCTTACAGGCTTTGCTGCTCCTCGTCTTGCGCTCCTTGACGCCCTTGCCCTTGCCCTTGACGTCCTTGACATCCTCGTTCGAACTGTCAAACTCCGAGTCGCTGCCCTGCAGTGCTGGGTCGATCGCAGCCTTGCTCGACATCTCGGTCCGCCTGGATGCGCGACTGGGGCTGTAGCGTGCTGGCGTGTGCTGGTGGCGGCGGGCGTGGGGAGAGCAGAGGGTCACCGGGCTCGACGCAGGAGGGGCTCCACTCGACCGCTGGAAATCGGCTGTGGCCGGTTCGCTGCGTCCTACACAGCCCAACTTGCGCTTATCTGTCTCTTGCCCTCATCTTCCATCCTCCTGGGAGTCCCCACCACGCAGAACTCGCCACCCGTGGCGCGCGGCCGAGCTCGCGGATGTCGGACCTGAGCTCGGCCTCCTCTGCAGTGGACGAGCTGGCGAAAGAAGAATCTCGACCCACGAAGCCACGCATCTACATATTTTTGGTCGGACTCGGTCACCTTTCGAGGCACTTGAAGGCGTCTCCCTCCTGGTTCCGCTGCGAGAGCGTCGCACGGACGCGCCCGACGGTGCCCAACGCGCCGGAAGATGGCGTGCGCGGGATACGCTTGCCTGGTACGCTCAAGATCTTGGGCAAATTGATCCACACGGTCTCGCTGACATTGGAGACTTCCGCCATCGTGAACGCTACGGCTGGGCGCGATCGGGCTCTGCACGCTTCCGCCGACCATAACGTGCCTCAAGGTCTTCTCTCGTCGATTCAGTACCCGAACAATCCCTACAATCCTGCTCAACTTGGACCGACCACAGTGCAAAATTCGCTGCCGCCCTTCAGAACTCGACGCGCGTGATGGACTCGGGTGGACGTCGAGCGGTCGGGCAGCGCGCAGAGGGGGCCGACGCGGCGAACGCTGCATCCCAGGACTACTTCAGGCGGGCTCAGCGATTTCGATTCCGGTCAGCTGGAAGAAGCCGACGGTCGTGAGCGCTGAATGCAGCTGCCGGCGACGAGTGGGCAAGCGCGAGGGAGGGCACTGGTAGTGGGGTCGGCTCGACGACCGTCCTGCTCGGAAGACAATAGGGTGTAGTGTTCAGAAGAAGTGGGTGGGAGGTGTGCAAGCCGAGTCGAGCTGTGCGTGCGTGCGCTCCAAAACGCCGCAAGCCGGCTTCGTTCCGTCCCATCCCCGACGCATGTCAATCACCATGGCGCGCTCGTCGAGCTCGACCAGCTCGGGGCCCTTTGGCCAGATCGGCTCCGGATCAACGACCGCGACGCCGCCGTCGCCCGTCTCAGACGCGCCGCCGCCGGCCCCGCTGCCGCTGCACCACCCGGACGTGCGCGTCGACCCCGCGACCGGCGCACGCTCGATCGGACCTCCTGCCAAGCCGTTCCCGCCGCTCGAGCGACACACGCACCGGCTCAATCGCGCGACATTTGCCCCCGCGGCTGGCGGCGACGGCGAGAGCTGGCAGGACGGCGACGGCGACGAGGTGGAGGTCTTCTTCCAGGGCGAGTGGGGCGCGGTTGTGCGGGTGCAGGCTGAGCTCAGGGGCGAGGAACGCAAGGAGAAGGCGAAGCAGCTCGTCGTCTTCCGCTCAGTCTGGATGAGGAGCATCGAGGTGCGTCTGGTGCTCGCGGCGAGGGTTGCTCGAGCTGACCACAGCTCGACCTGAGCAGGTCAAGGTCGACCGGTGGTTGGACAAGGAAGGCTCGACCGTCACCATCTCGCTCGACTTCACACCCAGCCTCGACGCCAACGACGAGCGCAGTGCGTCCGGTCCCACCAACGCAACGTGCAACGCTGACCCTTCGTTCTGCCCACAGAGACAGTACTTCACACCCTGACGCTCGATCTGAACGTGCATCACGAGGTGGGCTTCAACACAGACCGCTTCGAGAAGCTCAAACCGCGCTTCAAGCGCTGGGCCATCGTCGAGGGCGACCTCCCGGAGCAAAAGCGCCACGGACCTTGCACTTGCAGCGTATCGTAAGTTCTACTTCACTCGCCTAATCTTGAGCCGCTTCCTTACCAGCACGCGCTCACAGGCACTACCGCGCCCTCGCGATCCCGATCCCGGGGCAGACGCTCGCACCCTGGGGCCCACCGCCACCCTCCTTCGACCCAGCCAACTCGAAGACCTGGGTCTCGCCATTCCCGCGGATGCCGATTCGGGTTCGCGCTGCACCTGCTCCAGCGCCAGTCGTGCTCAACACGCGCGTGATGCGCCGCGCGCAAGACAGCTCGGACGACGACGACACCAGCGACGAGGACAAGGACGAGGAGGCCGACGTCGAAGACCTCGTAGAACGCAAGACCTCGCTGAAGAAGAGCGCGAACGGGCGCGTGGACCACCCTCCGCGCAAACGGCGCCGCTCGCACTCGACGGACCCGCCCTCGCCCTCGCGCGCCGAGTTCGACGCGCTCAAGGCCAACTTTGAGCAGTACAAGCTCGCGAATGAAGGCCTCAAGGGCGAGGTGGCGGAGCTCCGGGGCATGTTTGCCGAGCTGAAGCAGATCGTCGAGTCCAAGGCAGCGGTCGATCCCGCTCCGAAGCCGGCCGAGATGGAGGTCGAGGTCGAGGCGCCGCAAGAGCCGGAGAAGGAGCGAGAGGACGAGCCGATGCGTTATCTGCCGCCGGATGAAGACGTCGACAGCTCAGATCTGACGGACCTCGACGAAGACGACGGGCGGAGCACGCTGCGCAGCCGGCTCGAAGTCTCGGGCGACGTGCAGGCGCTCAAGGTTTGCATCCCTCGTCATTCTGCGCTGGGGTTTGGTTCGTCACTGATGCAATTCCGAACGAATGCAGGAGCTGGCTGAGATGGACATGATCTAGTAGCCCGACCCCCCATGCGTCCACAGCCCGACAATTTTCATATTCCCACCACCACCGTAGCAGACGTACTCGTCTTACCTATCTGAAAATGTGACGCTGCTTGTTGACACCATCCTCCTCTCGCCGAGCCGTGTGTCGTAGCGGATCTCTCTGACGCTTTGAGCTGTCGGTTATTTTGCTCTTGGTGAGCACCCTTCTCCCAGAGCTGCCACTATCGACTAGAACTGATCCGAGCATACTTCAGAACTGGCTCGTTCAGTAATACACCATCCTGTAGGGAGGCTCGCTTCTAGTGGTCACTCTTTAGAAGCCATCGTTCGGTCCGGCGTTGCACCATCAATGATTGTAAACTCTCGCAGCACCGCGATCAACAATCGGGGAAGTATCACGACTCCTACAACTTGCAGTACGTTGGAAGAGCTGGCGGTGCGATAGTGCGCGAGAGTGGGGTTCGACGCGACCCCATCCACTGAGAAAATCGTGAGGACTGTCGTCCAACGGATCCTTGCGGAAATCGCAGCTGGTTTACTCGTCGGTCTGATGGCCCTAGTCCTTGACGACGTCGATAGTTTGCCGGCTTAAACGGCTTCCAAATACCCGTTCCCCACCTTTCCTCTGGAGCCCCACGTTCTCCGCCTCTCCTCACTTTCTCCAACCCATAATGTCGCAGCCCAAAGTCGCTTTGATCACCGGTGGCGCCTCTGGTGAGCGAAGCCACTCTATCTGTGGTCGCAGTCGCTGATCCGTCGGCCTCGCGAACAGGTATCGGCCGCGCGTCCGCCTTCCGCCTGGCAAAGCGGGGCTACCACATCGTCGTGGCCGACCTCCAAGTTGACTTGGGTACTCAGGTAGCCCTCGAGATCACTCAGGCGTCGCCGAGCATCAAAGCTGTCTTCACTCGGCTGGTGCGTTGTCGAGTCGTCGCCACCACGGCTTGGGCTTCGCTGACTGCCGCGAGCAGGATGTTTCGTCCGAGACCAGCTGGAAAGAAGCCGTTGCTTTCACAGTTGCTACATTTGGAGGAGTGACGACCCTGATTAACAACGGTGCGCCACAGCCTCGGCGCTACTCACGACATTCCACTCACGTTCTTCACCAACGTGCAGCCGGAATAGCTGGCAAGGTCTACACCATCGAGGAGCAGCCTCTCGAAGAGTGGAACTTGGTCAACTCGATCAATGGCTCTGGACCGTTCCTCGGCATGAAGACGGCGTCGGATGCGCTGCACAAGGCGGGAAGCGGGGCCTCTGTCGTGAATGTTGCGAGCATGTTTGCGATCTCGGGCGGCCTTGGAAACGTACCTGCGTATCATGGTACGCCCCCAAAGATTCGGCCGACTTTAGATCAGGTTGCTCACTCGCTTGCGATGCTACAGCGTCGAAGGGAGCCGTGACCGCGTTGTTCGTTCTGATTCGTCCACCTGTTTCGCAAGTACTGTCACTAACGAGTTGGTTGTTAATAGAATTAGGACTACAGCGCTGGCGTGGGGACCTGCGGGAATTCGAGTGAGTTCGCCTCGCCACCTTCCGCGCTTCGCGCTGATTCGTGCGACGGCAGGTCAACGCAGTGCTCCCGGGCTGGGTCGGAGTAAATCTTATTTATCGATTTCTATGAGCATGCGAGCATTGCATGCTGACCAGCTCTCTTGGCAGACACCTTTGACACTGGGAGACCTTGGAAAGGACGCCTTCGATTCGTTCCTCGGCTCCATCCCTCTCGGACGCGTAAGTTACTGCACAGCAAATCACAGCTGAAGTACGGCCACACTTTGACTGTGTCTGCCTCTTTCTTTGACGCAGCATGCGACGCCGGATGACATCGCCAAGGCGATTGAGTTCCTCGCGACGGACGACTCGATCTACATGACTGGCGCCGACCTCCTCATCGACGGAGGTCTTATGCTGCAGCACAGATGATTAATGTATGGTGCTACTATCTGCAACAAGTGCACTCTTCCTGGATCCTTGCGCCTCCGGGAACACGAAGGACTGGTGTGCAAGGGACGCTGTTCTGCTTCTGTCATGAACGGGACATGAACAGTAAATCGCGAACATTTGTATTACGGCAGAGAAAGGATAGTTGGTGGTATGGTGGATCAATTGCGGCAAGCGACGGTGAGAAAGAGGTCACGCCTTGATGCAGCCCTTCTTGTTCTTGCTCAGTGTGTAGGTCTTGTTGCAGTCTGTGAAACTAGACTCAGATATTTTACTAGAGGAAGGGGATGTGATGGGCGCACTGAAGGTGCACATTCCAGGTTTAGCGCAGTACCGGTGCGAGTGGGACGGGATCGCCTGCTTGCAGTCCGCCGTGACGGTGCAGATCAAGCTGATGGTGTATTGGTCAGTAATCGGTTTACTTCCAACTAGCTGGCGCGCAAAGGGTGACCACGCACGAGCAGTACTTGTGCTGGTTCGCCGCGAAGCACGCGCACTCTTGGTTGTCCGCTCCTTCGAGGCAGTTGTCCCAGGCGTCGTCGCAAGCATCGCGGCTCCCGTACTAGATGGGGCCCGAGGGAATGGTGCACCCGTTCGTCGTCGCACAGGTGCGCCAGGTGGCGTCGCAGGCATTCGCAGCGTTGTGGTATGTGACTGACTCGCACTTTGCCTGGGCGGGGGCGTACGCCGGGATCTTGGAAGCACATATGTTGTATTGGGCGAGGGTTGGTCCGCCTTCGTCGGTACACAGAGACGGGTCGTAGACAAAGGCGGTGATGCAACCGGGCGTGGCCAGAAGGACGATGGCGGCGGTCACAAGGAAGGAGAGCATGGTGTTACCGGCAGGGATTCTTGTGATGTATGGGAAAAGAAAGAGAGGTCGGGCCCGGCAGTAAGAGCGACTCACCTCACACGGACCAAGCTCGTACTAAGCCCCTCACGAAAAGGAGGGTCTTGTGATGAACAGGATGAGCAGGAGTCTGTGGCACCTGACGTAAACTTCAATCAGTACCTGCAATCGTGTCGCTCCTCGTCCGCTCAGCATTGCGTGGCGAAGCAAACACTCGTCGCAAACAAGTCCGCGGCCCACCTTTGCACCTCGCCACCCGCCCTGCAGACGCCTTCTCACCCCACTCCCTCGTTTCACACAAAATCAAGTAGGGGATAACACGGCGAGCAAGAAGCTTATGGCCTCGAAACACCTTTGAGTCCATGGGACCAGCACTGCCTCGAATGCCCGTGGGAATCGCTTCGAGCGGTCTCGCACCGGGTGGCCAGAGTGAGATCGGTAGTACAAGATGCAAACAAGAAATCGAGGAGGATACGGAATTAAATGGTCCTCAAATCTTGGGAGTGCTCACGGCCTCCGCAACGAAATTGCCATGTCCAGCGCTCCAGCGTCGACCGCTCACCACGCACCAGATGTGCGCCAACGAGCCTGCCGACTACTCCGGGTCGATACTAAATACGTCTAATTGCCAACCCGATATACAACGCCAGCCATCCTGACGTCCAGCTCCTCCGCGCTCGGGCGGCTCGCGGGCCCCCTCGGCATCTTGCGGCTGGCCGTGGCAAGGAAGCAGCACCAGCCAGTCTCAGTCCCGACTGGGATTGCGACTCGGCGCACGAATGCTAAACTCAATCACCTCGCCATCCGACACGCCGTACTGCTCGGGACTCGACCTGTGGAGAACGCCTCACCCGGTCAGCTCCTCGCTCGGGCCTCAACGAGCCTGCGCGCTCCAGCGCGCACAACGACTCACTTCATCGAGACCGTCATGCCGTCCACTTTTCCGTCGGCGACCCGGTCCTCCTCTACTCGTGCCTTGACTGCAACGACAGTCTTGATTTCGGCGAAGGTGGTTCGCAGCCCGGTCGAGCGGGGGAGGTAAACAACGTGGTCCTGCGTCGACATGTGCTTGAGATCATGGACGTGTACCACCAAGGACAGCTGGCTTGACGGCGAGGGAGTACGAGACGGGGCGTCGAGTCGTGGGAAGAGACCGTCCATCTTGCGAGGGCTTGCGAGGGCCGCGGAGCTGCAGCGCGAGCCTTTCAGTGTCTGTACGAGAGCGAGCGTCTCGAGGGACCTCACAAGTTCAAACTTTGAATTGTTGGGAAAGTTTGATGGTGGAGAAGAGAGCCGGATCGCGTGGCGCGCGGCTCAAGACTCCGGCGGACCCGGCAGCGGCGCGTGCTTGACCGATGTCGCTGCGACACGGACCAACTGGCTTGGGCCTCTTGCCCCCTCTGCCTGCGGCAAGTGGATGATTTCAAGCTTGAGTACCAGTGAGCCTCGACGTGGACTGTGCCACTCGACGAAGAGGGTGCTCAAGTGACGGAGCTACCTTGCAAGCGCGTGCTGTCAGCGCTCCGCGTAGCCTTGATGCTGAGGAGAACCGACTCAGAGCCGCGAGGGTACCTAATCGACGAGCGCTCCTGTTCATTATTCAAGTGTAAAAGTGCAAGGGGAGACTAAACAATACAATGTTATAAGGAGAGGCTCTCCCGCCTCCCCTCCAAGCAGCTGGACCCCCCGCTCCGGGGGTCGTCTTCCTCCCGTCTGCACTCGCCTGCGTCTCCGTGTTGTATGTTCAAAGTACTCCGACGACTCTAGAACCAGCTCCGCTTCTACGAAACAGACCGCGAGAATTGTCAGCTCGGCTTTCGACGGCGGATCCAAGACGGGCGACACACCTTGAACCCAAGCAGCTCCATCAGCGTCTGCCCCAGGCTCCCGATCCCCTTCGGCGGCGGCGGGACCTCGAGCTGCTTCCCGAGCACGTCGACCGCCCACGCCTCCTCGCCGTCGATCACGACGCGCACGCGCACGACGGGCTCGTTCGCGACGCGCGTGTCGACCTCGAACGTCGAGAACTTGGTGTTGCCATCCGGGAGGTCTGCGGGAGTGAGTCAGCGCAAGTCCAGCGGCGCGGTGGGTGCACGGGAGGGAGGTGGTCACGCACATTTGAGAAGGACGTCCTCGCCCGTTGCGCCGCGGTTGTGCGACTGGCTGAGAGTTCGGATCTGGTTATAATGAACGGTCAGAATGAGGACCCGATGCACATCATGCAGCAGACGCACGGGAAGGTAGAACTGGTTGAGAGGGGAGGTGGAGATCTCGGTGATGGTGGTGCGGATCGACGCGGCCGCGAACTCGTGACGGTCCTGTGAGTGAAATGATCAGCCCGTAAACACATTTCGAGGGCGGAAGAAGGGCGGGCGCACGCCAGAGATGACGATGACATTCGGCACGTATTGCATCACGTCGAGGACGGTGCCGCGCTCGGTCTGGAAGCCGGCCCAGGTGTCGTCGCCCATCGCTGTGAGCAAATGATGTAGAGTCAATCCGTGGTCCCACAGGTGAGGAGAGGCAAGGGAACTCACACCAGAGCGTCATGAGGGGCACGCTCGAGACGACAAACTTCCAAGTGACCGTCTGGTTGACCTTGGCGAGCCAGTCAAAGAAGACGACCTTCTGCCTCTCGCCGAGCATCGTCTTGTCCTCGCCGTCGTCGGCCTTGTTCGCGCTGCGGTAGCTGCGCGTGTCCCAGACGAAGAACGCGGCGTCGCCGTGGCGGAAGTCAAAGTAGCGCACGTCCAGCTCCACTGGGTCCGGGTTCGCGCCGCCGAGGTAGTGCCCGAACGCGGTCAGCGCGGGCGCGTACCGCTCCGGGTGCTTGGTCGAGGTCGCCTCGCTCCAGTCGTTGAAGATCTCGTGGTCGTCGAAGATGCCGATCATGGCTGATGGGACACAGATGAGTGGGCGCGCTATTGTCTGAATGACTGAAACACACGGATCCTGGTGAGGAGCGCCTTCATGTGCGGCGCCGCCATGACTTGTCGGTAGCGCTTCCAGTAGTTCTCCTTGGCCGGACCCGGGTAGACGGCTATGTACTGCGAGTCAGTACGGGCGCCGAAAACGAGGTCTTCGGAATGACTAACGCGTATCACTGAAGGAGGAAAGTCAGTTGCTCGCCCCCTCCAAAAAAGAAGGCCTGCGAACGCACGCGTAGATGAAGTCGCCGAGGAAGACGAGGAACTTGACTCCATTGTCGACGACTGCGTCCATGAGATACTTGGCACCGAGGACGTCACGCTTGCCCTGCGGACCGGTGTAAGGAAAGCCGGGCTTGATGCAGCTCGACGCGGCGAAGGTGAAGTGCGTGCCCGCGCCGGGCGAGTTGGGGGACGCGAGCGCCGGGTCGGGGAAGGTCGTGAAGGACTGGATCGCGGGGAAGGACGGGTGATGCGCTTTCAAAAGCGTGGGCACGAGCAGTCGGTCTGTGAGCGCGTGAAGCGGGTCAGGCTAGGGTTGCTTGCGTCGTAGGGGGTGTGGAGAAAATGGCGCACACTCGTACTCGGTCGACGCCCAGAGGCCGTTGATCCGGACAACGCCGGTCCAGTCGCTCTCCTCGGACACCTCGAGCGTCGGGCCCATGCTGTCGTTGCGAAGCAGCGCGGCGTCAGCCGGAGCTCCGGTCCCACAATGCAGAAGTTGGGGCAGAAAGACGCACATCCAGCGTCCGATTGGCCTTGTGGGTCGGTAAGCAATCTTGGCGCCGGCTCCTGGGGTCTGCTCGGTCTGGTAAAGCCCCTCCGATGTGGTGTTGACAGGGGTCGCGAGGGTTGCGATGGGCGGGATGCGCGCAAGAATCTTGACCGAGCTGTGATCGACCTGTTCTTTGAGCGAAATCAGCAGTGATACTGGTTCCACGAGGCAAAGACGCGCCTGTCCGACGCGGGCGAACGCGAGGTCGAGCTCTTGCATGCCGAGGATGGGCGACCAGAGCGAGTCGCACACGGCGGCGAGGAGCACAAAGTTGACGGCGAGCGAGAGCGTGTTGAGCACTCGCGACCGCGACGGGGTGCCGAGAAGGAGCGACGAGATGCTGAAGACACCGTCGCGGCCAGTCGGCTTGGGCAGCGCGGCGTCGTTCGCGGCGGCGAGGGCCTTCTTGTTCTTCTTGCGCTGCTTCCCGAGCTCCTTCGCAGACACGAGTGCGGATGTGGACCCAATCACAGCGTCGTCCGCGTCCGCGTCCGACTCCTTGTCGCTCTCCTTGGCCCCGGCGGCAACGACAGCGGCGTAGCTCGGCGCGCCGTCGACGCCTGCGCGTGGCGGTGGTGGTTTCGGCGAGTTCAGGTTGTGCGCGAAAATGGTGGTCGCGTGGAGGGCGAAGAACATCGGCACCAGGTAAGTGCCTTGTCGCCCAGGGAGCCACCGCAGGAAGGTGTACGCGAATATGCGGAACAGCAGGCCCGCGAGGGAGCCGACGAGCTTGTTCACGGTCTGGTAGACCATCCTGGTGCTCGCACGCGTCGGTCCGGGGCGCGGTCTCGTTGGTGTTGCTCGTTGAGTTGCACCGGTGGTCATGGTCATTCACGGTGGTTAATCGCGCTGCGAGGTTTTGCCCGCTGGCGCAAAAGCACTTTCGCACCCGACTTGTTGCGAAGGCGCCAGCTGGCCTCGCATCGCCAGCTCGTCCGCCCACCCGTCTCCGCCCCCATACCCACTCTACCCGCCGTAAAATGCGTGTGACCCTCCTCCCGACCGTGAAGACGCTCGCCTCAGGCGTGCCGACCGCGCGCGGGCTGAACCTCGCCGCCTCGGCTGGCCACTCGGCGCACCACGGACACGCCGCCGGTGGGCCCAGGACCAACTTCAACCTCCCCAAGTGGGCCTCGAGCATCTCGGGCACCCAGACCAAGAGCAAGATCGTTGGTACGTCGCGCGCGCAGACCACACCCACGCGCTGGGCCGGAAAGAGCCTCTTCCCATTGGGCGCGATGCGGGACTCGCGGAGGTCGCAGCACCCCACGCCGGCGCTGGAAAGGCGGCCTGAAGTGGCCTGCGGCGGCTGGACAGCTGTGCAGAGGCACCAGTCGCGCCGGCCAGACGAGCGAGACCGCAGCGGAGCTGCACCAACAGCTGCCGAGTGGGAATGAGCGTTGCGAGAGGGCGCAGCGACCATTCTTCGCTCGCGCCGTTCCAGCGACCAGACCTACATCGTTCAAGCCTGCTGGTCGAGCAGCTTTCGAAGCGAGTCAGGCCAGTCGAGCACCACCAGCCCGAGCGCCGATCCCGAGCAGCCCGAACGCAGAGTGCATCCAGCTAACCCAGCCCGCGTCGCTGCCCACAGGCTCCGTCTCGACTCCGTTCGGCGCCCGCTTCATCTCGACCACCTCGGTCGCCGCGCGCCCGACGACGCAGGTGCCCGACTACACCCCCTACACCAAGGGCACCTCCGAGACGACCTCGCGCGCGTACTCGTACTTCATGGTCGGCTCCATGGGCCTCATCACCGCCGCCGGCGCCAAGAGTCTCGTCTCCGACTTCCTCACCAACATGAGCGCCTCGTCCGACGTGCTCGCGCTCGCCAAGGTCGAGGTCGACCTCACCGAGATCCCGGAGGGCAAGGTCCGTCCTCGGTCTTCGCTTGTCTCTCGCTATGACTGACGTACTGGTGTCTTTACAGAACGTCATCATCAAGTGGCGTGGAAAGGTCAGTCTTGCTCGATTGTGGAGCGACGGGCACTCGGCGCGCAACGGACGCTGACCCCGCATCGCGGCCCCTCCAGCCCGTCTTCATCCGTCACCGCACGTCGGGTGAGATCGACGAGGCCAACCAGGTCGACGTCAAGTCGCTCCGAGACCCGCAGACGGACGCCGAGCGCGTCAAGAAGCCCGAGTGGTGCGTCCCCGGCCTCCGCATCGCCGATGCCATGCTCCCTGCGCATCGCGTGCTGATTCTTGCCTTGCTCGCACTTCAGGCTCATCATGCTCGGTTAGCTTTCTGTGACCTGCACCCGCACGAGAGCCCGACTGACGCGCCCGCGCTCCAGGCGTCTGCACCCACCTCGGATGTGTCCCAATTGGAGAGGCCGGAGACTACGGAGGATGGTACTGCCCGTGCCACGGATCCCACTACGACATTTGTGCGCTGTCCTCTGGATTCGTGCGCTGTTGAATTTTGGAAGCTGACCGACCCGACTTGCAGCTGGACGTGCGCGCCGTGGACCCGCCCCCCTGAACTGTGCGCTCTCCAGATTCTCTCTTCTCGACTCCGCTTGCTGACCCAGGCACTTGTCAACAACAGTGGAGATCCCCGAGTACGAGTTTGAGGACGGAGGAGACAGTGCGTCAGGTCTCAACTCCAACCCGCCCCGCTCGGTAGCTGACCGATCCTGTCACTCTCAGGCAAGCTCATCATCGGTTAAACGAGCCTGGAATCGCGATGGAATGGTCGGGGGGGGGGGGGGGGGGGGGGGGGGGGGGGGGGGGGGGGCGTGTGTCATTTGTGTGCGGGACGTAGAACGGCGGGGAGGACTGCGGGGCGGTGCAAAAGTAGAGACGATCCCGTCCGCACGGGCCTTTGCTTTCACCTGTCAGTACGTGTGTGGGAGCGCTGTTCTGGTGAAAGCTGGAGCCTCAGGCCTCAGGCTGCCCGCCGACAGACTGGACTCAAGACTCGGGGACGCTTCGTGCGGTTGGGTGCGAGAGCTGATCTAGCATGGCAGCTCTTCAAATAGGATATGTGCATAAGAAAACAAGAAGATAATGCGAGAGTGTCTGCGGGTGTACGGAGAGGATATGGAGAGGAGGGGCGAACGCGACGTCGACTCTACGCGCGGGCGCGGTGGGACTTCTTCTTGGGGTGCTTCACGAGTGCCTTGGCCTTTGCGGCCTTGGCTTTCAACAGTGCCTTGGCTTTCGCCTCAGCCTTCTTTGCCGCCGCAATCTTCGCCTTCAAGGCGGCTCTGGAGCGTCGAGCGCGAACGTCAGCGACAGACCTCGAGGGATCCACGGACGGAAGAGCAAACTTGGTCTTGGCAGAAGTTTTTCTGGATGTCAGAATTTCAGTCAGCGCTCTGGTTTCGTCAACGGCTTGGGATCGCAACCAGGAACGGAGCAAAACGAGCTCACTTCGCAGCTGCCCTGCGGTCGCGAAGTCATGTCAGCAGACCACTCCTTCCAGCTCACGCCAACCTGTGCATAGTATCGCACTTTGCCTTCGCCACGATCTTGGCCTCCTTCGCCTTGGCCGCCGCGATCTTCAAGGCGAGTACCGTTGCCGGATTGTTCTTCGCAGTTGGGAGCGAGACGACGGTGGAGGTGGCCTGAACGGCAGCAGGTCCGGACTCCATGCTCGCGTGCACGAAGCGCATCATGTTCTGAGTCTGCGTCCTCGAGAGGTATCAGTTCCTGCTTGGTCGATGACAGCGCTGGCGGGAACGAGGACGCACAAAGTCTGCGAAGACGCCCGGCGTCACGGCGAGCTCGCCGCCGCACCACGCGTAGACGATCGGGCCGGGCTGGTCGAAGACGCAGTCAATTTCATCTGGTGGTCCGAGAGCGAGGAGAGGGTACAACGGGCGTGAGCTAGTGCGCTCGAGCCGGCCAGGACGCAGGTGGCGAGCGGCGAAGCTGGGAAGGGGCGTACAGTTTGAAGCGCCGACGAGCGTGTTGATGTACTGCTTGCACTCGGTGTGCCAAGAAGTGCAGCGAGGTCGTGCTGTCGTCTGTGGAGGGACATCAGATGCATGCGATGGCAGAGGGGTGCGCAGAGTGCGGAAGGTCGATGGTCAGCCGCCCGATCTCGACCGCACTCCAGCAAAAGCTGGTGCACACTCACGCCATTCGCTTGACCACTTGACCTGGTAGTCGCGGGTTTTGTTGATGCTACCTGTGCTGAACGAGCTCGAGGCCAAAGCGCCGAGCGGTGTGGCGGCGAGCACTGCGAGCGCGGCGACGGAGGCTCGCGAGAAGATCATGACGGGTGTGTGGTGCTGTGTGAGCGTTTTGATCTTGAACGAGTGTCGGGGCGCGGGGACGGCGAGTGGGAGGAGCAGAGCCGCCAAGGCCCGGGCGAGGTTGCGCTCTGTGCCCTTGACCTGGCGCACCCCTAACCCGACTTCTGTTGGCGGACCTGCTTGAATTGAATCCGAGCTGAATAATTACGTGCTTGAGTCAAACAGCACCTATATAAAGTGACGGACTTGCTGCTGGAGCTGAGCCATTGAACAGCGCTCGAGGAAAGTCCGAGGACCTTGCGCTCAGGCCGGGCCAAGGACCCCTGAGTCGGACTCACTTCCGAGTCGCGAGCATCCGCGCCGCCTCAAATTTCTTCTCGCGGCTTGGTTCCGCTCCCAACACGCGGCGTGCACCTCTGCAATCGATGACTCTTGCACCCCAACAAGCTTCTTCTCGTCCATCACCTGCCCATCTCCAGCACCCTCGCCAGCTCGAACCACTCGACGCGTCGCGAGCGGCTCGAGGACGACCTCCCATCCCCAATGCGCTTCCCCCTATACCCTCTCGCCAACATAACAAGACAATCGACGGCTCGAGGGCGTGAAGGCGTAGCGCACATCAACCCAATCCCGAGTCGTCTTCGGACGGCCGGGACGAGTGACTTTATTTGGTCCGACCTGCGTCGCCCTCTCTTCCTGACAAGGTTGAGGTGTGGCGGCCATCGGTGTCGGACTTCACCGTCGCGCGATATTCCTTCTGGTCTAGCTTTGATCTTGGACGGACGAGCGGGCAGGGAGGGAGGACGGCCGGAAGGGGGCTCACCTGCGATGCAAACCTGTCCCGCCTCATTTTGCGCGTCCTTCTTCCAATCACCTCGGAGAGCAACACGCTGGGACGACCTACCACAGCCACTGTTACTGTCGTAGAAAAACAGCGCCGCCCTCGGCTGCAAAAAGCTAGACCAGCTCTCCGCCTTCGTGGTTTCGGGAGGACGGACCCCGAGGTTCCGGTCAGGAGGAACCACTTCCTGCTCGATTCGGGCGCGGACTAGCAACGACCGCCAGCTCGCTTTATACCGGGGGGGCTGGGTCCCCGTGTTCCGTTGGGGTCGTGGCGGCGGAACAGCGACCGCCCGCAACCCCGGGTCAAGAGATGGGGCCGCTGACTGATTCAATGAGGAATCATTGTCTTTGTCATCTTGTGATTGTTTTTCTGTGGAGCTACTGGTCTGGTTGGTGGGTAGCGACGATCGAGGGGCACCACCGTCGAAGCGCGCGGCGCATGCCAAGTGGTCGCGAGGTCGACCGAATAAATTCTGACTCACTGGGTGGCTGCGCTGCTGTGGGAGCCATTCAGTCTGGCTCATACCCCTTTCAACGTGTTTCCCGAGCCGTGTGGAACCGTGCGAGACCTTCAGACGGGGCGTGCGCTGCCGCTGGGGCCCGCGACGACAACGCGACAACGACAAAGTCCGATTACAACGACTGACTCTCCTATGCGCATGAGGCTAAAGGTCTTTCAGTGGAAATTTAAAGGGACAAAAGCAGACCTTGGCCCACCCCTTGTCCTTCAGACGCTCCCGTAGTCGAATCGCCTTCGACACCAGCACTGGCTGTCTCCAAGCTGCATCAGCCCATGTAGCCGTGTGCTTGAACTCAAATGTAAAAGCTCACACACTGTTGCATTCGCTGATTTTCTCGATCAGTCTCCCGCATCCTGGACAGCGCCGGCGTGCCATCCCAGCGTCGCCCGGAGATCCTTCGCCGCCGCCTCGTCGCAGCCCAGGTGGCCGTGCGGCCGTCCTTTGCACCCCGAGCACGTCTCGTCCCGACACATGAAGCACTTTACATCTTGGCTGTCGCTCGGAGCGGATCCGAGGAAGCGGGAGCACGTCGCGGCTTGACAGTAGAGACGGGGGTGCGGCGTCTGCCATTCCGCGGCCTTGGCGCAGAACACGTCGTACTCGCTCGCGGTGAAGTAGGATTTGTAGTTTTCGATCGAGAGCTCCCGCGCGTTGAGCTTGGGCGGGAAGAGCGACTCGTTCTATGCCGCCTGGAAGAAGATCTCGCGGGCAGTCGTCGTCCGACTGCCTCGTTCCCGATCTCGATCGCTTCGTGCTCCTCCAAATCACTCGAAAAGATTCCGCATTCTAGCTTCGCTGAGATTTTTGGTGGTCGGGAGCACATGGGACAGGTGCAACGGTCAACGTCTCCGCTGTGACTTGGGCTCGGAGTTCGACTGGGTGTCGGGGTTTGCGCTGGTTGCGTGAAGGTCCATAAGTCGGGGAGGGTAGGCTGAAGGGCAGCCACTGAATTTTTAGAGGGCTGAGCTGTCATACACCTAAACTGTGAACCTTGCTCACCCACCCGTCGCCGGCGTCGCCGCGGACTCGCCGGCATCGGGAGCTGGAGAGGGGACCTCTGGGCTCGGAGGGGCCACATGCGGCGATACATATCTGGATCGGAAGAATCCGGAAACGTTCGAATTCTCCGCCAGAGCATGTCGAGGAGTTTTGATGAGGGCAACCCTTGACCTTGCGCTCAGGCCTAAAGGTCGTAGGGACGAACAGCAACGATGACTCTACTTGAATATGCAGATATCTGATCACTGACACCTGAACTTCAACTAACCTGGAGCGGGCTGGAAGCGGACGGAGGAATCGGCATCGCGTCGTGAGCATGAGGTAAGGAATGCTACGAGGGTAGAATGGGCAAGGGACGAGAGCATGTCAGATTTCTCTTGAGGAGATGTATCATACATGAAGCTGCACTCCGATTCCCGTCACCCCTTTTGAAGCCTCCACCCTCACGCCATCGAGTACATGAACGCCCGTCCGCACCGGCACTGACTGAACCGAGGTCAGCTGTTCTGCACATCAGGTTGAAGATATACGATCCTCACACATTGTCGCACCCGCCGATTTTCTGTACCAGTCGCCTGCAGCCCGGACAGCGACGGATTCCAAGCTTGCGAAGCTCCCTCGCCGCAGACTCGTCACAATCCAGAGTGCCGTGGCCCCTGTCCCGGCAACTCGAGCAAGTCTCTTTTCCGCAATTAGAGCAGCACAGTACACGCCTTTGACCTCTGGGAACAGGTCCAAGAAAGCGGGAGCACGTCGCGGTGTGGCAGTAAGCCGCTCGTTGGCGGGAATGCCAAGCTCTGTCGCTTTGGCGCAGTACGAGGCGTACTCGGTCGCGGTGAAGTAGAACGGTAGTTGTTGATGTCGAGTATCTTGTCGTTTAACTTTGGTGGAAAGAGCGACTCGTCCTTGGCGGCCAGGAAGAAGATCCGGCGGAGGCAATCCGGGTCGATCACTTCCTCCTCAATCTCGACCAGTTCGTCGTCTTCAAGCGTGCGCAGGCAGATAACACATTCACTTCTCATAGTTCTAGTGGTGGTGAGATTGGTGGTAACCTTGACTGGGTGAGATTTGGTCCTCTTCCGGCACGCGCGAGTCGCTGCCGCGACGTTCTGCGCGGGCGGCTGGGACAAGCTCGGCGTGGAAGTAGAGATGGGCTCCGACAAGGAAACTTCAGAGAATAACTCAGCTGTGGCCACTGAAGAAACCCTGTCATGGGCCCACCTCTTTTCAAGGGTGTGCCTCGCCTGGCGTCCGCAGGCGTTTGTGTGGCGGCGACGTTTGGGCCTCGGTTCCGACGCAGGCGAAGCTTGGACTTGAGGAAAACTGGGAAGTATCTGAGCCGTTTCCCGAGCATGGAGGTGAAGAAAGAAAGAGCCAAACCCTGTGACGACCTCACGGCTCCCTCGGGGTCCGTCGTCGCGCGCCGGAAGAACGGAAGTGGCGACTGCAACTTTCTCTGACTCCTTCTACCCTTTGAGCGCTTGAAACTGCTAGACCTTCAAGTTCCCCAACTTGACCTCGGCGCCGCAACCAGCTGCGAAGAGTTCGGACCTTCGCAACTCGGTTGTGCTCGAGCGGGGCGTGCTCTTTCCACGACGCTCAAATTACAAAAGATCCAGCGTCCAGACGTCCATGTACTACTGAGAAATTCATCTGCCAACAGTACTGCCGTCTGGCTCGCCGCAGAGCTCGGGACCGGCTCATGACCCGGTAGCCGGTCGTTGGTCACACTGCGTGCCGATCCCCGCCTCTTTGCTCCTCCACATCCTTAACGCGCCCTGCCCTCACCAGTGCGTTTCTCCGTTCGACTCCATGATCCCAGACTGACACTCTTGCCCCAGTGTCCGACGTCGCCGTAAAGCAGGTCCACCCCATCCTCGCAGGTGAGCTCCGCCGTTAAGAGCGCTGTCTCCGCGTCACGTTCGCCCCGCTCACCCCGCCTTTGCCTCACCTGTCCCGTCGCGTCTCAGCGTACCTTCGGTCGCTCGCCGAGAACCCCCTCGCGACCAAGGCTGTCACGACGGGCATCCTCTCGTGCGTTCTGCTGCTGTCTCGTGCGGTTGGGGGCCGCGCCACTGACTTCCGGCCCTCCGTTTCGTGCTGCCCCAGGTTCTTCCAGGAGATTCTCGCTGGAAAGCTGGCAGGGAGCCCGCCCGAGCCCCTCGCCAAGTCTGAACGGACTGGAGTGCCGCCCGTGGACTGGCTCGCGAAAAACCACCGCGCCGTCAAGCTCAGCGCCTATGGTGAGTCCTTGATCTTTATGCCAGGTTTGGGAAGCAGCACGTTGGAATTGGGGAGGCACAACTTTGAGCAGCGGCGGTCGGGTCTGCGTTCGTTGGCGAGCGCCTTCGCGCGCGAAACGAAAGCAACTCGGGCGTCGGCGTCTTGATTTGCGCCACCTGTATGACTGACCCGAAGCTACCACCGATTTTTTTTTTCAGGTTTCTTCGTTGCTGCCCCGCTGGCGCATGTCCTCACCGGACGTCTCCAGAAGCACTTTGCCGGCAAGACGACCCCCAAGGACCGCATCGCCATGATCCTCGTCCAGTACCTCCTGCTCTCCCCGATTCAAAACTCTGGTAGGCTCGACTCTTTAGGAATCTCAGGCTGGATGAATCTGACCTGGAACACCCCTCCAGCGTACATCGCGGGTCTTGCCGTCATTGCCGGCGCGACGACCTTCGCACAAATCCGGGCCGCGATCAAGATGAACCTGCTCCGGATCATGAAGGTGCATATGCTTGACTCGTGTGCGAGTGACCGATGGTGGCTAATGGCAGACTCCCTGCTCCCACCACACCAGATCTCGTGGGCGATCGGACCTCTGTCGATGGTCATCGCACAGAAGTTCCTGTCGCCCGAACTTTGTGCGCCTTGCATTTATCATGCTCATCGGCTGCTCAGAAGTCGGAACTGATCTGGCTCATCTCAGGGGTTCCGTTCTTCACCTCGATTGGCGCCGCCGCGGGCACTTTTGTCAACATGAGTGTATGTCCAAGTCGTTGGGACCTGGTCAAGTCCAACCAGCTTACACTCTCTGTCACTTAGGTTAAGAAGAAGGCCCTCATCGCAAAGGCGCAGGCGAAGGCCAAGAGCGACGCTGAGGCGAGCGCCGGAGCGAAGGATCAGTAGGCTATGAACGCCACGTGAGATGGCCATGCGGTATTGCTGCTGGGATCAAGATGTGAATACTTGAGCACTCGAAAGCCAATCGTCGTGTCGCATCGGCAGAGAGCGTAACTTCAGTGTGCCAGTCGATGGCGAGGTTGCGCCGTGGGACCGCAACAGCCGAAGATCGCTCACACTCTATGAAATGAGCGCAGCGATACGGATTCTACCCAATCTCTAATCTATCCTTGCAGGCCGGGCTCACTCACTTCTCAAGACAGCCCTGCGCGCGTGCTGCCTCGCCTCGCGCCTCGCCTCCGCGCCGGCCATCATCTCTCCGAATGGGCCCTCCGCCTCCTCCAGTTCGATCCCAAGATCTACAACAGGCTCTCCTGTCCCTTTGTCGCGCGCGCTCTGCCACAGCGAACGGGGGTCAGCATCGAACCGACGCGGGTGCAAGCGAGGAACATACGATCGTAAAGAACGCATCCGCCACCGGCACGAGCCTCGGGTTCTCCTCAAACCTGTCTTCTTTAAACCCGCGCCCTACTCGCATCAGGTTCTTCTCTCCCTCCCGACCTGACAGAAGAGACGTACCCCCCACAGCCACGACAAACACCTCGCACTCGTCCTCCCACACGCCCGTCACCACTGCCTTCAAGTAGACCGCATTCCCGATCTGGGCCGACGAGCGGAACGCAAACGACTCGATCGCGGTCGTTGACCAGGCCGCACCAGGGGTGAGCGCGAGCGGTGCGAGGGTCGCGGCGAGCTCGAGCCAGCGAATGAGCGTCCCGCCAAACAGGATGCTTTTGCTGTTGGCTGCGCGCATCAGTCGTCAGTACGCTCTCACAGTTTCCCGACTGGAGCGGGACGGGACGCACAGTCGGCGGGCATGACAATCTGCATCGAGGTCGCGACGCCGCGAGGCTCGTTTGCCCACAGCGACTCCCTGACGCCGCTCTTGATCCGCTCGCTCTCGCGGCTGCCCTCCTTGCGCGCTTCTCTGCGGTCCCCTGCCTCGCGCACCCGGTCCGCCTCCCGTATCCCGGCAATACTGACCACGGGCAGCGGCGCCCTCTTGCCCACTCGCTGCCTCGCGCCGAACAGCGCCGCGAGTGGTGAAGGGGGTGGAAGCGGGCGAGGGAGTGCAACGAAAGTGAGAATCGCGTCCACGGCGAGCGTCCGCGCGGGCGTGTGGAGCTGCGCTTGGACTTCCATCGAGCTGTCGAACGCGCGGTTCATCGAAGCAGAGAGGTGTAGGACGTTGCCTGCTTTCGTTTCTGCTCGACTGGATCAGCTCGCGGGTTCTGATAGGCTGAATCACGAACTCACCGCCGAAGAACAAGACTCGACTGCGGCAGCTCTCGTCAGCGCCTGTGCTGTCGAAGGAGAACGGACCTACTCCAAGCTGGCCGTCAAGCCGGGACTCGCAGAATGCCTGGTCGCGACCGTGCCCGTGGCAAAGTCGACGACTTTGAGCACTTCGCCGCCGTACACCCTCCCATGCTGGTCGCAGTGTTCTGGGCCCTGTCATCCGCCCGGACTGGTCAGAGTAGAGTAGGTGCGGGGGCAGCTGGAGCTGGGAGGCGGACGCACGAACGTGTACGAGTATGACAGCGCGGTGGACGCGATCGACTTGGTCGGCAGCGACGGCGCTTCGTTCGGGTTCGAGGACGAGTGGCGCGCGTGGAAAAGAGGGGAGCGGACCTGAACTCGGCCTAGGCGCAGGCGGGGAAGCAGCAGCGACATGGGCGTTCGAGCGCAAGTGAGCAAAGTCCGGCGACTGTCGAGTCGGTCCGGTCGGATGCTGGCTGGGGCTCGCGGCTTCTCCAGTCGCTCACGCTCAGCCCCGACTTTCGCGGCAACATTTTCACAGCTCGCCAGCCACACGTCTCGAGAACGAGCGTAGGTAGCATGGGTTGGAGCTTCGCCGGCCGTGTAAACGCGTTGACGCCAGCCAAGTCTCGGCCTGCTTGTTTGAGCTCCGACGCCGGTTTCGGAAGAACGATCAGCGCTCAGCTGCGAGGCCGCCTCTGCTCTTGGTCGCGGGTTCGGCTCTCTCCACACACCTCCCCATCCCCGCACACTCAGCCAGCATGCCAATCGCCCAGGAGTTCAAGGACAACCCGGCCAAGACGTACCTCTTCGCCTGTGCGTCGCGGGAGCGCTTCCGTTGGTCCCCCCACCGTACTGACCGACGCTCTGCCCTCAGACCCGCTGAACCGTACCTACGCCCCGTTCCTACACAACACGATCACGCGCTTGGTCGGCGTGCCGAGGACGTATGCGAAGCTCGAAAGCACCGACTGGGACATGTTCCTCGGCCTCACCAAGGCGGACGATTTTGGCGGGTCTGCGATCTCCATGCCCAACAAGTGAGCTCTCGCTTCTCGGATGGCGTTCGGTGGACAAGCGTCGGTTCACCATTGGCGGGGGCTTGAGCTCGGCCGAGAGCGGACTCGCGGGGGCGGCGACGACTCGGAGGGCGAAGCGCTGAAAGATCCAATGCAGGGTTGTTGCGTGCACAAAGCTGGATGGATTGACTGAGGAAGGCCGCGAGATTGGAGCCTGCAACACGTGAGTTCTGGTGGCGGAGCGTGGGGAGGTTGCGGAGCGCTGATCCTCGCGCTGCGTCCCAGTGTGCTCATACGCAAGGATGCGCAGGGAAACAAGACGATGATTGGGCACAACACCGAGTACGCTCCTTGTTTCCTTCGACGGCTCACTCGGACGCTGATCGTGTTGCACATCGCAGCTCGGTTGGTGTCAAGGAGTCCCTCCTCCGCGCCGATGACTCGCACGTCAAGTCGGGCAAGACGGCGCCGGGAATGATCTTCGGGGCCGGAGGAGCGTCCCGGGCTGCGGTCTACGCGCTCAACAAGTGGTTGAACTGCTCGCCGATTTACGTCGTCAACCGCGACGACGCCGAGGTCGAGGCACTCATCGCCGACTACAAGAAGAACGCGACGGCCAACTTCAACCCAGAGATGATCCACATAAAAACAGTCGAGCAAGCTGCGTCTCTTCCGGCCCCAGGTGAGCTCCGCGACGCTGGAGCGTTGCAGGGCTGACCCTCGACCGCCGGCGCCCAGTGTATATCGTATCAGCCGTTCCGGCCTTTGCTCCAGCCTCGGATAGCGAAAAGCTCGCCCGCAAGATTATTGAAAGCATCTTGTACGTCTTCAGCAGGTGGAGCCAGCGTCGCATTTGCCCTAACCAGCTCTCGTTGCAGCTCGAAGCCAGAGAAGGGCGTAATCCTTGAAATGGTGCGCTCTCATGTGAAAGTACACGCACTGTAGGATGCTTCCGCTGACAGATTCTGACGCATCCAGTGCTACTTCCCTCACCCTTGGACCGAGCTCGCCCAGATCGCTCAGGACCAGGGATGGAAGGTTGTCACCGGGGAGCAGGCGATGATTGTAGGGTATCCCGGCTTCCAGAAGCATCCTTCTACTCACACGTTGACCTGAACAGTGGCAGGGAATTGAGCAGCAGAAGCTGTGGCTCAACTGTGACGAGTCCGACCTCCCGCTGGACAAGATCTTCGAGACCGTCAGGGAGCAGCTGGCGAGCGATGCGAAGACCGGCAACGAGCCCCCGACTGCCTGATATGAATACTATACTTGTCACATTCGTTTCTGAACGTGCGGGCCGAAACACTGAGGTTGGATCCCATGCGCCGCACGCGCGCATGTCCGGAGCCGCGAATGCGGCTGCTTCTACGCACTGGGGCTGATGAGTACAGGCTGAGATGCTGTACGATTATGCCAACACCATTTTGAAGCTCGCGAAGCTTTAAGCTGGACCTTATACAACGTGCTCGCCCGCTGTACCGTCTCGCGGACTGCGAAGCAGCGCGCTCGCGGGCCCAGGCAGGTCTTCAGTGTGTATCTCTCCAGGCTTGTCAATAAGTACACTGAAAAACATACCTGTTCAAGTTGGTTTGTCTCGCACCGAGCCCGATCGAGCGGCCGCTCGGCCGACGTCCGGCACGAGCCGGGCCCGACACGGCGGGGCTGCGCAGTCAGTGTTTTCCCAGCCCGACACGTCGCCTCTTGCCCTCCACGACACCACGTCCCGAAAAGTCGACCCTGGGAGAGTGATTCCCACCTCTCGTTCACTCTCCCTCACACCCCAGCGCCCTCGCCCACTCGGACACGATGGCTTCTCCCGCGTTCTCTCCCGCCCCGTCTGGCAGCAGTGGCGTCAAGCGCTCGGCGTCGTACTTTGACTCGGACGCGGACGACGACGAGTTCGACCACCCGGCACCGAAGAAGCGTGGCCAGGCTGGCTCGGGCCAGGGCGACAAGCAGGCCCGCAAAGCACAGCGCATGCACCGGAACCGCCGTGAGTCGATGCCGCAAACCTGCGCCACGCACCGACGTGGCAGCGCGCTGACGCGACGTGTCCCCCTTCCTTCTTCCGCACCACAGTGGCCGCCCAAGCCTCTCGGGATCGCAAGAAGGCCCAGTCGCAGGTGCTCGAGACGCGCGTCGCCGAGCTCGAGGCTCAGCTCGCCGACGAGGTGGCGAAGCGGTCACGCGGGCATGCGGCACTAGCGCCGGCGGTTGACCTCGCGCCGATACCGCGGTTCTCACCGGCGGATGGCGTTCCGCTCGAGGTCGAGAACGAGGCGCTCAGGACGCAGCTGCACGAGGAGCGGCTCCACAGCGCGGCGCTCAAGACGCGCCTCGGCGCGCTCGAGTACAAGTTCAGCCGGCTCGAGGCCCTCTTCAGCGCACCGACACCGTCCGCGTCCCCGTACTCGACACTCACCCCACTACCACCCCTCGCCACGTCGACCCGCGCGACCGCCAGCCCCGGCACGCCCCAGACGATCCTTGACGGCCCGCCACCGACCGATTCGACGACAACGACGGAAAACTCTCGCCTCGTAGCACGCGAGGTGGATTCATCCCTGCAGCGGAAGTTTTCCCCATCGTTGTCGACCTCTCGGTCGCCGGCCACGTCACCGATCCGCACCCGGCCGACGCTTCACCAGATCCTCTCCTCGCTCTCGGTGGCGGCGCTCTCGAGCTCGAGCTCGACCTCGACCTCGCCCACACACCGCTCGACGAGTTTGCCTTTGCGCACGCGTGGGCCGACTGGGAGCAGGGACTCGCGCTCCCGGAGGCCGACAGCGAGGCGCCTGACGCGGCCTGGCGCGCGCCGGACGACCCCGCCTCATCTGCGGCGCTCGACCTGTTCAACGGCGACGACCTGTTCGCGTACCTCCAAGGTGCCGCGGTACCAACTGTTTGTTAGGCGATGAGCACCCTCGACCCCAGGTAAGCGCCTTCGCCACCGCCTGTCTCAGTCGAGTCGCGCGCTAACGCCAACGTGCCCGCCTCCCCAGCCGACTCGAAACAACCCAACCCACCTTTCTCAACCTGAACCGGTCTTCATCCACACTTCCACTACCCCTCCCCGTCTCCAGCGCGCGTACCTGTCTCTCCTGTCTCTTCCCACCGCCCTCGTCGCGCGTTCCCTTGTCTTTTGCGTCCTCCATCCCTCGCGATGTTGAGCGGCGTGAGAACTCGCGGGCGTGCGGCCGAGGTTCCGGTGCTAGTTTCGGTTGATGAGCTCGAACGTGTTGTTGTTGGTAGGGTCGGCGACGCGGGCCGTGGACAGGCAGGCGACGAGCGAGGACAAACGGACGGCGCGACACGAGTCTGAAGGATGGCGAGCGGCGGGCTTCCATCGGCGCCAGCTGGCTGTTGCTGTTGTAGTCTAGGTCTTGGTTAGCAGCTTTAATTCCCGATGGACAGTTTTCGCTTCAATCCTCGCCACCTAGCGCTCGACTCGAACTGGGCTATAGTTCCTCAGCTTAAAAAGAGCCTACAGGCACGGCTGCCACCAACTTCTATAGGTTGCTGCTGGAGTATGGCGGGCCACACCCTTTCTTTCGACAGAATGGAGTGGACGATGAGAGGCGCCCTGGGGTGCAGCCGACCCCATACGATTGACGCAATCGTAAAGTAATCAGACATAGTCAGGGCTCTGTTCGAGAGCGGAGCTCGTCAGTCGAACAGACTTGTCAAGGGCGCACACATTTTATAGCACAAGTTTAATCATCTCTCAGGTACGACAAGCGTGCGGCTCACGCGGTCGCCATCGTCGTGTCCTCGCCGTCCTTGTCCTCTCCGACCTTCTCCTCGACCGGCTTCGGCTCGTCCACCTCGATCTTCTCGCCCTGCTTCTTCGTCTCGGCCTCCTTCTGGCGCTCCTCGACCACGATCTCGAGCGTCTTTGTGCGCGCGTCGAGCCAGTCCGCGAACTTAGCCTTGCGCGCGTCCCTGTCCGCGGGCGGGGTGGCGACGGTCGCGCGGCGGCGGAAGATGAGATCCTCCGTCTGGGACACGTAGAAGATCTTGTACGAGCGCAGGCAAATGCGGCACTGCAGGCTCGAGCGGACCGTGAGATGCGGCGGGAACTCGGTCGTGCCGCCCGGGCTCGCTTTGAGGAGGTTTCTGTCATCGTGCAGAGAGTAAGCAATGATCAACGGTGTGCAAGGGCAGACGGGGGACACACCGACGAAGGAACGGCGCGCGCGGCACGGCGCCGATACCGGGCGTCGTCTCGGCGAGGACGAACCGCTCGAGGTAGGCGGCCCACTCGCGCTCGGCCTGCTCGAGGTCGTCCGCGGGCACGCTGTCCTTGCCGACGAGCTGGATGCTGAGCTGCGCGCTTGCGGGCGCCCACGCGAACCGGTAAAGGTTCTCGTCGTTGCCGACGGCGCCCTCGGCCTGCGTGCGGTACGTCTTCTGCTGCGCTGGCGTCGAGCGGTCCGGGTGCGCGCGGTCCTGCACGAGGAGCTCGAGGAGCTCTTGCGACTTGGCGTCCGCGAGCGCGGCTTGGCTCTGCGGATCCGGAGGGAGGTCAGTAGCTGTCATGTAGGGTAACAGCGGAAAGAGGGCAAAAAGGCGCACGTGCTTGACGATGCTCATGCAGAGCTTGTCGACGGTGAAGAGCATGTAGCCCTGCGTGCCAAACATGCCGCGCATGCCCTCCTCGAACGCCTGCTGGTCGACGTCGCCGTCGAAGAGTCGCTCGCAGAGCCCGAGCGCGCGCTGGTAGTACTCGTTCGGTCGGCCGCCGTTGGGCCCGATCGTAAGCGAGAGCGAGAGCGATGGCACGTGTCGCTCCGAGATGGGCTCCGGGTTCGGGGGCGTCGTGAGCGCGACGGCGGACGACTTGAGCAGCGTCAGGCGGTGGTAGACGATCTGCGTGGCGGTAAGGTCAGCGATCAAATAAATGGTAGCGACAAGTAGAAAGAGGCGCACCTGGAGGAGGCGCACGAGGCAGTACAGATTCGAGTTGGCGAACGCGTTCCACTGGCGGCGGGCCTCGACGTGGACGGCGCGGTCGTCGACAGGAACGATGAGCTCTGGGAGGTTGAGCTGCTCTTGGACGACAGCCGGCTGCGTGGGCTCGGGCGTGCCCACGCGGGACGGGGTGCCTTCAGACGGGCTCGGCGCGTCGGCGGGCACGACCGACTGCTCGCTCTCGCTGCCCATCGCCGGCGTGTCGCTCTCGGCGCCCTGCATCGCCTCGAGGACCGAGCTCGCGCTTGCGACGACGTCGGCCATGACCGAGTCACCGTCGCCGGCGGCACTGGCGGGACTCGCCGCGCGCGAGCTCGGCGCGGGGCTCGAGACCT
>ERZ1463038.39-NODE-39-length-30036-cov-267.092825_pt1 | contig 30036 bp, 57 predicted proteins | sample MGYA00564479_ERZ1463038 | MGnify/ENA primary metagenome ERZ1463038 (study PRJEB39244, sample SAMEA3635134) | Helicobacter pylori | study: EMG produced TPA metagenomics assembly of PRJEB11511 data set (Assembly of a 5300-year-old Helicobacter pylori...
CTTGCTATCTCCTGCTACCTCAATGAAGTTGATGACAGCCGAAGCAGCATTTTCAGCACCTTTACTGAAAGTGGTGAACTCTCTGCTAATGGCGGCGGCATTGGTACTTACTGGGGCAACGTCCGTGGCCTAGGTGCTAAGGTTCGTGGCGGTGGTGAGAGCAGCGGCGTAATCCCGTTCATGAAGATCCAGGACTCCATCACCATCGGTGTATCCCAGGGTAATCTTCGTCGTGGCTCGGCAGCAGTGTACCTGCCTGTCCAGCACCCAGAAGTAGAAGAGTTCATAAACATCCGCAAGGCTACTGGCGGCGATGCTAACCGTAAATGCCTGAACCTGTTCAACGGCGTAGTGCTGTCCGACAAGTTCATGGATGCAGTAGACCTTGGCGAACCATTCGATCTGATCTGCCCGCATACACATGGCGTAGTAAAGACCGTCTCTGCTCGTGACCTGTTCCAACAGCTGGTTACTGCTCGTATCGAAACTGGTACCCCGTACCTGATCTTCGAAGGTAACGCCAATGCCTCTATCCCTGAGTACCAACGTGCAGAAGGCTTGATCCCTAAGACCTCTAACCTCTGCTCCGAGATCTGGCTGGCTACTAACAAAGAACGTACCGCTGTCTGCTGCTTGTTCCAACTGAACCAACTCTACTTCGACGAGTGGAGCAAAGATCCACTGTTCCTGGAAGACTGCGTTCGGTACACCGATAACATCCTCCAGACGTTCATTGATGACGCCCCGGAAGAACTGTCGAAAGCCAAGTTCTCTGCCTCTCAAGAACGTAGCCTGGGCATTGGCGTTATGGGATTCCACTCATATCTCCAATCTAAGAACATCCCTTTCGCATCGGCCATGGGTAAATCCGTGAACATGCGCATGGGCCGACATATTAAGGCTGGATGTGATGCTGCTACTGAGAAGCTGGCGTACGAGAAAGGTCCTTGCCCGGATGCTGCTAAGTACGGCGTTATGCGTCGGAATGCAAACGTTACTGCTATCGCTCCAACCGCTACAGTCGCTATCATTTGCGGGACCGTCTCCCCGTCAATGGAGCCCTGGACAGCCAACGCTTTTACCCAGAAAACTCTCAGCGGATCGTTCCTGGTAAAAAACAAATACCTGGAAATTCTGCTGGAAGAGAAAGGCATCAACACTCAGGAAGTGTGGTCGTCTATTCTTACCAATGAAGGCTCTGTACAGCACCTAGAGGCGCTTACGGACGATGAGAAGTATGTCTACCTCACCGCCTTCGAAACAGACCAACGATGGATCCTGGAGCACGCTGCTACACGTCAACAGTTTGTAGACCAGATGATCTCTACGAACTTGTTCATGGCGGCTAACTGCCACAAGATCCAACTCGCAGGCCTGCACATCATGGCGTGGAAGATGGGCTTGAAGAGCCTGTACTACCTTCGCTCCAAGAGCATGCGTAGTGCTGACAAGGTTTCTGAACTGGTAGTCCGTGAGAAGATGGACGCAGTAGAGGAAGCACCTACATTCAGTAGCTTCGACGCAGATGGCTGCCTAGCCTGTCAGTAACACCTAAGGGCCTCTTCGGAGGCCTTACTTGATCTTCCCCTAAACCAAGAGTAGACTTAGCAGCAAGATAAGCCAAAGAGATACAACCATGCCATTCCTTACCGGTCGTGCCCACTACAAGCCTTTCGAATACCCATGGGCTTTCGACAACTACCTTCTCCAAAACCAAGTAATCTGGTTGCCTGAAGAAGTTCCGCTCCACGAAGACGTGAAGGACTGGAACTTCAAGCTTACCACTCAACAAAAGCATCTGCTGACACAGCTATTCCGGTTCTTCACCCAGGCCGACGTAGACGTATCTCAGTGCTACATCGATAAGTTCCTAGTTGCATTCGGTAACATCCCGGAAATCCGGATGATGTTGATCGCATTCGCAAACATGGAATCGGTCCACGCCCACTCCTACTCCCTTCTTTTAGATACTGTAGGGATGCCAGAAGTAGAGTACAAGGCCTTCCTGCAATACGAAGCCATGAAAGAGAAGCATGATTTCATCGGCCAGTTCCACGTAGAGAATGACTATGAAATGGCTAAGTCCATGGCAGTCATCTCTGGCGGTATCGAAGGAGTCCAGCTGTTCAGCTCCTTCGCTATGCTGCTCAACTTCCCACGCCATAACCTGATGAAGGGCATGGGTCAGATCATCACTTGGTCTGTTCGGGATGAGAGCCTGCACGTAGAAGGCATGAGCAATATGTTCAAGGCTTTCGTAAAAGAACGAATGGGTGGTATAACTAAAGCGCTAAAGAGTGACGTTTACGGGGCTTTCGAAGAGATCGTTCGACAAGAAGATGCTTTCATCGACCTGTCGTTTGAACTTGGGGGTGTGGAGGGTATGACTCCGGAAGATGTGAAGCAGTACATTCGCTTCATCGCTGACCGCCGTCTCATCGGCCTGGGTATGAAAGGCATCTTTAAGGTTCGTAAGAATCCTCTGGACTGGCTGGACCATATCTTGAACGGTGCTGAACACACCAACTTCTTCGAGAACCGCTCTACTGAATACAGCAAGGCTAGCACCCAAGGTGACTGGGGTGAAGTCTGGGATCAGTACGATGTGGAACGCCTAGTTTTACCTGAGCACCGAATCATCGTTTAAACAAAGGCCCTCTTCGGAGGGCTTTCTTTTGGAGCACTAAATGATACAGATAACTAAACCACTAGCAATCGTTGACCTCGATGACACTATGGGGGACTTTTGCAATATCCTCATGCAGTCTCTCAACTGGAGATTTCGAAAGCTGTACCGCAAGGAGGACTTCGTTGACTTCCACGGAATTCTCGAGATGTACGGGATAACCTTTGCTGAGTTCGCCTTGGCCATTAAGGAGGATAAGCTAATGGAGAGCTGTGCTCCATTGCCTGGAACTAAGGAGTGTATGGAGCGTCTAGTAAAAGACCACCACGTAGTAGTAGTTACCGCTAGGGACTACGATACTCACGCCTATATAAAAACTGACTACTGGATGAGCATTCACGGAATTCCAAGTCATCAGATAATTATCACAGATCAAGGTCAGACTAAGGCAGACGCTATCAAGCTACGGCTTGGAGTAGAGCCCGTAGTGATCTTCGATGATGCCCTACATAACATCTATGATATGGCCCCCCACTTCCCAGAAGCTAAGTTGTTCGTACCGGAGCAACCCTGGAACTCAACCCTATTTGGGAAGGTAGATAATATGCATAGTGTACGTTCTTTTCGAGAAGGAGTATCCTGCTACTACGCAGACTATGTAGAAGGCAGATAAGTGACTGAACACGAGAAGAACAAACTAAGGCAGTTCATGGTGATGAGCCGTGCAGCTGCTAGTCTTTCAAAAGATAGGAGTACAAAACTTGGAGCTGCGATACTTGGCCCAGGGTTCGAAATTCGGGCTATGGGATACAACGGATTTCCGAGAGGCGTTTGTGATGGGATCGATTCTCGCCATGAGAGACCGATTAAGTACAAGTACACCGAGCATGCGGAGAGAAATGCTATCTACAATGCCGCTCGCGTCGGGACTCCTCTGGACGGATGCAGACTCCTACTTGAATCCCCTATCGGTATCTGTTGCGACTGCGCTCGGGCGATTATCAACGTTGGGATCATCCAGGTTGTCATCTCAAGAGAATCGGATACAGATCTCGAAAGGCAGCTCCGTTGGGAAGAGCACGACCCCATCGTCATGGAGATGTTCGCAGAAGCCGGTGTCGAAGTCATTCTTCTCTGAGGAGTATGTGAATGCCCAGTAGACTCTACAAGATAAAACGGTCCATACACAAATACATACAACAGCGATATGCTGAATTGGAGGTTTTCTGCAATGAGTAGCCCGTGCCTGCTGATGCACCGTTTGTCCTTAGCTATTGCGAAGGAAGTAGATCAGTTAATCATGGTAGGTGGGGACTGTTCCTTCACTGATGATTTTCTGAGGGACCGAGTGCGGCCATCTATTGGTATGCTGCACACAAAGCATCAACCAAGTCCGGTAGATGACCTGCGTGACGGTCTTGCCTTAGGTCGCTACCATCTAAGCTGATTCATTGAGCATGGTCTAGTTCTGGTATAAGAATAGTAGAGAAGAATATACTTCCCTTCATTTCGAACTACAAAGGACTAAGACCATGACCTTGAAAATTACTCAGCACCTCCCAGAAGCACAGATGGGCCGTAACCGCGTTGGTTTCTCCATTGACCTCGGGGATACGGGCTTCCGCCGCTTCGTTAGCAATCTCCCACACGGTCAAGCAGACTACTACCTCCAGCGCAGTGAAGCCCTGAAAGCCACGGTGGTAGAGGTCATGATGCCTGGCGAGTACATGGATCAATTCGATCTCAGCAACCCGTCAGAAGCACTGGGTCAGATGCAAGAGTGCTCCATGCACTCGAAGAACCACACTACCAGCTACATCCTCTCTAACGTAGTCAAGGCGGTGGCGTAGTACTAAATAGAAACCAAGTTAATTCTTGGTTTTTAGCTTTTCTTGTTGACATCTTCTTTTAGCTTGTCTACTATCCATTTACGCGAATGACCCTTTACCTACTAACCTCAAAGGAAACACCCATGTTGAACAAAGACGCAATCATCCGACAACTTGCTGCTAACCACGAACTGACCCTGCGTGCCTCCAAGGCATTGTACGAAGAAGTACTGGGCATCGTCGGCGGCGCTCTGGAACAAGGTACTGCCGTACGCCTGTCGGGCTTCGGTACTCTGAAAGTACTGGACGTAGCAGCCCGTACTGTTCGTAACCCACGCACTGGTGAGCCAGTTGCAGTACCCGCTCGACGTCGAGTACGCTTCTCTGCATCTGCTGCGCTTAAACGTGGCGTAAACAAGTAAGTACTGAGAGCCCTCTTCGGAGGGCTTTTTATTGCCTACTGATTACCGATGCTGTATCCTGGTGTGAATACGTACTCACTCACACCGGAGATTCAGAATGCAGAGAGTCATCGCACTAGCAGGCAAAAAGGGTAGTGGCAAAGATACCCTGGCCGATCTGCTCAAACCAAACTTCTCACGGGCCTCTTTCGCAGACCCTCTTTATCTCGAAGTCCAACAGGCATTTAACTTGCCGACTCAGGACGTCCTTCGAAACCGAGATACAAAAGAACTCCCTACGCCACAGCTAGCCTTGGTTAAGTGCTCCGACTCGGAGTTCATCAAGATCTGTTCTGAGCTGGGTATGGAGCCTAACGCACCACAGTCTCCTCGACGTATCTTGCAACTCTGGGGTACTGAGTACCGTCAGGTCGTCAACGGCACCGGCTACTGGTCTGAGAGGCTGATAGAGATGCTTGGAGCCACTCCCGACACAGACTACTGCATCCCTGACATGCGCTTCCCACACGAGTACTCAGCGCTCCTGGACTACTCTTTCGATAGCGAGAACGATGTGCAGTTCGACTGCATCAAGATCGTCCGGGACGTAGAAGATGATTCCACCTCTGGCCACGTCAGCGAGAACGCCCTCGAAGGTTTTGACATCTACGAAGTAGAAGTCGAGAACGTAGACGGTGATCCAGAAGCAATGCTGCGGTCATTGAAAAACAGTTTCTTGGTATAAGTACTGCGTAGACCGAAAAACCGAGGCAACTCGGTTTTTCTTTGCCTGTAGAAATCACAGGTAGACGGCATCTTTGGTATAAGTAAGGTGCATGGAGAAATACTATGCCCTCGCGCATAGAACAAACAAGTACACTTCGGACCTTAATTCTGGGGACTCTCCCCATAAGAGTTATTACGATTGTACTGTAACTAAAAACGCTTAACGCCTCGCTAACGCGGGGCTTATGCTTTAGGTCACCCACGAATAGGAGGCTAGGATGTCAGACATTCTGAGCTATTTCCCAACCCCACCACTTGACGGTCCACGAGGCGGTCAAGAGGCGGTAATGAAAGAAGTGGAATCCGCCATAGCTGCTGGGTATAAGATGATCCTTATAGAAGCCCCGGTTGGTTTCGGTAAGTCGGCAGTAGCTATGGCGATTGCACGATGGTCGGGTTCAGCCCACGTCCTCACTCCACAGAAGTCCTTGCAGGATCAGTACTTCGAAGACTTCAGCATGTACTCCATTCTGATGAAGGGTCGGTCTTCTTACCCCTGTGTATTCTTCGAAACACCCGACGATGCACAAGCAGTTCGTAACCGTGTTACTCGTGGTGAGCTGATGAGCGTCCCTCGTGGGGATCGTCATTGCGGCCAAGGTCCTTGCAAAGACTCTCCTGAGAACTACAAGCGCTGTACTAACTTTGATGGCGAGAAGGAGCACACTCCGTGCCCGTACTCTTTAGCTATCGACACGGCCTCCGAAAAACCGATCATCATCCACAACCTGCACAGCTACATCTATCAGACGCACTTCGGTAACAACTTCTCTCCGCGCAAAGTAATGATCATCGATGAAGGTCATCGGATCGAAGGAATCCTGCGTGATTTTGCGAAGTTCTCGGTAAGCCTACCAGGCATGCTGGGGTCTGACGAAGAACGGGACAAGTGGACAAACTTCGAAGACATCGGCGACTGGATGAGCTACTTCACGGAGCCACGCTTTGTTCCGGAGAAGGAAGACGACCAGAAGAAGTACATGGAGCGTCTGGGTAAACTGGAGAGCTTGACCAACGACTTCCCCAACATGTGGAATAGGTTCGCGGTCAGTGCTGAAGAACTCGGTGGATTAGGGGTTACAAGGTTTGAGCTGACACCTGAGAAGCTCGGGGGTCTGCCCCAGAAGCTACTGTACAGCGGCGGTGATGTAACTATCATCATGTCCGGTACTATCTACGACAAGGCTATGTTCTGCCGAGATCGGGGTATCAACCAGGAGTCCGCGTACTTCATCCGGATCGGATCTACGTTCCCTTTAGCTAGCCGCCCGATCATCATGAAGCAAGACTATATGGTTGATACTAGCCATAAGATGTGGGCCGAGAACCTTCCTGAGATCGTAACCAAGCTGAAGAAGATCCTAGAAGTATTCAAGGATGTGAAGGGCCTTGTTCATGTTCCTTCGTACCGAGCAGCGTTCGATCTCATGCAGGCTATGCGGGAACCTCGTCTGGTAACCCACGCTCCTGAGGACTCCGCGTCTCGGCTGCAAGAGTTCTACGCATCCGCAGGTAACCAGGTCTACGTGTCCCCTACTTGTCAGGAAGGCGTTGACTTCAAGAACGACAGGGCTAGGTTCCAGGTAATCCTGCGCATTCCGTATATGAATGCAGGGGATGAGTTCATCGCAATGAAGCTGAAGACAGACTTCGCTTGGTACAACTACCAGGCCTTGATCACCTTCGGTCAGCAGACTGGCCGCATAAACCGCAGCGAGAAAGATTTCGGCGTGACCATTCTCATGGACAGCCGGTTCCCGAAATTCATCGGCAAGAATAAGTCTCGGTTGCCAAAGTGGTTCCGTGACTCAATTAAGGAGAGTTAATGCGCAAGTTCCTTTTGATGTTCAACCGGGTAACTCTCTACGGCTACGTAGTGGTGCCCGCTACCACGATTGTCTCGTATGCAACTAAGTCGTTCTTAGTTTCGGCTTTGTTCTTCGTGGCTGCGATATCTTTGATCCTGTGGTCGATAAGGGGTTACTACCCTGAGGATGATCGAGATCTACTCCCTCTGCACGTAGTGCTCGTCAGCTACGCTTTCTGGATGTTACTTATATGGCTACCGAAACTGTGTCCTACGCTCTAGACCTGAAGGTCTTAGCCGACAAGCTGTTCCCCGATGCAAAGCCTGGACACTGCATTCAGTGCAATGAGCTTTTTCGGGCGGAAGTAAATGTGTTTACCGAAGCCGGTGTCCGCGAGACCCAGATTTCTGGTATGTGTGAACTCTGCTTCGACGCCATGGCTGAAGAAGCAGATGCTGAAGATGGCTTAAACGACGAACTACCATTCTGAGCCGATAGGCTCTCTAGGAGAAAAGATGAAAACCCCAGGTATCAGCCTCACCGTTGGCATGTCCCAAGGCACCCAGACTCCGTACGTTACGGCTAACGGGCGTCTCGGCTTCCTCCATGCAAGTAAACGTCTGGATCTCGGCAGCCAGAAAGGATTGATCGCAGCATTGGCCGGTCTGCTTCTCGTAAACGCAGTAAAGAAAACCAAGGCGAGCACTACTGCAAAACGTGTGCGTAAAGCCAAGGACGTAACCCCGGCAGCAGTGCCTTCATTGCCGTCGGATCTCTTTAAGTTCTGAAGCATGGGTTTCAACTATGGCCACTACACCTGAACCAAACGCGGTCCCTCCTGGGGGCCGCATTTCTGATACTTTCGAAGTGATGTTCCCGCAGGAGACAAGGGCTGCTCGGGACCAACGACAGTTAGTAGAGTTGATGCGGTCCCAAATGGACCACGGCAGCGGTATGAGCTCTATTTTTAGGCCTGATTCCTTCAGTGCTACATCCACTAGGTATGCAAGCCTACGGGATTCGATCACTACGTCCCCTCCACCACCCATTCCTGTAAAGGAGCCAACCATGAAACCAGAAGAGCTGCAAAAGTTGAGGGGCTCTCTGCTCCTCCAACTTTTGGAGATAGAGAGCGAACGCTGTAAAAACCACGAGGACGCAGAAGATCGGACTGATTCTTTTGCCCATCTTCTCGAGGGGTCGGACCATGTAGTTGAACGGATCCGAACTGGGGTAGAGAAGTACCTTGCTCTTGTGAGCGGAGTTGCTGCTGTTGCGGCTCCTGCCCATATTCCCGCAGGAAGGGTTATAGACCTTCACGAAGCTAGTATCTTGGATGCTCTGCGGCTAGAGCTTGGTCGCCATGGCGTATCTCTCCAGCACGTAGCAGTGACAGACTTCCAGTCCTCGGAGGGACGGAATGGGCAGTACTTCCAGTTCAAGCTAGAGGTGAACCATCACCGGCAGGCTACTATCCGCCAACATTTTGATCCCGCAACGGGAGTGTCCTCGTATGCCCAGGCCCATACACCGCCGCCACCTCCTCCTCAACCAACGGTGCTAGCACCTAGAGCTTCTCCACGGGCTCCTTGGGACCCAGAACCCTTCTAGGAACTAGTTCAATTCCGGGTTACCTACCCAGGTATAAGAGTAGTGTAACCCGGCTTATTAGCCTTTCTTATTATTACATAAGGTAGTACTTAACGTGGATTGGGACTGGGATGAGTTTCCTACTACTTGACCTTCAGGTCGTAGTGAGTGAAATAGTTTGGGGCAGGTCCTTTTGGGCTATAACGTTTAGCTAGCGGAGAATTTAGAAGAGCGTTAAAATACACGCCGGTAATACATAACTAATAATCCGTTGGGAGTAGTACGTTTGAACGATGACGAATACCTGGAAAAGGTACAGGAAGAAGCCTACCGCCGAATCAATGATCGCGGATACGGCAAGCATAAGTATGCGTTGGGGGAACCAGGCTACGGCCCAGAATTTTGTGACTGCGGGGAAGAGATGCCCACTGCCCGCCGTGAATACGGCTTTGATCTTTGCGTACCGTGCAAGGAGCTGACTGAGAGGAAGTAGGATGACTGAATATCGGTTCACCGTACGCAGTGCGATAACCACTCTTGATAACCAAGGGGCAACTTGCGTAAACGACGCGTGTAGAAACAGTAGTGATGTAGAGGTGGACTTCACCCCGGGTAGCTCATACACTTGCTCGAAGGAATCCTTCAAGTGCCCGGTGTGCAATACCAAATGGTCCGCCGAGCTATTCCCTGCAAAAATATACTCGATAACCCCAGGAGATAGGAGCGTTGAGTACCAAGAGTATGGAGGGGATGACGTGGTACCCGAGGGTATCTTCAATACAATAGCAGACCCCTCTGAAGCGTTAAAGAAAGTTGTTAACGACTTCCTCAAGGCTATGCGCAGATCTAACTTGAACCAACGAGGCGAGGCTCTGGCAGCCCTCGCTCTAATGGCACGAGTAGACTTATAGTTCTACGCGATATCCCATACGAAGAACTTCCAACGCCTCACGTCGGTAGACCGTAACCTCATCTCTGGTTAAGCCGGTGGCCTTAGCGATTTCTTTGATAGACTTCTCTTTGCCATCGTCGAAACCCATAGCCATCATGATGACAGTTCGGTGGTTGTCGCCAAGGTTAGAGATATGAAGATGGAGGCGGTCGTTATCGATCTCCTCTTCTACTTCAAAGTCTACGTCAGTAAACTCAGTGTCCGATAGGTCTTCGATGAAGCAGGTCAGGAATGCAGTCTCGGACAGTTCCTTGATATCCTTGTCTGGGATACCTGAGAGCTGTTCTTTTAGCTGCTCAAAAGTAATGCCTTCAGTCTCTTCTTTTAGCCTGGCTATCTTTGCAGCCACTTGCTGTTTCCATATAGGTAATGAGACTAAACGTAGCTTTGACATCTCTTTCATCTGCCTCTGAAAAACCCAATGTCCCGCATAGGTAAGTAACCTGTGGCCTGAGGTTATATCGAATTTATCAATACCTACCATTAACCCTTCATTTCCTGCGGACAGTATCTCGTCAAAAGAGGCGGGGTGCTTGCGGGAGTATTTCTTAGCTTGTTTAAAAACAAAGCGTAGGTTGGCCTCAATAAGATGATTCCTAGCCAGCTTTTTCTCAAGCGGGGTGGAGTCATCAGACCTTAGGGTAATAAGAAGAGCGCGTTCTTCGTCACGAGTAAGAAGTGGAGTGCGGGTTATCGTATCGTAATATTGGCTACTTGACATATGGAATGACTCTTGGCTATACTGCGACCTTATATTCTATCTAACTGAATGTCAAGGAACTTATGGCTATTACTACTGTTGTGCTGCCAGATACTACTGACGAAAAGGTCTGTCTTGGTTTTGCAATCAAGCTGGACTCTGAGGCTCCTCAGCTGGATGCCGTGTACAAAGTCTTGAAGCAGATTCGTGGTGCTAGAGTAGAATATTTAAGTGGTAAGACACTGAGGGCGGACGTCCCTATCCCCGTCCAGAAATGAGATTCAGTGGGATGTGGATCTTTGGTATAACAGTAATGGGACCGAGACCTTTATGTGATTTCGGCGAGTGATGGCGATGCATAAGAAGGTACCTGTTACGGTCGGGGAGAGGTTTGGTAAACTCGTAGTTATATCTCGACACGGGACTAAGGTAACACCTAGCCGGTCTATAAGTACCTGGCTCTGCAAGTGCGACTGTGGGGGAGAGACTATAGCGGCAGGGGTGAGGATGAGAGAGGGTGGCGCCAAGTCCTGCGGGTGTAGCAAGAACAGCGTTGAAAACATAAACAAGAGGTGCTTGGCGGCAAGGGATGTGTATCGTAAAAGGTACCCCGAGCTGACCGGGACTAAGTTCGGTAGGCTTCTTGTTTTAGAGGATGACGCTCGGGCTTACCTACGGTGTAGATGTGATTGTGGGACAGAGGTTATGTCTCGTAGGACAAGGCTTTTTAGTGGTAGGACACAATCCTGCGGTTGTTTAAAACGTGAAAATTGTTCACGTTTAGCTAAGGAGCTGAACCGAAGAAGTAGAGAAAACGCTGGCCTGCCCCTAGAAGAAAACATCTATGAGCGGCAACCGTTGACCGAGTTATCTCGTAAGGTCAAGTACCGAGATAACTTCACATGTGTTCTGTGCAGTGAGCGCGGTGGTAGGATAGTCAGTCATCACATACAGCCTTGGTTTATTAGGAGAGACTTGTATGATGACCCTAAGAATATGGTTACCCTATGCGTAAAATGCCATAGCTCGAAGGCTCATGCAGGAGGTTTTAAGGTGGCCCCGGATCCTAAGGTGGCTGAGATTTTAAGTTCGTATGTGCGGAGTCTTCCGCTAGGAGGTGAGTTGGAAAAAAATGCTAACCTAGTATTGAGTCGGGCGGAGATAGCCAGTATACTCTCTGGGGTAGTGCCTGACAGGATAACTCGGAATTGGGAAGAACTATCTCTAGCTGAGTTAATTGAAATTGCTACACACAACGATATACACAAAGAACTACAAAGGTGAATGACGATGGACGTAACAAATCTGGTCCCGCTGGCAAATGATCTACCCGAGGGATTTTCCGAGGTAGTATTGGAACTTCTGGGCAAAATGTCCGCCACCATCGAAGGTATCGGTGACGGCGACATTACGTGGAAGCCACCAATCCTGAAAGTCTTGCAGGCTACGAGCGATCGTAGTGGCTTGGCTAAAGGTATTGGCATCGGGGATATGGTTCTCGGAGACGAGAAGATGGAAGCTCCTCTGCGAGTAATTCCTCTGCGTCTCTGGGATAGCCGTCAGATGTGGTCTCCGGATAAAGATGACACCCGTACTCTGTGCTGGTCTCCAGACGCAGTTGTAGGTGTTACTGGCGTGGCTTGCCGGACGTGCCCGCACCAAGTTTTCGACACTACTGAAAACAAGGTTGCATGCACCAAGAACAAGACCATGCTCGTTGCTTCGGCGGACATGCGTCATCTCTTCCAGATCAACTTCGCCAAAACCAACTACAGCAATGGGATGGATTGGCAGGGTCTCTTGAAGAAGGCTGGCGTAGCTACTTACCGTCGGATGTACGATCTGCACACCGAACCTTCCAAGAAGTCTAAGAACGTAGAAGCTCTCATCGCTACGCCTGTGGCTCTCCCAGAAGGCAACGTTGCTCCTGAACTGCGTCCGTTCCTGGAAGCATTGTTCAACCAAGTCAGCGAGGACCGTAAACTGTTCCTCAACGACTTCAAAGCTATGGCAGGCGTTCGTGCTGAACAGGCACGTCTCGAAGCCCCGGCTAAGGAAGACCCACAAGGTCTTATTGAATCTACTGCGGAGACGGCATCGTCCGAGCAGTCGGATCTCGGCACCAAATACGAACTCTAACGAGTAAGTATCTTTGAAGAGCCCCGTTAATTCGGGGCTTTTCTTTTTGCCTCGGTGCCAATTCGGAGAAGTTGAATGAAACCTTTTCAGTACAAGATGGCTACGGGCTCTACCTATGTAGGGTTCCCTGGACCAATAGATAACACGGGCATGTTCGAGCTTACTGCTGGATGCATGATGGTGTACGTCACTGCGGAACAACGCTTTGACATACGTGGGCTCATGATAAGCACCTCGCCGTCGGAGGTGAACTTATCTTCGGTCCAGGCTCGTCAAGAGTTGATCGACGATACTGACCATGCGTTGGGGTACTGCCGGTATCTAGGCAGCCTCATTGCGGCGATGGAGCTTGAGAAGCAGCCCGTTCCTAAGGTTATCTCGGACTACATCGACTACATAGACCCATACTTCAAAACTCAGTTTGATGGGGTTGGGATCGTACTCACCGGTCAGTATGACTACGCGGTATCAGGGGAACTCCCTGGAGTTGCAGAGCTGCGTAGAAAGTTGGAACAGGTGGCTAAGGAGTACCGCAGTTCGTCAACGGCTACTGTGGAAAAGGCTTGCGTAGAAAACGTCGTACACTTACAATTCGGGAGTAAAAAGAATGCCTCCGAAGAAGAAGGTTAAGACTAGCGAGCCGACGCCTATGGCGTCCTTGGATGAATCAATGAATGCCGAATGGCAGGACACTATCGTTTCCCGCGAAGGGTTGGGGGCGTGGTCGTACTCGAAGAAGAAGACACTTCAGCAATGTCCACTGAAGTTCTTTCTTAGCTATATCTTGAAGTGGAAAGTACCTCGTATCGTAGACGGCTCCTTGCCGGTTACCGACATCGGGTCTGCGCTCCACTTGATTCTCGAGCATGTAACTGTCGGGAAGAGCATCACTGATTCCTACAAAATAGCTAAGCGTAAGCACTTCGATGCAGTAGGGGAAGAGTTCTGGGAGCAGTACGTAGTGGGTAACGAGTACAACATCGTTGCTTTTCGTCAGCGCCTAGATGACTTCGAACGACGTAACCCTGTGAAGCGCTATCTCTGTGAAATCAGGATGGCCGTGGATAAGGACTGGGAGCCAACTGACTTTTTCGCCAACAACGTCTTCTATCGAGGCGTAGTTGACTTGTTGATTCAGCTGGAGAATGGTGATGGGTTGATCATCGACCACAAGTCGGTACTCAACAGCAATGGTTTCTTGAGCGTAAAGAACTTCAAGGAACAGCTAGAGGTTTACAAACCTCTTATCCATCACGGCCTAGTAAAGATGCGTGGGGCCCAATCAGGTATCCACTTCATCGCAGACGGCGAAGTTAAGTTCGATGACTACTCTACTGCGGAGATGATCGAAGGTCGCCTACGTCACATGGTAGAGTACAACGTAGACAGTGCTATCGAGAACGTAAAAGAACTCGGGTACTTCAAACGTAAGGCAGGGGGTCATTGCCGGTGGTGTGACTATCGCCAGATGTGCAAAGACAAAGAGAACACCGAACATCCACGATTTAGACAGCTAGAGAAGGACTCCGCTATGGTGTTCATCCCTGCGTTGAACGTGTAGTAAACGAAGCCCCGAAAGGGGCTTTTTCTTTGGGAGGAGATAATGAATACTACATTCCACGACTACCTGGAACGACTTAAGGCAGCGGGGGTTAACTACGATGAGATAGAGTTCAAGTGGAGGTATTCCTGCGGTCGTTGCCAGTTCACGGAAATAAATTATGAGGACCAGAAATGGAGGTATACAGAATCCGGTGCGTTTGAAGACCTGAACCCCGTGTATTTGCCAACCTCAGACTTTCATGAGTTGGAAGTTCGCCTGCTGTGTAGGAGTAGTCCGCTGTTCCCCAGGCCACCGTGCATGGAGATATACTGGCTATGAACTACTTCCAGGTTGACTTCTTTGAATTCCTAGACCGTTTTGTGGAGGCCGGAGGAAACCCTATCGGGGCAATCCTGATGTACCGGGGGGCCGACTGGTACGAGATTACCGCCCACAACTCTAATTCCATTACCATTGTTAACCATAAAGGAAGATCCGAAACCGTAATCGTAAAGTACGACTACTGGAGTACCCGAGGATTGCTACCGGGAGGACCTATAGTACATGGGAAGCCTCTTGTGTCTAGGCGAAAATATGGGTGGACTTCCGATGACCTTAGGTGAGTTTTTAAAAGAGCTGAAGGAGAGGGGGCAACTATGGGAAGCGTAGGTGAGTTCTTATTAAGGCTAAAGAATGGGGGCGGCAAGGTAAAGGGTGTTCAGCTATACCGTGAGGGAGACTCTTTCTTTGCTAAGGGTACTAAGGTCCACTCCGTAACCTCCAGGAGTTTCTACATATTTAGAGGAGATAACCCAGCGCCTTGGAAGATAGACCCCGGATCGTCCTATGGGAATACGAAGGTACTTGGAGTTCTGGAGGAAGATAGGCGTATAGTGGGGTCAACTACTCATATACTGCTGGATTGACTACTGAGCAGGTGGCGTAGTAGGATACAATCCGCCAATCAAAACAGGATGAAGGCAGATGTTCGAAACAATCAAAGCACAAGTCCAACTCGAAGACGTGATGAACCGCATGAAAGACATCACGTTGATGGAGGCGGGGGAGTGGCATGAGCCAGAAGACAAGACCTGCCCGTTCTGTCAGCATCTGGACTGCTTCAAAGTTACTCCAGACAAAGAGCGATACCAGTGCTTCTCGTGTGATGAGCAAGGGGACGTAATTGCCTTTGTCGCTGCTGCGTACAAGACTACTCAGCTCGAAGCTGCACAGGCAATCGTCAAGGAATACAACATCGAGGTCCCGACTAGCTATAACGTGGTTAGGGAGATCACCCGGCTGGCAGCAGACTACTACCATAACTGCTTGGTAGAAGACACTGGTGCCTACGCTATCCTCGGCGGCAAGACCCCTATGGAGTACCAAGTAGAGGTACGGGGTCATTCCGAAGAACTGATCAAGCGGATGAAGCTCGGCTGGTCTGATGGTGGTCTTATCGAGTATCTACGTTCGGTAGGCTTCGAAGATGAGACGTTGGAAACCACGGGTCTCTTAGCTAAATCGGGCAAGGGAGACTTTCTACCGCGTCGTGCGTTCATCTATCCACACATGGTAGGTGGCACAGTAGGCACCTTCACGTTCAAGGATCCCACGAAGAAACTTGAGTATCAGGTAGCGAAGAAGTTTCGCAGTCTACAGTGGGCTTTCTATAACCAGAACTCGGTTAAGAACGCTCATACGGTAATCGTGGTAGAAGGTGAGAATGACGCCCTGTCTGTGATGGCCCAAGACCTCACCGGTCATGCTGTCATTGCCTGTATCGGTATGATCTCTGGTGAGCAGCTTGAATGGCTCTCAGAGAATTGCGCAGAGAAGGACGTAGTTACTATCTTCGATCCGGACGACGCAGGTACCAAGTACCAAGAGAAGATGCTCCGCACCAAGGGACGTATTAAGTCTCTGCGTCAGGTTACTCTCGAAGCCAGTTCCGATCCTGAGGTCAAGGCTAAGGACATCGACGATCTTCTTCGATCTGGTGTGAAACTCATCGATATCCTTGCTACTGCTAGGGTAGATGCTGCGGTGGGTGCAAAGCCTACTGTTGAGATCAAGGGTGAGTCCATAGAAGTAGAGATCAATCCGGTAGTGGGTGAAGCTCCTTCTGCTGGTAGGGGCATCATTGAGTCGGGCAACGCTTACTACCGCATCACGTACAAAGAAGGTACGCCTGTAAAGTTCAAGCTGACGAACTTCGTCATCAAGCTCAAGAACATCTACATCCAGGCAGACCGTCGTGAGCGGGAGGTTATCTTCGTTCGTGAGGATGGCAAGAAGAGCAGACCTACTAACGTTTCCTCTGAGGTGAAGGTATCTCTTAAGTCGTTCAAATCGTTGGTGGCTAACGCGGTAGATGCTTCGTTCTATGGCCGTGAAGATGACTTGGCTACTCTCTGGGATTTCGTCTACCAAGGCGTCTGTGAGAAAGAAGTCTATCTGCCTAGCACCGTGGGTCACCTTCGTGAGTTCAAAGGCTGGCTGTTCCGTGACTGCTTTGTAAGCGACGTTGGGGATATCTCTAAGCGTGGTACTGACGGAGTTATCTGGATCGGTGGTTCTGCCTCTTCTGGCATCAAGCCTCTGGCCTTGGATGACGACGCAGGAGGAAGCGATGGTAACATCCCTGATCTGTCTACTGACTTGGACGCAGCGTCGAGGAAGGAACTGGAAGGTCAGTTCATCCAGAAGCTGGCTCTTAACCTGGGTGACGTAGGTGTTGCTATCACTGCCCTAGCCTGGGCTAAGTCGTGTGCTTACTCCAACAAGCTCTTCGACTGGCGCAGGGACTTCCCATTCTTGTTCCTGTGGGGCCGTCACGGGCGTGGTAAGACGTATATCGCCAAGTGGCTGGCTGGCCTATACGGTACCGGTGATTGTGGCTACACGACGATCTCAGGCATGAAGAGGACCGTGGGGTTCTTCCGTAAGATCGCCTACTACGCAAGCTTGCCTGTAATCATCGATGAGATCCGGGCAGACAAAGACACGGTAGAGATGCAAGGTACGTTCCGGGCTTGGTATCAACGGTCTGGTCGTGCGTTGGGTACTAAGGAAGAGTTCGGTATTCGTGAACAGAAGGTACTTTCTACGTTCATCTTTGCTGGCCAGGATCAGTTCCAGGACAGTGCTCTTCGTCAGCGATGCATCCCTATCCGGATCCCCATCACTAACCGAGAGTTGGAAGAGACCTTTCGCTGGATTGAAGGCAACCGCTTCGATCTATCTGCCATCGGCCTCAACTGGATCTTGGAAGCAGCCAATGCCGACTTCCCTGCTATGAAGGAACGGATGGAAGCATTGAACGTTCAACTAAAAGACATCGGCTGCCCGCAGCGGACTTCTTTGAACTGGGCGTTGATAGCAGAGTTCGGCAAAGACATCGCAGCGGAATACTTCCCAGGGTTTGATCTCTTCGGCTACATCCAGAACGCCTCTAAGGAAGACACCGCTGAACAGGAAAGTGAAGATGTCCTGGCTCAGTTCTTCCAAGTAGTAGAGGGTTTGCAGGCCGGGGAACATCCACGCATTGACGGTCACCATGTCTCGGTAGGTACTGGAGGACAATTATATGTCTGGATGACAGAAGTATTTCGCATTGTTGAGAAAGAACTGGTAAACTCAGCCCGTGAAGAGTTCTCTAAGAAAGCAATCTTGGAACTCCTCAAGGAGGAACCTTGGTGTGTGAACACTAACTCTCGTGCAGTGATGCAAGATGGGGTTCAACGCAGGGTTCTACAGTTCAATCTCGATAGTGCGCCTGAATACATTCAGGTGCTTGGTGAAAGTGATGTCAAACGAACCTAAAGCTAAACCGGAACGCGAATCCCGCTTCTTTGCAATCTATCCAGACTACTGGAAAGACAAGTGGGGTAAGAAACCTTGCCTCGGTACGTTGGTTGCCGAGAATGAGTTTCACGCCTGCCGTCGTGCATACGACACAGGCTTCGTCCGGGTAAACATTACGTTTGGTCCAGAAGCAGTAGAGGTTACGAAGAGTCAAGCGGATAACTTGCAGAAGTCCCGCTACCGACGCTACCGATAACTGATACAATAAGAGCCCCGGTAACTCGGGGCTTTTCTTTGGGGAGAACATTATGAAAGCTGAAGGTAAGAAATTCTTGGTTAGCCTAGTTGCTAACTCAGTACTGGCAATTGCTACTGCCGCGATAATCTGCACCACAAATACTTCGGGTGGTCAGTGGGCTATGTTCTTTGCTATGCTGTTCTTTATAATCTCCGGTTCCCTTCTAGTAATGAATCTGCTATGGGGGGCTATCATTATCTGGTCTCACTACCGGGCAGGCGTAATATCCTACCTCGGAAAACCAGAGGAACACTCCTCTATCGTTATCCGGTCCCTTGGTCGTTTTCATAAATGGATGAACACTGATGATAAAGCTTAAGGCGTCTGAGAAATGGTTGGCTATGGGGATAGGTATCAACCTTCTCCTGATACTCTGGGCGTACCTAGCCTTTGAGAAGCCCATCGGAGGGGGTGAGGCGTTGCTGATAGGGGTATGCTTCCTTGCGTCACTCCTTAACGTAGGTTGGTTGATAGCCACCCTAATCATGGCTGTCGCAGGTTACATCCGAGACGCACGCTGTGGAGTACTAGGCCGTAGCCTAATGACTAGGTTTGCAACCTGGCTCGAGAGAGACGATAGGTAACACACAGAACCCCTACTAGCTAGGGGTTTCTTTTTAGGACTCTAGGAGTGGTATAAGCAATATAGTGATGAAACCCTTCTTGTTAGGAATCTCAAATGAACGTGGTTCAATTCCCCGCTAAGTTACGTGGCTTCCAGATCTTTAAACAGAGTGACTCCGGAAAACCGGGGTATCTCCAAGAGTTAAAGATGGATCCTTCTGGTATCTCCGTAGCCATGGCCACTGTTCCAGAAGGAGGCTTGCTCTTCCCAAAAAACATCGCAGAATCTATTCTTTCGACGATGGTTATCGTCGGGATGGTAGGCTGCTCTATTGTAGAATTTAAAGGACCTTCCGCATGAAAGCTTGGATGAAACATGTACTACTCTGCCTGATCCTGATTGCACCGTGTGTTATCTGCGAAGCTATGGGGGTACAGGTAGGGCTTATAGCGGGGATGTCCTTGCTAGTCTTAATGGTGATCGGAGTGGTTATACTCCTCAGCTTCCTTCTGCAGAAACTTTCCAACGCCATAGACGATGGTTTCTTCGACTGGTTCTTCCGGGATGGTTGGAAATGAAGTGGCTAAGGAAGTTGTTCGGCATCCGTACTCCTGAAGAAGACTTCAACGCAGGGAGGCAGTACGTGATTAACCAGATCTCACAGTTCGGCATGGGTAACAAAGAAGAGATGGCCCGGCTGTGGGCGGAATGCGATTGTGACTTCGACCGGAGCGAATTTGACAAAGGCATGATCTACACCCTGTTACGGTTCAATGTTCCTGACCCACAAGACCCCTTCTAAGACTGGTATAAGTACAGTAGAGAAGAACAACTCTAATTCCTAACTAGGAGCAACACCATGAAGTTAGTAGCCGTAGCACTCTTCGCAATTCTGCTCACAGGCTGTGCGGGTATCCCTCGTATGAACAATGACATGATCATCCTCGAAGCAGCCAAGTGTGATCAGGCGGGACTTCCTTGGCGTCAAGTCTTCAACTACGACGGCAGCGTGTCAGCCGTCTACTGCACCAACGCCCCAGTAGGACGCCAGAACCTGGCTCACTACTAAGACAAGTGAGAGAGTTTGATACTCTCTCTTTAAGTATCTGGAGGGGTATCATGGGATTACATCCCGTCACCAAGTGCATTGTAAAAGGCTGTGTGAACTACAAGTACCAAGGACGGTTCATAAACGATCTCTGCCTGCCTTGCTATGAAATGCTGAAAAGCGGTGAAGTTAGGTATGGAGATACCTTCATTCATAAGATGGCCAAGAAGCTGGAGGGTAAATGAGGCTATCTTATCTAGTTACACGCTTAGTAGACTATGGAGTTGACCCGACAACGATATCCATAGTCAGGAAATCTCCGAGCATAGACTCTTTGTTCCAGCCAGGGTCTTACATCCGTTCCGTTGATAGAACTAACTTTGTTGTTGTTTCTGACGGGTGGCCACGGGGGTTGGCAGTGTATGAAAGCTCTTACGATGGTGGTTCACCTGTACTTTCTATACGGGTAGCCTCACGTCTCGTCAGGTCTACATTAATAGTTACCGTTGGACCGCCAGATTATTCTTAGGAGAAACAAAAATGTGGCAAGAAATCGCTAACTGGATTGCTCTGACTACAGGGCTTATCTTCTGTGGCATCCTGCTGGCCATCGCGGTCAGTTGGGCCTTTGATATGATTACCTCATACAAAGAAAACCGAAGCTCTGCCCGCATCCGCAAGACGTGCATTCTCGTAGAGCGGGAGTTTGGCCCAATCGACCAAGTCCCTCTCCAGGTAGTACGTGATATCCTCATCTCCTTGGAGAAGGGGGATAACCCAGACGTGGTCTACTCTCACTACACTCACAAACAGAGAACGTAATCATGGAAGGTAAGTTTGTAGTGGCTACGGATGATCTTGGACATCCAGGCGTAGTTCTGTTCATGGTTGATCGTACTAGGCAGAAGAAGTCCTTCTGGTCCAACCAACTAACTGATTCGTTTCTCCTGAACACGAAGGAAGGTGCTGAGATCTTGGCTGGAACTCTTAAGTACAATCGTCCGCATGTACTTAGTGGGTCCGAGGCAAAGGTGGCTGAGTACAACAACCTGGTAATTCATAATGGCTGAGTGGACACCTATCATTTGGTTCTGCACGATGTTCTTCTGTTACTTGTTCCTGTGCAAGTTAACTCATCTTTACCGCATCCGTCGTGGTAAGAAAGAGATGATGGACTTCCTTAAGTTCTTGGGGAAGAACCTGGATCGTAGCTGGGTAGAGGGCACTACGTATAGCTGCTCCTCTATAAAAGAGCATATCGCAAAGGTTGCTACCGTGTACTTCAAAGAGATACGAGGAAAGAAACGATGAACGAAATGTTGATTGGTGTAGCTGGTTTCGCATTGATAGTACTCATCTGCATGGCTGCGATGGTTGCGGGTATGTACTTATTTCGGTACTTCGATGGTGAAGCATCCCGCATCTACCGAAGTGGCTACCGAAATGCTGTGTACAAAGCCCAGCAGTCCTTCCAGTGTAAATTCGATCCGTCATACTCCGACCCTTCGGTGAAGACTTCCGAAGTGAACGAATGGCTTGAATCTTTGAAGGCCGAGGAGTAAACCATGTCTGATCTACATACAATGGCGGAGCAGTTCAGGAACAACAAGAAGGTCATCTCTGATGGCCTTCGTCTCTGCTGCGGTCAGCCTCCTCGATTGATCTCTGGTCCAGGTATTGGGTATCTACTCTGCTGTATGGAGTGTGGTCGGGGGATGATGGATAACGCTCAAAATACCTACCAATCTGCTGCTGCACGGTGGGATAAATATATCGATGATTCCTCCGAGGTATTGGATGGAATCCCACTCCTCATCCTCAAAGAACTGAACGCTGCTAACGACGTCCTTCGGTCATTGGCATTTTCTCTGTCGGTTGGGGGATACAACTCTACTAATGTAAATGCAGAGGTGTTTGACAAGAAGATCCATGAAGGCATCAACATGCTGACTGATCCTCTGTTAGCCATGATCGATGCTAAAAACCTTCGTATCAAGGAACTTGAGGAGAGCTTGGGGAAGGTGCCTAAGAAGTTCATTCTTCCACCGGAGGTCGATGCGTGGCCCGCTGACTACGTAGGCCTGACAGTAAGTGCGTACGGTATGAAATATACCATGGAGGTGGATGGGGTTCTTCAAGTTGACGATGTTATTGGCCTGGGCCGACATAATCGTAAAGTAAAAGAGCATCTCGTGGATGACCGGGTACGATCCCTATTCGAAAGTGCCCTTATCCTAAGGAATTCCCGTGTCAGTAATTCGTGAGTTCTCATCCCAAGCACTGTCCCGCAAAGAGTCTCCGGAGGTTGTTCTCCGTAAGCGTATTCTGTACCTGGAGTATCTCCTCGAAGAGACCACTCAGCCGTTTGCTTTCACCAAAGATTCAACCCTGTTCACTCGCATCAATGAAGCCTTGAAGGAGAAAATGTAATGCTCGTATCACACAAGAAAGGAGAGTTGGTAGAGGGTAAGTTCTCAGCGAATTTTGCTAAGCGTTTTGGTCTTCGTTCTTACTGGGCAGAAGATGGCTGGCACTGCAACGTAACCGGAAAGATTGTGGAAGATCCCGAATCCTTGAAGGAGAAGAGGTAATGGCTAGTCCACTGGACAAGATCAAGATTGGTTTTTCTCCACTCAGCAAGAACCTCATGGTTTATCGCATGGGTAAGCATCCCGGTATTTCCCTGGAGTCCCGTCAGTTCACCAACGAAATCTTCGGTGCTGTAGTAGAAAAGCTCATGCACCGCAACCCCCAGGGTTCGACCCAAGTTGTAACCTCAGGGGATCAGCAGTGGGAAGTAACGTGCGTACCCATCATTAAACCTGCTTCAGAAACTCCGTCCTAAAGAATATCAAACGTGGTTGAATCGTAGTAAACCACGTTCCTATCTACTCCCAATATGATGGTAATTCATGATCATTGATGTGTACGGCGATGGGTCCGTAGTGGTTGAGGGTGAGGTCGGTGAGTTTGTAGCAGTCCCAGTCCCCGAAGCGTACCAATGTTCACGTCCAGGAGATGCAGCCATTATCCCCTGGGTGAATTCCCTGCTGAAAGTAGGGCTGGTATTCCACAGTGAAGGCTACGACACCGCTATCTTCCGAGTCGATGGAATCATCTTTCAGGAGATGAAGGAGCGGCTAGCACTTGAAGAATGCAAATGCTCGGATAGTATCAACTTCTACCTAACTATTGATGGAGGTGCCTTAAGCGACGGTATCTACATCGACAAACCAAGAGACTAACAAAATGCTAGAACGTCATCTAATACCGTGTCCCATTTGCCACGGCAGCACCAAAGTTGTTCAGGGCGTACTCGCCTGCATTGCCAACTGTCGAACTCAGTTCTACGGTCTCAGCTCGGAGAAGTGGTATGTGTCTACTGATGCAGAGTTGGAAGCTGCGTTGGCTGAAATAGAACGGCTGAAGGGTGAACTCGGGTTGTTCAAGGATGGAGCCTGTCTATATGACATGGCGAAGAAGGTAATAAAGCTCGACGGGACCATTCATCGTATGGGCGAGGAGCATCAGAAGTACAAGGTCCATGCTGCTGAAGTCGCAGATAAGCTTCGGGATAGTCTTCGAGAGGCGGCTATAGAGATAGCTAGTCTTCGTACCTTGAACAAAAAGTTTGACCACATCGACTCTGCACCGGTCACCATTCGCGTAAACAACGATTACGTCTACGCTTCCACCCCTACCCAGGAGTAAGGTACTTTCCTTGGCAAGCGGCGTGCGGTATCCTGTACGTATCCAATCTTACTGCAAGGAAGTAATTCCGTGAATTATGACTTAGAACTAAAAGGGGGGCCAATCGTGGCTCCTCGTATCGTCTACGACGGTAAAGCAAAGATCCGCAAGAACGTCAATGTTTTAGCCGACATGCTTAAGAGGTTGCCTCTCAGCGATGAATCACTCAAGACCGTCGATAATATCGTAGGTCAAACCCTGGCTGAATTGGTGAAGCTATGAAATCTTACGAGATATCCCTCCTCGCTATCGTAGTTATTATGATAGGTCTGTACCAGATCGCATCCCTGTTCGCAGTACGCTGCTCATGAGCAAGGTTACTTCTTGGGCCAACCCTGCATACTTCCAGGCGGTAGTAATTCCTACTGCTCCCGTGGTAGACGTAGCTACCCACCTTGAGCGCATTGAGAAGTCGTTGCGTGAGCTCGACGGTCTTAGCCGTGACCGGCGAGTTAACACCAAGTTCAACTACCTGGCCGCTCTTGTTTCTCTAAACAAGTTGAACCAATTAGCAGAAGACGCTGTCAAAGAGGACGCAGTCCTAGTACCGCGTAAGCTTCTCGAGAAGTTGCGCCTTGATATCAACATGGATAAAGAAGGCAGAGAGATGCTCGATGCCTTAGACCTAATCCTCGGAGAAACATATGGCCAGCAACTCCCGAATAGCGTTTGAAGAATCAACCGGTTACAACGAAGTACCAAAGTCTGCTCAGGACTTGTTAGATCTCAACTCCTGGCCTCTCTGGAACATGGCTTGGAGCAGGGCTGTTCCTACTGTAGGACCTGAGATTCGTGAAGCAGTTAGTAAGTTCACTACCACTGTAGAGTTTGAGATGGCTCACTTCGATGAGGCTCAGACTCCTTCTGTCCTGCGCAAAGGTCTTGAGCTACTCTACGCAACTATGGACCAAGTTAGCTCTGAGCCGTAAGGCTGGTATAAGAGTAGTAGATAACCCCATCTATTAGGTGACGTATGGAAGATGATGACAAAGAGGTAGTCATAGCTCAGAACTTCGAGGCTATCGACTACCTCTTCGATGTTCTTGAGGCTCGTGGCTTGGGTGAAGCGGTGACGCTATCTACCATGCTCCACGAGATCTCTAAGTTGTTCGTGGCTGGACTTATGCCTAAGCCCTGCATCTACTTTGCTCCGGAAAATAGCGCCCAAGGGTTTCTTTACTCTGGGGATGAACTTACTAAGGCGATGACTCTGCATCGACATCTACACTCAATCGACGCGGACGGTATCCCTCTCTAACGCAAGGAATAAGTGATGAGTGAACAGACCAACGAACAACGTTTGATCGAAGCTTGTGAGAATATGCAGAAGGAGATCCTTCAGCTGCACTCTCGGGTACAGTACTTGGAAGGTATTATTGCCGAGCGGCGTAATTTCATCCCTCCAAGCGTCATCGGACCTATCCACGTCACTCCACAAGAAAAGCCAGTCGTCACTGGGCCTACCTGTGTTACGGACAAGGGTCCTGGCGTAGATCCGAACTACTGGCTTGGCCGCCCACTAAACACGGGGGAAGCTCCGTTCGGCTGGGTTCTTCCTGGCGAAGGCAACGGTCCTACTGCGGAGCCTAGTCCTCGTTCTGAGGGGGTTACGCAGGCGACTCTACGGGGATTGACCATCCCGGGTAACTGGCATCTGGACATAGACCCCCTGACTCCTGAAGACCTCCTGGAGTTCCAGAAGAAGATGACCGGCTTCTACGACAAGGCTATGTACACAGACTACAAACCACAAGTAATCCTTCACCCACCGGTAGAAGAAGACGGAGCATAATCATGGTTGATTCAGAGACTGAAATGCTTGAAGAGATCAGCACCTTGAAAGCAAAGGTGACTGCCCTCGAAGCAGAAGTTTTACATTGGAAGGCTAACCATGCCTCCGTAACCAGGAAGAGTCATATCCTCATTGAGCGGATCGACATGCCTATCGAGCGTGTCAAGGCATTCGAGTTGATCGGCCAACTCCAAGACTCGGTCAGTACCCGGGAAAGTGACTACAAGAAACTCAAGGCGAGCACGGATAATACCATTGAATGGTACCAAGCCAGACACGCCCTGTCCTCGAAGGAAACACCATGAGGGATATCACCTTGGACGCCAAAGCACTAGAGCTGGCTATGGAAGCAGCGGATAACATCAAGAACCATCCGGAGAGGGGCTACTCGTATCTGGTCACTGCCATCCAGGTTGCAGTCCTCGACGGTATGAAGTTCGCCTCGGATACCGCCCCGATAGCAGTTGAGGATATGCCTGACCTTACTGGGGTTAGAGCATACCTTAACGAGCACAACCTCGTCATCATGAATGGTCCTGCTCGGACTTCGATTTCTCTACGGTCATCCGATCTGACCCGTGAACGGATCATGGTCATCATTCAGTTCGTCAACAGGCTGGTCTGCGATGATTCCGGGGCAGTACGGCCAATTCAACCTGCGTTCTGTAAGGTCACCCTAGAGGAAGAAGGGTTTAGATTCTTTGCAGGGCCGCTGAGTCATCTGGTGGAAGTAGATGCTGAAAAGGATGAGTACTGGGTCCTTAAAGGCTTCCTTGAATTTCTACGCTATAACTTTGATGGAGAACAAGCATGAACTTTTTGAAACGCAACTGGTGGTCAGTCCTTAACTTCGTGATTATGGCTGCTATCGTCTGGGGTGACTGGCATACCAAAGATCGATCGGTGGTCAACAGCAACTTCTTCTTGGTCGGTATCGCCATCGTTTTGATCGGGCTATCCCTGTGGCGTACCTCCGAGGAATGGCAGAGACCTATCTGGTACCGAGAGTTCCAGGTAACAGATATGAAGGACATGGGTGTATCGGGTATCTTTTCCCTAGTCCTGTGCGTGGATGTGTTCCTTCTCTCCATGGATCAAGTCTTCCGCTTACTCGCATTGCTCAGCTTCGTGGTACTGGCAGTACTCGTACATCGCCTCTGCGGTGAGATCCAAGCAGTAGAAGAGTTTGAGCTGAACCGACCAAAAGACTGACCCATCTACAACCCTCCGGTGGCTCCTCTGCCGGAGGTGCCTCTACACAGGACATCATGTATGTGCGAAATAACAGACACCATAAGATCGATGGCCGCAGAAGGTAAGAGCCGTGCTGAAATAGCCGAGGCTATCGGAGTTACCAAGGCTAGTCTCAGAAAGCTCTGTGAGTATCTAGGGCCCTTGGAGTTCAACGTAAAAGAAGTACGTGGCGTACGGGGGACCCTTCCGAAGCTAGTAGCGCATTTCGGAACAGGCGTCTCCTCCGATCTGGCCCGTTGGAGACTCAAATCCGGCTTCTCTACAACATGGGAACACGCAATCTTTACACCTACAGGTAAGCTCTTTACCGTACGTGGTAACACCGGAACTGTTAGAGAGTTGATCGAGTTCTTCGAGTTAGACATCGAACCTCACCGAGTTCTCTATCGACTTCGCCAAGGATACTCCCAAGAAGAAGCATTTCTCAATCCAGTAAGGAAAATATCTCGTGGCTGATCAAACTCTGCGTCAACGTGCTATCGCCTTGTACCAACCCCCTTTCACCTTCAATCGGTTTGGCTACATCACAGATGCCAACCATCAACCAGTTGCGGATAACAACGTCAGTGACGATGAAAGCGGAAAGGCCCTGCTCCGGGTTCGTGGCTGGGGTCGTATCAGCTATATGGATGATGCAGCTCCTCTGCAAGATCAGGTCGGCCTGGAGCTCATGGAGGCCCTCAATGCTCACTGGATTAAGAACGGCGGAGTAGCTAACCTCTCCGTGGACTCTGAGGGGGTAGAGCGGTTTGGAGAGGAGAACAAGTACGTCCATATCCGTGATTACAACGAGCTGGCCCGCAAGCTCTCTGTAGCAGTGATGGTGGAGGATGCCTGCGACCTGGCCATCAAGGTTCTCCAAGCGAAAGTGGCAGAGCTCAAAGCCTTGGTAGAATCTCATACTGGGCCGGTGGAATGAGGAGGATCTTCGTTACATTCACGAACTTTGATTCGATACAACTTCGAAAGGCCAGCAAGGACTGGAGTACTTTTCAAATAAAAACCACTCACGGTAGTGTCATCGTAAAGAGCCCTACCATCCGGCGTAGTCTTGTACGGGGAGTATCTCTTATGGACCAACGTCTTGACCGGATAAACACCCGGTCCTTCCATCAGGACACTACTCCGTCACGGGAGAGTAATAAATACACTGATCGGAACAATTATGATCGCTGGCGTGGGGTGGGGTGGTGAGACGAATAAAGTTATCTTTCACCAATCGTGGGGATCTGTACGTACGGAGAGCAAGCGATGACTTATCCGTCTGGGAGATCCAGGGTCAGCATGGCGGCATCATCGTAAAGCGACCTAAGCTTCGAAGGACTGTGACGGGGGTGTTCATCTTGGATATGCGGGTGGATCGTATGGAGTTCCGTCGATGGGATACGTTCCATGACCGAACTCCTGGCTTCGAGAAGAATGATTATACTCTCGAACACTACTGGAGTCGTTGATATCCTCCAATTAAAAAGGTCGTTCATTGGTATAACTCCAATAGTGTAGAGAGACATATATTCCCTCGCTACACGGAGCTACAACAATGAACGACCTCCGAACCACCCAACAAACAATGTCAGCGTACTCGTCTTTGACTATGACGTCAAGAGAGATTGCAGATCTTGTGGGGGCACGCCATGACAATGTGAAAAGGACGATAGAGTTCTTGGCTGGATTCGTAGATAAAGATGGGAATCCAGTGTTCGTAATAAACACTCCTCACCGTGAGGAGTATTTAAATGCGATGAATAGGACTGCAGTTCAGTACCGGCTACAGAAGTTAGACACAATGGTAGTGGCGGCGCACTTATCCCCTAGATTCCTTAGGGTGGTAGTAGACCGGTGGCAAGAGTTAGAGGATGACGTTGCTTCTAGGAGCAGTGATGTAGTCGGCCTATCTCGATCAGAGGTGGTGGCGATCCTTGATAAGATACTGGATTTTGGCAGCACTAAGCTTGAGGACTTCTTCGAGTCTTACCTGCTAACACGGAACCTCTCGGTACCGGTACCTGCCCAAGCTACGCCAATGGCGTGGCTCCCCCACCTACCTGATCTATCAACACAACTGCTTAACCCAACCGCAGTAGCAGTGCTTACTGGGTCAACCCCAGTTCGCATCAACCGGATCCTCCGCGACTTAGGGTTTCAGACTCGTGACGTTTACGGGATCTACTCACCTACCTTGGAGGCGGTAGGGTTATACGAAGAGACGGGTCGTAAGAGAGATCGTCGAGGACGTCTAGTAACCACATTTAAGTGGAAGCGAGCGGTAATCGACGCTATACCGGAGAGATGTCTGGGCTAAGAAGGTTCTCCTCCATTGGGGGAAGACCTGTAAAAGAGGGAGGTGCTTGACGCACCTCTTTTTAGCCTCTACTATAGGGTCGTGGACTTTCCCACGACCTCTCTGAGACTTACCCCATGACTACTCCAACTCAAGCACCAAAGATCAACTCCTACTTTCTCGTCGAGAAAGACACCATGCGAGTACGCCTAGGTCCTATGGTCACCCGTGATGAAGCACGTCAAGTAAAACGCACTTACCAGGATGGCAATCTGCTGTCCATCGCCAAGACTGCATTCGCAGGTTTTGTTCGCTGAGTCCTAGGCTCAGAACAGAGAGGAGACTTCGGTCTCCTTTTTTTACGTCCGCAGTAAAACTGTTCTTTATTCTGAACACCTGTTCGGAGATCTGAACTGCTACTCAAGCGGAGAAATGAGAGTTGTTGAGATCAGTTCTTATTATCCTAGACAAAACTGATTCCGTAGACTGCGCGCAAGACATTTTTGTCTAAACTGATAAGAGCCAAGCAGGACGTGGCTTGTAGCGTAGACGGTAGTTTGTCGCGGGTATGTTTTATTTAGGTTAGTCACGCTGCCGCCCAGGTAGGACGTGGCTTGTAGAGTAGTTGTACTCTCTCGCGCAACGCACACTCTTCTAGACAAACCTGTCTAGGCTACAGGCCACGTACTGCGGGCCTCTACGATTTTTCTAGACAAAAGTTTTTGGTTTTGTCTACGCTGTCTACGACACCTTTCCTTATAAACCGTGGCCTGTAGCGGTGCGCTAGACAAAAGACAGGAATTTCCTGCGCAAGAGCACACAGGGTGTAGATACGGCAAATAAAAAAAATAAAACAACGAAACACAGGAG
>ERZ1463038.40-NODE-40-length-29984-cov-13.740486_pt1 | contig 29984 bp, 41 predicted proteins | sample MGYA00564479_ERZ1463038 | MGnify/ENA primary metagenome ERZ1463038 (study PRJEB39244, sample SAMEA3635134) | Helicobacter pylori | study: EMG produced TPA metagenomics assembly of PRJEB11511 data set (Assembly of a 5300-year-old Helicobacter pylori...
TTCGTCTTCGTGTACACGCTCGCAGTCCGACCAGGTGTCAACTGGACCGGCTGGGTACCGTGCGTCCTTTTCTTCCCACTTGCACATTCGCACGCTGAGCCCCGCGCAAACAGTATCTCGTCACGGGCGTCCTCCAGGGCGCACTCCTGCTGCTCTGCCTGGTGTGGAAGGCGAGGCAGCGCAAACTGCTCATCGACGACTGGGGCCGGCCCATCGACGGCGCGCTGGACGGGCAGGACCACGAGCGAACGAGGCTCATCCTTTGAGTGTGGCCGAAGGCCCAGCGGGCAGCGAGCGGCGAAGAGCGGCTGTTTTACGTTGTAATATCTCGCAGAGGCACCCGTCATACATCCTACCCATCTACTTGAGGGCGGTTTGGAGTGCTTTTGAGAGCGGGACGTCCACGACCGGTATTTCGCGGGACTTCCGCTTCGACAAACTCGCGTCCACTGCCCACGCTGACGCCATCTTGGACCAGGATATCACCAAAGTGGCGAAGTGAGCAGCTTCATCGCAACCGCCGTGCTGCGCCACCACCTCGCCACTGGCACTCCGCGGCCTCATCCCACAGCGCTGTTGACGCAGCACGGTCCTCCAGGTCAGCGTCTAAAGCCGAAACGTCGCTGTGGTGATTTAGTGGGGATCGCGTCCCGGTGGCGAAGCAATGAGCGGCGCTGATCCGCGGGGACATCGCGGCCGGCTCGGCGTGCGAAGGTAAGGCAAACGGATCTCCAGTCTCTCCCTCTCTACAGCACGTTGGTATCACTGGCAACTTTCACGATCAGCTCGATTGATCTCGAAGGTACGGCTCTGCCTGGGTGAGGTCCGAGACGAGCTAACGCAAGTTGTCCGTTCGCACTTCGTTGATGCTCGCAGACCTGGGCGCATCACTGCGAGTCATCAGCGCGCAACCACCCGCGTGTCCATCAGAGACCATGATTTATGCATTTTAAGACGACTCATCCTCTACCCGGTAAGCTGCTTCTCCCCAGCTGACGTTCAACTTGGGCTGACGAGGAGCTTCGTCATCTCGCTGGCGCCCACCCCAGCTCCCGACCGGATCCCAACCTCTATCCCCTCCAATTTCCGCGGTTCCAACGCCCGTTTCTGCCTCCTCGGATCGTGGCGACTTGCGATACGAGGCAGCCGGAGGAGGCGATGCGGGGGATAGCGTCGACGGGCACAAGCGGCGGTCGTGGTGGAAGCCGCCTTCCGAGTCGGCATCTCGCCGGCTCGAGGCAGAGAGCCTTCTACGAGATCATGATCGCGAGGTCGGTGATGGCAGCCAGTGCGTCTGTTTTCTGTCCCACTCGCATCCTCACACCGCCTTGCCTGACGATGGCGCCTCGCGGAAGCAGCACCATGCCGACGCTGCCCACAGCCGACTCACGCTCCCCGACTTCTTATTCTTTCCTACACTCGACTTTCTCAATCCCTGGTTCCTCAACGCCCACCCTGGCGAGTCGCGCACCCGCGCCACCCTCCTCGCTCGCGTCGACGCTCTCGCTCATGGCCACCAGACGCACCTCGGCATCCTCCCGACGCCTTTTCGAGGTCTCGGGCCTGTAATTGGCCTCGTACTGCCCAACATCATCGACTTTCCGACCGCGGTCTGGGCAGCCCAGCGTGCAGGCGCCACCGTTGCACCGTCCAGCGCCACTGCGACCGTCGACGAGCTCGTACATCAGTTCCGGCTTGTGGGGGCCTTCGCCATCTTCGCGCACTCGTTTAGCATCGATAGAGTGAAGGAGGCCGCGAGGGCGGTGGGCATCGGCAAGGAGCGGATCGTTATCGTGGGACAGTGCGATGGATGCTGTGCAGGGTGCGTTCTACTTCGCATGCTCGTAATCTGGTCGAGCCCAGCTGGCATGACGTCTCGTACCGCGCGGTGCTCCCCAAAGTCGACGCTCGCTACTACTGGTCTCTTCTCTTCTTGTACGGCTCATAGTATTTAAATTCCTACTGCTTTCGAGCGCAGACATCCCCAACGCTCATGTTCATCGAGGATCACCAAGTTCCGAGGCAACCTGGGGAGTCGTGCAGGAAAATGGCGCTGAAGGCATGGGAACGAAAAAAAGTGAGGTAAAATTGGTACTGCTCGCGTACCGCAGCATATATTAAAGCGTTTCACTGGATCTGATTTTCATTTTCATTTTCTGGCGAGACGCGGGAGCGCTGCAGAGCCGGCGCCGCGCGCATTCAACTAACAGCGCACCAGCGCTTTCATGTGGTAAGGTGAAGGCCTGAGATTCTTTTCAGAACAGGTATACAGCTGCATTGATTCAAATCCAAGTCCTGGTCCCAGGAGGAGGGAGCTTGTTCCTATCGAGCTTCACTTATGCAATCAGCCCGTATCACTCAGAAGCCCTTTGCAAGTGAGAACAAGTTTGCCGCCCGGTGCCAATGAAATGATGGGCCCGAGGGGAACATCGTTGAGCGCGAGGGCGCACGCGGTCTTGATTCTCGATGCGGACTTTGATACTGTTCATTACCGAGCGTTACCGGATCCTGACACTGGCGAGCAGATCCCGTAAATCTGGGCTGCACGTGAGCGAGGTGTGAGCCAAGTGGAGTAGAGAGTATCCGTATGACAAGAAGGTTAGGTACATCCTTGTAAAATCAGCGTCGGCGTTGCGGTGCTGGTGATATGAGTCTGATGTAAAGCCCAAACGGTACCACTGAAGAGAATGGTGAAGACATTCTAGAAGGGACCAACGAAACAAGTGCGTCCGCAAATTCTCAAGCGCTTAACCGAAGCGATGGAGGTACCCATTGCCATAAACGCTTTGTAATGCTTGTTCCGCAGCTCTTTGTGGCCGTTGAGATTACTACTTGTTGTCCAGCACCTGGGACCGGAAGCAAGGCGGATGTCGCGATCCTGAGCAACAACAGGAAGCGGTGTCGATCGATAATGGAGTTCTTGGGACAACGTCACCTTCCGCTCCCGGCCCATTGCTTAGCGTAATCCGCCCGTAGGATTTGTTTTTTATCTGTGACCGCTCTAATCGCAAGCCAGTGCCTCAGATTTTGCTGGACAATATGTGGTATCCCCACTGAGGTATAGAGAACGAGCTCCCAACGTTTCAGGCTCATTCACCTCACCCGCGAAGTCGCTGGCCCATGCCCGACGCCGCGTCTTTGGCAATCCAACTTGTTGATGAACTGGTGACACCAACACCAATAAGTCGGCTTATCACTGCCCCGCACAAGGACAGCCAACCGGTGCGCGTGAGCGCCGGCCCAGCCGAAGCCCAGGCACGGACTCAGTCCCGCCCGTTCAAGCCGAGCGGCGATCCCAGTCCGGACTCGCAATTCAGCCCTGCATTCTTCGCCGATGCCTTCAGCAGTGTCGTAGAGTAATCCTCCAGCATTACTACGCCCGCCTTCGCCTGCACATTGGATGTTTTTGCCGACATCCGGGCCTGCGTAGACGGCGTATATTTCCTCCTGGCTTAAGAGCGCCTGAAATGCCTGTGAAAGCGTGACCAAAGAAAGTCGCGGCACGACTCCGAGAGCGCGTCACGAAGTAGGTCATCGCGTCAGCCAAAACGTGCAGCACCTGAGCGTCCCCGCCGCCAAAGCCTTCATCATTGTCTTCGTGAGTATGAGCCTTCCGAAGGCGCATGTACAGAGTGCCTCTGCAAGAATAGAGCGGTCCATAGTCAGCGCGAAAGAAAGTCCAAGCTTGGTGTTTCAGTTCTTTTGACTGGCGAGTGCCTGCCTATGTCTTCTCATATTGACGCAAGGAAAGGTGTTGCGAAAGAGCGCGGTGAGGGGTCGTCGCGCGGGTTCGTGGCGTCGGTGGCGATGTAGAGCGGCGTGTTGAGCGCGGCGAGGGGGTGGTGCGCGGGGTAGAGGACCGAGTCGCAGGCACGAGATGGGCTGAAGTGTTGAGCTCCAGACGTTCATGATGGCTTCGGCAGGATCGGCGCCTCGGGCGAGCGACGTTGGTTTTGCGGGAGGAAATCGTGCCGGCGTCGAGGCCGTACTGTTGTGAGCACAGCCCGCGGAACACGTCTCTCGTTCGTTGGGGCGCCTCTAACTAAACGCATGGAGTCAATTCAGCTTTCCTAAAACCCGAGAAAGCGCCTGGCGACGCACGTGGAACGCGTCGCTCGAGCTCACGAAGGCGCTAGGGGACCCCAGCCGGAGATGAAGCCCAACGTAGCTTTGCCGCCCACTGAGACGCTCAGTGATCCTCTCGCTCATAGCGTCAAGCATCGGATCGCGGTATGCCATGTCGATAACTCGTCCCTTTTCCCTTACAGATCCGGCACTCCACCAGACGCTACCCAAGCCTCACACTTCAAAAAGTAAACCAAACAGCGGCTCTTGACGGGGAGCTTGATGGTGTCACATTTCAAGCGAGGGTACCGGCTTCGTCCGGTTGCTGTTTGGCCCCCGTGCATTGCCCAGTGTCATTGGCCTCACGGCTGGAGCTGTCATTGATATTGCTCTCGAGGTGAGCTTCCTTCCGTTCTGGTGCTCAGACAGAATGCTGATTACATGCCAAATTCAAGGTGGCGGAGGGAACCCTCGACACAATGGCTCATCCAATCCACCTCCACGGCCACTACTTCTGGGTCCTCGGGAGTATGTCAGAGTCAACCTTTGCGCCGAACATGACGATCGAACAAGCACGGGAAGCGCATACACCGCTCGATCTTGACAACCCGCCGTATCGTGATACGGCGCACCTGCCACCCAGCGGTTGGCTCGCGATTTGCTTCAAGGCGGATGACTTTGGAGCATGGTAAGTTTGGCGCTCCATTCGGCTGTACAGTCACTAATGTTTTGAGTGTTTAAAAGGCCGATGCATTGTCAATCAACCCCCACTTGACGGTGAGCCTTCTGTCCCGTAGAAAATATACAAGCACGGAGCTGATCCGATCTTTCCAGTAGGGGATGGCCGTTGGCAAACGGACTTTGGTAAACTGGAAAGGTGCGAAGCCTGCGGATCTGTGGAGAGTTGTGTTGATTGCAAATTGGACGAAGGGAACATGCTTCGGTCAGTCCGTTTGCTCCTCAGAGACCAGCAGCCAAAAAACCTGGTTGGCAATGCGGTGCATGCGCTCAATCTTTCCGTACGTGTGAGGGTGGTACGAGCTACTCATTGCCAGAGTCGTTCCGAGAGCGTGCGTGTCGTGCTTGCAGAACTCGCTCGTGAATCAGATGTCGCGGTCAGAGTGGATCGTCGTAGGTATTACCCATTGCGGGTATACATCCTGAGGAAAGATTTTGGCACACTTCTTAGAAGTGAGATTCCCCTCTCGGCACAGCACCGCGATCACCTCTCCAGAGAGCGTGTCAGGGAAGGCGACGTTGCGACCGTCGTACTCGCTGAGCGGGAAAGGACCTTACAAGTTCAATGTGATCTCCTTGTAGGGCTTACTAGGGATTGGCAAAGTGCGCAATATGCCACGACCACGAGGTGCTCCAGTTTCAAACCTTCTAAGCTTGGCAAGGCGGGCACGAGGCGCAAAACGCGACCGTGTCCTTCGTGATTGTGGGCCTTAAGCAATGCTGAGTCAAGGCCGCAAGCATCTTGGCGGCGCCTCCCTGACCAGCTACTTCATGGGTGTGCTCCAGACTGACTTCCTGGATGCTACGACCGCGCATCTTGGACTTCGGGATGCACAAACGCGGTCCCCAGTGCGAGTCTTCCTGCCATTGGAAACCCCCCTCGAGCCGGTATGCAGGGTAAGCCGGGAGATCCCCGACAATCTTGCTGAAGGCCTTATTCCAAGTGTATTCTTCTTTCATCGCAGCCTCAAAGTTGGTGTCGTAGCGCGGGTTGAAGTCACTTGCTGACTCGTCCGGCACGTCCCAAGCCTCAGCGAGCCTGTCGGCTTCGACTTGGTCAAGCTTGCGCTGGATCTTTCCAGCTGGCTTCTTAGCAGCCCTCTTTGCAGCAGGCGCAGGTACGCGTTCAGGGTTAATCCAAAACTGGCGATGGTGGGGTGCGGGGCCATCGGCTGCGGGAAGCGGGGCTGCTCCCGAGTTGTGCTCGTTGTACCCGACCTTCTTCTTCGCCAAATCGGTCGCCATCTCGTGTATGTTCCTCTCGGACACAGCTGCTGCTAGAGCAGCACTGAATCTGAACACATAGCGCGTCGAGCACTTGTGCGCCAAGAGGCGCTCGAAGAGCTGCGCCGGAGATGCGGGGACGGGGCTCCTGGTACGTCGGTCCCCACACACGAAGCGGGTTCCGGACCCATGGTGGTGACTAACCATGTCCTGCAGGTCCTTGAGCGAGCTCTCGGGGTTGTGCAAGAGGTGCTCGATCGTCAGGTTGGCCCAGCGCGCGGGAGGACCGTGAGTTTTTCGAACCCGTTTGGGCTGGGCCCACTTTGCGAGTAAGCCAGTCGAGCTGCGTCATCTTTTTCCGAGCTAGTGCGTAATATACAGTACAATACTCTGGCCCGTCCTCCCATTCGAGTGATCTTTATCATCTTGAAGGTTACAAACCCTTATCGTCACCCGGGTGCATGGCTGATAGCGCTTTGACTTCAGAAGGCGTTCATGGCGAGGGGAGTCGCGGCTAGCTGGTGCAACCCTCGCCATCGAGCCCATTCTCATCTCGCACATCCCACCGCCCGATGCAAATCCTGCCAACCCTTGTTGCTTTCGCGCTGGCAGCGACCACACTGGCCACACTTGTCGAGGTCTAATAGTCAGTCCAGCCCGCTGCGCCGACCTCCCGGCTCTCCACTGACGCCATTTCCGCTCCAAGTCCTGCGCACAGCAATGCATCTTGCGTCCACACGAATCTCGACGGGCTCTTTGAGCGCAAAGCTGTCGGGGTCAACGGCACCTGGCCGTGAGTGCTAGCAAGAGTTGCATCGTGACTCATTCTCAAGCGCGGCCCTCCCGACATTGCTTGTTCAATCATCTACAGGCCCTCAGCTCTCATGGCGACTGTCGGAGACGCTGTCCGATTCCACGCCTGCAAAGGCTCGGGTGACCAGAATGTTGGCATCCAACACCATGTAAGCGCTGCCCCGTACCGGCTTTGCATCGGGCACGTCGGGTCCAGTCGCAAGGGTGATGCTAACCAGCCTTTCAACCCCGTAGGAAATATGCTTCAACGGCTCTTCCCACTATGTCGGGGCTCCCGGAATTACGTGGGCTGCTCCCTACCCCTGCGTCTGCTTCCTCCCCAGTCGTGCTGATGATGTTTGCGCGCCAAGGCAATGTGACATACCTCTGGGAATGAGGTTTTTGTCCTTTCATCACCTCCCAAGAACACGACCACTGACCAGCTCGACCGCTAGCATGACCTACAAGATCCCGTCGAGTTGCAGTGGGGGACCTATTGGGTACGCCGCGCTCTCGGTCTGTCGCGCAAACGTACAGCTCACTCACCTCACGACGTGTGCAGCGGCACAGCCACATTGAAGTAGGCTTAGAATGGCTTCTTCCGAAATGACCAACCTGACGAGATCCACACGCAGAGCCAATATGTTGACGGACTCCGTGCTTTGTTCATAATCCACAAGGTTAAGGAAGTCCACCATTATGATGCAGAGTACACTGTCATCCTTGGGGACTGGTACCACAAGAAGCATTCAACCCTGACCGAGCAGTACTTGAACGTCAACAATCCATAGGTTGCCCTCGTCAGTGGCCGGTTACTTGGTTTAGAGTCCGCACTTGTATACTGGGCACAGAACGGTACCTACCTCCCAGGCTTCAGCGAGAACGCTACGGTGCCGTTCGAGTTCGGCAAGATCCATTGGCTCCGTATCAGTGAGCTCCTCGGAATCTCTACTCCCCCTCGAGTGTGGTCGCTGACAGCGCTGCAAGTCTATCTGTTCTCAGTCAACACTTCCGCATTTTCCATTTTTCACGGCTGGATCAATGGCACGACATGAGGATCATTGAGGCTGTTGGTGTGAGGAGGCATTGCTGCAGCAACGATGCTGGACTGACAGTGCCTCCACCATATGCGGACCGACATGAAGAGTACCCAATTGATCAGATGTCTCAGCTCGACCCAACGGTACTCGGTCCTGGTCATGCCTCGTAACCACACCCGCAAAACTTGACATAAGAAAGGGCTTCCCACCGCATTCAGTCTCCGACAGCTGACGCGAAGTCTCGTTCTTCCAGCTTCCGCGTCAGTTCTGAGTATGCGATGTTTGAGACTGTGCCGAGCAACTTGATCCTGAGTATGCATTTATACTGCTTGCTTCCAAAATGAGCCAACGCTCATTGGCTATTCGGAGCAGACTACACCTCTGTCATCTCGAACGGCAAGACCGACTCTCTCGCTTCCCTGAACATCAAATCATCCTACATAATGGTAAGACAATCATGCCTGACGAGCTTGATAACTGCTAATCTCTGACTGCCTCCAGGTTCCGGATCATCAACTTGTACCGATCATCATTGAGCCCCAGCTCGTTGCCGCGAGCTTGGAGTCTCACTTGGGTTCTTCGACAACGGTATCAATCAAGCTGCTTTCAACAATGTTACTTCTAATGCCAAGCACGCCTTCGCTGTACACTGTAAGTCACACTGGGCCTGAATCACTCGACGCGTGGAACCGCTGAGGGCTAAGGCTGGACCCCCAGATGCTTTTTATGGGCACCAACGCAAACAAGTCTCGGATTTACGGAGAGCAGAGTCACGCCTACGTTTTTGGAAGGAAGAGGTTGTAGACCCGCAGATAATCAACTGATAAGTCTCCCCTGTCGGAGTATTCTTGAGTGTGCAGCTGACCTATGGTCTTCCGTCAGCACGAATGACAGCAAATATCCTTTTATCTTCACGGACAGGACACAAGTATTGAATTGTTTGGGTCGCGATGGACGTCTCGTCCTCGGACATGACGATGAACCCGATGCACACTGAGGGAGCGGCGGGGCCGATACGTCGAGACACGGTGACTGTCCCTGCGGGTGCGCTGGCTGATCAACTAGGCGTCCAGGATAACCCTGGTTATTGCTTGCTCCTATTTGGTCTTCACCGGGCGCTGACCTTCTGTACTACAGGTGCATGGGCCTTCCACTGTCACATGGCGGGGCACATGGAAGCAGGTCTCGCGGTTGTTGTTATTGAGGCGCCGCTCTCAGCTGAAAAGACCACTCGCCTCCCGCAGTACATGCTCGACCAGTGCGCCGCGCAAGGCATCTCCCCTTCAGGTGTAAGTTCTCAGTCCAACCTGTAACAAGGAAGGGTCATTTAAGTAAATTGTATTTCGCAGGGAGGAACAGCCCAACGGACCTGCGCGGTGAGCCTGCAGGACCGCTCCCTATCGCGAAGGCGGCGACACCGACCATGAGCAGCTCTGGCGTGAAGTACATTCCGCTGGTGATGCCTTGAGGAGAATCAAGGGCTCTTCCTGACAGAGTGGCCCTGAACGCAAGAACGGCTGAATCCGCTGCACGAGCCGTTCAAGCACCCGTCGCAGCAATGGTGTTGTTGGTCGGTGTCAGTTCCGTGTTCTAGCCTCCCCTTCCTCTTGAACTCTCGAATTCTACTCTGAAATGACTTGACTCTCTGAATCACTTTGCCTGCTTTCATTGGCGCGTGCAGTTTACGTTGTCGACTAAGCAGGCAGAGGCTCTTCCAGTGCTGTTGAGACCGCTGTGAAGAAAAAGTCTCAGAGAGCGCCCTTTTAGTTTGGAGGAAGATGAAAGATGCCGGAGGGAGAAGAAGGGGGTAGAGTTGGGGGTTGGGAATCTCCCCGATCTGTAAGCTTAGTGGCGGCCGCAAACACCGGCCTGTGAGGTCACAGTTCATAACAGAGGTTTAGTACCTCATGTGAGAGTCGGAATTATCAGCAATGAAGAAATCAGCTGCAAGAATCGCTAGGTGCCCTTTGTGGACAATCTTGGTCTTCACTACTCAAAGCTCGCGGTGATTGCCGGTACCTGCACCTGTCAGCCAGAAAAGTTGCGCTCGCAGTCGAGATTTGACGGAGGACGTCGCCAGTGGCGAGAGGCAACCCGCACACGGATGTGCACGGGATTGGAGGGGCCTCCAAGACGATCTGAGCCCGTACAGACTTTTGGCGCGCGGAAGTTAAAAACCATCAGGGAATGATGGCAAACCGCTCGATCAAATTACTGATGCCTCACCTTATTCCCGCTCACATGCTCTCCTGCCCAATCTTATCCAACTGTCATTTTGGCTGAAAGAATCGCTCCTCCATACCCTTAATCCCTCATCCCGCAGCATTCTCCGGGCCGGCAACCAACCACTGCACTTCCGCTGGTATGATTCATAGCTTTGAATCAACTCGTCGCAGCTTGACCGGATCACTTGCCCAGTGCGCGCACGCAAATCGTCCGCCGTGGAGAGAAAGAACCCATTAGCGTCCCCAGGCAGGCGTCCCGTCCCCAGGCATGCGTTCCCCGACGCCTTCAGACTACTAGCAGGGAGACCAGTACTTCGGTGGCGGAAACTATCATACCTTGGTTAACAACACTTTAGCAGGGAAACACCAATTTCAGACCCAAGCTGGGCCACTCGCGCCAACACCAACAAGTGGAATGTATTGGAGTGGTTGACAAACGTCGTCCCAGCACCTTCCGTACACTAGTTCATGACCCGCCTGTGGCCCGGGCTTTTGGAAGTCAGACTTGTCCCCCTACCCGACCCCAGCCCCCGCGGTGACATCATTCACTCCCACCAGCTACGGCTCGGCTACCTCGACTTCATCTTATACTTCAGCTCCATCTCCGAATATCCACTTGCCTCTCAGCATCTGCTACCAGCATTAGGGCATCCACCTCCCCGCGCCGCCTTCCCAGTCCTCATCAACTTTTGTACTTGTGGGACCTCCGGAAAAGCTGAGCAGTACTCCATATACAGTGATCTGTCACTATAAATGGTGACAGGATGTAGCTTTTTGCCGCCACACTCCCTGCCAGCTGCTTGGACCGACCTGGAGGCAGGATGTCGCTGTGGGCGGTGGTGTCCCAGTGGTCCCCTCAGTGCAAAAGATGGTCCTCGTACAATAAAACAGATAACTCGATGTATTTGCTCGACAATTATTGACTCCCGAGGCCACTGAGCACTTGATCCTGCCCCAACCCTGCCCCAGACTATCTATTGCTCTCAAAGAACTAGTCCTACTGCTCAAACAATACCAACAGCTTAGTTCAACCTCTAGATGCTGTATTTCAGGCACACCGAGTGTGTCCAGAGCGAAGTCTTTTACTTCCAAGCCATTGGCGACTATTCCGGATGGATATAATGGAATCAGCGGATCTGACCGAAACCTTATGTGTGAAGAATGTAAAGACTTGTAGTCTCCTGGCTACAGAGTTTAACTTCCCTTTTTCACTGATAGAGATTGTGCAGCCTATCTAGCATGCACAGAGTGAGTGTCTGTGTTCCTCGCTGTGCTATGCAAGGCCGCCAACTTAACAGATCAGGAGGGCGATGAAGAGCAAAGGTCAAGGGTTGCGAGCGGCTCCACTTCTAGCTCAAGAAGGGGTGCGTCTGTACAGTTCCTGGGCGTCATCCAGGTGAGCTTAGCAGAGGTTCACGACAGCGACTTGGTGGAGGCAGCCTTGGCAACGACCGCACCATCCATCCCCCTCAGCTTGGAGCTTCAACCTACGAAGTTCGCGTATGCTGCGGCGACAGATGTCCGCATCTCGGAGTACGTCGACCGTTGAGACCTTACCGCCAGACGGAGCAGTATATTGCACATGCATGTAGCCTGCCCGTGCGCATGCGGGTCGATTTCAGAACTGAGGTGATTACCGTGAGACTGATGCGCAAATCTTGAGCAGGTGTTGTCCGGGGGATTTGTGGCCAATCGTACCCAGGCCAGGCAGCAGTGCTTACTGACCTAAACGCAAGTAGGTGAAAAGAGAACGGCTGAGGAAAAATTCCGGTGGGGCCGCTCAAGTGCCTCAGGGCTATCAGGGACAACATAGCAACGTGGGTCCAAGTATAGTATCCTTAGAATTTCTTTTCTAATAAAAACAAAATCATGTGTGTATTTCTTATCATTCTAACCTGCCCTGCTACCAGTAAGCCACTGACATTAGGCTCAGGTGCTACATCAGTAGCTAACAGCTGAATCAGGTCGGGTTGGGACCTACTCATCAATCATTGATAATGTCTCTTTGATGTAAATTTCAACGCCAGCTCGTCGGACCGCGGCAAGGCGCACTGTGCACATCTCGGTACAGTGAATTTGTGCACATTCCAATACAGTGCAATCAGATACAGGGTGTCCGAAAGCTTTGCAGCACAACTCTCGTCCTGACGTCCATAGCAGACCTTACTCACGAAATGCTGGGCCGGTGTGGTCAAGTTAGAGCTCCCCCAGGCTGTGGATTGAAGAGTGCAGGGCACGGATCACAGGAGTGGTAGTTGGTGTGGGTCAGGGATTCCCAGCAAAGGTGTTCCATTGTAATTTATGGTAAGTTGGCAAGGCAAGAAGGAAGAGCGGTCTCTGCCGGCAATGATTTGGACCTGCGCAACACTTGGACTTCCGTTTCAAGGAGTTGCAGGTGTGGAAAGGGGCCAACAAGTGCAACAAGACACATTTGCTCAGGATGACAATGATCATGGACTACATATGGGCCTAATGCAAGATGGCAGTCTGTTACCTTGCGGTTTCGTATACTATTGCCCTGGCTCAAGGTTGTCCCGGCTGCTTCCTGTTATTCTATTGTATGAAGAGTTGACCCAAAGCTCAGCTGGTCTGCAGAAAGCTAAGAGTGTCACTAAGGCTGATGGGGACAGGGTCGCGGGCCACGTGAGACGTTGTAGGCTATAGTTGGACAGTGGAAAGACAGGAGAAAGATGCTTGCGGAAAGCGCAAGCGCAACTGTGATTTGTAAAGCAATCACTGAAAGACCCCTGTCTCTATTGCGCACCCCTCTCAACCAACATTTTGTGCAGCACACCAATCCATGAGTACAAAACATTGGCAACACGCTCGCTTTCGAACAATCTTGAGCCGGCTGTGGAGACGTTGTCCCCCGCACACCCTCGGTAATCTTTAACGGTATGTTGCCTCACGTCCACCTGCAAATGACAATGCAGTGAGTGCGAGTTGGCTGCCGCTTGATAGCCAACTCTTTGTCCGCTTGAGGGTGCAAAAGCAATTTGGCTGCCAGAGTTGGGACTACTCTACGCAATGACCCCCAGGAGATGATATCAGTCCAGCTGTGGTGGCCGCTCGAGTCATATTTAACAACACCCTGCTACAGAAGCCTCGTACCAAAACCCTGTCTTCAGTGCTCTGAGATGCCTTAAAGTTGTAAATTTATCTTGGGGATGATGTCATTCTTAGCTAGCTCCAACCTCACGGTAGATGGACCGCTCACTGCATACTCAATGACAATTTGGCTTTAGGTCCAACTTTCGCAAGAAGGGCCAGGCTGGACGCATCTACAACTATGGCGCCATACTGGAGTCGTACTTGTTGGCTCGCGCCAGGCGTTCTTTTCCATCCACTCTGACACTCAAAGTACTGTCAAGTCCTCCTGCTGGTGCTTTAAGTGGTCTTCCAGCCCAAGGAGGTCAACCTTGGAGACCGAGACCTGAGACGCCTCATTGAGGACCGCAGTCCCGTACTGCTGCACCAAGAGCCAGAACTTGCGCGCCCCCTGTAGGCGCTTTCTGACGGCTGGACCTGCCTTCACGTCCAGCTTCCACAATAGAGCAACAACTTTGAGCTCACAGCCTTGCTCATTTTTGGAGAACCATTAGTATCCCGGAAGAGCGCTCTCTCGAATTCATGCTGATAAGCTACGCATCGACAGTGTTCTTGCACTAGATCACAAACCTCTCAGAATCTGGTGTAAGTGTTGCCCAGCCTCCAGTACTCCCAGCTGATAGTGACTGACGTGCGGAGTTGCAGAAAGTCAAGGTCTCCGAGTTTGATGAGTCACGTCTTGAAAAGTTGGAGTGAAGGAGCTTCCCCGGTGCCCGCCGGACGCTCCTAGTCCGTGCGACCAGTCCATGTTGATCTTGATTGATGCTTCGCCCACCGCGACACCCGGCTCTCTTGTGTCCGTTCCGGAAAAATTGAGGCCTTCCAGAGCTCGGGGTAGGCTCAATTGCTGATATTTCCAAGAGATAGCTGCTGTTCATGGTCACTGCAGCTGATGGGCATTCGAAAGAATTGAGGAGTCTGCGTTGCGAGACCAGAACAACCTGCAAGATCACGTATCAATAGCTGTGTTCACAAAGCTGCGCTGCAAAGCTTTAAAGTGTTCAAAAGGAACCATAATTTCTAGGTGCTAGTGCCGAAATTGAGCCTCAGGTTGGGAGTATGAGGATGTGCATGTGCCCTTTCTGCTCGAAACTAAAATGTTGGCGTGGTACACTTTGGCTGCGCAGCTCGCCTGATCCTCATTCAGCAGAGCCGACCCCAATGTGGTCAAAAAAACTAACAAGGCCTGCCACCAGGTTTTTGTGAGATCAAGTGTCGCGTCAGTGATAGATGCCAGAGTGGGCCGGATGATTCAATGACTCAAGTCGTCCGCCTATGGATGTCTGCAGGTGGCGTAGTGAGAGCAGAAGAAGCGAGAAATTTCAGACTCATATGTTGCTTGCACCAGCGTCCTCTTTGATTTTTTAAACCATGCACTGTACAGAAATGCTTCATGTCCCGAGGGGCTTGTGCCCGATAAACCACCCACCTTGTCGCGCTGTTTGCCTCGTTTTTTTAGAGAACTGCCGGAGTCTAAGGCATCCGTCAGAGCCTGCCTTGGAGACTCGAGTCGACTAGATCCGCTGGGTCAATCCAGGGCGTCTCAGGCCACTGTGCCGTCATGCTGTACCCGTCATGCTTTGCGCCTGTGTGGTTTGTTCGTGTCTCGGACCAAAGTTGTCTTTGCTTTGGTTACCATTGCTCCGAAGAGCACATCCGGCCCTTAAGTGCCTGAGTCTTCTGGGTCCTCTCACTCGACTAAAGGTCTTAGGCCGTGGGGCCCAACTTCTTGTCCGCCTCGCGCCATCGATATAGAAAATGAATTGTATCAGTCTATGGAGGGTTGGGTTACGCATCAAGCGGGACCGCACGAATCGGGGGAATCATAGTGATCATTCATTACTGGCCTATCCCTCGGTGTGTGCGGACGGCGGGCATCAAAACCTGTCAAATCGTGATGCGTGAATTCCGCGGTGGCAATCTCAGTTGCTAAAGGGACCGGCCGCGGGGACGGGTGGGGAGCGCGGGGGCTGACGCGACAGACGAGGAGAAGCTGAAGTGGATCATCCAGTATGTGCTTCCGTCTAGTAGCACGCACATCAAGGAGTCGCTGTAGTAAGATATAGTCACACATTTCGGTTGGGGCTTGGCCACTTTGCAAGACACGGTACCTATTAGTGCTCACGGAGCTGAAAGAATACTGCACACTAGTCTTGTCGAAAATCACGTGCAGGCCAATTCTTAACCATGAAAAGCACAGACTAATCAGGTAGCTCCGCGCCCGGCGCCCCGACCATATCCATGATCCTTGGACCTATGTAAGCTGTGGTCATGCCCAGAGGTTTATGTTGAAGCTTCAAGTTCAGGCTGCCTTGATAAGGTAGAAACTGGAAGACAGGGAGGGGAAAAACCGCGACCCTTCCGCCCCCTGTCTCAAATGTTTGTTCGCACTGAGCGACAGCCCAGCTGAGATTTATTCCGCCCCCTTTTCCTAATTTCCTACGTTTGGGTCCGCTCTACCGGTCAGAAGAGTACTTGCCCGCCTCCTCCTGCTCGATAGCGCAATTTTCCGCGAGGCGCGAGTACTCGCCCGCGCTGAGCACATCGGCCTTCGTGAGTGTGGCTTCTGACTTGCTGTCGAAGTCCCCCTTCTTCTTGAGGCCTTCTCCCTTCTTGTACAAGACCAGCGTGTATTTGACCGGCTCGGCGGGTGCGAGTGCGGGGTTGACAGTGCCTGCGGGGCCGAAGTAATCAGATGGTGTCGGCGTGCAACGTGCAGTAGGCTGTGTAGGCTTATTTCCCCGTGCCACTGCGGTGCGAGCGCAATTTAAGTGGCGAGCTAACAAGACCGACCTCAATAGTGCCAGAGAGTGACACAGGGACCGGGTGTGTCCAGAGAGCTCAAGAATACGAGGGCTGCGCTGGGAATCAGGGGCTGCCGATAGACCTGGCGCTACACAGGAGTCGAAGTTCGTCGCGCAACGGAATTATATTCCATCCGCTCTGTCGCGTCAACTGATGCCATAACTTCATATTGACGCTTCACAAGGGTCCGCAAGCAGGAGGACATCAACCTTGGTGACGGAGACCTACGGCACCCCATCTACTTCACTCGGACTACGGATGCTTCCCGATCAGGGGTTTCTCTTTCACGTACGCCCACAGATGTGCCTACATTGCTGTTATCCTTCATCGCTAACTGGTGTCCTTCATCGCACGCCCAGATGATCTCGCAGTCATGGTGTGATGCTTGGAACCTCGCAGCTTGACAACGCGGAAGCTAGAAGATGGCAATGCAGCGAAAAGCTTGCAGTCTAATGGCGACCTCCATACCCGGCACCGTGCTGCTGCCCGTACCCACCTCCACCTTGCTGCTGCTGACCGTAGCCACCACCGTGCTGCGGCTGGCCGTACTCACTGCCGCGCTGCTGCTGGCCGTATCTGCCATACCCACCTCCATCGTGCTGCTGCTGACTGTCACCGTCACCGCGCTGCGGCAGGCTGTATTCACTGCCGTGCTGCTGCTGGCCGTATTCTCCGCCGCCGCGCTGCTGCTGACCGTATTCGCCGCCGCCGTACTGCTGCTGACCGTAGCCGCTAACGCTCGGCTGCTGCTGCTGTAATTCACCTTTGGTAGTTGTACGCGCATCACATTGCGCTAAGCTCACCTTTCCACCGAGCGCTCCCAAAAGCTTGCCCGCAAGCCCGCCTGCGCCGCCAGCCTGGCCAGCCTGGCCAACTGTTCCACCCTTGAGGAGGCCACCCAAACTGCCTAGAACCTATGAGACCACGTCCGTTAGGTTACCGATTCCAAAACGAATCGCAGCGAGAGAGAAAACGCACGCCACCGCCGCCGCCTCCAATGGACGACTGGTTGTGTACCGCTGGTCCTGGTTGGTAGTGCCTGGAGGAAGATGCGGGTTTAGCTTCGAGATGATGTCGAGCGGTCTTGGAATGGACCGACGTACTGCTGCGGCGGCGGTGGTCCTCCCTGGAACTCGTTTCCGTGGGACGCACCCTGGCCCTGGCCCTGGCTGTGACCTTGGTTGTGTTTGCTGTGCGACATGGATGCTATGCCGGTGAGTGAGGAAGTGGACTGATCGACGGCGCGCTTAAGTTAGCGGCTGGAGTGAGGCAGTCGAACATCGAGCAATTAGTCGAGCAGACTTTGCCTTCTTTGCCGCTTTCGAAGCCTCCTTTGTAGTTGGTGGCCGGTGAGCGGGAGACCAATAGGGAAGAGGAAGGATCGACACGACACCGTGGGACATACCGTCATCGAAGGTACTTGTTCATCTTCGTGAAATGGGTCTAGAACGGGAAGAAGCGCATAAGCAAAATTTAAAAGTTAAGATCTGGCTCGCGATTCGTGCGGCGTAATAAGCAGCCCACCCCCGGTAGAAGACTGAGATCAGTAAGCTTGATGTACATAGCTCATCAAGCCATAGCTTTTGACGTTGGCAAATCTTGCCGAGAATTCACTCAGTATTGTGAACAGGACAACGACTGCTGTTATATGATGAAGAAAGAATGTGCCCTCTATAGAAGCTGCGCTTAGGTTAGCGCAATGCCTAACTCGCGGATCATCAGGCGGCGGGTCCCCGATTGTTGTGGGACTGGAGCGCCCGAATTTCCCTCCACGAGCTCATACTTTGATGAAGAAGCTTAAAAGGAATCGCCGGCACTAGCCTACTGGCGTACTGCGTCTTGTCTCACCATGTGAGTGTTGGTATAAAGACATTTGTCTAATATTGTCTCTTCACTCCTTCGTCTTCTTCACACCGGCAGCTAAGTTCCAAGATCTGATTCCAATTGACTTTAATAGTCTGGAGGGCTCAGAGCCTCCCTTATTGTCTATTCCTGAGCTTCCACCATGTCCCCCCATGTGATTAGTTGCATTCCACCGCGTGAATCAGTGTGGTGAAGTAGCTTCAGAAGAATGTCTAGCCAATGCCAAGAATATGAGAGAAGATTTCCTCACAAAATGTGCTTGGTGTCGTCAGAGATTGGAAGCGACACCGAAAGCCAGCTGACAGACAAGACAGACGAATTCCTTAACCCCAATCCCAGGAGATTAGTTCCATTACCCTATAACTAGCTTTGAGTCCCTTGGCCAAAGTGGGCTGCAGCAACCGGACACGAGACCGACTAACACCAAAATGCGGGGGCGGCTCTACCGTCAAAACCTACGACTCCGCAGAGTTGCCCTCTCTACAAAAGCTTCTCGCTCATGCCGATCAAGCTTTGTAGGCTCCTCATAACTAAAAAAACTAGAGAGCAGCAGGAAGCACGCAACGAAGGAGGAAGGAAAAGAGGCTAGATATTTGACTGGACCCCTGTGTTCATTAGCCCTCGTGACTCACCTTATCCTCATTGAACGGAAGCTCGACCCTCGCCCTCTCCCTCTGGAGCAATTCCCACAACTGTCACGACCCTAACCCTAACGGTCAGGTCATCTTGTCCGCGACCTTGATATGGCCCTTTCGTATCGAGAGACCACCTAAAGCTTCGTCAAATTCTGCCGTCGTATAGTCGTGCTCGCTCGGTCGGTTGAGTGACGCGGGACTCCGTATGAAATTGATCGGGTGTGGTATATGTACAGTTAGACCTGCTGCTTGGCGCTCGTACGCCGCACCGTCGACATCCATGGGCATGTAGCCGGGGACAGGGCGGTCGACCGCCGGCGGGAGATCTACTAAACTAAACTGTTCTCAATTTCTTTTAGGATACACCGTACCTCTAAAAAGGATAGTCGGCTCGTTACAGCAGCCCTTTGCGGGTGACGCCTTGAATAACTCGTAGCTCGCCAGACCTATTAAATGGTCGATTGTCGCACATGAGGTTGCTGAATGCCGTTCAAAGGTCTGAGGAAGACCAAGATTGGGCACATGTACAGGGCGACATTTTATCCCTCGGTTTATCCGGGTCACCGCGTGCATCGGCCACAACGACGACCTGTCCCTCTACTCAGCAACGCCGGTAATTTCCTAGGCCGTCGGCGACGCCACCACCCGCGCTGCAATCCTCCGCCTCGAGGTCATCAGCCCATCGTCGTCCAACGAGCACCCAAAACCGTCCCCGCAAGCTTGGCGCGCGCGCTCGTGCAGCTGGGGCTGAGCACCCGAGTTGTGCTCGATCTCGGGCGCGATGGTGGCATGGCCGATGCCGTACGCGGCGCAACACTCCTGCAGGTGTTCGGCAATGCGCTCCCAGCCTGCAAGCGTCGTGCCCGGCGCGACACGTGCATGCAGTGTGGCGAGCACGTGTCTAAAAGTCAAATCATTTTCGGCTTCAAGATGAAAAGAGAGGCTGGAGTAAGGAACGCACTTTTGAGAGAGCTGGGAGATGTGCAAATCGTGCAGGCCAAGAACGCCAGGAACCTATGCAATCATTAGAGAGTGACTGGATAGAAAGACGGAACGATACTTGTGAAATTGGGCTTACTGCGAGTAGGTCGTCGCGGACGACATCCACGTCAAGATCGGACGGTGCAGCCTCAAGCAGGATTCGGGCGGAGCGGATCGCTGCGGTTGTGTCAGCCCCCGGTTCCACAAAAATACAAGAGGAAGGACCCACTCAAAGGAAGTGCACTGGCAAAGATGATGATGCTGATGGCCAAGGAGACGGCAGGGTCGGCGTAGTAGCGCTTGGGAGAGTCGAGCTGCCAAATGATCACACCCGCGATCATTACGCCAATGTCTGCCGATGGTTGTTAGATATTGTATTTCGAAAATGTTGCGATGCGGAAGACGTGCTGTTCACCGCATCACCGAGGACGTGGATTAAGACCGCAAGCAAGCCAAGGTTGCCTCTTGGCTTCGCCGCAGGCAGGGTCAGATGGCCATGTTTGTCGTGCTTAAGGGCAGGGCAGCCTTTCAGCTGCGCGGACAAAGACAAAGACATCAATCTCGTTCAATCTTACAGGATTATCATCAGAGGCGGGGAGAGCGATCGGACCAAGACCATGTCCTGATGATTCGTCCGCTTCCGAGTCGTCGTCGTCGTCGCCGTGGCCAGATGGTCCGTGGCTGTGTCCATGGTGTCCTTGCTTGATAGTGGTCAGTTCGTTCCAGCGACGTGGCGGGTTAAAAACAATGCACCCCCAAGAACGAGTGCGCTACAACCGTTTAACGCGAGGCCAACTCCTCCAACGATAAGGATCAACACGGGATTCTCAACGGTACTGCGACGCAAGTCCCACTCAACAAATGTAGCTGACATACTCAACTTGGACGCTGACCTAACGTTTACGAACCGCTCGATGGACTGGAGGAACACGCTGAGGCCGAGCGCGAGGAGGAAGACGGCGTTGAAAAAAGCTCCGCACAGCTCCGCACGGTGATACGCGTACGAAAACGAGGCGGTCTGTAAATGAGAATGCGAGGGTCGGTTTCATGGAGGCCTAAGCGAGAATCCCTGGAATGAGAAGGGCCTTACGCGTTTGCCATCCTTTTGAAGGCGGGCTGCAGCGTACGCGAGCGCACTGCAGAACGAAGCGACATCAGGGTCACGGCAACGATGGGGCGTGCCAGGACGTACTAGGAGATGATGCTGCCAGGTAGGAATCAGTTCATCTGGAGGCTGCCTTGAAAGAACACGTACTCCTGCAAAACTTAGCCCAACCAGCGTGAGGGGGGCGTGAAGTTGGAAAGGATGAGAGAAGCTGGAGAACGGGGCTGGGAGGACACGCACGGTAAGGTAGTGAAACTGGGCGGTGAGCTGAGGTCAGTACTCGTCACTCAACCAACGCTCGCCCGGCTCACCGCATCTGCGATCAGTGCGATTGAGCGAGTCTTGAATCCAACTGCAAAGGAGGGCCGGAGCAGTCAGCTCCCCGCGCTCAAAGACGGACAGGGCGTTCCCCGTCGGGGCAAAACCTACTGGCAATTTCAGCGACGAAGAACGAGCAGCTGATGCAGAGCACGATCGCGAGCTTGGTCGTCGTGTTCATCGTGTCGCCCGGGCCGATGGACAAGCTGCTGGTACGAGTGGGAGGAGGACTCAACGTTGCAACTCGGACGTTCGGGGACCAGGCACGCTTTGCCGCCAAAATGACTCATTGATCGACCACGCGCTGAGGTGAGCGCTTGCCCGCGCACCAGCTATCGCGACAAGAAGCTCGGCGCTTAGCTTAGCGGTTGGAATAATGAGTCCAATATCGAGGCAATGAGTCGAGTCATGATTTTGGGCTTGCGATTCGCGCGCTTCAGCGATGCATGTGCGGTTGGCCGGCGAGTTACTGACCAAAATGAAGCGATTCGATTCACCAAGCATTTGCGCCAACGGGTGATTTCCTGAAGTCCCAGTAGCCGCCGAACGAGTTGACTACACGCAGACTCGGCATGCCGTCGCTGCGCTTAGCTGCGCTTAGACAGCGCGGTCGGCTAAGCGCATCATCCCCAGCATCTAGTGCGAGCTCACGTATTAACTCCCCCAATCCACTTCCTCGTCGGCCAACTCGTTAAAATGGTTCCCCTGCGCCGCCTCCAGCTCTACGCTATCGGCATCAGCGTCCTCTCGATCGTCTACAACGGTGCCGAAGGCGGCATCTCGATCGGGTTTGGAGCCGAGACGGCGAGTCGCAGCCTCGTGCTCTTCGGGATTCAGTCGTGTATCGAGGTCGCTTCAGCGGCGGTTGTTGTCTGGCGTTTCAAAACGATCGCCAAGCCTGGTGAGGAGAAAGGTGTTACGCTCTCCGCGCGTGAGCTCAGGTGCGTTTCATGTCGTTGTTCGCCACCGCTACTTCCGACGGTCGTACCGCTGACCTAGCTTCCGCCAGGGTGGAGAGGATCGCCTCGACCCTCATCGGAGTACTCCTTGCCGCTCTTTCGCTCGCAACCATCGCCACCGCGATCGTCGGCCTCGCGCTGCACCAATCGCCCGACTCGTCGAATGCGTCGCTCATCATCTCCGCCTCGGCGCTCGCGTGCATGGTCCTCATCTGGCTCCCGAAGCGCTACCTCGCCAAGGCGCTCAACAGCAACGCGATGCAAGGCGAGGCGACATGCTCCCTCTCGTGCATCCAGATCACCATTGCGCTCTTCACGGGCTCGCTCGTGTACCGCTTGTGGAAGGGGGGGTGGTGGGTTGACAGTGCGACTGCGCTCGTGCTCGGGGGTCTGTTCGGGTGGGAGGGGTATAAGATGCTGAGGTGGGCTGGGGACCCGGCGTTTAACGGCGGTTGCTGCCGGTCGTGCGCGGACGTCCCGGTGCCGGATGAGCTTGCGGAGACGTACAGAGACCTGTGCGGGTGCTGCGCTGAGAAGGACGATTGCAAGGCGCGGGGAAAGTGTATTTGTGGTGAACCTGTGAGTTGGTGGTTTTCGTTGAGGAGCTATTCTGACTGTTGGTCCTCGCAGGTGCCCTGCTGCAGCCCGGTGTCCAACGACGGCACCCAGTGTTGCTCCCACAAGATTCTCGAGCGCGCTGTCCGCAGTGAGGTGCGTCACTCTGACTCACGGCAAAAAAGTTTTTATCCTCACTGGCGCTATCTGAAGGTGCGGACGCACAACACAGGGACCATGGCCCCGGGAAGCATGATAGCTGTAAGCTCGGCGTATTCCCATGAAGTTTTTTGGCCAACTTTACATTCTAGTGCACGCCCAAATGTTGCGGAACACCAGCCGTCCCGTAGTTGTCCACATGCCGATCGTTGATTGCGTAGTTCCCCTTCTGTTTAGCATATATTTATGCTCCAAAACCTGCGCGTTCCGTGGCGAACCTATCTGCGTCTTAACACCATCGCTTCCCCCAAAGTCAGACAGCTCGCCTGATCACGGCTAGACGCTGACCCTACTAGCTCTGTTGTTCCGCATTCTGAAATGCTAGGGATCATTCGACATTCCACTCAGCTGACTTCCACAAAAGCACTTTAGACAAGTGGAGTACGTCAATAGAGCCAAGGGATCATTATATCTGCAGATCGACTACACTACATTGTTTGCAACTATCCTATAGGGCACACCATACCTTAAAACGGGACAGTCGGATCGTCACAGCACTGTGACGACATTGCCATTGACATTAGGCTGTGCTGCTAATCCAGTAGCTATCGCTATTGTTCTTGAAGGTTTTCCACTTCACTATTGACTTAAATGGCACTCTAGTCGGTGCCTCTGACACAGCCAACATCACTTCTGATACCCGGGTTCTTCAAGAAGGCTGTCCATGTAGGCTACTCTGCACTGCTGGAACTCCAATCATGTATAACAGGCAGACAGGGCATCTCGGCTAAAGCGGCTGGGTCAGCCGGAAGAAAAGCACCTCAGGTGGCAAGCTGGCTAATCCTGGACCGCGCTGTCTTGTCAGGAGCAGTGTGCTGTTAGCTATACACCCAGACACTTATAGGCTTATATTCAGGAGCTGAGTCTGTCAATGGAGGCTGCTGACCTTTCCCCCTTACTCATTGACAACGACAAATCACGACTCGTCACAGACTTGCTTCAGCGAGACGAGGACGATTCGGCACGGGGACAAGGCAGCTCTGACTGCATGGGCAGCGCATGTGGGATGCAAGCTCACGTTTGATCTCTCAGGCATATACCGCATACACAGTGTATCTGACTCTAGCCACAGAATTAGACCAAGATGGGTAATGATTACAACTCGAGCATATTGTGGGCAGGCACAACGAAGTTATATCCCGTAAATCTGCAGGAAACAGGCGATGAGTTTACCCGAAAGGAATCTGAAACTTGTTACGAAAGTGGTGCAAAAGCCTCAAATAGTAATGTCAACACTTCCGCCGGATTCCAAAGCTCCTGCAGCCGCACGAGGCACCTTCCTAAGGCGGCTCGTCGGCCGACATAGTTACCACGACAGCAAAGAGGAGCCAAAGGCGCGGGTCATCTTGTCGCCAGCCAAAGAAAGCACTCTGTACACAGGACCGTGATTTTCTATTCACACGAGGACAGCGCTGAAGACAGAGAGTCGCTGCCGAGGGAACACAATTTTCCGGTTGCACAAGCAGAGACCTGAAGACAGGCTGGCGCTGCCGCGGGAACACGATTTCCAGTCGCTCGAGCACAGTCCTGAGGACAGGAAGCTGGCGCCGCCGCGGGAACACGATTTTGCTGCTGAGCTCAGGGACATAGGCGAAACGACGAGGAGCACACGTGATGGCCTTGATCGCGGCGGACGCTGGGGTGCGCGTGTTGCAACCTCATTACCATGCTGGTCACCACGGGACCGATCTTCAGGCGCAGGCGACAAGTCCCCAGTACTGTGCGCCTCAATTTGGCGACGGGAACTGAGCGTGTACCGATCATGGCTCAAGTTTCTTGAATATCCTCGGCAAAGTAGGAGACTATGATGTCTACGGATCCGGGCCGAAGACCATCGCACATCGTGGCGTGCTCCGGAAGGAACGTGCAAACGGGGGACAGCGCGCTCCTTGTGGGGGGGAGCTCGTGAAGACACCACCAATTTGCATCAGCCAGAACATGGGGGAGAATAGCGCGAATATGAAGGGGCAGCGAGATGCGCGGATAGCATCCAGCCAGGACGAGTCGCTGTCACGGAGGAACGAAGTTGTGGTCGAGAGCCTCGACGCCACCATGGCTCGCGGCTGGCGTCATATCAAGGAGAGCTCGGAGGCGGCTGAGAGCTTGAAGACTCAAAGCAAAGTCGAAGGTGAGGGCCGTCAGGGCAAAGTAGACGAGGAGGAGTGAGCGCCAGGTGCCTCGGAGGTCGATCGTGCACAACGCACGCGATCCAAGCCGTGGACCTTGACTCATTGTTGCACATGTAGAACAAGATGGGCGAGAGCGAATGCTTGTATTGTCGAGGAAAGGATGAAGAGAGCTCGAAGAGGCGGGGCCACCGTGGCTGCGCGTGCGGCTGGCTCCCCAAAGGTCCGCGGCGCAAACGGGGTTGGCGGTGGCGACGGGCTTTGTCGCGACGAGAGTATCAAGTAAGCCATGGAGACCACTTTGAGCGCGATCTGAGGTTTGGTCCGAAGGAGGGGACACAGAGGATTTGCTGTGCCGGAGTTGCCGATGGTACCGCGAGTGCCAAGCCCTTACACGGCCCGAAAGTCGGACGCGCGACCACCCGCCCAGGCGAAGCTCAGGCACGGACTAGTCCTGCACGACAACGGCTGATACTTAATTTGATAGCTACCCCCTTTTCTGCCGCTTTATCAAGGAAGCCTTGACGAGGGAGATGAAAGTTACCTCAGTCACGAGGTGACCGGCTCGGAACCTCCTCTTTCGGCAGAGCCACCCGGTTGATAAGACGCGGGGTCAACTAACATCTCTTCCACCCTCTTGTTGCGTTGCGGGAATAATTGTGAGCAGTGGTAAAGGGATGTGACACAACGTTGCCGCTCCACCAGACCTCGCAGTCCACATCCATTCATCAGGAGATCAAATACCTGCAACAACACAGTGTTCTCGACTGGTCACTTGCAAGCCAGTCAAGCTGTTTAGATGGGAGTTTAGCGGGCACCAAAGTTCTGATTCTTACTAACTACTAAAAGTCGGAGCAGCGGCTCTCAACGCTGTTCCCCGGATGTTGATCTCCGGAGGGGCTGAGGGCAAAGAATGAGCTGTCCTGTAGCGGTTACGCTCTTCGTCATCAAATGGAGTGCATGGAGGACGGCGACGCGGGAGGGACACGACCTGGCGCCCCTTCCGGCGCGCCAACCCAAACTGTGGTTGTCGAGTCCGCTTTGATACTAAGCTGGGCTGTGTCGACGAGAATCGAGGCGCTTGCAGTGATGAAGTGCTGTGTGGTGACGGCATGTGAATCGCGGACTGACAGTATCGCAGACGGTGCACTGACAGCGCTCGAATGAACTCGAGGTTTGTGCCGGTGATAGTCAGCGCCTACTTCGGAGCAGCAAGTCAGTGCTTGTGGCGGTTTCTGGCAGAGTAGTATAGAGAAGATTGACCAGATTTATCTAGCAATCATTCTTCTGCTGGCAAGCGTTGAGAAGTCTTTGACTCGGCAGCACGAGGACAATCACGTCGGGCCGACAGTGGTGTCGAGGACGCTGAACTGCAGCACGCCCGAGGACCTGAACCGGCTGGAGGCAGCAGCTTCACAGGCTATTACGTGCATGACTTTGACTCGGGATCACTGTTGAGGAGCAGGCGGCTAGGACGCAGCGGGGCCACCTTAAATGCGGCCGACACGGTGGAAGAGTGCGTTTGGTGGTGATGAGCTTGTAGCGGCAGAGCTGATGGTACTCTACCTTGCAGACGGAATAGGAGGCAGAGCATTGCATTGTCGACATCTTTCAGGCGGGTCAGGCTGAGATCCAATCATCGCCCCCACTCGCGAACCCGACTATGCCATCTCTTGGTGTACATACAAATGGTGCGATTATGTCCATTAGAGGCACTTTGAACATGTCTGACGTCTTTCACGCTCTGCCAGATCTTGTGGCGGGTAGGGTTGGTCAAAAGGCGCAAAGCAGTGCGCCAGTCCTCCTCTCCAACGGCATCCTGTCCTCGCACGAGGTCATAGAGCTGTTTGAGTTGTAGGTGGTGCTTGCCATCTTTTCTATCGTCGCTTTGCTGACTCTTCGCGTTCTCGCCCAGCTTCTTCGAGCACTGCAATTGCCAGGCTCCCCTACTCGATCTACTCGTAGTGAATGTGGGATCAGTGACTCCCCAGAGTGGCGCAAGGTGTGTCCACGTCTATGCAAAGTGGCACCTTAATTCCGCTTGCTGACCCGTATGCCGGCCCAGGGTCCCAACGGACCAGCAAGTCTTTTTCACGCTTGTGGTCCGGACCTGCACTGCTCTCTGCTAAGGACTGTCTGTCTGACCTCTCCTCCCTCCTGCAGGCCTCCGTTATACCAAAAAAAAGTGGGCCCGAGTGTGGAAAGCTTCCACGGGGACGCTAATAAGCACTCTGCCTTTCTCACCCTGTTGGAAGTGGGCTTGACACATGTCGATCTATAGCTTCTTCTGCGAAACGGGCATAGCCGTAGGTCGAGTTAGCTTTGTCATATATTGCATATGCTTCGGTATCATTCGCCTCACCGTCTGAAAAAGGAACTCGCCGGTCTCGGTGAGGCCGAAGAAAGGACAAAGGACGAGCGCCCAGAGCGAGCGCGCAATCAAATTAGTCGTCCACGTTGACCAGCGTTTTATGTTTGCTGCTAGTTCACTGTCACTGCCGGGTACTTTGCCTCCGACCGCTTCACGTCCTCCAGCCGCGCATTGTCCGCCTGCTCCGGCTCGCTCAGTGGGTGGTGAAAGCGGTCCGGAAGTAGTACCTGCTAATCGCGGACAGGTACGACTTCATCGCGTCGACGGCGATGCGCGCGTAGGCGACTCCTGCGCCGGCGCCGCCTGAAATGTGTTCCTCGTCGTTGTTCCGCCAGAGTGCGAAAGAGTCGATGAAGCTCGCCAGAAACGAAGCACTGCCTTTGAGAGGGGTTCGCAGGTCGGAAGGGACGGCGATGTCGCCTCGGGAGACACAGTCTCGCATGTTCGACGAGGCAAGGAGGGACGTCAGTGCTTGCTACTTGCGCTTACCTGCAATCCAGCTTAAACGTCAGCTTGAGTAAAGGAACTGGCAACGTTCAGGGTCTAGAGAGAGCTATCTCAGCCATTTGAAGCTTGCAAGCATACCCACCGTTGCCTCAACGTTGACTTGACCGTGTGTTGCTCGAGCGATTCTCGCAGGCGGATCCATGCTTGAAAGAGCCCAGATTCGGCGAGCGATATCACAGGAGTCGGAGAATCCGACTTAGTTGAAATACATTGAAACAGAATGATTCTTGGTACCGTCGGTCGCTCCTACCCCGATTTATCAGTTTGTGGCGAATTCACCGACGCTTAACTCACTTACTTCCATTCCTACTTGTAAGAGAGCTTTCAGCGCTCGGAACAGGCTAGGCTGTAGCGCTTTCGAGCGATAGCTGTAAGCTGTGGACGCTGCCGCTGCTGGGTACGTGGAAGTAGGGGTCGAGATGCCGAGCGTCTTCAAGCCGGAGCGCGACACGAACGACCTCTACGAGAGCGTAGACCGGCTCTATTGGGCTTTCTTGGACCCCGGAATCGGTGCGCCTTGTCTCGAGCGGGAGCCCACTTGAAATCCGACTCGTCCCCTTTGTCCGCAGCCCGCACACAGACCAGGAGATGCTTGGTATTCTCGCGTGGACTTTATGACCTGGGGCGGTTTGCTGTTGCCGCTGGGACCACGCTATACCAGTCACCTGAAATTAACAGAGACTTATGTTCGTTAGCGCGGATTAAAAGGACCTATTCTGTTAACGAAGCTCTTTCTTTGGCTTGGGCGGCACTTAATAGCTTGATTCATGGACCCGGTGAAACCCGATGCTGCGTCACGAAAACTTAATCAGGATCGCTTGTGTGCCTCCCAGTGCTGGCATCGACAATCGCAGCGTCCAGGCATTAGCAAACGTCGCAGAGTAAGCGCGTTGCACCCCCGGTTTCTTATTCATTGTCATCTAGGCCTCATGAAGATTTGCCGACCCGAGCGGCGTGCCTGCCGCTGTCGATACCGACTCAGCCCGTAACGCCATCGCAGGCCCAGTCCCATAGTCCCGGGCTCACCCACCACGAAAGTATAATAACCTCTCAATGTGCCTCGGAAGTGTGCGAGCGTGTGACTAATCTGAATGGTCGCAGGATGCGCCGAGGGGTCTTTCCTGCTGATCGAATAAGAAGGACGTCAACCAACAGGCTGTGCGAGCAACTAACGGATCGCTAGCGGGATCTGGCTTGCCTTTCGAGGGAACCGTCTGCTATCATATCGTGAATGTGGGACTTACCCGAGGCTCGGACTATGCCGACCATTTTCCACCGCTGGGAGTGTGCAGTCGCTCTCGTCGTCTCTCTCACCATCTCGATACACACGCTCACCGACAGCAGTGCTCGGAAAGCAATGTCGGGCTCCGAAGCCTTCCTCGCCGTGTCCACCTGCGATACAAACCGCCCTCGATCGGTCTTCTTCGATTCATATCAGCCCGCACTCAGTAACCCACAGGAAGAAAAGCTGTGGATCAGACACTTCTCTACCCAAGCTCATATTCAGCCCATCACAAATACACTACAGCTTTCTTGCTCCCGACAGTATCGAAAGCGCCAGTCGATTCATGTTCACGCCCACGCCACTACTTTTCACCCAGGCTCTGAAAGGACCTCTTCAAGATGAATGGAGGCTCAATCTTATGCGATTGAATTCCACGAGCAGTGGTGCGCACGCATCGCCGGCAGCGGGTAGTACCGCCGAGGCATGACTCGGCGTTGGCGACTTCCACGATGTGACGGAGGTGGGCCTGTCGTGCATACATGGCTATTCGGTTACTATAGATGCATTATCTGCGAGTAAGTATCTTCATGTAGAACATCGGGTGTAGCATTGACAAGCTTTCTGCTCCAAAGCTTTCGAGCCTTCAGGGCTGGATCCATCGAAAGAACAGCATTAAGAGTGCAACAGCTTAAGAGCGCGCTCAGCACTACCTCAACAGTGTTTGTAGAAATTTTTTTACTTTGCCGAGTATTGAACGAAGTTGACGTTTCTCGCTGGGAAAAGCAGCTGGAGAAGCTACGTAGGGCTAGAAGTCTGTAACGTTATTCAATGAGTCTTCCGATTCAGTCTCCATTGCAAGTGCACACGTCGAGATCGATTAATGAAACTAATGTAGAGCTCTCCGACACACTGACTGCTCCCAACGAATTGCTTCACTGCCCAGAATGTCCTAAAGGCCATTTTATTTCGCGTGCACTATACTTTGTGTGATCACTGAGCGAGGTGACGGCGCTTGGATGAGCCCGGATGACCTTTGCGACGCGAGACCTCACTCTCAAACTTTGTGAGCGCGAAGAACGGCAATAGATCGGAAGAGCGTCGTGTAGGGAAAGAGTGTCCTAGG
>ERZ1463038.41-NODE-41-length-29965-cov-12.869074_pt1 | contig 29965 bp, 52 predicted proteins | sample MGYA00564479_ERZ1463038 | MGnify/ENA primary metagenome ERZ1463038 (study PRJEB39244, sample SAMEA3635134) | Helicobacter pylori | study: EMG produced TPA metagenomics assembly of PRJEB11511 data set (Assembly of a 5300-year-old Helicobacter pylori...
AAGCCGTTTGTGTTTATGCGCTGGAAGGAGATGTGCGTCGTCCCGCCGCGCGAGGTCCAGGTGAGCGACGCCCCGTCCACCGTCCCCACTCCTCCACGGATGGCGTCACTGACCGCCGCCACCGTGTCGCGCAGAACATCCACGGAGCTTCCTACGCTGGCTTGTGCGTCGCATCCATATACTTCGATAGTCTTGTTGCTAACTTTCTTCCTTCCTCCCGCGCCAAATTCTCCGCCGTTAATCGCTCGCAGCTATTACCTTTGCCTCGACTTCAACCCGAACCCGCTCGGCTCGCCACCGATCCAAGACGTGCGACCCCTCTCACCGACGTCGATTCCACGCTCGCTCCGGCCGCTCCGAAGTCCGTCCCCGGAGCACATGCGCGTCCGCCTGCCTGCGACGCTCCCGCCGCCCTTGCCACGCGCACCTGCGCACCTTTCTGCTTCCCTCTCGCCCACCATCACCGCAGACATTCCCGAGGAACCACCACAGACCGATCACGCTCCAGCTGTACGACCCGATCGGCCGCGGCGTGCCAGCAGCAGCGCGTTCTCGTACGCGGACGCGGCAGCGGGTCGGGCCGTCTCGCCGAACGGCCTCGGGCTCGGGCTCGGTCTTGCGTCTCCCACCGCTCCGATTCCCATCCCTCAACTAACGACGTCCGGCGGCGGTGTGACGCCGAAAGAGATCGAGCACGACCTCACCGAGCTGTCGTTCTCGCCCATCACCGCCGCGTCGCCGTCGCTGTCGGCTTTCTTCCCACCCGAGTCCTCGTCCGCCTCATCGCCCCCTTCTTCCATCTCCGCCACGTCGTCGCCACCACGACCGATCGAGATCCCGCTCCCACTCGGCGCATCGCCTGACGACTTCCCAGTCCCTTCCTCGCCGCCACTCGGGAGTCACGCCCGGGGAGGGTCAGCTCCGGGCTCAGGTTCATCGACCGGCTCGAGGCGGCGTGCATCGAACGCTTCGATGAACTCGCGCGGGCGAAGCAGCGAGGCCCGGGTCGACGGCGAGCTTGGCGGGCGCGACGACAAGAGCCCCGCTCGCGGGTCGAGCTCTGCGAGCGTGGTTGATGGCGGAAGGAGACGCGGAAGCAGGCAGGCGAGCGGCGGCGAGCGCGAACAGAGCGGTCGACACCACGAGAGCGCGCCGCGAGAGGACAAGCTCGACTGGGGCATGCGCTCGCTCGTCCAGGCCACGATGACGGGCTACTACCACTTTCTCCATAGCGAACCGCAAGTCGCGGCTTCGAACTTGATTGCGCAAGGTCCGGCTGACGATGTGTGTTGACGCTCGCAGATACCAGGAGCTCGCGCTGTCTTACGTTCCGCAAAATCGGGGAGGCACCCAGGCCTTCGCCTTTCGGTGAACTACCTAGGGTGTTGGTATTGCACCAACCTCGAGACTCCCCCCGCCGCCTCCTCCCGACCTCTTCGAACTCGCCACCCTCGGGCCCTACTCTTGTACTTTCTGCCCCGTGGGCCTGTTCATCGCATCGTCATCTTACGGAACTACGTGCAACCCGCTCTTGTCTCGAATCGCCCTGCCGGCCTTGGCTTGTGTATCGGTGACGAGGGACTGCACTGCAGGATGCGAGGGGGGGGGGGGGGGGGGGGGGGGGGGGGGGGGGGGGGGGGGGGGAGCTTGGGCAGAGGATCATCGACTGTGCGCCCCCGCAGATCCTCTTTGACTAGGGTGCGAAGTTTTTAAATGAGAATACTTACCCGCGCATGAACGGATTCGTTAGAGAGGCCAGCCAAAGGCAAGCGCTCATGATCAGACATTGCTTCAACTCAGTGAGGGTGGCTGACTCCGGTGTCGCCACGACCGACAGCCGCCTCAGCTCACGGCGGATCGAGCACGAAAGCAATCGGTGTCCTGCTATCTATCCACCAAGATGGGGTTTGGGCCAGGTTTGCGATTGTGAGGACTCGGAGGAGGATCGTCGCGATGTTCCACGAGCCGGACACTGGCACTGACGCGTGACGCGTGGAGCACGTCCTTTGACATCATGCGGGGCTCCAAAAAAGTTCAGCTACGCCATGATGAATCTGTGAGGCTGCCAGGTCGACCTCGCGTTGTGGCAACGGCAAGAGGTACATTCGAGGTGCAAGCGCATGCAAGCGTTGCTTCCGGCCGCTCGAGGTTCCAAGAGTTCTCGAATACTGAACTGAAATCGCTTAAACCCGATCCCGAAGCGAAGAATATCCTCCACGGAGGCAATTGAAGATCTAGAGATGTGCAGGGATTGGCGAGTCACCCCATCTTCCGGGCGCAGGGCAGGTGTACCGACGCCGTTCCGGATCAGCCTTATGTCTTCCCACCTCGAACTCTTTTCTCCGTCTCTACCACCGTCCACATCGCCTGCCGAGCCGCTCCAGCGATGTTGCCTCCCGCGCCCTACCCCTCCGGAACTCAGCACCCGATTCCGGCTCGAGCAATCGTCGCGAATCCTCACCACAGCTCTCCACCGCGACGCTCGCCGACTTCCGTGCACCGCTCGCCACCTCTTTTTCCTGAAATCCCCCTCGCACAGCCTCCAACCCGACGGGCCTCGTACTCCGCGTCCAGCGCACCGACGTTCAACCCTAATCCGTGCCTTCCGTACCACCCGTACTTGCACCATCCCGCATTCTCCAGCGATTGGTCGTCTCACTCCGACTCTGTCAGCCGCCGTTCGCCACCTGCTCCCGCCGCGAACGACTTCGCCCAGCAGTCCACCAAGCTCCCTCGCATCCGCACCGTCCTCGGCCCGCAGCTCGGCACGTCGCAGTTCCCCCCAGACCGCCTCTATTCGCGTCCATACTCGTTCGACGATTCGTCGCGGCCGCGATCAGTCTCCTTCCCGTTTGGAGCCGGCGTCGCGCGTGCCGGACCGTCGCGCTCGTCGGACGTGCATCCTAGACACCGGAGCGCCGACTCATCCCTCGCAGTGTACAATCCCCCGGGAGCCGTTTTGCTAAACACCTGGCCTCGCGCCATCAGTCCGCCGGTATCGGAGGACGAGGGCGAGGACGACGGCGAGCCGAGGAAGCGCAAGCGACGCCGCCTCGCCAGCGAGGCGCCGCGAGATGTGCGTCGTCTTCCCGTTCGCTCCGCTTCCTTTGCTAATCTTTGACATACAAACCAGGCGCACCTCCGAAAGTTCCCCTGCCAGTACTGCGGCAAGCGCTTCGCAAGGGTTCGTCTTCCTCAGACGTCTGGAGTCTTACTCACTGACCAAAGTTGCTACTCTCAGCCATCGGCTCTGGAGACTCACATTGTGAGTATATGTATCACTACGTGACCTAAATGCGTGCCCCTTGCGTGCCAGTCGAAACCCAGCTTGCTCATCTGTGGTTCGCAACCGCAGCGGTCTCACACCAAAGTGTCTCCCTACACTTGCCCGGATCCTACCTGTCCCAAAGTCTTCACTGTGGAGAGTAACCGTCGCAGACACTGTAGACTGCTAGTAAGCTTTTGTCGTTGGCATCAGCAGCAAACTTCGCTGACCGGCTCGCGCTGCAGTCTCACGCGGCTCCGAGCGTCCCCGCTGAGACAGCCGCCAGCATCACATCACCATCTCCCGAGGCGTCTGACTCGGAGACTTCCGTCGAGAAATCGAGCAAGAAAGGCTCCATCCAGTCGCTCCTCCTCGACGACTCGTCATCGGGCGAGGACGGCCAGGTTCAGCACCAGTTCTAGCATCCACCGTGTTGTGCCATATTCGCCCTGTGCCGTACATATGCCATGCATTTCTTCCCTTCCTGTCTTGGCTCTCGAGTCGACGGTGGCGAGGATACCAGCCAACCCGGTGTTGCAGTCTGCGAAGCTCTTGGACGTCGGACCCCGGTTGGAGCAAAGGAGCAGATCGGGCGTACCATGCTTTTCGAATAATGTCCTGATCGCTCATTACTGTATATCCGACACGTAGAAGCGTGTCCTTGACGCCCAGTTAGGAAATTGGAGAGCAAGAGTGGGAGGCAGCGATGATGAACGATCGCAGTGAGACAAATGGCACAGTCGGCCGTCGACAACCGTCGGTTACGAAACGTAAATCAAAGTCATCGCTCAGGACTACAATAGGCAGCTAGATCCTCAAGTCATGGAGCTAAGTCTGCTCGCCTTCAGGGCTTCCCCTCCACATAGCTCCGTCTGCGTCCCCGAGTTTGTGACTGTACTCGTCGTAAGTCCAAGCTAGTTCCTGCGAATGGGGACATGGAGAGCTCCGATACAAAGCCTATTGGCCAGGATCATCAATCACCGTCCTGCTGTGTGGATCGGAGCATTGTCCGGTCTGACGACTTCGGAGGGTCAGTTCAAGAACGCCGCCCGCGATCTCATTGGCATTGGATCAGCACGTGAGGTGTTGCCAGGACGGCGACATGGGACCTTGCACGCTATGAACAGCTCCCCAACCCGGTGACGAGTCGCAAGTACTGGCAGGACGCGAGGGGCCTAGGATCGTCGTTCCGCCGCCGTTTGGATGATCCACTCGTGGGGGTGTCGCAGACTTGGTCGACGGTCACAAATGATCTACATAATGGGAGCTTGAGATTCTGACCGGTACGCCATTCATCAACGTATTCATCGCCTCCGCCTTGGCCTGGGGAGTGTGTGAAGGAGCGCAAGCGGACGCCACACGAAGCGAGGTCGCTATTGAGGTACGAAGCGCCACCAACGTTCTGGATAGTGGACTGATTCTGAAAGAAGATGAGAGCCTGCAGGTATGTATATCCCTAAGGAGAGCGAATTGACGATCCTTGGGATCGTCGACGAGTGGCCGTCACCGTCGCGCATGTCATGTTCACGTTCGAGTCCCTCGATCCTTCTCTCCTTCGTTCCATTCACTCGCAGAACCTCCACGCAACCACTGTGCGCTGGCGCCCCGACTTTAGCGATGCTGCCACCAGGACCCCGCTTCCCCGGCGTGCAGCACCGCACTCTGGGACGTGCGGCTATCACCGACCTCTCCTTGGCCTTTCCGGACCGAAAAATTTCTACAACATCTCATCGTGCGCCTCCTCTCCTCCCCGAAATCCCGGACAAGCACTCCGAGCAACGAGGGCCAGCGTCGCCGGCCTCGCGGAGCACACGCTTGCCGATTTTCAACCCCCACCCTGTCCTCCCATATCACCCATACCTGCATCATCCGGCATTTTCTCCAGGCTGGTCTCCCTACTGGGATACAGTCAGTCACCCTTCGCCGCCCGCTCCAACCGCGAACCACTTCGTCGACCGGCCGACGTCGCTCCCCCTTACCCTCAACAACCTTGGCCCCGACTTCAACACTTCGCGATCCTCTCAAATGTACTTATCTACACGTATGTGCTCTTCCGAGGACCCGGACCGGCCGCGGTCGGCATCCTTTCCGCTTGCCACCAACCTCGTGCTCGGACTTTCGCCGCCCTCGCCCAACCTCCGTCCCCGACATCTGAGCGCCGATCAATCGCTCGGAGAGTACTCGCACATCGGAAGAATACCTACCAACAACGGGCCTCGCGCCATCAGTACACCGGAGTCAGAGGACGATGGCGACTCCGTCGAGTCGAGGAGGCGCAAGCGACGCCGTCTCGCCACTGAGTTGCCGCGCAATGTAGGTCTTCAACATGCCCTGCATCTGAACACATTACTAAATACTTGGCACAGGAAGACCTGAGGAAGTTCCCCTGCCCACATTGTGGCAAACGATTCGCCGGAGTACGTCTGGACGCACTTGCGCAGCCGTGACATATATAAGACTGACGGCTTCTTTGACTTCAGCCGTCCGCGTTAACAACGCACGTTGTCAGTGATTCCAGCCGTCGTTCTTCTCGCATACCTAGATACTGGAGTTGCTCATCGACTTTTGCTTGCCACCCAGCGATCGCACACTCGCGAGTCCCCCTTTGCCTGCCCCGAGCCCACATGCGACAAGTACTTCTCAGTTTGCTCGAATCTGAGACGTCATTGCCGCCTCATGGTGAGTCAGGCTTCCTAGTCGCGGGGTTCGCGCTCCCCGCTGACCTCAGACCTCTTCTCGGGCCGACGGCAGTCCCATCCCGCGCCGAGTGCGTCCCCTAGTGGATCGACAACTCCACGCGGGTCTCCTGATGTACACCTTTCAAGCTCGAGACTGAGGAAGGGTTCCATTCAGTCACTGCTCCGCGATGCATCTTCAGTAGAGGATTGCGAGGGCGAGCACCAATTCTAGGGTACTGCAACCCTACAGTGAATCAATCCCTCTGCAAAGCGAGTTTTGTTTTCTCAGTGTAATCATTGTCAGCTCAAAGACTTCGTTTTCCCGCAAGGGTCTTGGGGGAGCTATTGGCGGGTGCATGATCTTAATTTAGTTCCGGTCTGAACTCGCACACTCCGAGTTCATAGCCTGGAAATATCAGTCGAGTGGATCCTTGGGTGGGCAAGGCTGCGCAAGGGTCGTTCAGACGGGAGCCTACTCGCTTTGCTCACACTACTCGGGAGTGTGTCAGACCAATTTCTGAATTGGACAACGAAAGAAGGTCCGTTACGAGTTCTCTATGCAAAGAATCCAACACGATCAGTGCCGCGCTGTAGCGCGATGTGTCAGCGGCCGCTCGCTCGCACCTGGGACTGACTCGGAACTCACCATGCGAGACGCGTGTCCGAGGGCGAGGTAGAGCATGAAGAGCCGCTTGCACTCAGAATCGTTGGCAAAGGGGAACTTTGCGCCGAGCTTGTAGGCCGCCGAGAACCCTGGCAGCACAAGGCGCGGTGAGCTCCCCGCGACGCCCGTGCGACATCTGTTCTGAAAGCGCACGTACCGGAAACGATTGCAATCTCGTGCATATCTGTTATAGGAATATAATCAGATACAATCATCCTGGATCCCGGACTGCGGAAGGGACGAACTCAGGATTGTCCAGGCGCCGGCAAAGCGAGTCCGGTGAGACCCGTTCAGAAGCCACATCCAGGGAACAACTCCCGCATCTGCGAGCACGAGATGTTATTAATCATCTCCTGAGCTCAAGTGAGCGGCGTACAGTGCTGCCAGCGGTGACTCTGCTGCTTCCACCAGCGCACAGATATGACCTCGCCTGGGTCGATCTCGGACTGCGTCCACTTCTCGCTGCTGCCGTCTCGGTCGAGGAAGATGGTTTGAAACACGTGCGGCTTCTCCTTGACGGGAAGGGAGGAGTCGGATTCGGTCGACGGTGCCGCTGCCGCGCGGGGGCTGACGGGATCGCCTGTGCCGCCGGGCCCGTAGACAGGGACCCCGCTGAACTGAGGTTGGTACTTGGTGAGGTCAAAGCTCATCTCGATCTTCTTCTTGTCGTCCGCGTAATTCTTGATGTAGTAGAGAGGCTGGAAGTTGTTGCGGGCGTACGCAAAGTGCTTCTGAGCCTCCTTGTCGTCGTCCCTCTCGGTCGAAACGAGGCTTTCTTGGAACTCGACCACGTAGTGCTTCTTCATGTACGCGAGGTCCGAGTGGGTGGTGGTAACGTCCCACAAGTACTGCATATTGTGCGAGGGTGAGCATCTGCACCGCTGAAGTGTACGCGCGTCAAGCGCACCTTGACGTTCCCCAAAACCTTCCTCTCGAGCCAGGACGCATCCTTGCCAAGAATCTTCAAGGCTGCGTCCGCATCGGTCGCCATGATCATCTCGTCGAATCTTTCCGTGACCTCCTGGCCAGGTCCAACCACGAGCTGCCCCGCGTCGACGCCCTCGACCTTGCGGTACGTGAGCTGGACTCCGGCCTTACTGCGCTTGACGTGGGTGACCTCGTGGGCTAGGAGGAAAGATACGTTCCCGGCGGATTCGGTCAGCGAGACCCACGTCTCGTACACGAGCGACAATTTCGGGAACGCCATCATAGTGGGAATCGAAGCGAGGAACGATGTTTCCGAGTACTCGAACTGTGGTCGCGCTTTGTGGGTCATCGCGACGATGACAGTTAATACGGAACTTCAGCTTACGAGGCGCATCGAAGGATCCTTGAACACACGCTCCAGGATGGCGGAAGCCACGAAAGGCGTTTGGTTTCCGGTGCCCTTGCAGACAAATGCATGGGTCAGCGGCGGTCACAAAGTGTGACGCTCGCAGCTCACGAAGAATAATGCAGTCAAAGGGTACACAATGACCTCTCCGAATCGAGGCTTGAATCGAAAGAGCTTCAGCATTGCCTGAACGCTGATGAGCGCGAACACCGGCTCTGGACACTAGATCAGCTTCCACGATAATGGCGCCGCCAGCCCAGCATTTCTCACCAAAGGTCTTGATGATATCTGCATGCCGCAATGTGAGCGTCTCGACCTTTGCAAGCAGCCGTGGGACGCACTGAGCACCTTGCCGAAACGTCGGATGTCGTCCGCAAACCTGGGAGAAGTGAAACGATTGAGATCCAGCGTCATCATGATGCCGCTACAGCGACTCACTCGTCAATGATTTTGGACGGGAAGACGTTGCTCCAAAAGTCGTCGCCATGTCCGAACGAGCACTGCATGTCGACTTCCGAGCTGAAGAAACCGAGCTTCTCGAACATGGCAAAGGTGTTGGAGAACACAGGGGATGCTCCTGGTTAGTGTGTCGGTGAGTCCGATCGACTCGTCGCTGCGATCGACCACCACGCACCCTGAACGCCCTCATTGATGAAGGAGGCACCGTACCGCGCCTCGTCTATCTCGCAGCTAGTCGCCATTCCACCGGCGTAGGCACTCCGCTCGAGAAGGACTACCTCGAACTCGTCCGGGGACAGGGAGAGTGCGTACGCAGCGCTCATGCCCGATGCGCCCGCCCCGACGATAGCGATGCGTTTCTTGGGCTTGAGAAGCGGGGTCATGTCTGGCGTGAAGGAACTGAGTCAACGAGGGGGTTCCAGTTGGTGACTGTCGACGGAGGAGCAAGAGAGACGGGCAGCGGCGTCAGTCGGATCGGGGACTGGTCGCGGCGCCCGACGATCGGCTGGGCGGTCTCGGAGGAAGGGGGTTGGTCACGTGCCCATGGCCCTCGACGCCGACCATTCTGGCACACTAGATAGTCACACAGCAAAGAACAGCGAGGTGGAAACGAGAAGCGGGTCTGGACCGACCGGAGCGCGGCCACTTTGTCTCGAGACTCGAACGGTGATGATTCGTGCGTCGCACACCAGTGCAGGCAGGGGACTCACTGGGTTAGTCGAAAGGGAACGGAGGAGTCGTAGGTGAAACTGCTATAGTACAACAAGGAGACACAGCCCGGTTCACCTCGTCCTACGAGCTCTCGCGCCACTTTACCCGCGCACGACGGCCGCCAATTTGTTGTCGAAAGTCTCGCTCCGTCTGATGATAGCAATATTGAAAGGGCCAAATCGGAGCAAAGCAACGTGAGGGCATTTGAGGGGGCGTAGGAGAGGGATCGGGCCGAGGTAGTCAGCGCTTTGCCGCTGCGGCGCTGGACAGCAAGACTGGGAGCGCACATTGGCATCTCGGTCGTGTAGAACGGGTCCTTGAGGTAATCCGCGTAGGTCTCATACACCCTCCGCAGGACCTGGTCCGGGGATGGGTGCGAAGGTGTCGTCAGGAGGACGAACTTGGTCCCTGTGGGTTAGCAAGAGTCATAGTTAGCACCAGCACCAACTCTCGTCAGGTATGGTGGGCTGGCTCGAAAAGGACGCATGGCCAGCTCTGTCCTACCCGGAGTCTTGCGTCACGTCCGGGCCCCGAGAGTCGCGAGCGGCGCCGACGCCCCACCGCCCCTACGCACTGGCGCCTTCACAGTCGAGATTCTCGACGCACCGGTAGGTGACTGCAAGCAGGTCATCTTGAAGGTCTCCGCCTCGATCACTTCGACCCCCGAGCTGCCCGGGACCGGCGAGATGCGCGACGCGATGGCGTGGATGCTGTGGAAGGTACTGGCGAGGACGAGGTACTCGTTCGAGGTGAGAGCTACAAGACGGTTTCGGATGAGCTCAGATGCGCTAGTGCCTCAGCGGGTGGGGGCGCACTGGACGAGAGACCCTCTGTGGAGTGAGCCGCGCGGTGAGCACGCGCCGGTGCAGTCAAGAGAAGGCTGGTGCTTACCAGCGTAGGTCTTGGAGTAGATGAGTCCGCCCGCCTTGTTGATGATCCAAACGCTGAACGCGGTCGAGCTCATCGTGGTGCGGAGTCAACCTGCACGGGATTCACTGCTGCGCGGGTTCCCTTCTGCCGCCACCGCCCGCTCCCGGCTCAATCCCAGCGTACCCTTCCCTCTACCGCCGCATCCTGACATCCCTAGCTCGTTAAGCAAGCGAGCCTCGCAACCCCCGTCCGCCTCGGTTTAGCACGCCCCGAGCCCGCAAAACCACTCCCCCGGCTCAGCATGGGCGCGTCGGCGGTTCCGCAGGCGGAGCTGACCATCCGCGTGTCGTCCGACATCGTGCGAGCGCTCCTCGATGCCCACGCAGCCGGCGAGTCCGTCAACCTCAACTCGCTCAAGACTCAGATTGCAAAGAAGCACGGCGCAAAGGTCATCCCGCGCCTCGTCGACATCATCGCAGCCGTCCCGCAGGAGGTCCGAGACATCTTGCTTCCCAAGCTGAGGGCGAAGCCAGTCAGGACCGCGAGCGGGGTGTGTGTATCGAGCGTGTGGGAGCGCGCGCGGAGCTGACGAGTGCGTTCTGGCCAGATCGCCATCGTCGCCGTCATGTCGATGCCGCATCGCTGTCCTCACATTGCCATGACTGGAAACATTTGCGTGTGAGCTGATGTCCGATGCTGCGCTCGAAAACGCGGCGCGCTGACTTGACAACCAGCTACTGCCCCGGAGGACCGGACTCGGACTTTGAGTACTCGACCCAGTCGTACACCGTGAGGCTCCTTGCTCCGCTTACCGCACCTGGTACTTAGCTTGTGTATTCAGGGATACGAGCCAACTTCAATGCGAGCAATCCGGGCGCGCTATGATCCATACGAGCAGTCGAAGGGCCGTGTCGAGCAGCTTCGGTCTCTCGGCCACAGCGTGGACAAGGTGCGCATCTCAGCCAGTAAATGTTTCCCTCCTCATAACGACATTTCACCAGGTCGAGTTTATCATCATGGGCGGAACGTTCATGTCGCTCCCCGAGTCGTACCGGTCGAACTTTGTCTCGCAGCTCCACAACTCGCTGTCTGGCTTCAACGGGACCGACATTGACGAAGCTGTTAGGTGGGCGCCAGACTCGACGATGATAGAGAACCTACTGATATTGTCGCCCGTCGAAGGTATGCCGAGCAGGCGAAGACCAAGTGCATTGGAATCACCATTGAGACACGTCCGGACTACTGCCTCAAGCCACACCTCAGCTCCATGCTCCGGTACGGATGTACTCGACTCGAGGTTCGCACCGTCCGTGGTCCAATACCAGCAATCTGCTCACCCGAGACCCCCCTAGATCGGAGTCCAATCGGTCTACGAGGATGTCGCCCGGGACACGAACCGAGGGCACACCGTGCAAGCAACGTGCGAGAGCTTCCAGATGGCCAAGGACGCTGGCTTCAAGGTGGTCTCACACATGATGGCAAGCCTCTTCCCAGCCAGCCCACCCCTGGCGATCCTAACGTTGCCGTTGCAGCCGGATCTTCCGAACGTCGGCGTTGAGCGCGACATGGAGCAGTTCCACGAGTACTTCGAAAATCCTGCCTTCCGGTCCGACGGCCTCAAGATCTACCCGACCCTCGTCATTCGTGGGACTGGACTGTACGAGCTCTGGCGCACGGGCAGGTACAAAAACTACACCCCGAACGCGCTCGTCGACATCGTCGCGCGCATCCTCGCGCTCATCCCACCGTGGACGCGCATCTACCGCGTGCAACGGTGCGCCTTACTCATTTGTATTCACGGGCTACTACTCACGCCTCCCTCCCCAGTGATATCCCGATGCCGCTGGTCTCATCCGGAGTCGAGAACGGCAACCTCCGCGAGCTCGCCCTTCAGCGCATGCGCGACTTTGGCCTTACGTGCCGCGACGTCCGGAATCGGGAGGTCGGCTTGAACGAGATCCATAACAAAGTTCGGGTGAGTACTAATTCAGCGACCTCTCTCGAGACTATGGAGCTGAGACCGCGGCGTCCTCAGCCGGACGAGCTCGAGCTCATTCGCCGCGACTACGTTGCGAACGGCGGGTGGGAGACATTCCTCAGCTACGAGGACCCCGAGCAAGACATCCTGGTTGGCCTCTTGCGCCTGCGGAAGTGCAGCAAGGAGGGCACGTACCGGGAGGAGCTTCTCAGGGATGGACAGAGCTCAATGGTCCGCGAACTGCACGGTGGGTCGCCGTTTTACCGCCTCGAAGGAGCATAAGCTGACTTCTTTGCGGTTCTTCAGTATACGGAACGGCTGTGCCGATGCACGCTCGCGACCCGACCCTGTTCCAGCACCAGGGCATCGGCACCCTGCTGATGGAGGAGGCCGAGCGCATCGCGCGCGAGGAGCACGGCAGTCGCAAGCTCGCCGTCATCTCGGGAGTCGGAGTCCGCTCGTACTACGCCAGGTTGGGCTACACACTCGAGGGTCCTTACATGACGTGCGTCTCTGCTCGAGGCGCCTCGGCCGTTGTCGCCGCTGACCCACCTCTCGCGATTACAGGAAGATGCTGGATGATGACGAGGACGATTTTTGACGAGCCAGAACCGCCTTACGTCTCTCTTCATGTCTTTCTTCATATCTCGACCTGTTGTACTTCGATCCTCTCAGGCTGCGCTATCTCCCGGAGCGCAGCGACATTCCGCTCGTCTCGGCTCGTCTTTAAACGTGGTCTGGCTGGATGGACGAGCCGGAGAATTCTAATTCACTAGAGACTGACGTTACACCTCCAACACTACACAAATACAGCGGATGTTGCGGACCCAGGAGTCAACAGCTGGAGGCGACGGTGGTTAGAAAAAGTCTGCGCCAACAGCAAGCCACGACTTACGGAAGTCTCTGGTGAACGGAAAGGCTCGAACCCGTTGTCCCCCCAGGATCCGGTCGGTTTGGGGCTTCCGATGACCCCCAGTCCGGGCGAGTGGCGTACGTAGCGCTGATTCGAGGGCTCCACGGGCGCCTGCACCTCGTCTTCGTCGTCGTCAAAGTCATCTCTCGAGGTGTTGCGACTCCTTCCATGCTTGTTCTGCTCGTGCGAAGACTTGAGCCGGGCGGCCTGGACCATTGCTTTCGCACTGGGGAAGTCGACAGCGACGCGGCCTGGCGGGTTGGCCGGCTCGATCGCGGCAAAAGCGGACCGACGGTTGAGGATAGCGAATACAGAGAGTCCCTGCGATTGTGGAAGCAGGAAGCCCAAGGTAGTGGTCGCTACCGTCGGTGGCGGGAATTTAATCATCAGCTGACCGCTGAGCACTAAAGTCGGCGTCAAAGAGGTCTTTCTGACGCACCTGGTCCAGAAGTGACTGGAGCCGCATATGTGGCCAAATATCCGATGGAGACTACAGCAGTCAACACGCCGGTCTCGACGACCATCGTAACAACTTCAGTGGCGAATCCGCGGCGAGCCCTAGAAATTGACAACGGCGAAAGTTAAGTGCCAGTGTCCATCACGCGATCGAGAGCTCTCACTGAGTCGCAGACTTCTGCTTCCTGCGCGTGGACAAGAGGCATCCGAGCAATGTGAAGGAAATTGCCAAGTCCGCGACAGTATTAATCGCCAGCCAAGCACTGAGCACACGAGGAGAGCTTCTTAATTTGGGAGAGGCTAAGGGATTTACTTTGCTTACGTAGGATAAACGAGTTTTCCTTTAACCAGACGCGCCAGCGGTACCGTGACCAGCTCAACTCCGGCAGCAAGGCTCAGGCCGTAAGTCGCCAATGCCAGGACTGCAAGCACTGCCACAGCAATTTCGCTTTTGATGCTGTGAAAGGCGTGGAGGTTAGCCTCCGCAAAGCCTGTGGACCAGGCACCCCACATCGACTCGCTGCTTCTCGGTGCTGTCCATCGGCACGCTTCGCGCGACGGACGCCACTCCTGCCTCGCCATCCAGCAGGCGGAGGAACTTACAAGAGCCAGATTCTCATGATTAGGAACGCATGGCACAATACTGAGCTGATGCCAGTGGAGAATACAAGCAGGGTCGGGTAGACTGCCTTCGCCCGAATGTAGCCGAGGTTCCCCCAGTTCACGATCGTGAGCTGTGCAGGAGACAATGAGCAAAAACGAGTGAAAAGGGGTGACTGTGACTATCTACAGTGAAAGTAGCATACACCGGCGCCAGCAGGGCCGCGAAGTTCGCCACCAGCAGCGACGCGGCGATGAGCTGCACGAACACCTGTCCTCCTGCGCGCTTCTGCGCGAGCACATAGAAGCGGATGGCGAGTCCGACTTGCGCGGTGTACAGTACTGTACAAACGAAGTTGCCGACGACGATCGGCCTTGCGAGCAACAAACATTCAGGCGTGAGTGGACGGTTCGGCATGCTCCACTAGTACTTGACACACGTGATAACTTCCTGGGCCCACGAAGGGATCGAGTGGGTGCCCCCAGCATTCTCCATGTCGGCTGTGAGTGGTCAGAGGAAGCGTTGCGGTAGGCTGTGGCGAGCAATGAGAAGGAGACGGTCCAACAGGCGGTGCGACACTTCGCTTGGGTCGACTATTTCGAGATGTCCCAGCGTTCAGACGTCCACGGTCGAAGCAAAATGAGTGATGTTTTCGGATACAAGTAGGTACGCCACAGCACTAGGAGCTTTTCGACGAAGGCGGAATGCCAGAGGTGGTGTGGCCTAAGGAGCGACCAGGCCTGGGTCTATGAGGCTCTGTGCACCGACAGTTGGTTGTGGAGCCGTCTCGATGGCTTGGGCTTGGGATACGCTATGGCCCTACAGTCACCGGAGCTCGTGCTTTCCGCACGCTACCCTTGATTCTGTAAGTTTCGGTCACTTGAGACTGATTTGTCAGAATGTGTATCACTGTGATGAGGCTCAGAATTTGGAGGGAGGCTTACCGCCGGCCAAGTCCGACATTTCGACCCGAGCTCTTCGCAGGCGCGGTCGGTCAAGCCTTTACAGCTGTCGGCATAGATGATACAAACTTGTGGGGTGTCACGTTGCGGTCAGTCAAACACGCCCCCATCTGCGGAGCGCCCCGAAGTGTCAGCGATCAGGCCCGAAGCCAAGCGAGCGAGCAACCGACCTTCGTCGCCTCCGCCACCGAGCGCGTCCCCGCCCTCTCCACCGTCGTCTTCGCCGTTGTCGAAGTAGTTTTCGGCGTAGTCGTTCTCGTCCTCCCACTCCTCGTCCTCGAGCGCCTCGGCGTCTTCCTCGAGCTCGTCCTCCGAGTCGTCGTCCTGATCTTTCTGAATGCCGAGCGAGCATGTACAGTCAGCATTTATTGCAACTTGAGAACCAAAACACGAAGCACGCACATCATCGCCCTCCGTGAGGTCCTTCGCAGACTTGAGCTTCTTGCGACTCCCAGCTGCGAGGCAAGGCGCGTCAGCTGTGATTGCCCCAGCGCCGGCGGTGCAGCTAGCAGTTCGCGAGAAAGGTAAAGAGGCGCACCCTCTGCGGCTCTGGTCCGCTTCTTACGCTCAAAGACGGCCTCGAACGCGGCGGTCGGGAGGAGCTCCTTGTCGAGCTTCCGCTTCGTGTGCAGCGACGTGAACGCGGGGGTGGGTGCTCCAGACGCGGATGAGCGCACGAGCTTGAACCGGTCCGAATACCGTTCGATGTCTGTGTTCGGTGAAGCTGGGTCAGCAGGCTGTCGAGGCCCGAGGGGCGCAACGCGGGAAAACGCAGACGGACCTGTGCTCGCCTTGACGGGCGCGTCGAGCCAGTAGGGCGAGAACTTCATCTCGGACGTCATTGTGTTGTACTTGCGCGCGATGCGGCTCTCGGCCTCGGACGGGTAGTCGGTGTTGGGTACCTCCATCGGCTGCGTTTTGCGGCGGCTGCAGTCAGCGCGGGCTCTCGACCCGTCTGGAAGATGAGCTTACGGGGTACAGGATGTCTGTGCCCTCTTTGGATTGGGCGATGATGTCCTGGAAGTCGAGGTGGCCCAGCAGCTGGGGCGTGAAGACGGACGGCTTCCCTCCGCGTCCACCGCGCCCGCCGCCTCGCCCACCGGCTGCTCCGCCTCGTGACATGCTCTGCGCGTCGGGTTGGCGTGTGTCGGGTGGGGAGCGAGCGAAAGGGGCAAGAGCTGTTTGACTGGATTCGGGCGGCGGTTTCGTCCTGCGCTGAGCTAGGACCGCAACCGGCCGGCTTGAAGCTTGACTCGACTGCGTCCGGCCACCGCTCGCTCAACGCGGCCGCTCAACTCGCCGAGCTATCGACACTCCCGGCACAGGATGAGCAGCAAACGGGACAAGAGCGCCGCGAGGGGCGCGACGACGCCCGACGCCCACCCGCACCTCACTGTGGTCATCAAGCTCGGTCGGTCCCACCCTCGCAACCGCGCGTTAACGCCCCGCTGACAGCTTGAGTCGCCAGGCTCGTCGTCGATCCTGCACCCGGAACCGCCGTACCTGCCACAGCTCGCAACGCTCTCGGCGCTCGCGGAAACCTGCCTCGCGCTGCGCTCGCTCGGTCACCGCGTCGTGATCGTCTCGTCCGGTGCGATCGGAATGGGCCTGCACCGTATGGAGCTACCCGCGCTCGTCGGTGGCAAGAAGCGCGTGATTGGCGAGAAGCAGGCGCTGGCCGCCATCGGACAGGGCCGGCTCATCGCGCTCTGGGACCAGCTCTTCGGCACGCTCAAGCAGCCGATCGCTCAGATCTTGATGACCAGGAATGACATCGCCGACGTGAGTTGCTGCTGGCGGAAGGACGGGAATCAGCGCTGACGAGCTCGTCCTGCAGCGTTCGCGGTACCTCAACGCGACGACGACGCTCTCGACGCTGCTCTCGATGGGCGTGATCCCAATCATTAATGAGAACGACACGATCTCCGTGTCCGAGATCTTGCACATCAACAAGTTTGGGGACAACGACACGCTGTCGGCCATCGCGGCCGGCATGTGCGGCGCGGACTACCTGTTCCTTCTGACAGACGTCGAGGGGCTGTACGAGGACAACCCGCGCAAGGTCCCCGGAGCTCGACTCGTCACGAAAGTCCGGGATATCGAGGAGGTTCGCAAGATGGGTACGTGGCGTCGTTTGGGCCGGCGGCTTTGCAGCTGACGGACCTTCGCACGCAGTGAGCACCTCGACGCTTGGGTCATCGCTCGGCACGGGTGGCATGGAGACGAAGTTGATCGCGGCCGAACTCGCGACCGCTGCCGGCTGTGCGACGGTCATCACGCAGGGGTCCGACCCGTCGCGGATCCTGTCGATCGTCGAGGCGCACGCGCACACGGCCGCCGCGACCGCCGCCGCGTTCGCCTCCCCATCCGCACCCGGCGTCGTCTTTTCTTCCCCTTCCCCTTCTTCCACCCCAACCCCAGCCCCATCCCCCGACTCGCCCGCCCCTTCGCCGCCGCTGCCCGCGCACACCCTCTTCACCCCAAAACCGCGGCCGCTCACCTCGCGCCGCTTCTGGATCCTCCACGGCCTCACGCCACGCGGTACCGTCTACGTCGACGAGGGTGCCTATCGCGCCATCTCCCGCGGTGAGCGCGACGGTGGCGGTGGCGGCAACGGCGGCCGACTGCTCGCCGCGGGCGTCCTGCGCGTCGAGGGCACCTTTGCCGCCGGGCAGGCCGTGCGCGTCTGCGTCATCAAGGGCCGCTGGGGTGGCTGGCGAGGGAACGGCCGCGAGCCGAGTCGGCCGGGCAGCCCGGACCACTTCGCGGATCGCAGAGTCGAGCGCGCGCTCGAGGACAGCGTCGGCAGTCTCGACATCGCGGGCGCGCGAGATGAGCACGAGGAGACCGAAGAGGGGGAGCAGATCCTCGAGTTCGGGCGCGGGCTGACCAACTACAACTCGGTCGAGATTGATCGCGTCAAGGGACTGAGGAGGTGCGCTGGATCCCTGTCTTCTTCTTCTTCTTCTTGAGTTTGAGCTGCATGCTGACTCGGCTCTACATAGCTCGGACATTGAACGCGTGCTGGGTTACTCGGAGGCGGAGCACGTCGTCGAGAGCGTCATCGAATTGCGCGCAGTAGCGACGCTTTGAAACGACGGCATTGCCCAACGCTGAGCGAGGTGTGGGCTTAAACGAGCTACGAAAGGAATCTACTCGACCGGACCTTTCAAGTCATGAGAGCGCAGAGCCGGTGCGCAAGTCGCGCCTCCGGATTGAGCTCCGAACGCTGATCCTGCCCTCTCGGCTCACCAGCTAGTTGCGCACCCCAGTAAGCGGGGGTCCGGCATTTTGTGCCACGTCAACTCGTTCTTCCCTTCCTTGGTTGCTCTTCGCGTTATCATGCACCTCGCCGCCGTGCTCCCGGCGTTTGCGCTCGCGACGGAGCTTCTCAACCCCTTCTCGTTCACGAAGCGAGAACTCAATGTCAGGGACACTACTGGAGGCTACGCACCGACTACGGTGACCTGCCCAAGAGGTGTTGCTGTCCGCCAGGGAGTGGGTGGACGCACGCCTCGGCGCCGCGAGTGCTCTGCTCACCCGTCATCACTCAGCCTGAACTCGACCTGGGCGAGGAAGCGTACATCGCAGGCAAGACCGTCACATCACTGTCTCACTGGACGTCGTATCTCGACAACGTGGCCTTGGACGGGCTCGACGTCTCCCGCTTCGTCCCGTCCGCGGGCAAGGCGATCCCCGGTCAAACTGTCCCAGTGGTCAGCGTCGTCGTATCAGGCGGCGGACAGAGGTGACTCGGATCGTCCCAAATGCAACTGCGATTGAAGCTGAGACCACATCCTAGGGCCATGCTCATCGGTGCGGGCATGATGGCCGCGATGGATAATCGGAATGCGAGCGCTGTAGCAGCGAAAACGGGCGGAATCCTCCAAATCACACAATACCTTGCAGGTCTATCTGGAGCTTCGTTCCTTACTGGATCCTCTGCGCTGGCAAGCTTCCCACCGTTTGAGGGTTCGTCGCGCGTCGGAACTGCATTTGAACCGGCCAGCGTCTCACGAGTTGCTTGCACAGACCTGCGCGACAACGTCTGGAAGATGGAGAACTCTTTCTATGCCCCGGTCTTGACGAATCCGTTCAGCCTGGCTCAGGTGGCGAAGAACATTGCCAACAAAGCGATGTCCTTTGCGCCTATCAGTGTCGTCGACATTTGTGCGTGCTGAGCTCCCATCCAGTCCGTCTACCTTGCTGAGAAACGTGACTCTGCCCAGATGGCCGCTTTCTTATGTACAACTTGATTTCTGACAGTAACCCGGAGGGTCCCGGAGGTGTGTTCGTGACCACTTGTCAGCAACGGGCATCGCTGAAGCTCCGCACTTGCTTAGCTGCAGCCACCTGGAGCTCGATCAGAAACACCCCCGGATTCAAAAATCACACTTCCCTCTTTCCGATCATCCTGTCCGCAGGACGAGCGAAGGGCGACATCGCCATCGACCTTGACAGTCCGCTCTACGAGTCGACGCCGTTCACGTTTTCAACCAACCTCCCAAGCTCTGGTGGCCTTTCAGTCCCGATGGAGTACCTAGGAACACACTTCGACAAGGGTGTCCCAAGCAGCACTGCGTGCATCAAGGGGTTCGATTCGGCTGGGTTCGTCCGTATCCGATTCCCCAGCTTGAACGAGTACGGCGCTAAGTCTCTTTCGCCTGCAGCCTGCTCATGGCATGCTCGGGCACCGCGTTTGGAATTCCGGCGCAAATGGTCGCCCAGAACGTCGGGATGCGAACTGTGCTCGACAACCCCTTCGTGCATGCCGTTCTGGGGATGATACCGGATGCGGAGGTCCTCGCTGGTCGCGTGAGTGTTTCCCATCTGTGCGAACTCGTGCGAATCACTAAGCGTTCCGTTTGACAGATTGTAAATCCATTCAAACACATGGCGGAGCTCTCGGGCTACCCAGCAGCTCAAGACGAAGAGCTCAAGCTCGTCGACGCGGGATTCACTGTGAGGGACTTGGGTATTCTGCAACGCACCACTCTGACCAGGGCTGATCCTCCGCAGGGAGAAGCGCATCCCTGCATGCCTCGCATGAAGCCGTCGAGGAAAATGGACGTCGTGGTCGTGGTCGATTCTTCGGTGCGTCCGTTTCCTTGTTCGGTTCGTGTGCTCCTCCAGACCGATTGCCTCGGACCAGGACGAACCCAACAACAACTACCCCGACGGCACCTCTATTCACAGCAGCTACCTACGATCTATCCGCCCAGGCTACCCGAGGAACTTCCCGTTCATCCCGCCGGTCGCTTCCTTCACGGCGCAGGGCCTGCACAAGCGGCCTGGATTCTTTGGTTCGAGATGCTATCCGCAGCCAAACAACATCGAGACGCCCACCTTCACATGTGATCGTGTTATTAATTCGGTTACATGTCCATGGGCTGACCAGCAACACTTCAGACCTCCCAAACTACTTCGTCAACTTCAAGACGGACACATTCTCCCCGATACCGCTGTACTCGAAGCAAGATCAGATGGGCTTCTTCAACAACATGTTTGGCATTGTGACGCAGAGCCACGTTCCGGACACGACTTGGCCGACCTGTATGGCCTGTGCGCTGGTGGACGTGCAGCAAGAGCGTAACGGCATCGCACGTACATCTCAGTGCGAGGCGTGCTTTTCACAGTATTGTTACATGGGGAAGGAGTAGAATGCTTGCTGTTGAGAAACGTGTGCTTCCTGTTGGTTCCGCAACTCCAGTCGGCCTTTGCGGACTCCCCGGGACTCCGCTCACTCGCATTCACTGGCCGAATGAGCGGCGGCGTGCCTCGCCCGTATTCCTCGCACCGATAAGTGCCTTCCGACCGCGGTGGATCGTAAGGCGACGAGGTTTGCGACGCGTATAGGTATACTTGATTGAGACGGATATGCGGATGCGGAGGGTGTGCTGGAAACGATGTGCGAATAAACCCTAATTTAAACACCCGGTGAGATCTATGCGGCAAGCCACAGAAGTACGAGAGGGGAGCCCTGTTCACTCGACGACGTTCTTCAGCAGCGGGGAGATCTCGCCGCGGCGTCCGGATCCAGCACGCTTCGCAAGCGGGCGCTCTGGAGTGGCGACGGAGCGTGACCGGCCAGTGGTGCGCTCGTCGTCCTCACTGTCGTCGTCTCCCTCTTCGTCGCTGATAGTGATCGTTGGACCGTCGTGCTCGTGGTCGTGGAAGCCGGTCCAGGCGGGGAACTTTGAGATGCCGTTGAAGATGCTGGATTCGGGGCGGGTCAGCGTCAGATGGCGAGTGGCAGATCGGATGGAACGTCGTACAAGGTTCCGTAAACAAGGAGTCCGAAGCCCAGAACCTGCAACCACTTGAACTGCTCCCATCCCAAGAACAAGGACACGGCCCAGATTACGACGGTCCTCGAAGTGTCAATCGTGCTCCGGGCGGTCGCAGAGACGCTGGATGTGGAAGTGAGCAGCGGATACATCCAAGAACATCTACAGGAGCTTACGACTTTGTGACCGCCAATCCGCAAAAGTTGAACAACGCGATGCTGCACGAGAAGCAGGTTCAGCAAGCGCTTGCGCCTCGCGTCCGAGAAACGCACCTGAACGCGATAATGATGCTCGTGCCCCACACCGGGGGGTTCTCAAAGATCTCGCGCAGGCCATTCGGGGCGTCAAAGTATCCCCCGTTGCCCCCGCCATCTGGTGACCGGCCGAGGAAGTAGTGCAGGAAGGGGACAATCGCGAGTGTCGTTGCGAGGCCAAACGAGCCCTCGTACCCAACAGCCAGCAGGGGGTCGACCGAGTGGACTGCCATGACCTTCTCCTCGATGACGAATTGCGAGGCGGTGAAGATTTGGGAGACCAGGATGAGCACGATCCCCAGAAGCGGCGATTTCGCGGGCTCCTCAGCTGTCGTCGCCTCTTTCGTTCCGCCCAGACTGGATACGCCGACGACTGCGAAGCCCGGCAGTTAGCTCCCATAACGTGTGGATCCGAGTCAAGGTGACGTTTGGTTACCTGCGACCCCAAGCATGACGGTCGCGAGCGCCAGCCACTGCGCCTTAGCGAGCCTGTGTGAGCAGCTTTGTTGGCAAGAGGTACTTCACGGAAAGGAGAAGTATTCGCCTTCGATTCAAAAAGATGAGCGACAAGAGGCCGACCCAGAGCACCAAAGCGCCTCGGACCTGTTCGCCTCGCGCGTCAGCTTCGCAGGCCCGTCCTCGAGAAGTTCGTGGCCGACCATCTGGTACACTGAGACGGGAACAAAGAGTAGTCCCACGTTCGAGCACGTGGTGCCTATGTGGATGCATCTGTCAGCTCGTCGCAGACGCAGGCAGCGCCCGCCCGGCTCACCCAGGATATCGGCGCACGCAGGAGCCCAAAAGCCCACAGCGTCCTTCCAGTTCATCCCAGTCACCTCTTCGTTGTGGCCACCTTTCAACGGCGCCCCAGTTTCTTCCGAGTCGTACGCCTCGTCCCGCAGCGAGATCGCCGATTCGCCAAAGTCGAACGCGGACTCGTCGGGTCTGGAGAGCGGTGCGGACGCGAGCCGGCTCTGCTGGGATGCAATGACGGCTTTTCGAGCGGCAGCAGAGGCTGAGGCGCGGGTGGCTGGGCGCCATGGGTTCAGCGAAGAGTTGATGAGACTGAACGCGATCAGGCCTGCGTCGGAGGCAAGGCGTCAGCTGATCAGCTTGGGGAACGCGCGCGCGCACGGCGCACAAAGCATCTCGCCGAGGAACATGGTAGCGGTCTGCAGGAACATGACGTTAGGATCCGTGTCGCCCAAGGTCGCAGCTAGCGCTTCAACGGACCTGCCAGACCGGCTCTGCGAAGGCGGAACGAGAGGTCAGCTCAGCCCGCTGTACGGCGCTCCACCGATGATCCTGGGAGTCCCGCCCTTGTCGGTGACCCCACATCAGTGAGCCTGGCCGCCGCGAGGTGCTGCTCGGCGTTCTTGCCTGCGATCCCCGACGAGTCCGAGGGACGCTGCTTACGCTCGAAGTTCCCTCGCCTCGAAGGCTCTGGGTCGTCGCAATTGCGTACGCACTGCATGTCCTGCCACTTGGACCAGATGCTTTGACGAGGCACCCGTCGTCAGTCTCGCTCCCATCAACGCCGCGGTGGAACCTGCGGACCTGTTGCTGGCGCCGCAGAGCAGCATGCCGCCTACGAGAATGACCACGACCTGGGTGGATGGCCCGCGTACAGGCATTCCCACGGCGTGCGGACTCGCGAGGGGTACAGGGAGCTTGAGGGAGAGGCGAGCGCGGGAGGCTGGAGCGCGTGGGGTTTGGGGAGCGTGGTGTTGCCGTGGGCTGGCGTGGCCGTGACTGGGCTCGTGACAGAGGATCCTTATCGACGTTCGATGGAGCGAACTTGGGGTGTATCGGAGCAAAGGTCTGCGTTCGGAGTAGTGGGTCGACGTCGCCCTGCGGAAATCGCGTCGTCGGCAACGATCGGCGCAAACGCGAGCACGGGCCAGGCGAGCCGGCTGGCGGCGCCGGGGCCGATTTGCGTCGCTTTCCTGGATGATGTGATGTTACGAGTCAATCCCTGCCAGAGGAGTGTGCATGTATGGATCGATGGGTACCCCGCCAAAACAGCACTAGCCGCTTGCGCGTGCCATGGGGCCGCGTTCTGGCTGAGCGGAGCTTCGCGCAGTAAAGTGAATTGAAGCTAACGTGCAAGTGTTGGCCGCCCAGCAGCCAGCCTCTTCCTTTCCTTTCCTTCCCCTTGCCTTGCACCCACGCGCCAGCCCCAACGCACCCTCGCCCGCTCACGATGACCCCTCCGACTAGCGCCCCGAACAGCAAGCCGACGAGCCGACGTGCCAGTCAGATCGCCCAGGGCTCCACTCGCCCGAGCTTCGGCATGAGCTCAATCGCAGTCCCGCCCGTCGTCGACCTGAGCGCGAACAGCGACGCGCCCGCATCGTTCTTCAAGTACGTCCACACCCCCGCGCGCGCGCGTCCGTCCGTGGCCCCACCTTGGCCCCATCGAAAAAGATGCCGGCGCCGGTCGTGGGTTGGACCACGAGTCGACGCAAAGCAGATGGGGCCGCGCGAGCAAGTGCACAGATGCTGACTCGGTCTCCGTGCTGTCCAGCGGAGTGATTGGTGGCTCGTCCGCCATCGACTCGTAGGTGGAATTTGAGCGTCTCCGCGCAACACCGGCGGCTGACCTGTCCTGCCCTTCAGTGACGACGATCTCTACATCAACGAGGTTTGTCTTGAACCAGAGGCGCACGTCCCGCGAACGCCGTCCTGACCCTTCCGCCCAGGCCGGTCTCCCCTCGAGTGGACGTGAGGATGCCGTCATCGGAGTTGCTGGTCCGTCTCTACCTCTCCTCCGGCACCCGACCCAGACGCGCTAACTCGTGCTCAAAGCTGCCAACGCCTACGTCGAGAACCCGCACAAGGTCCAGCCGGCGCGTAACATTTTCCACGAGTTCTCCCTCTCGGACCGTGTCGGTAAGCGATCGAGATGCTGTACATCGCGAGCCTGTGGCTGACCGGCACCCCCCGTCTTCTCGCGCAGCCGTCATTTCCGGAGGTTTGTCGCCCCCTTCCGACTCCCCCCCTCCGTCAGGTACACCGCTAACTTACAGTGGCGCAGGAAACGGAGGAATCGGACTCGAGATGGCTCTCGCCCTCGCCGAGGCCGGCGCGACCGTCTACTGCCTCGACCTCGCGGACATTCCCAGCTCCGACTTCAAGGCTGCTGTCGCGTACGCGAAGACGCTCGGCTCGGACATCAAGTACATCAAGGCCAACGTCTGCGACCAGAAGCTCATGAACGAGCTCATGTTCAACATCGCCGAGGAGGAGGGACACATCGACGTCAGTCGCCAGTGCTGCTTCGTCCAGAGTCGCGATACTCACCCACTGCCCGCCACAGGTCTGCATCGCGGCCGCCGGAATCCTTATTGGAGCCGACTGCCTCGACACCCCCATTGAGGAGTTCCAGAAGGTGCGTGCCAATGTAGGCTCGTTGCAAGGATATAGATCTGACTCTAATCCTTAGGTCATGACGGTCAACGTGTGAGCTCATATGCCGTCCCATTCGAACTTCAGATAGCTGACGGCTTCTGACCTTGCCAGCAACGGAGTCTTTGTCACCGCAACTGCTGTTGCCCGCCAGATGGCGCGCCTCCAGCGTCCCGGCTCCATCATCCTCATCGCTTCCATGTCGGGCACGATTGCCAACCGCGAGGAGCCGTGGACCGCCTACAACGCGTCCAAGGCCGCCGTCATCCAGGTTTGCTTGTTCTTTCTGGCGGGGAGAACTGTTTGAGCTGAAACCTTGAACCCAGATGGCGCGCTCCCTCGCGTGCGAGCTTGGCCCCCGCGGAATCCGCGTCAACTCGCTCTCCCCCGGTAAGTCCCCACTTTTCGCTGCCGCCGAGTCGAGACACTGACTTCTCTTTCCGTACTCCAGGTCACGTCAAGACTGCGTATGACCTTCCCCAGGGGATCCTCTCTGCCCTCTGCTGACACAGCTTGCCCGACCTGCCCAGTTTGACCGACCAGTTCCTGCTCAAGAAGGTACCCTTACAATCGCCTTTATTCCTATATTGGTCTAACTTCCACTTGAACAGCCTGAGTACGAGGCCAAGTGGTCCAACCTCAACCCCCTAGGCCGGTGCGTCCCGGAGTCGAAAGTCGAATCGCTTGCTCACAAATCCTGACGATGCTCTCCTTCAGCCTTGGCAAGATTCACGAGATGCGTGGTCCTGCCATCTGGCTCGCCAGTGACGCCAGTTCGTACTGCAGTGAGTTTCCCCCTGTACTCGGACCTCTCGCAACGGCACTGACGTCCCTCCCCGACAGCCGGATCCGAGTGAGCTGCGCGTCACTTGTGATCAAAGGTCTCATGCTGACTTCCTCGCTCCATCAGCATCGTCATCGCCGGTGGTCACACCGCCTGGTGAATATCGGACCTCGTCCGAGACAAGCAAGGACACTTTGCATTGGGGAGCGTGCCGAATAAGAGGCGCCAGGGGTGGCATTCGTAGACCAATTCGTAGATCAACCATGCTTTTTGAATTCGTAGACGAGACTTTCATCATTTGCGGGATGATGGATCTCAGGCTGGGGGGCGGAGCAGCTTCGCCTTGCTTGCATCTCGACTCTCGCGACTACCTCGGCTGTAAGTCGACGACACCACCGCGCTTCTCGATCTCTCCCCATGCTGTATATTGGGCCAGTCAGCCCGATATCGGGAGCGGGCCTCGTAGCCAGAATCTCACAAATATCGAGGAGGTTCAGCAGCAGCTGAACCTTCTCCTGATTAACTTGATAGCCATAGTGGGTTCCGTCTGCGATCATGTCAGATCTCGTTTCCGGGACTTGACGAACATGGGAGCTCACCGTACGAATAAGCGCCCGACGTGATCTGCTCGCGTTGCGGTAAGCGAGCGCACACTGGCTCCTGTTAAGACAACTCACATTGAACCATGGGAGGACCTTCATCGCCCCGTGGTGCAGCTGGCCCGGGCTCCGAAAGTTGATGAGCCGCTGGACCTTTTCGTTGTAGGCTTTCACGACCTCGGGCCCCTGGCTTTCGACGAAGTCGACGCCGAGGTTCGAGCCTGGTGCGTGCAGACCGCCCCAAAGGCTGAGCACACCTGGGTAGGACCGAGCGGCGAGGTCGATTACGGGTTGGACTGTGAGAGCTGGTTCAGCGGGAACGCAGTGCGAGCATGGAGCGGAGCGACTCACTGAAATTGACGCTCGTTGCCATGGAGCTGCGACGAAACATGGTAAGCCGATATCGTGCCTCTGGCGACAGCGAAGAGTGTACTAGGCGTAATGTATTCCGCTCGACTGGTAGAATATTGGCGAGTGCATTCGCTTCGCTGCCGGAGCGTGAACACCGCGTCAGCGGCGAATCACAAGGACTGGCCGGCATTTGAACACACCTGCAGGTAGCCAATCTTGCCACTGATAGAAGGGACTGAGGTCATGCTCATCTACGATCTCCCTGTTGATAGCATTCAGAGTGAGACGGAGCCACGGCGGCAACACGGATCCGACGCACGCTCGTAAGAAAAACGCATACACCCCTCCCTCGCACAGCGGCTCGTTTGAGTCTTGTGAGTCCTCGAGCAAGTATGCTCGGCACTCGGTGCGGTCGTCAAACATGCCGTCGCCGCGACACCGGCTGTTGAAGCCCTGCTCAATCATCGCGCCGTCCGTCCGGCCGCGAAGGAGCATCAACAACGCGTTGTGGACATGTCCTGCGAGAACGCATCAGCGCCCTCATTCCCGCTCCCGATCGTGCATGTGCATGTGCTCACGAACGAATGAATCGCCCTGCGCCACAGATGAACGTCAGCCGGAGGCACTAGCCTGGGTGCCCCTGAACATCAATGGAAGGACGGCCCGGCAGAGCGACTCACGCGCATGAAGACGCCGCCAAAGGACGATACGAGGTCGCAGGCCTCCTCGGAGGTGAAGATGTGCGGCTTTGGGCAGCCGGGCAGCTCGAACGAGAACTGGAACGGCGGCAGCGTCACGGACGTCGCGTCCGAGGTATTCGGCTCTGCGCGAGAGGCGCCGTCGGGCGCGATCTGCGCGCGACCAATCGACTGGACGAAGTCGTCTGCCGAGCAATGGGCGCGATGGTAGAGGTTGGGGAACCGCCGAGGGCCGACGAGCGTCGCGGGCAGAAGATGGGTGGGCGGCGGCCTCGGGGCACGCAGGTGGATGGCGCGTAGGACGGTCGGACGGGTAGAGGGATGGCTTGTTGCCGCAAGCAGGAACACAACGGAGACGACCAGGACGAGGACGAGTGTTCGGGGCAGCTTGACGAGCCCACGCTGGAGGATCAGCCATGACGAGACGCGGTGGAGGTCGCTCGACCTTGATGCCTGGACGAACAGCGGGCCGACCAGTTAGCTGATGCCCCCTCATCCTTTACGAAGCTTGAGCGCGAGGACGTACCTCTCCCCCGCGCTTGAGATTGATCTTCGCAGCCGGGGCCGGGGTCCGGGGATCTGGGAGCGAGTAGTAGCCCCGTCGGTCCTCCATGAGCGCGTAGGCGCGAGTGCACCAAGGTGCTTCAGAAACGAGTGTCGGATTCCAGTGTGGTTGAAGGACAAGCAGCGCGCAATCGAGCGACTTGCGACTTGGCCGAGGGCGCATCCGGAAAGAGTCCGAGCTCAGAACTGCGGGGCGCCCCCTTGGCTCTGTACCACGATGCCCGGTCAGCAGCCACAAGAGAGCGCGACGCAGGCCCTCGAGCAGACGCTCGAAGAGTGCCTTCAGAGCCTGCTCGAGATGGGCATCTGTACGCGAGCCCATTTCGTCGACGCCAGCCCGCGCTGACCCGTCTCACGCACGCTATCAGGCGCCAGCGATGTGCAGGAGTCTGCTCTCGAGAGCCACGTCGGCGGGGCCGCGAACGGGTACCCAGGCGGCCTCGTCGGCAAGAAGGCGTGCGTCTGGCTATTACCCTCGAGCGCGCTCTGAGCTGACGGCGAGCACGACGCAGCGCGCAGACGATCGAGCACCTCAGCCGCCTCTACGGCCTCAAGGACTCTGTTCAAGACATCCTTATCCCCCTCGAGGTCATCAAGTGCGTCCACCGTGCATCGAGCATGGCGCAGTGGCTGACCCTCGCTCGCTCAGCTCGGTCGACGCCGGCAAGAACCCGCACACCTACACCCGCGACTTTGTCGAACGCGTCGCCGGCGAAAACATGTACACGAACGGCATCATCTCGGCCGTGACCGTGAGCCCGCCTCGCAGCCGCGCGCGAAGCGCTCAAGCTTACCCGCCCGCCGCAGGACTATCGCGAGCTGCTCAACGCCGAGATGCTCGAGGCGTTCCCCGAGCTTGCGCAGTACATCCCCACGAAGGATTCGGTCGAGGGCGAGCACAACGGCAACGGTGCTGGCGAGGCAAGGATGGACGAGAGCTGATGAGCGCGACCGTCGCTCTGCGCTCAATTCTGGGCCGATCTCTCAGTACTTTGTGTTGGGTTTCCACGTTGGACTTGCCCGAGGCTGACGTTGGTGCGCAGAGCTGGAGCAACGACTGCACTCGAGGACGCGACAGCGTGCGACTGCCACGGCGTCGGGCTGGTACAGACCCGCAAACTTTGCGATCGGCTGCTTGCGTGCTGTTCTCGGGTGCGCTCGATTAAGCAACGGTGCTTTGGAAGCGTCAGTAGGCGCGAGTCGCGACAGGCGGCGGCGGCGGCGGTAGGAGCGGCGGGAAGGCGTATAGTGCATCATGAGGGAGCAGGTGCTGTTTAGATTGTAACCCACTGTACTGCTGGAGAAAAGAACCTGCAGCGCAACACGGACCCGGTCCTACGAAGTCATCAAGTCGCGACGACGACCGTCGCGCCTGGTTCTCTCTCATCCCACTCCGACCCTCGCGCGATGTTCTCGCCAGCCGCAACTCCGGACCGCCGTCGGGTGACCGGGAGCCGCCGAGCGTCGTCCCGGTCTGCGAGCGTGCAGCCGTCCGGAGCGTCGACGCCGCAAACCAGCAACGCCCTCACGCCGCGAGCGCTCGGCGCGGGCCTGCACGCCGCCTCGCGAGCACTCTCCGTCTCGCCTGGGCTGCAGACGCCGACGGCCAGGCGCAGTCGCTCGGTTGCGGGGCAGTCGGACGCGGGGGAGATGGACCTCGACGAAGGAGCGTCCGCAGGGCGACAGGACAACACGCCCGAGCAAGTGCTCGTCAGGGACGAGAACTACACCGTCCTCCAGCGCAGGGGACTTCCGGTCGAGGTCGAGCAGGTTCTTCTCGACGCTGGTGAGCTCTCCCGCGGTCTGCGCGGTGTGTTGGCCGCTAACAGGTTGCTTGAACAGATGGGTACCGTGACTCGTTCAGAGCGACGCTCGACAGCGCGACTGGCTTTGCGTTCCTCGTCAGCGGGCAGTCGTGCTACGTCTGGAACTGGTCCCGCGTGCGTCAGGCTCGCCTTCTCAGACCCCCGGCGACAGCGCTGACCCTCCACGGCTCGCAGCGCTCGGCCTCGCCAACAATCTACATCTTCCCCGTCCCGACCTCGGACTCACTTCCAGCGAGCGTGACGATCCAGTCGCCGCTGTCGTTCGTCTCGCTCGTGCCAGATCGGAAGAGCGTCGTGTAGGGAA
>ERZ1463038.43-NODE-43-length-29570-cov-13.424089_pt1 | contig 29570 bp, 28 predicted proteins | sample MGYA00564479_ERZ1463038 | MGnify/ENA primary metagenome ERZ1463038 (study PRJEB39244, sample SAMEA3635134) | Helicobacter pylori | study: EMG produced TPA metagenomics assembly of PRJEB11511 data set (Assembly of a 5300-year-old Helicobacter pylori...
GGTGACTGGAGTTCAGACGTGTGCTCTTCCGATCTACACTTGAGGTGAAATTCGACGTCGCCTCGATCGCCGCGGCGACGGGGTCGTCGCGCACAATCAAGGTCTGCGTATTAACGTACTTGCTCACTGACAATGCGAACATTCCCTGCGTTAATGGTCCAAAGTACTTGAGCCAGTCTATGGCCTCGATCGAGACGTTTTCGCGCGCCTCCCGCCTCGAGATCACATCGAGGAAGAACGACGCTCCGGGCGAGCCTTGTGAGGCCCGAGAATATGTTCCCCACGACTGCTCGACAAGAGTTTGAGCAAGGGGGGTGACATCCACAGATTTTGAAGTGTCAAGGTAGTATGGGAGGGCTGATCCGGCGCCTGGAAGGTCGTAAGAACCGTTGAGGCTCGAGAACTGGATGTTGCGACCGGTTGAGAGGTGGACGCCCGTGCGACACGCCGTGATCGGCTGGAAGTTGGCGTCAGATGGGGAGATGTAGTAGTAAGAGGTGTATGCGGAAGAATCGACCATGCACGAGATCGAGCCGACGACGAACGGCACCGTGCCCGTCGAGCTGCTGACGCCTTGACGGATCTGAAGTCCGTTGTACCGAAGGTCACCCCAAGTCGAGTCCCAAATGTCGTAATAAACGAATCCGGGGGTAGTTATGTTCAGCTGACGCGCTTGGAGTGTGGAAGTTTGACTTTGGCGGAGGAGGCTGCGCGGGTTCAAATTGGTGCAAGTTGAGGTCGCGAGCGCGGTGGGAGCGTCAAAGGAGAAGGTGTTCGTGGAGGCGTTGGTAAGAATGTTGTTGAACGACTCGCTCAGGGGAGAGTGTTGCGCTTTGAGCAGGAAGTTTTGAAGCGTCGAGATTTGAAGTAGCGATGGTGCGAGGCCACCGCCGATCGTCACGTCCACTGAATCCACTGTTAAAAATGAGTGTTCACAATGAGCCTCCCTCCTCAAGAGCTGGCTTTGCTGCAGAGATATCAGACTGACCATAAGTGTTGACGTCGCGACCGATGAAGTCTGAGGAGCGCAGTGCGAAGTTACCAAACGCAGTGGCCATTCCCTCGAAGTCTTGCGGGTTGTGCATTAGTCCGCCTTCGGGGAATGTGACATTGCTGTCGACGAGATAATAGGGCAGGACAAAGGAAGTCGAAACTTTCTCGTTGCTGGCGCTCCACACGGCGATTACTGCATAGTAGACCAGGATCAGTGATGGAAGGCTACAAATGTGAGTGATGACTTCACCTGCCGAGGATGCAAGAAGAAAGAGGATGAACATGCCAAGTGGAACCACTGTGAGCCGCGAGAAGCGCCGATTGAGACGTCCTGATCCCGCCGCCAGCAGCGCGTACTTGGGTAGAATGAATCAATCACACATCAGTAGAGTTCAAGCGTATGCTCTTCCGACCATATGACTCACGTAGTCGTGGATCGTGACCCCGTCCCTCAGAAGCCATCGCGTGAGGTGGCAACGCACTCCAACCTCCCAGCCAATCACAGCTGCATGTCCAAGCACCGCTCCGCCTAGAGTGACCAGAATGTCTGATGTGTTTTAGGTCAGCTTCATCGCCCTTTTGTGCGCTCGCAACCCACCGCCAGGCGGGGTGTGGGCTGCTGCCCAGACTCAGACGTACTATAGTGCTTGACCGTGAGCCCATCGTGCAGCCTCTGGCCGATGGGGAGAACGACTGGATGCCTCCAAATGTACAGCGACCCGATGAAGAACGCTCCCTGTAGTATGACCGCCACTGCGACGGCCACGAGGTGGTGCCACTGCCTCTCCCAAGGGTGCAGGGTCACTGGTGTGCTAGATGAGTCAAAAGTAAGTGTCCAACCCTGCGAAGAAATAAGGATCTCCCACTGGTTGTCTGCAGAAGACGGCATCTGCTCCGTGCTGGCCTCTCTGCTGCCGATGGATGCTCCTTCTGAGCGCGAGCGGTTCAGGCGGTTCAGATCACTCGTCGACATTGATCCAGCGCAAGGTATCGGCAAGCGAAGTAATGGCAGAGCCGAAGAGATGCGTACTGAACCTCGCCCAGCGCCTGTACGCGATTAGAGTTCGGATCTGCAGAACCTGCGAAAGGCTCCAGCATGGGCTGGCTTGAAGAGGCTTGAAGGGGCCGGTATTCAAGGTGAGAGCTCCCTCAAGCAAGACATTAAATTATACTTGGACCTTAAAGAAGTTGCTGAGCAGCCTAACGCTCCTAACGCTCGTACTCGCGGGCGCATCGACGGTATCAAGATCAAGGATTTAAGGCAACGTCTGGCAGCCGTGCTTCAGAGACCAGGGAGCGGTGCAAGAAGCAGACATTCCATGTGAATCAAGAAGTTCTGTATTCGTAGTCGTATCAAGGTAAAGCGAATGAAAGATGGCGAGCGAGGTGTGCTCAAGCCCGCGTGAGCTTCAGGGCGGCGATGGCCCTATCAAGATCCGTTCCAACCATTAGTCGACGAAAATCGAGCGGGAGAATTTGTAGTACACACGTGTCGGTGAGCTGCAGCTCCGGGACCTTGGGGTTCGAGAAGTCCTGTCCAGCGAAATGTGAGTGAGTCGCCTGACCGCACCACCGCGACGTTCTCTTGCTCACCTTGCTGACGCACGTCACGGTGGCCGTACCTGCGATACAGTAAGCACTTGGAGTCACTCTTCGAGTAGATCAACGAACGAAGGGTCTCAGAGACTGACTTGCAGCGGAAGAGGGAACCGCTCTTGGCCATGGAGGCCGCCTTCGAGCTGCAGGTCTCATGGTCAGCGTATCTCGCTTGAGTCGAGAAGCTAAGATGTGCGTACGTGCAGGTCGCCTTGAACTCCTTGCAAAGCCCCGAGAGACTGAGACCGGTAGGGATCTGCACGGCCGAGTCATGATCAGCTTCTCCCCTGACACCGCAACGGGCCAGAGATACCGACCTTGACCGTCCTCTTGATCGTGGGGTCCTTCTTTTTCGTCGCTGTGGGAGCAGCCGCGCTGACGGACTTGACGATCGACACGAGCTTCGAGGGCGAGGACGAGCTCGCGGCCGAGGACGAGGTCGCTGACTTCGGAGCGAGCTTGAGTCCGAGGGCGGCGATGACGGGATCGGTGAGTTGGGCCTCCGGAACAGAGCTGTCCGTGAAGTCCTTGGAAACGCAAGTCACAGTGGCAACAGCTGAGGGAGAACGGTCAGGTCTTTTACGCGCGGGGGAAGCGTGACTGCGAGCGCGCACTGGGGGAGATCATCTTGCACCGGAAGAGGAATCCATCAGTCCCAGTGCCAGTAGTGAGAGCTTCCTTCCTGTCAGGCAGTCCTTCGTGAGTCCCGAGCTCCCGAGAGGACCGAGGGTGGCCGACGCACGCGCATTCAGTCTTCCAAGACTTGCACAGCGCGTTGAGGGTCGAGGGGATCTGGAAGAGCAGCACTCCTTGAGCACTTTTCTCTCGCTGTTTTCAAGAGAAGCGATGCTCACCACGACGGACCGTTTGACCGTCGTGCCGGCTGACGCCACACCGAGGAGGCTGAGGCCCGTGGCCAGCGAGGCGAGGTTGAGGTTGAAGCGCATGCGGAGAGTTAAATGAGCGTGGGTGGAAGATCTGTGGGGGGAGAGCAAGGTGAATGGGGAGAAGAAGAGCGGTGATCGCTCCAGTTGGTGAGGCGGCCGAGCGTCAGGGGAACGTGCATCGCTCACTTCCACGGTGGGCCCCCACTCGAATTTGGGCCTCGAAGGGCCCAGGAGTACGCACCTAAGTCAGTTGGAAAGCCCTTTTGTTCAGAAAGAGCGAGGGAGAGAGAAAGGGCCAGTCGAGCTTCAAGTCAGTGGGACGCGACCCTCGTCAATTCCAGTTGGGCTGCGTCTGCCAACGACTTTAAGCGCATCTCACGGAAAGCCATAGCTGAGTTTCACTGTTGTCATCATTGAGGCTCGGAAGCAGGCCGGCGACTACATTGGCGCATCGGGCCCGATTGTCGACTTCGGCAAGGAATGCGGAAGCAACTTGGCTCTTTGTCGGAGCCATGTCGCCACCCGACCGCCATTCATCGGATCAAGGCATGCGACACTCGACCATACCCCTTTCACCCAACGCAGCGATGGTCCGCTCGCCGGCCGGCCTGTTCGCGACGACACCAAACGTGAAGGCGCCGGGTACCGACCTGCCAGCCGCGGATGGCTTGCACTGGAAGAGAGTGTTTGGATCTCCACCAAAAATTACGCGCCGCTCCAATCATCCAGACACCGTCCAGTGACCCAACTCCACCTCCCAAATCAGCCCTCGAACGTCCGCGTGCGGTTCCCCGTCGGCATCGAACCCTCCCGCCGCCCATCCCCGTCGATCTACATACGAAGCCTCCCCAAAACTACTCTCGTGGGAGCCTCTGTTTCGGAGCAATCAGCGGGAGCCGTTACCAGCCCGCGAACCGACCTCCTCGCCATCCCCCAACTCAGACGTCTGCTCCGACACGGTTGACCTCGCCACTTTCGTCTCGCTTCCGACTTCAGCTCCAAGAAACCCTTCAGTCGCAAATTTCGTCTACGTCAGAAGTCCTTCCCATTCCTCTTCCGTCACCATCCCGGCAAGTCGGATCCATCGCGCGCCTCGCGGCCTTTCCATTGAGGGCTTCGAAGCCCTCTTGAATCCCCCCGCCGCCGCGACAATGTCGCGAAGCCAGGTTGTACTTGCCGATCCACTATGCCTAGAGTCTGCATCCCCCGCCGAGAAAGGGAATGGTCGACCCAGTCTGCCCTCGGACGTCGAGGTGAACGGTCGCAACTCCCTCGCCTCAGCATCTAACGGGAGAATTGATGCCCTTAAGCTCGGACTACTTGGAGACGTGTGTATCCACTTCCACCTGCTGGTGGTATAGGGAAGATAATTGATTGAGTACCACAGCAGCAGCGACAGCACACCTTCGCAAAAGTCGACGCCATCGAAAGCAGCCGATCAGTCCAGATACAAGGTTCAGGAATATACGAGAACTTCGACTCAGGCGTGCGAAGGCGAAGCAGTGTCGCCGGCTGTGGACCCCATCCAAAGTCGACACCGCGAGCCGCCACATCCGGACGTGAAGGCCACGAAGGTCTCAAGGCGGCGCAGATTGCTCAAATACCGGGAGAGAAGCATAAAGAAGGAGACAGAGACGAGATCTTGTCGAGATTAGAGCTCGACTTCGAGCAAGTGGCGTTCCGCGGCTGGTGGCCGCGACTCCTTCACGTGAGCATTCGGACACATCAGATCAAGGTGCAGCTGTTCTGACCAGTCAAAACTATCAAGGTTCTATTTCCGCTACTGGTCTTGTCCGTATCAGTATACGCGTTCCCCGCGGCTTGCAGCTCACCGAGCTCCACAATCTTGACCAGGTGGCATTACCCTGCGACAGTGTTTCTCGACTACAACATCATCTTCATCGTCACTCAGATCGCCATATATCCAACTCTTCCGTTCAGCACCACCAGCATCGGCTCCTTCGACATCAGCTCCTCCGCGGTCCGGGAAGCGCTCGTCGTCCCAACTGCTCACGGACCTGCGGCGGCATATTGGGCTTCCCTCGGGATCTACGGGACTTGCTCTTTCATATGGGTGACAATTATCTGTGTGTGGATGGACCTCGGTTCTGGTTATCTCGGACTCTGGGGGCTCGGCGGACGGAGTCGAGTACAAGCAATCTACATCAGGTCCGCGTGAGTCTGAAGGGCGGCAGTGGTCTAGGCCAGAACTGACAGCCACAGATATCGAGTAGATCCTTCAACTATTCTTCGATTCTGTCTTTCAGCGACTTTTCATTCTTGTGCGTGGGACGAGGCCACGAGCGCGCTTGAAACTGACGCCGCCGCGGCGCCCGCTCGACAGATTCCGCATCCGTCTCGCACCCTTCCAAAGCTACAGTCCCATCCAAGTTTCTGGATCCGAGGCGCGAGACGGGCTGCTAGAGACTTGCGAGTGGTACTCTCAAAGTAAGAACTTCACCATCAACCAGAGCGGTCACGCCGCTGATCACTAAGGGCAGACTGGCCCACCGTGCTGCTTCTCATCCCTAGAGCTGGGGTTTCACTTGCGATCCTGATTCTGTTTAGTACTACCGAGTATGGATCACCCACGACGGCGACGATGACTCGGGACACTGGCTATTTTACAAGCAGCACTGGAGTGCTCACGAACTTTTCGGCGACCGTTCTTCTCCTGTGTGTATTTACCTACATTTACTTCGATTCTAAGATTCCTGACTTTCTCGACTGTCCAGAAACATCATCTGGGCCGGATGCCGCCTTGCACTCGTCGTCGTTGCGGGGATCGCCCTCCTCATTCTCAACCGCGATTCACACATCTTCGTCCCGGAGTCTCCCGCTGTCACTCTCAACTCCATTCCGCCAGCTACACGACACGCGGCAGGCTCCTTCCGGCGAGTCACCACCAACTACCGAACGCGTCGCACGCAACTGATTGCCGCCACCATCCAGCTCCTGCAGATTAGCCCCGCACGTCCTTCCCCTTCCCTCGGACCGACTCCAAGAACCCAAGCTCCAAGTCTCAACGACTCGAAAAGGAACCACTGGTACGCGCCGCGAGACGAGGTCCGCCGAGCCAAGCTTGCGAAACGCGGAGAGGACTGGCGCGAGCTCGATCTCGAGCCGTCACACCGACCGCGCCCGTCAGCTCATATCTCTGGACGGAACAATAGTATTCTATCCGAGTACGACTACGATCAGGACAGCCCGACGATGGGGCTGCACCCCGCCCCGCGACCGCGAGCATCAGCCCGTACGGCTGACACCTAAGAGGCGATCTCAGAGCCCCAGTAGCTTGGCTCCAATGAAAATAATCAAGTGCATCCATAGCGAATTCGGGAGGTAACAGCGGTGGCCTCCAGAGCAATCAAGTCGCTGCCTCCTCACGAGCACTGAAGCCCCTCAGGTCACGATAATTTTCAAACACATTTAAGATCCCCAGAATGCCTGGTCTGACTGATCGTAGATCTTCAGTGTTAGAAGATCCTCTGAAGCTCCCCGCCTGATCGCACGAGCGATGGCCATGCCGTTAGATGATGCAGGTGCACGGCAGTCATCAGTACTGACGACAAGGAACAAAGCAGGTGGTACAATGTCAAACTCTAGTATACATGTTCTCGGACAATGCTGCTGGCCCGAGTGCCGATGTGCGGAGCGTCGGCTGATGCAACGCCCTCGCGAACAGCGCGCAATCATGTCATACAACCACGCCGGCAGCAAACGCTTTTGTCCAGAGACGGTGCGAACCGTTCGTTCGCTCCTTTTCTGGATGTGCACGCCCAGTCAGGTGCACGCGCCACATGTGGCCCTCGTGCCGCAAGCTGATGTTCGGCAGAACAATGAAAAACGACAACGACGCCGGTGACCTCTTAAGCGCTCCAAAAAGTGTGACCACTTTCTTTCACACCAAGCACAAATCATCTCGAACTTGTCTCTGCCCGATCCGCAATGAGCCCTACTCAAATCCCAATCGACGCTCCCGAGACTGCCGGACTCGACAGCACGTCGGTGTCCGAGGCACGTCCTGGCCCCGCCGCCATCATTCCATCTTACGCGTGTGTCATCTCCAAGATGGCACCTATGTCTACCATCTCCGCCTGAGTCGGTGGCGTCGCGAAGGTTTGTCGCGCCGACCTCAAATACACGTGATGGGCTCAGACACCTCTTTTTTTCATAGCGGAGACAGCTCCGGTTCCCCCTCCCTCCCCCCTGCCTTCCCCGTTGCTGTCTATGGCCCATTTGAAGTTCATGAAATTCGGAGAATGATCTGTGGATCTTTCATCATGTATACATCGCTGAACGATGTAGTGCCGGGCGTGCACCCGCTTCAAACCTCTCATATCTGAGCTCAAACGGCTGCGAAGGTCGCCCGCCGTCCGTCAGATCTAGAGCTTGCCTAACGGGCAACCTTCCACCGGGGTCTCAGACACATCGCAAGTACAGTGCAAGTCACAAACAAGTTCATCAGTCTCTAGCGAGTAGTGATGTGCAAACAGACGGACCCTCAGGCCTCAGGACCATGAAACCGCAAGTCGATCTCCCTCGCCTCACACTCCTTGTGCAAGGGATCTAGTTCGTTCCCAAGAGCCAACTGATCGAACTCATTTCTCGAGATGTCTTGAAAGACGAGTTGGCGGAGGGCGGAGAAGGCGGGCGCGCGGAGGGCGACGAAGAGCGGCGCGGCGGTTTGCTGGCTTGAATCCAGCGCGCGAGATCGGCGTACTGCGCCTCGGATGATGACCAGCTGGTGAATCGTTGCGGGATTCGCAAGAGCCGCGGCGATCTCGTCGAGCCTGTTGCTCACCGCCGAGAGGAAGGCTGATGCGTAGTCCGGTGGGCACCACAGCTCGAGCCGCTTTAAGCTCGAACATTGAACGACAAGAGAATCGAGTGACTCATCGCTCTGCGTGATGGTGAGCGAGAGGGTTTCGAGTCCATGGGCGACCAAGTGAAAGTCGGCGGCGAGGTCGCTCGCAGCGTCATCGTGGGAGAGGCGAAGGGAGAGGTGGCGAAGGGAGGTACTCGAGGCCTGAAAGAAGGCGTGCATGAACTCGGCTGAGACGGTGTAGTCGGAATCGAGCCAGAGGCGGATGTGGGTGGGTCGGAACAGCAACGGGCTGTCGTCGGGCGGCTCGACAAACTGGTCCGCTCGGGGAAGGTTGAGGGTGGCGACGCCTGATTGATATCATAGGTTAGCTCATTGCATATGTGCTCATCCGTACTCGAAAAAGACGTACCCGACAGCGACGGCAGGCGCAAAATGTCCCAAGGTACAGACTCCGAGGGATCCAGATTCCCGTTGAAATCGTACTTGTCCGGCTCCAAGAGGTCCAGAAGCGTGAGAGTCCGAACACCTTCGCACTGCAGCAGGATCTGTTCCGCTTCGTCTCCTTCATCCGATGCGCCGCCGCGCGTGAGGTCCATCGAGCGAACCCGATACCGCTGGCGCGCGGGCGACGCGAGCCACCGCTGACCTTGATCGGGGTATGTATCCAAGTCCAGTACGACGTGTGCGAAGAGCTCTCGCTGGGCCGGGTCGCGCCAACGACGGCAGACGAGCGAGGCGGCGGAGAGAAGCATCGGGTCGCCCATCGGACCGGCGGCGTGGGCCACTTCCGTGATTCTGGCTACCAGCTCTGGCGGGAGGTCGTCGATGGTCATTCTGAGCAAGTGTTGGTCGGCGCGGAAGCGTTGCAGCCTGTCCGAGCTGTCGGACATAGGCTCGGATCCGCCGCAGCTCCGTCTCCCTGCAGACAGAAAATCTGCAGCGCTGCTGTTGCTCGTCGCCCGCCGTCATGAGTTCCCTCGCGACGCAGCTCGCGACTCGGAACACTCTCGACTCCGCCCGGCTCTCGACGTCGCAGTCGCTGAAGCACCCGCCGTCGTTCATCTACTCGCCTCGGCACGCGGCGTCGATCTCGACCTCGGACCTTCACCACATCGCGTCGAACGCGTACGCGCAGCTGGTCGCGATCGACCCCTTCTTCGAGCGGTACCAGCAGAAGATCTTTGGCGAGGAGGCGAAGCGCACCGACCGTGCCGCGCTTACCAAGGACGAGAATGAGAAGCTCGATGTGGTGCTCGAGAAGGTCATAAGGGCCCTCGGGAGGCACATGATGCTCAAGCCGGCTGGAGTCGTGCTCGAGTGGCTCGTTCGGAGATTCAGGTGAGTCGCTTTGGGTCCTGGGCAGCGTGCGACGTCGTTTGTGGCGGGAGGGTGGGAAGAGCTGGCTTCTGGCGCTGTTGCTGGGGTGGCCTCGTCAATGGAGCTGTGGGTGGATCAATCTGGTGCTTGATTGAGCATGGTGACTGCACGGAAGAGCCAGACGCAAGCCAGCCGGCGCGCGAGCCCGTCGAGCAAACCGTCTCCGAGACGCCGAAGCTCTCTGCCGGCGGAAGGAACAGCAGCGCACACGTTCTCTGGGCAGCACTAACTACTGCCAAACTCTGAACAGGGTCAACGACCTGAACGTCGCCGCGCTGATCGCGCTCTTCCTGCCGTACCACACGACCTCGCACTTCCCGTCCGCGCTGTCGCTCATCCCGGAAGCGACGCTCGCCTCGACGCCGTTCACTTGCCTCATTCCGGCCCGACTGTCGCTCGCCCCGCTGCCGCTGCCGTCGCTGATCGCGCTCCTGCCGCCCTTCTCGGCGCTCCCGACCGCGCGGCCGTTCCTCGACTTCATCCTGCGCCTGCCCCTCTCCTACCTCACGCACGACGAGCCCGTCCACCGGCCTCTCATCTCCCTCTGGCTACAGGTCACCGCGTCCTACCTCGAGCGCGCCGGACCGACCCTCGCAGCAGGCGAGCGCGCAGCTGTGCTCTCGACCATCCTCGAGACGATGCAGCACGCCCGAGCGCAGCCCGACGCGCTCATCGCGAGCTACATTCTCCTCGCGAGGTTCGCGCTGCACCACCCGATGGACGGCGAGACGCTCAAGGTCGTCCTCAAGACGATCGTGCAGAACTCGGCACTCAAGACTGTCGCGGACAACGAGACGGACGCCGCATTCGTCACGGCCGTCGTCGTCGTCGCACAGCTTGGCGAGGGCGAGATTGAGGTTCCGGAGACGAAGAAGCTCTTCGGTGGCAGTGGGTGGAAGGCGCTCATGCGCGTCGAGTGAGTCCTTCCGAGCGTGGTGTGCGAGCAGAGTACTGATACGGTGCACTGCGAAAGGAAACTCGACGACCTCCTGGTCCAGCTCTGCAACCAGTACGACGCTACCCGGTTCATGAAGGCGTTCCTGCAGGCACTCTGCCGTCAGGCGTGCGTCCCCCCTTTCTCCCGTTCCCCAGCCCGCTTTCTAACTCTGTTGATAAAACAGGCTCTCGACGAACAACGAGTGCATCAAGCTCCTCAAGTCGCTCCTCTCCCCACGCCTCGCCTCGGACGACTCGGTCCCGCTCGTGCTGCCGTCGACGATCGTCGCGCAGATCGCGACCTCGGCGCTCTCGACCCTGCTCGCGTCGACCGAGCTTCCAGAGGAGTCCACGAGCGGGCTCATCAAGGTCCTGAACCAGCTCTACCAGCGCTGGCCGCTCGTCTGGGAATCCGAGACGCGCTCGCGGACTGCCTCGGGCCCGGACGAGCACCTGTGGCGGATCATGAACCGCGTGCTCGGCGCCGGAGCCGACGCGGGCATCGTGCTCAGCAACGCGAGCCCGGACCCGGCCGTGCGCGTCGTCGCGCTCAAGGAGCTCCTCGCCGCGACCGAGCTGCACACTGCGAACCCAGCGTTCGTGCACGAGTCGCTCCTCGCGCGCCTGTCCGAGCCCGTCGTCGAGGTCGCCCAGGCGGTGCTTGACATCCAGACGCTCGACATCGTCAACGCGTCCCTCTCTGCCGACGAGATCCTCGCCGCGCTCGAGGGCGTCCTCGCCAGCCCGAAGCTCGACGACAAGCTCTTCGACGTCGTCCTGCCCTACCTCGCCGGCCCGTTCCTCGTCGCACACCCGGACAAGACTGATGAGGTCGTTGAGAGTATCTTCTGGAACCGGATCCTCAGCCGCAAGGGCGCGGCCAAGGAGCGCGCGGTCGTCGCCACAGCGCTCGCGACCGGACCCGCAAGCTCGCACGCCTGGCTCGCGGGCGTCGGCAAGGCGCTCGCGTCCGCGTCTGAGCCGACGCTCGAGCAGGCGACGGCAGCGCACGCCGCTGTCGTGCAGCAGATCGCGACCAACATCGCCGCGCTCGACCTGTCCGCCCAAGGCCCGGCACTCGAGTTCCTTCTCGCCACGTCGTCTGCGGAAGACGCGAGCGTGCTCTCGCTCCTCGTCCTCGTCCAGCTGTCGTCCAAGCTCGCACCGGCGCAGCGGATCGAGCTCGCGTCGTCCGTCTTCGCCGCGCTGTCGATCGAGCAGGTCAGCCTCGACGCGCTCACCGGCGCCGAGCCCGAGTCGTTTCTCGACAAGACGTCCTCCACCGGTCCGACGCTCAGCGCGCTGCTCGCCCAGGCGGTCCTCACGCGCCCGCAGGCCCCCAAGACGCTCCGCCGCGTCCGCGCCGCGCTGCTCTCGTCCACGGTCGCGTCCCTGCGTCCGCTCTCCGACCACGCCTGGTCCTGGCTCTCCGCCTCGAGTACCTCGACCAGCTCGTACCGCGCCCTCGGCCGCACGATCTACGCGCTCGCGCACACGGGCACGACGGTAGGCGCTGCCGACTTTGCTCGCGACCTCCTCTCGTCCCTCTTCACGTCGCTCGCGGGCGACGATGCGCTTGCGTTCCTGTCCAGCGTCTGGACGGACTCGGCGACGCCAGCCGGACTCCGCACGATCGCGCTCCGCGACGCCAAGGTGTTCGTCGAGGTCCAGGCGATCCCCGCGCTCAAGAAGGCGGTCGACTGCCAGACTGTCGTTCCCGCCGTCGTCGTCGCGCTCATGGATGGCGACAAGCACGTTCGGGCCGCCGCGATTGAGGTCCTCGAGGCTGTCGTCAAGGCGATGCCCAAGGCGCCCAAGGAGGTCTACGGCCGCGACGCGTTCTACGGCCGCGCGACGTCCTGTGCGCTCTTTCCCGCTTTACATGCCCTCACCCTTCACTTATTGAAAGCATCCACAGCGGCGATCAAGTACCTGGACCCTTCGGATGCGCTCGCCTACATTTCTGCGCTGCTCGCCGCGCGGGTCGAACTCGCGATGGACGGCACCTTCCTTTTATCGGTGCACGCGTCCCTCCCGTCCGAGTCGAAGAAGGCGTCGCTCAAGCTCAAGGCGTCGACTTTCCTCCTCTCCCACGCCGCCGCCTGGCCCTCCGTCTTCGCACGTACGCTCCTGCTGCGCTCGCTGTCGGGCGTGCGCGAGCCGGCCAAGAACGCCCACGTCGTCGACATTCTCGCCGAGGTCGTCAAGGCCCCCGCGAAAGATAGCGAGCTCGTTGTGGAGTACGGAAGGCTCCTGCTGCAGCCGTTCGAGGGCGTCACCCGCAAGTTCCTCGAGGCGGACGACGGCAAGGCCCTCGCCGTCTTCTTCAGCGCGTTGGCCATCACAGACCGCACTGGTGCGCCTTTCTGCTCCTCGTACCTGGAATGCGGTGAACTGACGATGGGTGGACAGGCTCGGGCGCGACTCTGCGCAAGGAGGCTCTCTCCGTCACCCGCTCGTCGCTCTTCGCCGTCGTGCGCGGCGAGACTCGTCTCGACCTCTTCAAGCGCCTCGTGCGCCTCGCCGTGACGGCCGAATCCGTTTGTCACCTCTTATTCTCATTTGAAGTAGCATCACTCACCGACCGACCCACAGGCCATCACCCCGCCCGTGCTGCTCACCCTCCGCGCCTGCGCCCCGGACGTCTCGACGATCACCGCCTTCCTGAACGAAGTCAAGCTCTCGATCGCCTCGTCCGTCTCGAAGGGCGCCAAGCGCGGCCGCACGTCGCTCGACAGCGTCGCTTCGCGAGCCGAGCGCCTGCCCGAGCTCATCGTAGCGCTCGAGGCGGTCGACTTCACCAACGTCGCCGCCAGCCATGCGCTCCTGCTCGCCCTGTTCGACCTCCTCTCGTCCTTAATCGAGATCGCCGCTGCGGCCCAGCTCGACATCCAGTACCTCGGTCAGCTCATCCTCGGCACCCTCGCAAAGGTCATCGAGAACGTCCAGGTGCGTCCTTCCCGGCTTTTGTTGCAAGGAGCTGAACTGACCTGGACCGAGCAGCCCTCGTCGGGAGTGACGAACGACTCGATCCGGATGGCGCCCGTGCTCGACTTCATGCGCTGTTCGTTCCTCCGCTCTCTGTCACCCGAAGTCCTGCTGACCAGTGACCCACAAAAGCGTCCGCGAACCCGCAGACGTCGCACCAGGCGCTCCTACTCCTCGCGCAGCTCGGCCCACTCGTGCCCGACCAGCTCGTGCACAACATCATGCCCATCTTCACCTTCATGGGCGCGAACGTCCTCCAGCGCGACGACGCGTACAGCCTCAGGGTCGTGGAGCAGGTACGTACTTTCTCAGCGTGGGATCTGGGACTGGGACTGACTTGGCTGCCTGCGATAGACGCTGGAGAGCATCTTGCCTGCGCTCGTAAAGTCGATGAAGAAGTCGACCGCGAACCGCGACACGCTCGTGCTCGGTTCGTCCCGCTTTTCATCTTGAAGATGTGCTAGACAGGTCACTCACTCAGCAACGTACGCAGACCTCAAGGACCTCCTGCGCGTCTTCACCGACGCCGCCACGCACGTCCCTCACCACCGCCGGCTCAAGTGCGCCTCATTTAACCGCCCGCACCGAGCGCTCGCACTGACCGCAGTCACCCACAGGCTCTTCGTCAGATTCGTCGAGACGCTCGGCTCGCGCGAGTTCCTCTCGGCCGTCTCGATGCTCCTCCTCGAGGGCGCGAGTCCCGCCGTCGACGCGACCGAGCTCCCGCTGTCCGTCTTTGACAACTTCCCAGTCGACATCCAGCTCTTTGTGCGTCTTTTCCTTACGTGTGCGACTAGTTTGAAGCTAACGCAGACCGGATCAGGGCCTCAAACAAGTGGTACAGGAAGTGTCGAGGTGCCTTCTCCGCCTGGCAGGCGACGCGCTCCCGGCGCCGTTCCTCAGCCTCACCCTGTTCGTCCCCGCCCCTCGCGATTAATTTGGAATTCTCGACTGACCATGTGAACGACAGGGACGGCGAAAACGTGGACCCGAAGGAGCAGATCCTGAGCCTGATGAACTTCCTCGCGCTCGCGCTCGAGGCAAAGCAGCTCGCCGGCAAGGTCGACGCCGCGCGCGCCGCGTCGCTCCTGGACGTCGACACGACGCTCTCGGAGCTCGTGCGTGCGCTGCTGGACCTCTCGAGCCTCCCGATGGACGCGTACAGCAAGGCCGAGCGCGCGGACCTCGCCGCCGCGACGAGCTATTCCGTCCAGGCCGCCGTGCGCCTCATGTCCACCTCGGCCTTCTCCGAGGCCGTCCTCTGGCTGCTCGACCTCGCGGACCCGAACGTCCAGGCGAGTGCGCTTACGCTCCTCCGTACCCGCCTGCCGACGATCAAGCCTGCCCGCCGTGGCGACATCTCCCCGGCGGTCGTCGAGGTCGTCGATCGCCTCCGCACCAAGCTCGCGCCCGACGCGGAGGACCTCGAGAGGACTCTCTCGACGCTCGACGTCATCGTCGCGAGCATCTACCCCGACGAGGACTCAGCGCTCGCCAAGATCGTCCCCGAGCTCATCGCCGTCTCGAGTACGCCAGGCGTCGCGAAGGCCGCGCAGCTCACAACGCTCGAGATCATACGCAAGCTTGCGTACGCTCTCTTTCTTTGCTGTTGCAGATTTGATCTGACAAGGTCATGACTACAGGAACCGCCTCGGCCCGCGCCTCATCCCGCTCGTGGCCAAGATCATCCCGTTCACCGTCAGCACTCTTCGCGTGGAGGCCACCGGTTCGCCCTCCCACCCTTCACACGCAGGCACTTTCGCTGACCACTCTTGAGACACAGACCTCACCACCGCGTCCGAGGCGGTCGTCACGAGCTCGTTCCAGATCCTCGAGGGCATCTTCACCTCGATCCCGACCTTTGTCGGCTCGCACCTCGACAAGGTCTTCGACGCCGCGCTCTCGAGCGACATCCTCAGCCTGACCGAGGACAAGGACGGCGCGTCGGCCAGGGCGCGCGCGCTCCTGCTCTCGACCGCCGCGAAGCGCCTGCCGGCCAAGACGCTGTACCCGGCCGTCATTCGCCTGCACGCGAGCCTCGACGGCAAGGACAAGGAGCCGATTCTCGGCCTGCTCGACCTGCTCAACCGCGCGCTGCGCCAGGGCAAGACGGCCGACATTGCGGACAACTACCGCCCGATCTTCAAGCTGTTCCTCACCATTTTCGACCTCCGTCGCGTGCACGATGCCGCCCTATCCCTCGACGTGCGTGCCCTTCCTTCTTTGCCCGCCGCCAAGTGCTGATTTGACGCGACGGAATAGGACATCGCGCACATCGAGGAGAACGCGCTCGGCGCGTTCGTGCAGTTCATCCTCAAGCTCAACGAGCAGACGTTCCGCCCGCTCTTCCTCCGCACGTACGACTGGGCCGTCATCGACCTCGCCGACGAGCCGGACGCGACCCAGGCGCTCACCGCGCGCCGGACGGTTCTCTACAAGCTCATCGACAAGCTGCTCGTGCAGCTCAAGGTGCGTCCCCCATCCCGTTTCCAGGTCTCGTCTGTGCTGACCCCGAGCGATTCAAAAGTCGATCGTGGTGCCATACTACTCGTTCATGCTCGACCAGACGATCGAGCTGTACGAGTCGTTCGCGCGCGGCGACCTCGTCGACGCGAGCCTGTGGACCGCCGTCACGTCGTCACTCACTAAGGCTCTCGACTTTGACGAGACAGGTGCGTCCGTTTCCGCTGCATTTGCTTGCAGCTCACCAACTCGAGCACGCACATCAGGCTTCTGGACGCCCCTGCGCCTCTCGAAGCTGTCGTCGCCCATCGCCGCGCAGCTCATGTCGCCCCAGGACGCGCTCCCGACGACGCTCATCACGTCGCACTACCACCCGCTCGTGGCAGCGTACGCGCAGGCGCTCCTTCCGCACGAGGACCTCCTCAAGGCGCTCAACACGGCCTACCTCATGCTCACCCGCTCGGACGAGCTCCGCACGAAGCGCGGCGCGCTCGAGGCGCTCGAAGTCGTCTGGGACGCCCTTGGCGACGGAATGCTCGGACTGGTGCCGGAGACGACGCCGTTCTTGGCCGAGACGATGGAGGAGGTCGAGGGTGGCGTCGAGGCGACCACGAGGAGGCTGGTCAAGCGCATCGAGGAGCACCTCGGCGAGAGCCTCGAGGACTTTTTGGAGAACTAGAGACGACTGCTATAGATCCAGTTCCGAAATCACTCACCTCTCCTAGCTGACATGGCTGCGGAGGGCGTGCCGTCGACTGGGTCGAGGTGCTCATGCTGATGGCGGAGCAGCGGCTCGCGTGAAAAGACTGAGTCATTGCAATCCCAGCCTTGAAACTCGAGCACGCTGCTCGGGCTGATCCTGGTCTGCCTCACCGCCACAGCAATGTGCGAGCTTTAAGACGTTTCAAACTTAGCATTCGAGCATTGTACATTTCCACTGTTGCCTCTTTGATGGCAAAAGAGTCCTAGATTTGGTCTGAAACCCGGGTTTCGCGCGTCAGGACGGGCGTAAGACACGGGATATAGGATACAGTAGGGGACTCACACTTGACTCCAATGAACTGGAGGAACTTTATCGGTGCCGAACGGTACGTGTCGAGGGTGACTGAGAGTCCGAGGACACCGGCAGCCGCAACAACGCCGTCCGAGAACGTCATGAGCTTCGGGCTCTCGAGCGAGTTGTCCCACTTGGGCCACGCGAGGAGGTTGGCGGCGTTTCCGAGTCCGTTCGGGTCGAGGTAGACGACAGTGTTGATCAGGTAGTCCATCAATTGGAAGTCCTTGAAGAGGCTGCCGTCGACTGGCGCGTACATTCCCTCGACCTGTGCAGCGACGGGGTCAGAAGTTGCACGACAAGTGGCGGGGCTGGTGTGCGCACAATATCGGTCCCGTGGAAGGATCCAAGGAAGGGGATAGCTTTGGAACGCTTGTAGATGAACGACCAAGTGTCCTGCGTCTTGCTGGCGATGTCCAAGAAGTACCTCCTCGGCGCCTGGAAAGCAAAGTCGCCCTGTAAGAGGGCGTCAGCATACTGCGTTCAATACAAGTCCCCTGAATTTTAGCTCACTTGGAAGGATGATAGTCGCTTGAACTGAGGTGTGAGCGAATTCTGCACCATAGCAAGGGTCAGCGTCTCGCAGCGTAGTCGTACAACGTCGCCCAGCGCACGAGCTGGCCCGTGTTGAACGGAGAGCCCACAACAGGGTCTGGAGAGAATGTATATGAGCATGTTTGTTGAATGTGGCTTACGGGCGACACTCACCGGAAGGGTACAGTGCGAAGATGGACGCTGCCTCCTCTGGCGTCGCTGATGGGAAGAAGAATTGCTGGAGGTACTGGTTACCCTGCGCCTCCGTTGTGACATTGGTCTGTCCCAGAATACTGAAGAGAGTTCCCTCGTCGTCACAGTCTCCAGTCACCACTTTGTGTGAACAGTCAGTCGCCACTGGACCCGATGCGCGCGGAGGAAGCTCACCCGGGACCCGGGCGTATTTGCCCTCACGAACGAGCTGTTGACTGGGCACGAGTGGGATGAAGTTTCCGTCCGGTCGCGGAAGGAACACCTCGTGCAGACTCTGGTCTGAGGTGGGCAGCGCGGTTCAGCACCTGGAGCTGGTCGGGGTGGGTACGAGACGTACATGCGAAGATCCCAGGCAGAAGGTCGATCGCATCACGAAGAGCTGCGAAAACTTAAGGATGAGACCGGTCGAAAGTTGGCGATGAGGTCCTTCCACGCACTCTCGTAGGGAACCAGGCGCATGCAGGCGAGGACGTCCGGCACGCCGAAGCAGCTGACGTTCTTCGCCGTCTCGTCAAAGTAGATCTGCGAGTACGTGTAGTTTCCGACGGGGATCTGCGTTCCGGAGTTGGTGAAGGCGGCACGGAAGAGTCCGTCCGGGTTCCCACCGTTCCCAAGGAGCTGATGGCTGTGGGCGCGGGCTTAGCAAGTGTTAGGCCGCGAAGTCAATGGAGACATACCCGACACTGATAGCTCCCGCAGATTCGCCCCAAATAGTGACCTTCGAGGCGTCACCGGAGAATTGGCTTGCGTAGCGATTGATCCAGGCGAGAGCAGCACGTTCTGAGTTGCGGACTTGTCAGGTGGCAGTCACAGTGAATGAAGTGGACATACTTACGGTCCTGGAGACCCAAGTTTCCGACTCCCTCGTCCGAAAGCTCCTTGCTTCCAAAGAATCCGAAGCCGTTGAGCCTAGAAAGAGCCTGTCAGCCTCCAGAACCACTCTACTGCGAAGTGGCCATACCGGTAGTTCATGCTGACGTAGATAATGGGAGTGCCGAGCTTCATTGATCGCCTAACAATCGGTGCTCCTGTGTCGGAAGCTCATCAGCCACCGAGGGGAGGAAGAGTGGCGCGGACTGACCCTCGTAAGACGCCGTCCCGCCACTCTGGAAAAAATGCATTAGACGACCGCCACACGCCTTTAACGCGAAACTTACAGTGAAACCTCCCTGAAAATTCAGTTATCAGCCTACGCTTCTACTGTAGTTTCTCGGGAGCGACGCACTCCGAAAATCCACGCAACGATTGGGAACCCGCCTTCGGGCACCGGTCCATCTGGGATCTTGACGTTGATGGTCAAGCACTGATGAAGTTGATGAGCATAGCTCTTCAACAAAGACAAGGGAACCTGACTCACATCCTCCGACTCGCCGGTCGTCAAAACCTGGCCCGCCGTCTGCTGCCCGAATTTCTGAACGACCTCGGGCGGCAGCGCCGCAAAGACCGCGTTCTCGTTTTGATTCGCGCCCAGCTGGTGGCAACTAGGACCGTAAAGCGTGGCGTTCTGAATCTGCGCGAACTTGGCGGGCGGCATGATTGGCAGGCGGTATCGAAGGTCGCCAACGGGCGGCTCCACAAAAGGGACGCCGAGGTAGTTCGTCACGCCGTCCTCGTTGAAGCCGATGAAGGAGCCGTAGTCGAGAACCATGGTAGGTGCGGGGGCCGAGGCCGCAGGGTTTCCGGTCGCAGAAGGAGTGAGGTGCGGCGGTGCGACGCCACCCAGGCTGGGAAGCCGCTGGGGCTTGCCCGCCGCGAGGGTGGTGAGGAGCGCGAGGTAGACCGAGCTGCCCACGATCATGCTGTCGTTTGTCGAGGTGAAGGAGGTGGGGAAGGAAAGAAGAGCTAGAATCTGTTTCCGGGGTCGCCGTCGCCGCGCGGCGCCCCACCCGGGGCCGGGAAACGCGGGCACTTGCTGACCGGGTCCAGGGCAATGAACGCGTTCCCGCACTAGTCGTTATACCTGTTCCTCCCTGCTCGGTCAATTCGTACGTCAGTAATCGATTGCAAGCACCGAGCGTGCACCGGTTGGATTGTTGCTGGGACTGAACAACACTCGTCGCGTGTGCGAAGCGTCAGAATCAACAGATCCCAGGTGATGTAGACTACCCAGTGCGAGAAGTATAATTCTCATAAGTTCCACAATATTGCGGAAACGGCTACGAGCGCACCTGTCGAGCCATCCACGTCGCGATGAAAGTAGGTGCTGAGCGCGACGCAACACGGCCGCCAACATCCTGAACGCGTAAACTGCTTGGGGACCAGCGTGTGTTTTTTGAGCTGTAAGATGCCACGTGAGCATGTCATTGTGAGCGTTTGAAGTTCGCACGCTTACTCCGTGCGTGAGATGAGACGTTTTGATGTCTCGGCCTCCCTGGCGTCTATAGTTCCAGAGGACGACGAGCTCGGAGCTCATGCTTGTGCTGCCCGGACCTGTACTGAAAAAGTAGGAGCATTGCAGCTCAGAGATTCGCCGCCGCGACGACGAAGGAGCTCGTCCGGGTCGTTAACGCGTCAAGCGCGGCGCTACGGGCTTCGAGCAGGAGCATCGTTGGCAGTGCAACAAAGCGGTGTATGTGCTTGTAGATTGACAGCCATCCTCGAGCGGCCTGAGCCGAACGAGCGTGGCAGTTGCGAGGGAGGCGCTCAAGCACGCATCGTCCTCACAACAGCACCCAGACGTTGATTTGAAATGGCACGCTGCCAGCCGCTTGGGCGCGGCGAGCGGAACCGGACTCCGCAGTCGAACGCTGCGTGCATGCGAGCCACGCCGCCTTGAACCGGCCACTCTCTGCAGGCCACGCATTGCCGGGCTGTCGGGTCCCCCCCGCACTTTTGGCTTCCGCTCGCTTGCCGGACCGCGTAAACGACCTCGCGAGCGCTGAGCTCGCCCTCCCTTGCTTCCCACCCGCACCCGCACCAGCCCAACTTTGACCATGGCCACCCTCGTCACACTTCCGACCACCCTCCCCACCCACGAGCTCCTCGGCTTCGCGCCGACGGATGACCTGGCCCACGAGGTCGAGTCGATCGCACAAAAGTGGCTCACGGCCTTCGCGGTCGCTGCTGCCAAGAGCGACGGGCCCGGGTTCGCCAAGCTCTTCGCTGAGGATGGTACGTGTAGTTTCAAAGCCGGCGAGCCGTACAAGGCTGCTCAAGGTCTGAGCGCCGACCGAGTTGAACGCATGCAGGCTTCTGGCGCGACATTTTGGCGGTGACCAACGACTACCGCACGATTCGTACTCCCAAGATTGCTCAGGCGGCCAAGGTACGCCCGACGCCCTCGCTGAACCCAGGAACGCCGCACTGACCCGCCGCCCCACCTCGCAGGACCGCTTCCCGATCGTCAAGCCGAAGGACTTCGTCTTTGCCACCACCAAGCCTGCTATTGGCCACCCCTTCCCCGATGTCAGCTTCCTCTCTGTCCACTTCGACTTCTCGACCGTCATTGGACCCTCGTACGGTATCGCGAACCTCATCCGCGAGAAGGGCGAGTGGGTCGCCTACACCTGCTTCACTTTCCTCGAGGGGTGCGTGTTCCCACTCTGAATGAAGTAACTTCAATTCTTACTAACAACTTGTTTCTGCAGTATCCACGAGAACCCGCAGCAGATCGGCGCGAACCGCGCTCGCGGAACGCACAACGACAAGGTGTCCTACGACACCCGCCTCGAGCAGGAGTCCGAGTTCACTCACGCGGACCCAGAGGTTCTCATCAGTGAGTCTCACTGCGCTTGAGCGCAATGCGGGAGTACTTATTAGCCCGTTTCAGTCGGTGGAGGACACAACGGCCTTTCGGTTGCTGCCCAGCTCAAGGTGCTCGGCGTGTCGGCACTGGTCGTCGACAAGCAGAAGCGCGTGGGCGACAACTGGCGCCTTCGCTACAAGTCCCTCTCCCTCCAGTAAGCTCTTCGCGTCTCGGATCCTCGAGAACTGGTCTGACTCACTCCTTCGCAGCGACCCCGTCTACGCCAACCACCTCGCCTTCTTCCCCTTCCCCGCCAACGTGAGCTCTCTAGCAATCCTGGGAGGACTGAATTCTGACGTTCGCTGGAGACAGTGGCCCATTTTCACCCCCGCGGGCAAGCTCGCCAACTTCCTCGAGTCCTGTACGCAGCCGCTCGCCACCACTTTGAGGTCGCGCTGACGCCCACCCCGCAGACGTCGACGTCCTCGAGCTCTCCGTCTGGTGCTCGTCCGAGATTCTCCCGGGAGCCAAGTACGACGAGGCGACCAAGCTCTGGAACGTCCAGATCAGGCGAGGCGACGGCTCGGTTCGCTCGTTCGCGGTCAAGAAGATCATCCTCGCCACCGGGCTCGGCGGCGGCAAGGCCAAGATGCCCGCCCCGTGGAAGGGCCAGGACTCGTTCGAGGGCACGCTCGTTCACTCTAGCGGTCACGGAACCGGCGAGAGCTGGAAGGGGAAGCGGGCCCTCGTCGTCGGTGCTTGCACGAGTGCTCACGACGTGCGTCTCCGCCTCCATGCTCGCGTGCGACGCGTGCTGACGCCCTTGACTCCCAGATCTGCGTTGACTTTGCCCAGAACGGTGTGGATGTCACCATGCTTCAGCGCACCCCTACCTACGTCATGTCCGTCGAGAACGGCATGCCCATGATGGGTGAGCAGTCGCCGCGTCGCACTCCCGGTTTCGCAGCGCTGACCGCCCTCTCTTTCAGTTGGCGGCCTCTTCGGCGAGAACACCCCTCCCACCGACCTCGCGGACAGGATCGGCGAGTCGAACCCCAAGTTTGTCGTCAAGCTCATGCACCAGCGCATCATCCCCAAGCTCGCGCTCGCGGACAAGGAGATGCTCGACGGCCTGGAGAAGGCGGGCTTCCAGTACACGCTCGGCCCGCACGGCTCGGGCTTCATCATGATGGCTCTCGAGAAGGCTGGTGGATACGTGAGTCTCGTTCGTGCTCTTTTCCCGGACCTTGGCTAATCCGCGCCCCCGCCCACAGTACTTTAGCACCGGCGGCTCCGAGATGATCGCGCGCGGCGAGATCAAGGTCCAGCAAGGCGAGATCGCCGAGTTCTCCGGCGGAAAGACCGTCACGTTCAAGGACGGCTCGAAGAAGGACTTCGACGTTATCGTCTGCGCAACCGGCTACACCGGCTTCCCTGACACGGTCGCCGCCACCGTCGGCCCCCAGTGGGTCGACAAGATGCTCCCGATCTGGGGACTCGACTCGGAGGGCGAGATTCGGTTCGTTCACTTGATTGAATGACCTCTGTCCTATACTCACGTCTTTCTTCTTCAGTGGTGTCTGCCGCGAGAGCGGAATCCCGAACGTCTTCACATTCGTCGGCAACCTGTCCGCGGCGCGGATCAACTCCAAGGTCCTTGCTCTTACGATCAAGCAGCAGCTCCTCGGTATTTGGGGCGAGAGATGTGAGCCTCTCTCCGTGATCTTGATACCCTTGCTGGTGCTGACTTCTGCCATTCACAGACACGATCGAGTCCCAGGAGCGCGCCGGTGTCTCGAACGGTTTCCACTAGATTTGTCGGCGAAGGATACCATATCGTGGCTGTGACCTCAGTAGCTGTTTTTGCTGAGGATGGAATTGTGGACACTTTCTTGCTACACCTGCAGCGTTGCGAACCGCAGTGCGAGGTCGATGAGAGTTTGCCAATCTCTCTTGACGTGCGCTCTACTAAGGTCATAATTGCAGAGGCCCAAATCGAGAGGCATCGTGCGACGTTCAAGAGCAAGTCAGAGCCTGAGCTTGCCTGAGCGATCCGATGAGCTCCACCTGCGCCCGGTCAGCGTTCTTCAGCTCGCCGTTCCTCTCCCTCCACGAGCTCGTCCTCGCGCACCTCGCCGCCCAACCGATGATGCACTCCTGCCTTCCCCTCCTCAGCGTCTCGCACCACTGGCGCCAAATCAAGACCATAAAGCTTATCGATAATTTTGCGCAAACGGACGCCAACCTGACGAAGGCGGACGAGAAGCGCAGCGCGGACGAGGAGGGGGACGACGTCGACGACGAGGCAGACCGCCCAGGCGCGCCCGGAGAGTTCATCATGGTCAGTGAACTCAAGTGGTGGCAAATTTAGTGAATCTCATGACGTGTCGCAGATGATGAGGGTTCCTACGCCTCACCGTTCGACGGTCCGGCGACGGAGGACGACGCTCGATACCTCTTCACGGAAGCGGGACAGCGCAGCGGCAATCTGGGCAAAGCCATCATCTTCACTTTGTAAGTTGCTCAGAGTACGACTGAACGGCCGGTGCTCGACGTACATCCTCCCGAGCTCCCCACTGACCAGCGCACGCCGCTAGCGACGAGGTCGACCCCGAGTCCCCTCTCTGCACGTCCACGCCCGCAACGGACAACACGGACATCTTCCGCGTCGACTACGACCCCGAGTTCGACCCGGACGGCTCAAGATGCAGCGGCTTCGCGGTCGTGTCCAGCGCGTGGTTCCGCCGTGCGCCTGCGAAGCTGTGGGGCCAGGAACTCGCGGCGGCGCCTGATCGCTATCCGCCCTTCGGCCCCGTGCTTTGGGCCGAGTTCTCGGACGAGGTCGGCGGGACCTTTGAGATGGAAGAGGGGAAGATCAGGTGGGAAGGCTGGATGCAGAGTACGCGGCCCGATTCGCGAAAGTCCCACGACCGGTCGCTCACCCCTGTTGACAGCGTACCGGACCACCAGGCTCGACACTCAGGCCGACAAAGACGAGATCCTTGAATCGACATACGGACCTTCCGGCTTCAGCTGTGAGCTTGTCATGAACAAGCTCCAGGTCCCGCTCCTCGACCTCTTCCGCTCGCCCGAGACATACTCCGAGCCGCCCTACCACGACTACTGGTTCGTCCCGGGGTCATTCTTATTGGTAAAGTCGATGACTGATCACATTGTCCTCTTAGAACGCGCTCCTAGTGGCCGACTCGCCATCGAACGCAGGCTCCGTGAGGCGACACGGCGCCTCAGAGTATTGCAAGGCGGGCCTGCTCCGTCGGCAACTCACTGCTTCTGCTTCAATGCTATCGAGTGCTACCCCATCAATTGAGAATCCTGCACGAGCGGCGTATTGCCAGCGCGCGACGGGACTGATCATTGTCGCGGACCGCAGCGTCGCGGCCTGGACGTGTTCCAGGTTCTGAGAGAGCAGCTCCGGTCGAAGGGGCTCGAAGATTGCCTTTATGTTATGGCTGCTCAGTGGAGTGGGGTGGAAGAGGACAAGAGACTTACACGCCGCGAACCCCTTCTCCTGCAGCAAGTTGCCTCACGTCCGAGCGACAAGTCGCGGGGTATTGATTACATGTTCAGACGTTGACCTGACCCCCTAGTTCAGCCGGTTCAGTGCAAGTCTGAGTTTCGACGCGTCTCTCGGCAAGCACGAGAAAGAGAGAAGACGATGCATCCCTGAAAGCCTTATTTGGCAACACTACGAGTCACGGTCGTGCATATGCACACGCTGATCGACGCCTCCCACCCACCTTGACGACTTTTCTGAACCTCTGAGGCAACTCTTAGCCCTTCCTCGCGCTCTCGCACCCTTCGCCAACCGCCCGCGCGAGTGCGTTCCCGCGATCCCACGTGCGGCCTCCGCCGATCAACAAGCCCTCGTCCGGCCCCACTTGGGTCTTCGTTCGTTCCCGTCTCCCACCCGACTCGTTCCGCACCCACGAGCCTTGTCGACGCGCCCTCGAGCACGCAGCACAGGTGCGTTGCATGCGCTGCAGGCGGCTCGATCGCGGAAATGCGCCCGGCTGGGGAGGGTGTACGCGCGTCGGAGTGGCCGGGAAGGGTGTTGGAGGGCGCGAAAAGCACCACGGGGGGCGTCCGAGGTCGTCGTAGGGCTAGGGGTGCGACACGACGAGTGGTCGTACAGCCGCCTGCGCCGAGCTCGGCGGGAGCGGGGCGAGCGGCCGGGGCGAGCGACGAGGGGGCTTCGCAGAGCTGCTGAGCCTGCGTTCCGTGTCTGATGGACGCGGAAACAGCTGGGTTGAGCCGAGTGAGAGGCGGATGGTGCCGGGGCCGCTCGGAGGCGTTGGGCATCCCGGGCGTCATGAGCAGCGCGAGCTTGCTCAAGGCCGCTCGTGCTCGCCGTTGCCCAGCGAACGTCTTCCAATCTCACGGGCGAGCTGATGGACGACCATCGCGCCGAAAACGACGCGTCGAGCGAGCCGAGCGCTGACCTTGCGCCCCCTCGACAGCCACTACCGAGCGACCTCGTCCGCTCGACCACCGGACGCCACCTCGATCCAGCTCCTCTCGAACCCGAGAGGCCACCGCTGGCTCGACGCGGTCTCGTCTTCGTCCGACCCGTTTATGAACGTCGACCTCCACTCGCTCTACGAGAATCGCTCCCTCGGCCGCGCGCGCGCGTTCGTCAACCGCACCGGCGCGACCAGCGGTGGAGGCAAAGGCAATGGAGGAGCGAGCAGTCCGGGCGGGTACAGCGCCGGCGGCGGGAGCGGGTTCGGACTCGCCACCGGCGTCGGAGCCGTCAACGCCGAGGTGAACCGCAAGGACTCGCTCGGGAGAACCGTCCTGCACCTCGCGGCGAGCCAGGTCGAAGACTGGGCACTCGACTGGGTTGAGCTGCTACTCGCCGTCCCTGGGCTGCAGGTCAACGCGGTCGATACCGAGAGCGGCTGGTCCGCGCTGCACAGGTGCGTTCTTCGCCGAAGCTCATCTGGACGAGACGCTGACCACTTGGAATGATCCAGAGCCCTCTACGCTGGCAACATCGCCGCCGCACGGCAGCTGCTCGCGCACCGCGACATCGACGCGCGGCTGAAGGACCACGAGCAGCTGAGCCCGTTCGACGTCTACAACTCGACCGTCGAGGGCACGAACCCGTCCGACACGTCCTCGTCCGCGAACCCGGGCCGGCTCGAGCTGTTCACGTGGGGCTCGAACCGCAACTACGTCCTCGGGGTCGAGAGCGACGGCGACCGCGCGTTTCCCGAGCGCGTCCAGCTCAAGCGCGAGGAGGGCGGGACGGGCTTGAGCATGTTTGAGCCGCTGAGGGTCAAGGACATCTCGATGGCGAGGCTTCACACTGGTGTGTTCATTTGCTCTTGCTTCTGCGAAGGGTGGCAGGCTGAGACTCTGATTGCAGGCATCGTGACCGACGAGCTCCGCAACAACATCCGGCTCTGCGGATACGGCACTGGCGGCCGGTTCGTCCCTTTCTCACCAGGCTGGACTCCCAACAGCTCACCAGCTACTCCAGGCTCGGCCAGACGGCGCAGACGCAGTTTACGTTCGCGCCACTGCGCGACTTCCCGCACCAAGTCTCGAGCGTGTCGCTCTCGCCGGACCACACGGTCGTGCTCACGACCTCGGGCGACGTCTTCACGTTCGGGCTGAACCGGTTCGCGCAGCTTGGCTACACGCTCGACTCGCCCGTCGCCAAGGACGAGCCGATCCAGTCCGTCCCGCGGCGGGTCGTCGGCGCACTCAAGAAGGAGGTCGTCCTCGGCGCCGCCGCCTCGCGCACGCACACGGCCGTCTTCACCGCGGACTCGCTCTACACGTGGGGCACCAACAAGGGGCAGCTCGGGTACCCGGCCGCGGGGAGCCCGACGCAGGTCATGCCGCGCAAGGTGACCTCGATCGTGTGGCCGATCATGATGCTCACCGCGACCGAGAACGCGACGTGCGTCCTCCTCGCGTCCAAGGACGTGCTCGTCCTCCAGGGCGAGGCCTACATCCGCATCGCGTTCCCGCTCGCCCGGTTCCCGAGCAAGATGCAGGCGTACCGGCCCCCGCAGGTCTCGTCCAAGCCCAACATTGACAAGATCGCCTCGTGCGGCACCACCTTTGCCGCCCTCTCGTCCCTCGGCGACGTCTTTACTTTCTCCCTCGACTTGGCCGGCGGCGCAGACTCGCCCTCGGCCGCGTCGTCGTCGTCGGCGCGCGCGGCGCCGAAGCCGCAGCGGATCTGGTCGCTCCGTCGCAACTTTACCGCCGTGACCGACTTTGGGGTCGGGCTCGACGGCTCGATTATCCTCTGCACGCTCTCGGGGCACGTCTTTGTGCGCACGAAGAAGTTCGAGGCGTCCTCGCTCGGCAAGGCGAGCGGGTCTGCGACGCCGCCGTCGTCGTCGCGCCACATTGGCTCGAGCAGCAGCTCGTCGTCCGGGTGGAAGTTTTCGCGTGTTCCGTACCTCCAGCGGTGCATCAAGGTCGCCGCCAACTCGACGGGCGCGTTCGCCGCGATCCGCTCCGACGTCCCCCTCCGCCCGATCGAGGTCGAGGGCCCGACCCTCTCGGAGAACCTCCTCGGCGTCCTCCCGTACTGGCGCCGCGTGGGTCCGCTCGGTGCCAAAGTCGGCAGTCGACGCCGCAAGGACGTGGACGAGGACAACGAGGACGACGGCGACCTGGGCGTCGAGCGCGACGTCGAAGTCGCGCTGCGCATGCTGCGAGTGCTCGACAAGTGGGACGCGAGCTGGGAGCAGCCCCTCGGCGGGAGCGACGTCGTTCTCGTCGCTGGCTCGCTCGCGCTGCCCGTGCACCGACTCGTGCTCGCCGCGCGCAGCCCCGTCCTCGCGCGCCAGCTCGAGTCGAGCGACTCGGCCACGATCGACTGCTCGCCGTTCACGCTCCTACTTCTCGTGCACTACCTTTACTCGGACGACCTCCCCGCGATCTGGGACTCGCGCGTCGGCTCAGCCCTGCGCGCTCGCCACCCGACGCCACTTGCGCTCGACATCGCGCGCACGAAAGCCGAGCTGCAGTCGCTCGCCGTCGCCCTCTCCCTTCCACTCCTCGCCCAGTCGCTCCTCTTTCACGTCAAGACCCCTCCCGCGCCGTCGCTCTCGGCCGCGCTGCAGGCCGCCGACCCGGACGCAGCAGACCTCGTGCTCGAGCTCGAGGACCGCGAGGTGCCGTGCCACTCGGTCGTCCTCCGCGCGCGGTGCTCGTTCTTTGCCACGTTCTTTGACGACGCGGATTGGTCGAGCGAACGCAGGGAGGGCAAGGTCGTCAGGTTCGACCTCAAGCACATCCGCGCGGACGTCATGGACGTCGTGCTCAAGCATCTGTACCTCGATGCGGGCGTCGAGCTCTTTGACCAGATCAGTCAGTGGTTTTTGACTCTTGGTGAAGGGAGTTGGATGCTGATTGTTTATTCAAACAGACCGCTCGACGGGCGACGAGTACATCGACTTTGTGTCGCAGATCCTTGCGGCCGCGAACGAGCTCTTGCTCGACAAGCTCAAGCTCATCTGCTCGGCCGTCCTGCGCAGCTTTGGTGCGTCTTGCTGCACTCACAAGTTTTATAAGGCACTGACCTCGAGTACAGTCACGCTGCACAACGTCTGCGCGATCCTCGTCGACGCGGCCTTCTACGAGGCGTCGGACCTCGTTCGCGCATGCCTCTACTTCCTCGCCTCGTCCATGGAGACCGTCCTCGAGTCTCGGTGCGTCTCTCTTGCTGCCTTGCTCATCCCCTGAGCTGACCCCGTCCTTGCAGACTCCTCGACGACCTGCCCCCGGACCTGGTCGCGGCCGTGTCGTCCTTCTGCCGCGAGCGCCAAGGCGCGCGCATGCCCATCTCGCGCTCGGGGCTGCTCACGAACGAGCTCATGCTCAAGCACAGCGCGTGGCTCGCCGACCTCGACGTCGCCAAGCCAACCGGCGGCGCGCGCAAATGGCGTCCGGTGATCCCGCGCTCGCCGCTCCTCTCGCCCGAGATGCGCCCGAGCCACAGTCCGAAAGTGCGACCGCAGACGCTCTCGC
>ERZ1463038.44-NODE-44-length-29467-cov-13.976948_pt1 | contig 29467 bp, 50 predicted proteins | sample MGYA00564479_ERZ1463038 | MGnify/ENA primary metagenome ERZ1463038 (study PRJEB39244, sample SAMEA3635134) | Helicobacter pylori | study: EMG produced TPA metagenomics assembly of PRJEB11511 data set (Assembly of a 5300-year-old Helicobacter pylori...
ATACAGCCGACCCCCGATGTCGACCTCGACGACACGAGCATCCCGATGCGCGACCGCATGGTCGCGCACGTCAAGTCGCTGCAGGCGTGCATCACCGCGAACCTTGAGCAGCTCGAGCCGACGGCCACGTTCCACTCATCGTACTACCTCCGCGACGCGAACAAGGGCTTCGGCGACTCGCGCGTTCTGCAGGGCGGTCAAACATTCGAGAAGGCCGGCTGCAACATCTCCGTCATCCGGAGCACGCTCTCGCCCGCCGCCGTGCGCCAGATGCGCGCCGAACGGTTCGACTGGTGGGACGGCACGAGCGAGCTGCCGTACTTTGTCGCCGGCTGCTCGCTCGTCGTGCACCCGCACAACCCGCACGCGCCTACGATCCATTTCAACTACCGCTACTTTGAAATCCAGGATCCGAAGGACCCGACCGGCCCGCCCAAGGCGTGGTGGTTCGGCGGCGGGACGGACCTCACGCCGTCGTACCTCTACCCGGACGACGCCGCGCACTTCCACGGCCAGTTCAAGGCCGCGTGCGACCGCCACGACGCAGGTTACTACCCGCGGTTCAAGGCCTGGTGCGATACGTACTTCCACATCCCGCACCGCGGCGAGTCACGCGGCATCGGCGGCATCTTCTTCGACGACCTCGCGGACCGCAACCCCGAGGACCTGTTCAAGTTCATCCGCGACTGCTCCAACACGTTCCTTCCGGCATACTACCCGATCGTCGCGAAGCGCAAGGACCAAGCGTTCACCGACCACGAGAAGCGCTGGCAGCAGCTCCGTCGCGGACGATACGTCGAGTTCAACCTCGTCCACGACCGCGGGACAAAGTTCGGCCTTGCTAGTCCGTTTCTTCTATGCTTAATGGCTGGTCCACACAACCTGACCCTCGAATCCACCTCACAAGTGAAGGAGCCCAGGACAGAAAGCATCCTCATGAGCTGTGCGCCCCACTGCCTCAAAGTTCTGCAGTATGCAATCATCCCAGCTGACACCACACTCTCCAGTACCACTCACGGCAAGATGGGAATATGAGCCGGACGTCGGGACGCTTGCGGGCTCGAAGGAGAAGGAGCTTATGGACATTCTCAAATCGCCGCGGGAGTGGGCTCCGTGAGCGAGGCGTCTTCTTATCGTTTTGGGACGATGGTGGCATTGGTAGGAAATCATGAGCTATCAGTGCCTTCAAAAGGGGCCCGACGCCGTGGATGCTCATATCCTTCTTACCTGGGAGCGTGCCCATCCCATCGTCCTTTTACCATCGGAGTTCACCAATCTTCCTCCGGCGCCCCACTCATCCTGCCGAATTCTTCATCTCTCTCTAACAGCGCTCCTCCCAAGTCCCCGTGGGTGCGCATAGGACAGTTTGGTGAGATTAGGAGGAGTGAGAGTCCACAAAACCAGCGATAATTCATGAATGTGCAGTGCTAAATGACTCAATGGTGCGCACGACCGGATACGTGGGATGCGCCGCGCTGATCATGCGATAACAGCTTGACAAAGATGAACATGCGCCGGACGAGCCGTCGGATATAAAATGCCCAGTGATTTAGTACCGAACGTTTCATCGCTGAAAACAAGCGCCTTTTGGATTCGGCAAGGCGCTGGCGGCGCCCCGGAGATGCCGGTGTGGGGCGAAGCCTTTGAAGTCTGAAGATATAACTGCTCGCCTTTTACTTCTCCCACCACCCCCACCTTCAGACACTCCGTCGTTTTGCGAGCCCACCCTCCTCAGTCACTCTTGTCCTAGTCCTGCACATTATGCGCTCTACGACTGCAGCCTCCGTCGCCCTTGCCGTCGCCGCCTACCTCTGCATCCCCGCTTTCGCTGGAAGCGCGGTTGACTACATCCCACCTCTCACCTCTCCTCAAGCCGGAGATACCTGGATCAGTGGCTCGTCGTTGCTCGTCATGTGGGTGCGTGCTACCCCTCCTGAGAAGCTGGTGCGACGGCCACTGACATTAGCCCTTCGCAGAACAACACCCTTCCTCCGAGCTTCACAGTGGAACAAGTACACAATAATGTGGACATTATGCTCGGTCACAAGGGCGAGGACTCTAAGCACTTCAGTGCATCTCAGCTCACTGCGGCGCTTTCACGTCGCACGCTCTGACGACCCGCGTCTTCCCCCAGACATTACCCTCCAGAAAAATGTGCCGCTCTACACAGGGAAGAATGCCTCCACAGTAACTCTTCCCGCGCCACTGGAGGTCAGGAACGACTAGTAAGGAGCCCCGAACGAGGATGCCAAAAAGCTTGACTGATGTGTCGACGTCAGCATCGTTGCGCTAGTCGCGTCCGCCCCTGCAGTATCGCCGGAGTTCAGAATTGTGAACGAAGACACGCCGTATGGCTCGAGGGGGAAGAGGGACACTTTCCACGAAGCCTGAGCTGTGTGGCGCCGGCGGTGCCATGATTCTCAAAAGTCAATCGTTCATCTGCGCCCTTCCGTAGCTTCCGCAATAAACCCTCATCAGTAATATATCTCCACTTTGCGGATCAAGTCTGGCAAGTTAACTCGCCATCCCGGCGGCCATTTTTCGCGCGACCGCGCTCTCAACGTCGCGGCCGCCTGGACGCTCGTGGAATTGGGGCGCCGATTCAGGACCGGGTGCGAGGTCGAAACGTGCATCTCGCGAATGAGATACTGTATCTCTGGATCCTGGACGGGTCTGGGGAGCCGCAGGGCGGGAAGGATTGGAAAGAGCGGCGCGTCACCACCAGTACGTACTTCTTTCCTTGGTCAGTGACTCTAGGTATTGCGCAAGCAACAACTGTAGCAGTTGAAAAATCTGGCTGGAAAGTCAAGGATCACTCAGATGCGATGGCTCTCGCTCGTCGCGGAGGTCCTCCTCTGGCCATGACCACACTAGCCTTCCTGGTCCGGAGTAAGCTACTGCCCAAATGCAGTAGCTCAAATGCAAATCATGTATATTCGCGTTGGTCCTTAGACTATCACTGCTCTTGTAGGGGGCGAAGATCGAAGGGCCTCACTGCACCGTCGCATGCTTGCTAACCTCGCGCATTCGTGGCCCATACTTTTAAAAGTTGAGACATCAGCATCAATTATTATGTCGTAAAGGTAGATAAGAAGTCGCACCTGGCTGAATATGAACGGTATTGGCGCAAGGCAAAGTGCAAGCCCAGCTAACAGTGATGTTGCCCCTGGGGAGCGTTATGTGAGCCACTCGTACAGTGAGGTAGAAATGGTGGAAGTCTGACCTTGTACTGAGAGCCGGTGGAACATTTGCAAGCTGAACAAGGGGAACAGACTCCCTATGAGTGCTCGCGACGCCATTCCCGCCGCCAACGCACTCGCCGCAGTGCTTTGATAGACGTCGACGAGGTAGGGGATCTTCAAAGTGAATTATGAAGTCAGTTACACTCGTTGAAGTCAAATAAAGTCGCCGGGATCCTCACAAAGGCTGTGAAGATACAGAGCATCGAGCAGGCGAACAGTGCTTCTGCAACGCACGGAACTGCCCAGTGGACCTCTGCAGACGGGAATTCAGGGCTAAAGTTGAAGACAGACTCTTTAAATCTCCTCACGAGTAAAAGGGGCGGTCCACGCGAAGATAATAAGTGAGATTGGCGAAAGGATGGCACCGAAATACGCGAGGCCCAAACGAGCTTCAGGCTGAGGCTTCAGGCCCTTGGAGATGGCGATTTTGGAATGCTTCTCGTAGTAGCGCCCTGTGTTACGGATGTCGCTCAGTCTGAGGCTCACTGCTGGTCGCCAGAAGTGCTCACGCCCAACAGTGGCCAGCAGTCCACACGCGAATAAGAAGCCGAGACCGAGTGCGATGTAGGTCAGACCATCTGCACAGAAAAGCATTAGCAAGGCGGGCGGTACAGCCTCGCAGGGAAAGTGTGCGCTGAGCGCGCAGTGGCCACGGCGCCAGCAGGAGGACGTACACGATGTGGCCTTAAACCCTCTGATCTCAACGTAGACGACGGAGAAAGCCTCGAAGAATCCGTAGAGAACTCCGTAAAGTGTGCTGAGATAGATCGACACTAGTGTCACCGTCTGGGAACAGCGCGAGCCCGGTCAGATCAGACTCGCTGGATGCGACGAGTGAAAATTAGCTGACAGGCTCTGAGAGCGGGTGTATTGAGTGAGCACTCTCGATCCACTACAGCGCGTGACTGAGCTTACCAGTGAACAAGTACACGATGGGGCGCGACAGCGCGGTCTTGTAGACGGCGAGGATCTGAGCCGTGGAGGGGCGTGGCGGGGCGTTCCCTGCCTTCTTTATGCGCCACTTCAATATAGTGGGTCCATGTGTTTCCGGTACAAACGCCACGAGCTGGTAAGGACGGGAGCCCGGTCAGTGAGCTGTCCGGCGCGTCGGACAGAGAGCTAGTTGCCACACACAATCGAGGTGGTGGTGCAGAAGATGGCCATCACCCGAAGGTTCCATCTAAGTGATGGTATCGTCAGCCAAGCCATCGACAGCCGTGTTTAAGACGCAACTGGTAGCCCACGTTCGCCTCAATGAAGGATCCACAGAGCGGGCCCAGCGCAGGCCCACCGAAGGCCATGAGGGCATCTGGATGCGCATTTGGTCTCAGTCACGTACATTGAGGTGTTAACGTTACCGACTCACATAATATAGCATACTGGTTCCGGTTGGCGGGGACGGTGAAATCTCCTTGGCTCGCCGGCACGTTATTTATGGATGCGCTGCCGAAAAAGCCTCTAGAGAACGTCGTAGAATAAATACCACCACTCGCAGATACCAGCAATCCGACTCACAGCAAGAAGCGGAAGACGAGGAGCCCCGACATCGTTGGTGCGAACGCGGCGCCAAAACTGAAAGCCGCGAAGAACAACCCCGCGACGCGGAAGACGGCCTGCCTCCCAAACAGCTCGGACGATGGTCCAAAGAGCAGGGGTCCCGCGGCGAATCCGAGCACGGTGAACGTAACCCCGCTGATGGTGACTACTGGAGGCTATTAGCTTCCGAGCCGGGTGCGTGAGCGCGAATGGGGTCTTCACCTTCCTGAGACGAATGAAAGCGCTCCTCAAGTGCGGGGATTGAAGATACCTGGGTCCCAGAGCATCGTGAGCCATAGTGGTTTCTCTGGAGTCGGAACTCTGAGGCTCCGAGCGGAACTGGCACGCACATAGGCGGTCGACGCATACGTCAAGGACAAAACCCATGTACACAGCACGATGTTGATGAGCACTTTCTTCCGTGTCGACCAGTTCCTTGGGTTCTCCAAGTCATCGTGCGCCAGCGTTGCCGGTCCGCTCGAAGTAATAGCCGCAGGGCCATCCCCACCTGTGGGCTTCTCGCTGTCCGGGTTCGCCGCTGGACGACTCAGCCGCGCTTCAAGGTCCAGGTCTCCGCCCAGGTCGAACGACTCGGTGCTGTAGTGCGCCGGCTTGGGAAGGGGCGGGACGCCGCCGGAGTCCGCCGCGACAGGATCGGGCAGGTCTTCAGTCATCGTGGCAGTGGACGGGCGACGAGACGTCATGGAGGCGGTGCGAGAGGAGATGAGTGAAGAGGCGAACTTCTGCTGGTACGAAAGCAGATGCAGCTTGGGCGTTGCAGTCAAGGCGGGCTGACTTCTGTCGCGCGCTCAAGCGAGGCTCGGGACACCTGCGCCAATTTGCCGCGGACTCGATTGGAGCCCAAAATTACCCAGCGAGTTGATGGAGCTGTTTGAGGGACCTGTACGCAACGAAGGAGAGGAGCGCTCGGCGTCGAAGACACTTGACAGTGTCAATCTGAGCATCGGTGCTGCGGGGCGTGGCGTGGGGGCTCGTGGGGGCACTGCTTGCGCGTCGACGAGCACTCGCGTCGCTGGCACCTCACCCAACGCACTCCCGAGCTCCAGTCATCAGCCCTACTCGACTCTGATGGCACCCCGCGCTCCGTTTCGGTTGAGCTCGACGCTCGCAGGCCACGCGGCCGACGTGCGCTCGCTCGCCTCGTCGCCCGCGGGCCCGGTGCTGTTCTCGTCCTCGCGCGACGGGACCGCGCGCAGTTGGTACCAGGGCGCGATGCAGGAGGACGGCAAGGGCGGCGGGGGCTGGACGGAGGGCGTCGCGTTTACTGGCCAGCACGACGGCTTCGTCAACGCCGTTGAGTGGATCACCGGCGACGGCGAAGGTGAGATCCCCTTCCCAGTGCTCGGTGGGCTGCAGGCGAAGACGCAGAGCTTTTTTAGGGATCACCCATGCGCGATCGAGTACCAGAGCGCGCGCTGACGTTCGCCCCACACGCCAGGCTACGTCGCGACCGCGGGGCAGGACAAGCTCATCCACATCTGGCCGCTCCCGTCCTCGTTCGCACCCTCCGACACGCCTCTCACTCCCTCCAACACGCTCATCGGCCACGACGGCAACGTCTGCACCCTCAACGCCTCCCGCGACGGCAAGCGGCTCGTGAGCGGCAGCTGGGACAAGTACGCCGCACATCGGCTCGCGCAGGGGCGTTGGTCGGAGCATCGGGAGCTCATGTGACCTCTGTCGTACAGGACTGCAAAGGTGTGGCGCACATCCGATTACCAGCTCGCGTACACGCTCGAGGGCCACGAGCAGGCCGTCTGGGCCGTCCTCGCGCTCGATGGAGACGACGATCTCGTTCTGACTGGTGCATCTCTCTCTGAATTGTCATTTTTAATAGCGAGGAGCTGATCCGTCCGCCAATCTCCAGGCGCTGCCGACAACCTCGTCAAGCTCTGGCGCGGGCCGAAAGCCGAGAAGACGTTCAAGGGCCACACACAAGCTGTTCGGGCACTGGCCAAGCTCGACTCGAGCGTCGGAGATGGCTCCCTCTTTGCGAGCGCAGGCAACGACGGGTGCGTCGCACGGCGCCTCCCCGAGCGTCGCCTCCAGCTGACGCGAGCTCCGCAGGACAATCCGACTTTGGTCCCTGCTCACCGGAGACTCGGTCCACGTGCTCAACGGGCATGACTCGTTCGTGTACTCGCTCTCGCCGATCCCGGCATCGGCTGGGGGCGGGCTCATCAGTGGGGGCGAGGACCGGACGATGCGAGTCTGGCGTGGTGCGCCCCATTCTACCGCACAAGGCATGCGGCTTTCTGACTCAAACCCTCAGCGGCCGATGGCGAGTGCGAGCAGACGATCGTCGTCCCGGCAGTCTCGGGTGAGTGGACAGGCGTCCGGTCCCAGAGTGCTTCATGCTGATCACTTGCCTCAGTCTGGACCGTCGCATGTCTCTCCAATGGCGACATCGCTGCTGGATCCTCCGATGGGCTCGTTCGCGTCTTTACTCGCGACGACGGGCGTGTGGCGGATGTCGAGACCCTTGCCGTGAGCCCTCCGGTCCGCTCCCGGCTTGGCCTTAACCTAATGCCTTCTCCACAGAGCTACGACCAGCAAGTCTCTAAAACGACCCTCAACCCGTGAGCTCTTCGTTTCGCCCTGCCCCCGCATAAGCTGACCCAGGTTCCCGTCGCCAGCTCGCAAGTAGGCGATGTGAAGAAGAACGACCTGCCCGGCCCCGAAGCGCTTGCAAACAACGGCAAGAAAGAGGGCCAAGTTATCATGATCAAGACGACCGGCGGCTCTGTCGAGGCGCACCAGTGGTCCTCGTCGGCTGGCAGCTGGCAGAAGATCGGCGAGGTCGTCGACGCGGTCGGCTCGAGTCGGAAGCAGCTGTACATGGGCGAGGAGTATGACTTCGTCTTTGACGTCGACTTCAGCGACGGCGCGCAGCCGCTCAAGCTCCCGTTCAATGTGACCGACAACCCGTACGAGGCCGCCCAGAAGTTCCTCTTCCGCCACGAGCTCCCCGCCGAGTACATCGACCAGGTCGTCGCCCACATCGAGGCAAACACTGGAGGCGTCGCCCTCGGCACTGGACCTTCGAACGACTACGTTGACCCGTACACCGGCGCGTCGAGGTACACTGGTGGTGGCGTCGGGTCCGCTCCCGCCCCCAGCTCGGGCAGCACGGGCTTCTCGGGCGACCCATACACTGGTGAACTTCCACTGAGAGTTTTCGCTCGCTTCTATTTTGCTGATCTGAGCCTTTCCGACAGGTGGTGGACGATCAGCCTCGGCAGCTGCCGCCACGCCGAAGCTGCTTCCTCACGCGAGTCCTGCACGCTTCGCTCCTTCGAGCACCATCTAACGACGCTCTGTGTCCAGAAAACGTTCCTCAACTTCACCCAAGCAAATCTTCCCGCCCTGCGCGCCAAGCTCGGCCAGCTCAACGACCAGCTCGCTACGGACCCCGTGCGTCCGTCGTTCGGAATTCCAGGCAGAGGAAGCTGACCGGCCACAATCTACAGAGCACCTCGGCCCAAGCACTCTCCGCCACCGAGATCTCAGCGCTCGACAGCCTCGTCTCGTTCCTCGTCATCTCGACCTCCGCGACGGCCAAGACGCCCTCGCGCCTCGGCGAGGCGGAGAGCGCCGTCGCGCTCAAACTCCTGCAGTGGCCAATCGCTCAGCAGTTCCCTGGTGGGCATGACTTCAAGTCCACTTGTATGAAATGGCACTGACGAGCCCGTCCACGCCACAGGCCTCGACCTCGTCCGCCTCGTCTCCCTCTCCGCCGGCCTCCCCGAATCGATCCCTGCGCTCCTCGAAGTCGCCCAGAGCACGTCCGGGTCCGCAAAGGAGGTCGAGACGAACACGATGCTCGCCTTCCGTGCGCTCGCGAACCTATTCTCGTCCGCGGCTGGAAAGGCGCTCGTCACGGATGAGGCCGCCGAGGTGAGCAGCCCCGCTCTGTGGGCTCCTGCAGCTCGCTCATTCTCAGCTGGTGAAGATCGTCGATACGCTGAAGCGCAGGGGGCTCGTCGGCATCAGCAAGAACGGCAAGGTCGCCCTCGCCACCATTGCGCTCAAGTGAGAATTTTGATTTTCCTTTCCTTCTTTTCGCGATCCTTAACGTCCTCTCCACCAGCTACTCGGTCATCGCCGTCCAACAGTCGCTCGGCGCAGCGGAGGGCTCGCTCCTATTCGAGTTTGTTGCGGACGTGCGCCTTGTTCTCCGGCGTATAGCTTTCTCCCCGCTTCAACTGATTCTTCTTTTCCTCACAGCTGTTGCGCGACACGGACGGCGAGGTCGTCTACCGGAGTCTCATCGCCCTCGGCAACCTCGTGAGCTCCCTCCCCCCACCCCAGCTCTCGAGCGCGCACTCACCAGCGCTCATGAAACTCAGCTTCTGTCACCGCAAATCACGTCGGACGTCCCGGCCGCGGGCTTGCAGCGGTACAAGACGCTCGCCAAGGACGCGGCGAAGCGGCTGCCCGAGGCGCGCATCAAGGCCGTCGTCGTCGAGATTGAGCGTGGGAGGTAGATGGGCCATCGACCGAAACAACCCACATGGCACTGGTTGCGACTTTGTTGTGCACGTTGGTGTTTCCTCTTCAGGACTTTCACCTCCCTTCGTCCTACTCCCGTTTCTGTCAACGCACGCCCCACTCTAAGGAGCCTTATAGGGAGCCTTTCGGAACCGGATTCATCTCGATGAATTTGGTCTGACTGGAGGAGGTTTGAGTGTGGTACGGGGATTGGTCGAGGAGACGGCCCGGGTGCCAGATACTGCAAAATCTCTCTGTGAGTTGTCTGGCACGTCCGCGATCAGGACTCGACTGACTTCAACGCCACGGATGCGATTGAGATGGGAATCGCGTCGAGGAGGAACATCATTTGATTCGTCTGTCCCAGTGGCGTCAGCTCAAGCTCGCGAGCGGATGGGTCAAGGGGGACGACGCACAGCCAGGGGCCCGAAGAACCCCTCCGACAGCTCGCCAGTCCGATATGCGCCTCGGATAATAATACAGATCGAGGCTACCGCCATGCCGAAAAGTAGTGTCCAAAGGGCGCGTCCACACGCGCGGAGCTCGCCGGCCGCACGATGCGCCCACACCACGCCGAAGGTGACGAAGGCCAGCATGACAACGAGCTGTACGACAATGCCTGCCAGCATCAGGCTTGCAGTCTCGAGATTCAGCTCAGATCACCGAGGATGATCGGAAGGAAAGCGAACTGTGAGCCGGTCGCCCCAGTAGAATCGGTGTCGGCTGTTGCGGCAAGGCCACCACCGGCGGCTTAAGGAGAGGATCAGCAGCACGTATCTCGATGAGGGTCGAGTATCATTTCACCCTGTAGGACGAGCGAAAACACATCGGCAGTGATGAAGACGATCTTGAACCTGTCGAGGAGGCCGACGTGAGTACTCTTGAGTGCAGCTACTACGGCAGGAACCCCCGCGTACGTCTTGCCCGACAACGGGCTCTTTTGCGGGGCGACCTGGATAATTATGAGCCCGAGCAGAACATCTGGAGGCGAAATGTTCATGAGATTCTGGTCGTCGATGCTGGTCGAGAGCTCCGCCGTCGTACACAGAGCGCCCGAGTAAAAGGTGGGACCCTGGGGGTAAGATGTACCGTGCTTAGTAGAATTCAGGACCCCGGGCTATGGTTGCTCACGATCACCAAGCAAACAATCTGCATGATGTATCCGCTCCCTTCCCCGTCGGAACGCGACCAGACTCGGCCACCCCATCCGATCAACTCCACTGAACTCTAGTCAGCTACCGGGTAGTATTTATCAATGGAAATACTTGAATCACCTCCGCCTCCGACTGCCATCAAGATCATGAACCGCGGCGCAGTCCTCGTGAAGGACTGCCAGATGTGCGCGACGGTCGAGAGTCCGAAGATGACCAGAAACACGACACTCATGGCAAGAGCTGAGAGTGAGGGATCAGTTCGGGAGCATATGGATGGAGTTCGAACTCATCACATGGCGTGTAGCCGTAGCTCGACGCATTGTCGCTGGGGACGAAGCCACCCATGTTGCGTGCGGTGGGAAACCAGGTGGCTGGTCGAGCTAGATCGGGTGAGATTTGAGGCCTTGAGGTGAGGAAGATGGTGAGGGAGACGGCAGGGACGGAAGACGCGGAATTTTGAGGCCGAGCTTGGCAGAGGCGACACGATTTGAGGGACGAAGCGAGGCACTCTGACTGCCTCAGAATGCCGAATCGCTATACCCGAGCTCGTCTGTCTCCTCTCGAGCTCACCGGCACCCGATTTCACGAGCCAGTGGAAATCACCGCCACAATTACCCGCCACTACCAGACTCCCTCTGGAGACAAAGTCTGCGCGGCGGCACTCAACGTTCACCGTTCGAGGTTCGGCGATCAACTCCGTCGTCAATACCGCAATTTGAGCTTAGATTAACACAGCCTAACAAATCCTGAACAGAGAGTTAGATCCGAGTAATGGCAGTCTTCAAACCGACAACGACAGCATGGGAACTGCCCGCCGACGGAGCCGACGTGTAAGCCATTCGATCACCTCCAAACAACGTTAAAGTAAGGCAAATCTCGCCATGCTTTTCTGATAGTACTACCTACCCTGGATGCGGTCGGAGTCGGCACGGTCAGGCCCGTGGCCCGTGACGCGTGACCCGCAGACTGCTGCGAAGCTTCGGTATGCTACTCGCAACGATATGTAAATTATGGTGTCGATTATTCTGAATATCTGTAACCTGATCCACTACCTCTTCTTCATCACCAGAACTCCCCAAAGCGCCAGCCGGTACACGACAATCATGATGATTAGAATGCCAACGTAGAGGCCGTCAGACACCCCGGCATAGCCCAGATCCTGCAAAAAGCGTGGCAGAGAATCACAAGTATGATACAGGGTGAGGGTCACTCACGGCTACGATGTCGTTTCCGGCGAGAGCGCAGACGTCGGGGGTCAGGCTGGACGGGTACGGACAGGCGCACGCTCCCGCGATGGTCGGGCAGTCGAACGTGAGGCCGATAAGGTCGTTGCGTGTCAAAAGTTCAAACGCGAATGTTTGAAAGTCGATAAAATGGAACGTGTAGTACCTTTTAGGCGGCAGGGCGTTAGCGGCTGATCCCGACCTTCACTGCGAAGGGAACGCGGGAACGAACCAGAACCGCGGGAGGGCCGTCGCGCGGATGAAGTAGCCTTGGACGACCTGGGAGAGTATCAGCCTCGATATATGAAACGTCGAAAAGGTTGATGACTAACCATCCAGAGCCCGTTCGCAAACGATGCGACCGCGAGCGCCGCGACGAAGATGGGGAGGATGGCCGCGACAAGCACTGACTGTGACTCAGCGGCAAATACGCCGAGGAACAGGTAGATGAGGAAGCGGAAGAAGTGTGTTGCTCCGCCGTGGAGGCCGATGGCGAAGTATCTGACAGTGCGATCAGGTTAGCGCAGGCTCCGGAGGGGCATGATAATATCCAAAGGCGTACGCGATCAACGAGTAGGCCAGAGTACATGCGAAAAGGAATGGGATCGTGGTGAGGGTGTTGGCAAGAACGTAAGGGCCAGGCGAGTAGAGGCCGTTGGCGCGCTCGCGAATGAAGACAGCACGTTCCTGTGCACGGTGCGGGTCGGTCAGTTCCGAAATGTCAAATTGCTCAGAGTAAAAGTTAGCCTACCTCGAGGAAGGCGGGAATTCCAGAGACGGACACTGTGACGCGGACGGGTCAGTCGCGAGCTTGGTGAAGGCGGTGGATCTGTGGACGTACTGAATCCCAGGAAGGCGACAGAGAAGAAGAACACACTGAGACGATCCTGAATCTTGGCCGACGCAGTTCCGAGGTTGATCCACACGGTCGCAAGGAGGAATCCCATGGCGCAGTCTTGAAAGTGTGCGAAGCGGGTCAGCGGGTCCTCCACTCGTGGAAACAGGACGAGCTCACACATGCCGAACCGGATCCCGAACGCGAGGAGGTTGCGCGAGTAGTTGGTTATGTTGCGCTTCATGAGAACCTTGGTCGCGAACATCGCGTCGAGGAAGGGCGACGTCACGCGGCGCGGAATGAGCTCGCCATCGGTGCGCGTCGTGGAGTGCACGACAAAGTCGGCTCCGTGCTTCCTCCAGATCGAGGTCATTTCGACGATATGCTCGGCAGCGGTGAGAGTTGATGAGTTGGTGTCGAAGAACTCGGTGTTGACGATCGAGATGGCGTGGTCCGAGGGGTTCGAGTGCTGGGGAACGGGACGGTCGAGGAGCGCGAGGTAGTCGCCGAGGCGGTCTGAGGGCAGTGGAAGGGGTGAGTAAAGTTGAAGTTGAAACTTTAAGAATTCACTGACCACTCGCTCCGTTGTACATGACTCGGCCAGCCGCAAGCAGGAGCAGCTGGTCAAAGAGTGCGAACGTCTCGTAGTTCGGCTGGTGGATGGTAGCGATGCAGATCGTGTCGGTCTCTTCCGCAAGGCGCTTGACTGAAGGTTTAAATCCTGTCAGTATCAATAAATCCGGGGGAAACAAGGGAGGGGAGCGCACCCGAGGCAATGACCTCCATGCCAGAGGCGGCGTCGAGACCACTGGTGGGCTCGTCGAGGACGAGCACGCGGGGTCGGGCGACCATCGAGCAAGCGATCGTAACTCTCCTCTTCTGTCCGCCCGAAATTCCACGCTGCAGCGGTGTTCCGATGCGGTTGTTGGCGATGTCCTGGAGTCCGAGCGACTTGAGCGTGTGGTCGATGTGCTCCTCCAGGCCAATAAAGTTGCGCGGGAGCCTGGCGAGTTGAACTGATCAGTTTCCGGGTAAAGACTGAGCCCTAAGCTGGAACTGACACTCACGAGAGGCTGGCGGCGAAGGCAACGGTCTCACGGACGGTGAGCACTCCGAACAGAGCGTCGTCCTGCTCCACGAAGGAGAAGATCTCGGTGACCTTGAAGTCGGGGCTCCCATTAAGAAGAATCTGAGTGCCACAGAGTCAGTGACGTTTTCGATCCGAAAGTCGGGGCCGTACCTCGCCAGTCAGCGCGGGCGCGCGCCGGCACAGTACATCGAGGAACGTCGACTTCCCGGCGCCCGACGGTCCCATGATGGCCAAGAGCTTTCCAGACGAGATCTGACCGTCGACGTCCGAGAGGATCGGGGTCTCCCGGCCCTTGGCGGCGAAGGAAATGTTGGACCAGCTGAGGGTGATGGGCGAGCGGGTGGCGTCGGCCTTCTCGACGTCGGTGTGCGGTGGGTTCAACGCTGCTTGGCTGTTGGTGGCTAAATTCATTGAATTGGTGAGAATTGAAGATGGAGGAAGCAAGAGAGAGAGGGGGTCGAGCGATGGTATATAAGGCAGTCGGGTCCGGGATCCGAGACTTTCGGAGCTTGGAGACGCGAAGCTCGGAACGTGGTTTCTCCCCGTCGAGGCTCGTGCCTTCTCGTCTGTGTACGCAAGAAGATAGTAAGTTTTGCGGAAGACGAGAGACCAATGTACGACCAGAGGCTCATGGTCAGGCGCCGTTGGCCTTGCCTTGCGACAGTGTGCGTTTGCGGTCCAAGCTCACTCGGGTGTGGGATGCGCAGTCGGTCCGACGCTTCTCTCCGCCACCCCTACAACCGACGTCCGTACCTGCGATGACGAAGCCGATTCCTGAGGGAGGACCACGGAAACGACCCGCGAGGTCGTGCCTCGCCTGCCGTACCTCGAAACTCAAGTGCGTCGAGGGCGTCGGGCCCGACGAGGGCCAGGCGATCCAGAAGTGCACGCGCTGCGCAAAGACGGGTGGGGCTTGCCTGTGGGCGAGCAGCAAGCGGATGGGCCGCCCCCGCCTGAGCACGGGCAGCGGCACCGCCGAGGGGGACGACAGCGGCAGCGGCAGCGGCGACGAGCTGGACAACGGCCCACGAGCAAGCTCGTCCGCCCTCGTCAGCTCGCCACACCTTGTGCCGACCACAAATGCAGCCTACTCGCCCGCCCCATCCTGGATGCTCGCCGCGCCGCTATCGCCCGCGTTCGCCACAGCGCTGCCGCTGCCGCACGCCCCCGACCTCAACGACCTTGGCGCACTCGCGGCATCGTACCTGAGTCTGATCCACCCCTTTGTACCGCTCCTTCCCGACCGCCACGCCGACCTGGTCACGTATCTTGGCTCGGTGACCCCGCTGCTCCGCCTCGCGATCCACTCCCTCCTCGACGTTCCTGACGCGCTCGCCCCCCTCGCGCTCGCCGACCTCGGCACGACCGTCGCCGACTGCCAGGCCGCCGCCCTTTTTCTCCACGCCGCGTACTCGCGAGGGCGCGAAGACGACGCCCGCGAGATCCTTGCCTGGCTCAGCACCACCGTCGTTCGGGCCGGCTGGCACATCATCGACATGCCGGGACAGGTTTTCGAGCTCGATCCGAGGTATCGGCAGGCAATCCGCTCGCTGTGGTGGGAGTGTTGGGGGTTAGAGGTCATGCTGGGCACAGTCACCGGGGTCCGTACGAGCGTACTACTCGACACACACCACCACGTTCAAGCGTCCGACTCGCCCGACGATGTGCGTAAAACTCATCCTTTTGCGAGTTAACTCTACTTGAGCTGTTCATATTTTTGACAGAACGACTCTCCCTTGGCTTTACGAACGCGAGCACTGTCCCTGCTCGCCACGGCCACCAAGCCGCCACCGGACGATGTGGCGGAGGAATCGGCCAGAGCTGATGCTCTCCACAGCATCTCGAGCAACCTCACCCTAATCACCCACCAATCATACCTCAATTCATGTGCCGCTTTCTCCGTGGCGTCAGCAGAGGACCAGCCTCGCATCGCCGCGCAGTGCGAGGCTGCTTTCATGGGTCCGTCGTCCGTCCTGGCCGCTCACCATACACAGCTCGAACGTGAGCTGACGAAAATCTTATATGCCCACAGCCTCGCTCATCGCCTCGGCCGCCACCATCTTCCTGCTCACCTCTTCGTCGCACTTCTCGAGCTTCCTCGCGCCGTTCTCACCCTGCGGCCTCGACACCTCGAGCGCGCCACCGCTCAACACACACCCACTACTCCGCGGTGCCTCATCGCACATCTTCACCCTGATCCGCACCTCGCTCTCGCTCGCGCCCTCCGCACCGCCGCCGACGCACTCGGCGTTCTTCGGCTGCTCGCTCCTCGTCGCCGCGCAGGGCATGCTGCTCACGCTTCAGAGCGAACAGAGCAGCTGGAGAAACGTGCAGGTCATCAGCGACATCGAGCTCGCCGAGTGGGTCCTCGGCGTGCAGGCGAAGCGCTGGAGCGTCGCCGCGAACGTCCTCGGCCAGGTCAAGGCACTCAAGGCGGCCACATTTGGAGGCGTCGGGCTTGGATCACAGCTGTTGTTGGGTTGAATAATTTGCATAGTTGAGACCCGCGCTTGACTTCATGCGGCGCTGCTCGCGATGACGCTCTGGGACGGAGGCTGAGCGGAAGTTTTGATGAGCCGTCCAGGATGCCAGCTGACTCCACCGCCGTATTTGAAGGTCCTCACGCCCTCGCTCCGGCCGGCCACTTGGTCCGGGTCGCGGGTGGACAAACAACCCTGCGGCGAGCGCCTCGGCCAGGCATTCCTAGCGTCCCTCGTCGTCTCCGAGCTGAAACAAACGGACGCGGACGCTGTTGCATTATCATAAATTTGGTGGCCACCAGGCCTCATGAGAATCAGGAGGGAGACTTCGCGGCCTTCGAGATTCGCAATCCAAGCGCAGGCCTGTCGCGGTGGCGGCACCGTGAGGCTTCTGAAACTGCACTCGATGCGCCAGGTTGCGGCCTTGTTCTCAGAAAGGTGCTATAAGCAAATCAATATCAGCCTCCACCTTTCTGTCACCGGGGGGAAGTTCGGCGCATGCGGGAGCGCGATCAAGGGCCGAACTACATACAACCCGCGAATCCAACGGCAAAACCTTTCGCCTAAGACCGGGTCGATACTCGTTTCAATGAAGGACTTCTCGGCCCGCAACGAGACTTTGTAGGTGAGAAACTTGACCTCCTGATGGGAAATGTGGAGGGCGCACGCGCTTCCCCACGGGCCCCACCTCCGAGTCCGTCGCCCCTGAAGCTCGATCACTGACACTGTGTGCGGGTTCGAGCCTGTGTCACCTGCCTCTTTCCCTCCGTATCATCTTCCTTACTCACCTTGGCCATGTCCCCCGCGCCGCTCACCAGCAAGTGGCCTGTCGCTCTCGATCTCGCAGGGTCGGACAAGCCATGTCGCCTCGAGGGCGAGGTCGCAGACCTCGTCGTGCTCGGCAAGATCCCGCAAGAGCTTGACGGGACGTTATACCGTGTCATGACCGACCCCTTCGTGCCACCGCACCCGCAGGTTTGTCCGGCACGCTTCCGCCTTCCATCTCGGCGCCACTGCCGCATCTGAATGTGCCGCTGACATGCCTCCCCCCTTTTTACCCGCGTTGTTCACCGTGTGTCGAAACAAATCGTCGTTTGGCTACTTGCTCCCTCTTCCCCAGAACGCCCCGATCGACGGCGACGGGAACCTGTCGGCGTTCCGCATCAAGGATGGTCGCGCCGACTTCAAGATGAAGTACGTCCGAACCGACCGCTTCAAGCTCGAGAAGGCGGCTGGAAAGGCGCTCTTTGGGCTCTACCGCAACCCGTACACCCACCACCCGTGCGTTCGGGCGGCCGTCGACTCAACCGCCAACACGAACGTCGTTTACTGGGCCGGAAAGCTTCTCGCTCTCAAGGAGGTAAGCACTCGGATACTTTACTTTGCTTCGGACTTGTATTTTGTTTCAGACTCCTGGAGCACCCTCCTTCCCCCACTCACTCGGCGCGAGATTGGGGCGGGTCGCAAGTCCAGATGACGTTTCGCTGACTTGCACTTTCAGGGTGGAAATCCATACGTGATCGACCCAGTCACCCTTGATACCCTTGGATACGACCCGTATTCGAAGGAAATCACAACGAGGACCTTCACCGCTCATCCGAAGGTCGACCCGTTCACGGAGGAGCTTGTCACGTTCGGATACGAAGCAAAGGGACTCGCGACTCTGGATGTGGTCACTTGGACGCTGGACAAGCACGGCAAAAAGGTAGAGGAGCTGTGGATCAAGGCGCCTTATGTGGGCTTCATTCACGAGTGAGTCTCCCTCGTGATCATTTGCAGTCCACCATCTGAGTTTCTCACTGCATCCAGTTGCGTCATCGTGAGTCTTCACTCAAAACCGCCAACTTCCCCTCTGACTAACATCAAAAATTTGAGCAGACTGAGAACTACCTGCTGTTGAACATGTGGCCTTTCGAAGCCAGCGTAGAGCGGATGAAGCAGGGTGGTGCGCTGCGCCATTAGCTCTGAGCGGCGGACCACACTGAACATCGCCCATCCCAACTGCATGCAGGTCAGCACTGGGCTTGGGACTACGACATCCCAGCGACGTTTGTCGTTGTCCCGCGCCGTTTCAAGTCCTCCCGGCCCGACTGGCAGGATGGTGCGAGCAGGGTCTACCACTGGGAGAACTGCATGGCAGTGCAAGTCTTTATATTAAGAACAAGATTATGAAAAGACTCAAGTATCACGAGCAGGCACACTGGGGGCGCCTGGGAGGAAGACGGCAAGATGTAGCTTGCTCAAGTTCTTCGCAGGTGAGCGTCAGACTGACCTTCCGTTCGCCTGCCTTAGTCATTTCGACTCGTCCCGGGTCCACGACAACGCGTTTCCGTTCTTTCCCCCCGACAATGGTCGCATGCCGTCGCCCGATACAAAGGCCGACTACGTCCGCTGGACGGTGGACCTTGCCCAGCCGTCGGGCACCAAGGTCGCTGATCCCCAGGTCCTTGTCGCGACACCGGCCGAGTTCCCCAGGTAGTAATTTATCACGCTGGTTTAAAAATTGTGTCAGACAAGACTGACGGGAGCCCACTCGTTCAATCAGGGTTGACGAACGTTTCTGTGAGCGCCACAAGTGCCACTTCAGTGTGTCCGTAACGGTTGACCAAGTAACTTGACAACAGTGACGAAGCGTTCACACATCACCTTTCTGCCTTCATTCGTACCCCAGCACTCGGACGCGTCAAAGAACATATTTATGGGCCTTAACGGCATCACACTCTTCAACGACAGTGACGGCTCGAGCAAGATCTTCTACGCGTACGCGGCGCAGGCCGATACCTCTGATGCCTAAGCTGAAAATGGTTTCCTGCATGTAGTGGCGAAGACTCTCTCGTCCAGGAGCCGGCCTTTATCCCGCGCTCACCGGACGCGCGTGAGGGAGACGGCTTCCTCGTCGCGCTCGTGGAGCGCGTCAAGGAAAACCGGAACGAGCTTGTAATCCTCGACACGAAGGATATGCAAAGCCCAGTCGCCTTTGTGCAGCTTCCGTTCCATGTCAAAGGTGCGTCCTTCGGAGCGAACCCGGTCGACACGAACTCAAACCTCGCGTGCAGCGCAAATCCACGGGAACTGGGTGCACGCGGAGAGGTTCACAGTGTCTGAGAGGAGGTCCATTGTTTCGATGGACCCCGTTGGGTTTATCCCTGGCAAGAGTGCCCTAGACACTCTGCAGTGAAATCCGAGATGTGTCGCTCTGAACCGGGCTGCAATCTTACTTTCGATAGCACAGAAGGTCTGAGCTATTCTGATACGGGATGATTGTACGAGTGAAGGTCGATAGGAATATGCACACTCCTCCGGCGGACGTCCATACCCTGTCGTGCCGCTGATCCAAGAGTCACTGCACCGCAAAACTGGAACCCCCCGACTGACGACTTCATGATGCTGTATTGAACAGTCTCTAATAGGGCGTTTTTGACGAGCTCATCTGTTCAGAAGGTATGTCCAATCTAACCACCCATCAGCGGTCACACCGACCCAAGTGGAGGCGTACAGTTTCCCCGCTTCGGTGGGCGACATCGTGGTAGGGGGATCAAATCCATTTCGGCTGCGGCTAAGACTGACGTCCAGTCCATACCACTTCCACTCAATGGCGCAGGGGCATCTGGCGACGGAGTCGATGCCCCCGCACGTATGGAGGACTCCTGTCCGCGACCAGATGTGGGGCCAGGGTGGCAGTTCATACATCTACTAGTAATAGTATCATGCTTTCACCTCCGTTTGAAAAGGAGACTGTAACGGGCGACGAGAGGTTTTCAGTCCCACATCTCGACACCGGTCAGCACCGGGCCCGAGCCCGTGCTGACATGCTCCCCGAAGCTCGAACCGACCTCCCACGCCCCCTTGACCGCACCGTTGACGCCGATCGTGCCCGTTCCGCCCCCCGCGACGGCGACGTCCCCGGTCGCTCGCAGGCGCTCGCCGAGCGCGCGCATCTCCTTGAAGTACCCAACGGGGACTTGCGGAATGCAGTCGGCGTGCGTGTGAGAGAGTGTGTAAAGGGGCTCGGGGAATGTCTTGTCGGGGAAATGGAGGCGTAGTGTGTCCATCGCCCAGCCGACGAGCGTCTCATGCGACGGCGCCGCGGGGACTTTGTCGAGCCAGTACGACCCGCCGAGGAGCATCGAGACCTTGGTCAGGCCTGCCGCCTCAGACGAGTCGAGCGAGGGCATCACGTCCGAGTCGTAGATGACCCCGAGCGCGTGGTGCGGGTTGCGCGCGGCCGTGACGGAGCGCGGGATTAGGTAGCCGAACCCGCGCGGGAAGAGGTCGGCGGAAGCGGGGAAGGCGAGGTTCACGACCGAGACGGTCGTGCTCGGTATTGTTGGTGGTCGGAGGGAGGCTGGGAGGACGGAGGGGTTCGAGGTGATGACGTACGTCGGCGTGAGCGTCGAGGTGGGCGTCGTGACCTGGCGTGAAGAGTCAGCGAGCCACCATCGAGGCGTTCGGATCATCGCGCACAGTCCAGCGCCCGTTCTTGTGCTCAATCCCAGTCACGTCTCCGTCGGGCCCCGTCTTGACGTCCACGCCCTCCGCGACGAGCCAGCTTCGCAGGCCGTTCGTCAGGCTCTCGAGGCCGCCCTGCACGCCCCAGACGCTCGCTCCTTCCATCCTCGTCACCAGTTCCGCACCCTCGGGCGTCGATGCGAGTCTCGCCTTGATGTCGCCCATCGCCTCGTCCTGCGCCTTCATCGAGATGCGGTACTTGCTGTCGACGCCCGTCCGGCCGAGCTTGCGCCACATGCCGCCAAACAGGCCGGCGCGCACGACGCTCCCCCATTCGCGCTCTGCCTCCCACAGGCCGGGAAAGACGGCGCGGATGCTGAGCCGGCGCGTGTCGCCCGAGTAGATGCCGTGGATCATGGCGCTGATCATGTTCTCCGCGAGCGGGGTGCCGAACCGTCGCGAGAAGAAGGCATCGACAGATTCGTCGCCGCCATCGGGAAGTGCGTGAAGGGGCGATCGTGGGCGGAAGGGTTCGAGGAGGATGCCGGGGATCGCGGAGCGAATGATGGGCTTCGTGAACGCGGCGGTGACGGCGGTGGCGAGCGACGACGGCAGGAGCGTCAGAGACGATGGGTAGTACACGAAGCGCTTCTTGGCCGACGCGGCTGTTTTCGGGACGGTGATGAGCTCGTTCGTGAGCCCCAGCGAGTGCGCCTGCAAGAGCGAAGCCGCGAGATGTCAGCGGAAGTCGATGACAGCGATGGCGGCGCTCGTACGAGCTCGACCGTGAGCCAGCCTTGCAGTCCAACGGGGCGAATGCTTCGAGGACCAGTCTCAAAGATCAATGACGCGTCTGGGCGGGCGGGGGCGCGTGAGCTCGCCGTCGCCAGGTGAGTTCCAAGACGCACCTTTGCCCTTCTCCGCGACGCCGTCCCCTGTCGGTATTGGAACGCTGTGGCACCATCCCCCGATCCGCCTCTCTCGCTCCAGCAAGACTACGCGCGCCTTCTTGCGAGCTTCTGGCGACAGCGCCTTGAGGAAGTAGAACGCGGACGACAGCCCCGACAGCCCGCCGCCGACGACTGCGAGAGTGTGACTCGACTCCTCGGTGAGGTTTGGATTCGTGCTGATCCATCTGACGCGGTAGAATGCGAACGGCGTGGCGACTCGGGGTCGTCGCAGGGCGCGCGAGGGTGCGGTGGCCGGCGATCGGCGGGCGAGCATCGCGCTAAGCCCAGAGGATTGGCGATTCGAGATGAGAGAGTCAAGAGGCGAGTTGGGCGGTACAGTGGGCGATGCGAAGCGAAGAGTGCAGAAACGCGTCGGTTGAGTCCGAACCACCACCTCGTCCGATCAGCTCTGAGATGATCCGAGCTCCGACCGCGCGGGCAGCTGCTCGCCAGCTCAGGACCTTCGCCTCGACGGCCAGACAGTGGCAGCCGAGCACCAACACCATCTCGGCTGCCGAGATCGCGCACTTCTCGTCCCTCTCGGCGCACTGGTGGGACCCGACCGGCGAGTTCGCGCTCCTGCACCGCATGAACCCCGCCAGGATCCAGTTCGTGCGAGACTCAATCCTGAGGCAGCACGAGCTCGACGGCGCAAACCCGGGGCGCTGGCTCGAGGGCATGGCCGTGCTCGATGTCGGCTGCGGGGGCGGCATCTTCGCCGAGGTGAGCTCTCTGGCTTCGGTCGCGTCCACTGGGGCCTCCTCGCTGACGTTGAAGTCACCTTAGGCCCTCTCTCGCCTCGGAGCCAACACGCTTGCGATCGACGCCGCCCCGATCAACATCTCGGTGGCGCAGACGCACGCCGCTCTCGACCCCTCGTTCGCCGTCGCGGATTCCCCATTCCCCACTCTTTCGACACAGTCGACATCCCGAATAGCAAAGAAGAACTCCCTCGAGTACAGGCACTGCGCGGCGGAGAACCTAGTCGAGGAAGGCAAGCAGTTCGACGTCGTGTGCGCGATGGAGGTGCTCGAGCACGTCGAGGACCCGAAGGGCTTTCTTAATTGTCTCGGAAACTTAACAAAGGTGACTCTCATGTCAGAGCTGGTCAACGAACGAATGGGAGTTGATTCTTGCTGACCGTCCAGCCCGGCGGCCTCCTCCTCGTCTCGACCATCTCCCGAACCCCGCTCGCCCAGCTCCTTACCATCACGCTCGCCGAAAATGTGCTTCGACTCGTCACGCCCGGAACACATACGTACTCCAAGTACGTCAAGCCGGACGAGCTGCAGAGCTTCTTCGACGACAAGGGCTGGTACGGCATGGAGCGCCGCGGGTGCATCTACGACCCGATCAAGGCGGGCTGGCGGCTGTTGGGCATGGGGGACCTGGGCGGGCTCGGGGAGCAGGTGAACTACTTCGCAGGGGTGCAGAAGCCGCTGTAAGGTCGCGCGTTCTTTTTTCGGTGTGTTTGGCTCGCTTCGCCAGCAACGTCGTGCTGGAGGGTTCGTATTAAGGACCATTCGGGGCCTCCGGGTACGCAGATCCAATTACTTGTTACTTCTTTGATTTTGCACTGATCGTTCATCACCGGGTAGGAGTCGGCAGCGCAGCTCTCGCCGCTTTCGCGGTCTCACCCAGCAGCGCCAAGCAAGGGGCACGAGCGGTTCCATCCAGCTGGGTCTGCCTCTCTCGCTTTCTTCCCTCGACACTTTCTGCTCGTCTCTCTTCATTTCAGTCCGCACTCTTTCTCAGCCCCGTTCTTACGGTGAAATGTTCGCCACTCGGTTCGTGCTCGCCGCGGCGGCTGTTCTCGGTGCGAGACTCGCTCCAGAATACGTCGCGCACCCAGCTGACCGGGCTTCACAAAGCTGTATCCAGTATTGCCCTGGCCGCCGGTGAAGCCGATAGCGGTCGGTTCGCCAACTTTCCCTCGGCGTGTACCGCGCTCTGCGACACCTTCGAGTCCACTAGTGGGGTCTGTTTTCTGTCCATAGCAGCAGCAGCGCGCTCCCAGCTCACAAGACCATACAGCCCTGTGCAAGTGCTACCACCGAGCAGGAGGCTACGACGTGCGTCTGTGCGGCCCAGGTGATCACGTCCTACACCGCGTGCGCGAAGTGCGTCTTCGCCAACGTCACGCCGACGAGCCAGACTGGCACCGTCATCTCGGACCTCGGTCTACGTGAGCATCGCCCATTTGAATCAATAGAGGATACTCCTGGCCTCACACCGTGCCGTCTTAGAAATCTCTACGGCCTGCAACACACCGCTATCGGACCTCACTGGACTCGACGCGGCGAGCCTCAGCGCGACCAGCGTCGCCACCGAGAGCGCATCAGCGAGCAAGATCGTAGGGTCTTCCTCATCATCTTCTTCTCGCTCCTTTTCGGCACTCTCAACCTCGCCCATGGCCACCCTCTCCACCCCAGCCTCCTCATCCGCGGCAGCGTCCGAGTCGAATGCGACGTCGGGAGCGGTCCGCATCGCTGGAGGTGCGCCGTTCGGATTACTAGTGCTCGCTTTGGTCCGCGCACTGTAGATGGTAGGAAGGTCGAATCTGAGTGTGTCCCTGGGGTCGGGCTGGATTTAACCGTACACCTGCGCCATCAAGGGATAGGGCGCGAGCAACGTCGCCACCTCCGTGTCCTCCTTATCGTCCGCGTGCTTGTCCGTGATCGTGGTGGTCGAGTCCTTCCGCTTCGTGATCGGGACCCACGCCTCGACGTAAGTCCAGACTGCGACGAACTCGCCGCGAGCTTTCGCCACCGCGAGCACCGTTGAGGGTCTATGTTTCCAAAAAAATCTTGGATCGAAAAGTGTGTATGAAGGAAAGCTTAAAGCTGACTTCTTCCCTGGAAATCACTTCCAGCGATGGACATGAGAAGGCATTCATAACCTTCTCTGAGAAAGCGGCAACGATTTGAGTCTGTTCATTGGGTACTTGAAAGCTTCTTATCATATTTGCAGGTTTGATGTCTGGTTGGGGCATTACTACTCCTTTTTCTTCCCCCTCCTGATCGCCGCTTCGTATGCGGGATAAGTTGTCTTCAAGAAGAGCGTAAGAATGGTGCAGCCCCCGACGTGTAAAGTTCAAGCTTACATATCCCTCGCTTGGCTCTTTGTCAAAGGTGTAGAACGTCTTCGGGTTCGCGGCAAAGCCGAGGGTCTCGTTGAGGGGCAGGTGCTCGAACAGACGCTTTGGGAGACTGCAGTCCCTTTTAGATCGCTGCGTAAAAAGACTGAAGCACGAGGACTCACTCGGGGTTGTTAATGTACGACCGGCCGTAGACGGCCGCGTCGATCTTGCCGCTCTCGATAAGGTCGTTCCCCTCTTTCGCACCGAGGTCTCCGTTTAAAAAGAGCTTAGTCGAGGAGCCCTCCCTGCGGACGTGTGGTCCGAAAGTCTCAAGCACATCAAGGTACGTGAGAGACCGCTTCTTGCCATCAAACTCGGCGTCCATCGAGGGCAGATACCGGACGAGCTGCACCACCGCGAGTCCACGATCCACACAGCTGTTGAAGGTTCAGCACCAAACCCCATCGTGTTATTGGTCTGATGACTGACTGCTTGATCAGGTAGGTGAAAGTGGAGATTGTCTCGGCCTCTCCCATGCCAACATCATTGTACCCACCACACGGGTTCAGCCTGGAGAGCAAGTCAGCACGATGCTTTCATTAGTTACTGTTACCCATGCGGACTTGATTGACACTCGTTCGGCACCCCAAATTTCAATCTGTGTGTTGACATGTCAAAGGTCAGCAGCAAAAGGTGTCCAAACCGGGCTCACCAAAGCGTCCAGACACTCGATCGCAAAGCGACAGCGATTCTCCACCGATCCGCCCCACTCATCCGTCCGGGAGTTGCTGTTGGTGTCGAGGAACTGATGAACGATGTCTATGCACGAGATGTCAGTCGTGGCGCGATTCAAGTTGGGCCGCCCTAGCTCAGTGGTGCTCGTCTCACAGCCATTTGCTCCATGCACTGCAATCAAAGGGCGATCAGAAAATCTCAGTAAAATCCAGTAGTTTGCTCACGCTCAACGCCATCAAACCCGGCTGTTTTCGCAAGTTGAGCTCCCTTAGCAAACAGCTGGACAAGGTGGCGAGGGTCGGGGTGCGCTCGCTTAGGTGGCACATTAGGAGCATTGTCAAGGTCACGGAATTTCTGTAATAGATAGGTCATTCAAGCGAGCGAGTGATCCAACAGACAGTCGAGTAAATTTGATAGACTTACGCCACCGCGAGCACCGATGGGGGACGGGGCTTCAACTGGTACACCAGCCTTCTTTTGGAGAGGCATGTCCGGGTGCGCAACTCGACCAATGTGCCAGAGCTGAGCGTAGATCTTGCCTCCTTCGGCATGGACTGCATCCGTGACTCGCTTCCAAGCGACTGCATGCTCCTCGGAGTATAGGTTCGCGACATGTCCCCACTCGTCCCCTAAGGATATTCAGGCCTGATTGTTCGTTCAAGAGGGTTTCAAGTGAAGTACCTTGAGGCGAGACCATCGTGCCTTCAGACATGATCAGCCCGGCACCAGCACGCTGCCGGTAGTCTCTCAGGTGAGAAGACAGTCAGCTTTGCTCTGTGGACCTTGAAGCTTCAAGGTACCCTACATTCGACCACGACATCGTTCACCATGTCCTCTGGGTAGCCTCGCGATCGGGTCAGGCTCGACATGACGACTCGGTTCGCGAGCTTAGTTGGACCGAGCTGGAGCGGCCGCTGGAGAGCATTCAGCTCAAGCTTGATGTCTTTGGGAGAGATGGACATCGCGAGGTGTTCGAGGGGTGGAGGGAAAAGAGCTGGCCTGTCCAACCGCGGCGTATAAGCGAGCCCGGGATACCGATCTGCGAGCAACTGCGAGCGATTGCACACTTTGATGACGTTCCAAGGAAGTGACGACGACGGGGTGGCTCCCGCGCGTCTAGGCCGCGAGACCACGAGTCGCACGACGGCGTCGACGTCAGCGGCAGCCGATGGTCACTCCACGCCCAGCTATCAGCAGTGGCGGGTCAATTCACCTGTTCTCTTCACCGAAGAGACGGAAGACTTGTTCGCTCAATTTCTGATGCTTATAGACGCGCCGCCACCAAGCAACTGTTACTCAGAGGCTCACCGGGACGGTGTGAGTTAGAGATCGGGGAGAGTACTAACTAGTGGCTCGAGACATCAAAAATAGCTGGGACACAGGAAATGTAATGCGTGAAGTGCTAAGTCGTAATCGCGCTGAGCTCGGACCTCTTGGACGCCCAGCGAAGGCGAGGACTCAGCGTGACCAGGCGACCGCGCGTGCACGACGGCTGGCCTGAGCACTCGCGATGCCAGCCCAGCCGAGCTCGCCGTACGCGACACTGCCCCGGGGCTTCAGTCCCTCGCCAGCCAAGAGCGGGCAGGCGTCCCCCGAGCCGCGAACGCCGCTGCCGCGCTCGCGCGGTGCCTCGTCGTCGTTCGTCGCCTCGACCTCGGCGCACCCGCAGGACATTGCCCCACGACCGACGCGGGCTTCGATCTACGCGCAGCTGACGCGCACTCTCTCAGCTGCTCGGAGCGGCGGCGAGGCGGACGGCGATGACGCCCTCGCTTCTGGCTGGTCAACAGCTCGCCACAGTGGCGGCGCGTTCCGCGACTCGGCGCGCTTCCACGATGTGGCTGAACGAGCGCAGCGGGAAGGAAACCCAGAGAGCTGGGGTGCGATGATGCTGGCCGCCGGCGTCGACGTCGACGAGCACCTGCCGCCGAGGGGCCCGCCCTCGACAGGAGGGGGTTCTGCGTTCACGTTCGCCGCCCCGAGTGGACCTGGAACCTCGGGCTTCGCCAATGTCCAGCGCAAGGCGAGCGGTGTGCTCGCAAGGGCGTCCAGCTCGACGTCGCTCGCCAAGCGCTCGCTGTATGTCGATGAGCCAGGCTCATACGCCGCTGTCGAGCAGCCGATCCTGGGCGATGCGGATGGGGATGGGCTCATGGACGACGAAGAACTGGAAACCAGGCGGCTCCTCGGGATCCCCCAGTCGCCCAGTCTCGCGTCGAACAAGGACGCCTTCGCAGACGACAGCTCGGACTCGGACTCGGACGACGAGAGCCCGCCTGCGAGGCGCGCTCGGCCGCTCGTCACCGTCTCCTGGCTCGACAAGGCCGTCGCAAGAGTCTATCCACCCTCCCCGCTCACCAAAAACGTCGTCAAGTGCGTGATCGCCTACGCGCTCGCCGAGCTCTTCACCTTCGTACCCGTTCTCTCGGACCTCGTCGGCGCGCCGTTCGACGTTGAAGGACCAGTGCGCAATGCTCATGTGTAAGCTGATCGTTTCTTGCATTTTTTTCGTCCGAACGGTGATGGCTGACGCGCCATCCCGAAGCATCGCCACTGTCTCCGTCTACTTCAACGTATGCTCGCTTGCGAACCCTGACCGTTCCACGCTCTGCTGACCTCCGGAACTGTACTTATCAGCCAGCCAAGACGATCGGATCGATGCTCGAGGCGAACCTCTTCATGCTCATTGGACTCTTCTACGCGGTGTACGGTCATCCCTCCAGATGACCTCCTGGCGGCCGAGCGTTGAACCTTTCACAACTCTAGGTTCCTCTGCACCGGCTCGATGGCCATGACGGTGCTTCTCGACAACTACGGCAATCATCACAAGATCGCTCACGCAATTGTTCTCCTCTTCTGGCTCGGTGGCGGATTTGGGCTGCTAGCGTTTGTCAAGGTCAAGGTCAACAAGGTGAGCCGGTCTTTGACTCCTTTAAGTTTGGTTTCAACTTACTCATGGGCTGTCAGCCAACCCTGACGACGGCGTGCTCCCTCGTCTCCCTCATCTCCTCGGTCATGTGCGTCGCTCGGCTGCTCTCCGGGCCGGCTTGTTACTGACTGTTTGGCACTTCAGCATCACCAAAGAGGTCCGAATACTTCTCATCGACGCTTGTCGAGCCTCCAGCTAACACTCACTCCTCCCTAGGGCGCTTTCCATATCGGCCAATTCCAGAGCCAGGCGATCCTGCAGGTCACCTTCATCGTTTTCCTCGGCACCGCCATCTCGAACCTTGTGTGCTTCACCCTATGGCCCGGATCTGCTACGTCCAAGCTTCAGCAAGGCTGCTCTGCCCCACCTGTCCACCGCGCTGCTGAGCATCCGCTACTTCGCAGGGTCGATCTCAACAAGACGCTAAACTCGTTCTCAACGCTGCTCGAGATGCTCACCAAGACCTTCCTCCTCGAGTGCGCTCGTTTAGGGCACTCAAGAACATTATTAACACTGACCACCTTGCACTAAAGTGAGGACATCACGACGCGCCCCGAGAGCCTGAAGAAGGCGATCGACGCGCACCAGTCGTCGTTCACGACGCTCAAGTCGTCGCTCGAGCAGGCCAAGTACGAGGTGCTTGACTCTCGGATCCGACTGACCACGCACGCGTACGACGCCGCGGTCGAGTCGATGACGCGCCTCGCGCAGGGGCTCACCGGCCTGCGCTCGGGGCTCACGCTGCAGTACGATCTCATGCGCGCCCAGCGCGAGGGAAGGCTCGAGGTTTCCGAAGGACTCGAGGCGACGAGCGGCGCGGAGACCAACGCGCTCCTGGACGAGCTCCTCGTCTTTGAGCAATTCCGCGAGCGCGTAGGCAAGAGTCTCCAGCAGCTCTCGGTGCGCCGCCCTGCGTCCATGTTGCAAATCGCCTGATACTGATACTGACCGGGAACACGCTACAGTGGACCAGCAAGCGTACGCTCGCGCTCCTGCGCACGTCTTTCGTCAACACTAAGGCGGGTTCCGCGACGCTCGAGGCGCTCCGCTCCGACGACGCCGAGGCCGCGCTGAGCTCGGACGCGCTCCTTTCGCTCAAGGACGAGCTCGAGCAGAGCCTCGTCATCTTCAAGCGCGCCCACTCGCAGGCGATCAAGATCCTCTACCAGCGCCTCCCCGCCCACGCTGGCACACCCGCCTCGCCCGGCGGCGCCGACGCTGCCGCTGACGAGATCGGAAGAGCGTCGTGTAGG
>ERZ1463038.45-NODE-45-length-29318-cov-15.438369_pt1 | contig 29318 bp, 41 predicted proteins | sample MGYA00564479_ERZ1463038 | MGnify/ENA primary metagenome ERZ1463038 (study PRJEB39244, sample SAMEA3635134) | Helicobacter pylori | study: EMG produced TPA metagenomics assembly of PRJEB11511 data set (Assembly of a 5300-year-old Helicobacter pylori...
TCTACACACCTAGGACACTCTTTCCCTACACGACGCTCTTCCGATCTGAGCGAGCCGCGCAGCAGGAACGGCGGGCGGAGGTGGACCTGCTCGGCGACGACGCCGTCGCCTTCTTCCTCGCCACTCTGCTCGTCGTTCTCGCCGCCTTCGCTCTCTTCGCCGGATTCGGCCTCGACTTCTTCTTCCTCGGCCGCGTCCTCGTCCATCGGCGTCGCGGCATCGGCCTCGGTGACTGGCGACTCGGCGACGGCGTGCAATCCGTTGGTGACCGGCGTCGGTTCGGGGCTCGCCTCGGCTTCTGGGAGCTCTTCGACGCCGTTGCCGTTCGAGTGCGCTTCCGGGCTGGGCTCGCGTGCGTCGAGATCGGGTTCGGACGGCGCGGGTTCGGACGGCGCGGGCTGGGCGGGCAGCTCGCCGCCTGCGCCGTAGCCGTACTTGGCCATGAGCTCCTCGATTGGGAGGTCCGCGTCCTCGGCGAGCTCGTTCATCTCTTCGTCGTCCGAGCCCGAGTTGTCGGCCTCCATCTCCTCGGCAAACTGCTCGTCCTCGTCGTCGCGCGCGTCGTCCGCTTCGCTGCCAAACTCGCTCATCGCTTCCGCTTCCGCTTCTTCGTCCGTCGGTGAAGGCGCGTCGGTCGACGCGGCAGCGCCTTTCGGCGGGTTCGAGGGCGAGGGGACCGCGTCGGCGGCAGGTGGCGACTCGGGCGCGACCGACAGCTGGGCGTCGCTTGGAGCTGGAGAAGCCGGGTCGTCGACTTCAGCGTCGGCCATGGACGTGTCTTCGTCGTCGCTCGCGTCGTTCGCAGCGGCGGCAGCCTCCATCGCGGCGTACTTGGCCCGGAGCTCCTCGATCGGCAAGTCGGCGTCCCCCACGAGCCCGTCAATCTCGCTGTCTTCGCTCCCGCCGTCCGAGGCCTCGGCTTCCATCTCGGCTTCCCACTGCTCGTCCTCGTTCGCGCGCGCCACGTCTTCTGGAGCGGAGAAGACGTCGTCGTCGTCCGGGTCGTCCGCCGGGACCACGGGCGAGTCGGCGGGGGTCGAGACAGAGAGAGAAGACTGGGCGCGCTGAAGGTGCCCTCGGGAGAGCGGCGGTGGGCCGGGCGTGTCGTCGCTGTCGAGGACCGGCGTCGCGGCCTCGTCGAGGTCGGGCTCGCTCGGCGCGGGCGCGGCGGGGGTCGTCATCTCGTCCGCTTCCTCGGCAGCAGACGAGTCCGAGTCCGAGTCGGGCTCGGATTCAGAGTCCTTGGCGGCCATCTCGACCTGCTGCGCCTGGAGCATCGTCGTCGACTTGTCGAGCATCGCGTTGAGCTGCTCCTTGCCGAGCCGGTCGCGCTCGGCCTTCTGGATCGCCTTTCGCCGCATCTTGACGACCTGGCAGACCCAGCAAGAAATCAAGTCAGCTGGAAGTCTCTAATTCGGCGACTCGTCAGATAATGGAACGCACGTTGATGGCCATCTTCCACTTCTTTCGGACCTCGCGCACGGTCCATCTCGCGAGGATCTTCTGGCCCTTCTCGAGCTCCTTTTGTTCTCGCTCCTCCTTGCCCCTGAGGCTCGCAAAGTGCGCGAGGACCATCTTGCTGATCCTGCGCCCGGCGTTGACGTGCGCCTTGCGCTCGTCGTGTAGCAGCTTGCTGAAGTACACCACCTGGTCGATCAGGTTGTCCTGATGGTCCTTCGCCCGCTTCGGCTCGCTCGAGGGCCGCCGGTCCGGGTTCCCGAGCGCTCGGCCGGACGAGGCAAACGCGGCGACGCGCGTGAAGACGGACGCGTCGTACTCGGCGCGGTCGTCAAGCGAGACGCCCGGTACAAGCGGGAGCGCGTGGTCGTCGTCGTCGATGACGACGTACGAGCTGAGGAGCGTCGACAGCGAGCCGCCGTGGGCTGGTCGTGGCGGGACCTGGAGCGGGTGCGAGTACGTCAGGGCGCCGAACGGGTCGTGTGCGAGTTTGATGCGCTTGTAGTATTTTGGGGAGGGTGGCGGCATGGAAGGCTTCAGTGAAGCAGGCGGAAGTGCGGACGGGTCGACGTCGACGTCGGCTTCGTCGAGGTCGTGCGGCAGCGTCGAGACGGCGAGCGAGTGCCGCTGCTTGCCCTTCGCGCGCGAGGTCGACGGGCCATCGAGTGCGACGTTCGCGGCTGGGGCGCTCTTGCGGCCTTTGCTCTTGCTCTTGCTCGGCCTCCGCACGACGACCGTCTCGCCTTCCGACTCTTCCGTCGCGGCCGGCGCGCGGTCCGACGCCCGGCCTTTCCCCTTCGAGTCTCTGCGCCCTCCGGCAGCCGCACTCGTCGACGCGACGGGCGTCGCAGGCGCGTCGGGCACTGGCAGCACGCCGACTTTGCGCTCGGTCGCGGCGCGCCGGGTCGCCCTCCTTCCGCCGCCGGACACGTTCGAGTCGGGCGTGGCGTGCGTCCAGAGGTCGTAGTTGTGCTGGAAGGTGAGGAACACGTCCGACTTGTCCTCTGTGCGCCGCGCGGACCGGTCAGCGAGCGACGCGCGGGGTGAGAACGCAGTGGGGACGCACGCTTCGCGACGGCGGGGTCGAACCCGATGAGGGTCACGAAGCGGTCGAGATGGAACAGCTCCCGCACGTGGTCGTCGTGGCTGTCAACGATACTCGCGAGCTGGTTCGCGCACGCAGCATCAGCCGTCCATCGCGCACCTTGCCCAGACGGAGCAAAGTGTTGCTCACCTCGGCCTGCCTCGCGTCAATCTGCTCCGTGCGCCACGCCTGGATTTCCTCCTCCGAATGCGTCGGCGCCGCCTCGCCGGCCAGAGCGTCGCCCATCACCACGTCCGCGCTCGACTGCCGCCCTTTCCCCTTGGCGGACGCGCTCGTGGACGCTGTCGGTGTGCTCGTCGGCGTCGTAGCGCCGCGCGGAGCCATCGCGAGCGGTTGCGCACGAGCGAGGCCGGGGGGCGACTTCGGTCGGGTGTAGCTCGCTGGGCCTCGTTCGAACGGCCGAAGGCTTCCCAAGACGGAGAGCTTCGTTCAGCTAGATGTTCGAACGCTTGTGAGGTGTCGTGACGAGTTGGTGCCTCGCTCACCCTCGCGCAGACGACCCTTCACGCGTTCTGGCTGAGGACACAACGCACGCCTAGAGTCGTGACCCGCTCGAGGAAACGGCGCACGCGACGAAGGAAACGGTCCGCACCCGACGATGTCAACAGCAGTTGTGACCCCGGCCAAGAGCCAGCAGCCAAAACCTACAGAACAGGGTGAGAAGGCCCCCACCCCCGTCCTTTCCTGAGCCAAGCTGACGACCGCGCGCCTCAGAGCTCACTGCGCTCTTCCGCACCAAGACGACCGACCTCCAGAACCTCGTCACAGTCAGCCGGACTCCTTCCGTTGCTCTCGAGCTACTACTCACCCGCTTGCTGCGCCCAGAAACTCGGAGAGCTCGAGCGGGACGCGGACGAGCACGCGTGCGCTTGCACTTCCGGCACGAGCCTGGCAAGCGACTAACTTACGTGGACGATCTGCAGGCTCGTAATAGAGACGCTCGAAGAGGCGTTCGCCAAGGAGCCCGACCGCAAGTGCTTCAAGCTCATCGGCGGGATCCTCACCGAGCGCACCGTCAAGGACGTCCTGCCCGAGCTGCAGAGCAACCACGCGCAGGTGCGTACCGGATCTGGGAGTGGCTAAGCATGCGAGCTGATGTCTGCGCGAGGCTAGATCAGGGAGGTCATGGACAAGATGATGCAGACGTACAAGACGAAGGTGCGTCGAGCGCGCCTTGGTTGCGTTGTGCACTCGGGGGTGCAGTGCTGACGGACTCTGGTATCGCAGGAGGAGGACTTTGGGGCGTGGCAGCGAGAGCACAACAGTAAGCCTACCCACTTCCGGCTGCGATGGTGCCGCTGACCGGCTCCCCTTCAGTTGTAGTGAAGCAACGATGACCAGGTCCCTCCGGCCATGTACATCGATACCCTACCCCGCAAATAACACCCGTATTCTTCTAACTTCCATCGGCGTGCTCGCCCTCCGCCTCGGCGGCATTGAGCGCTTCGCCGTCGGCCGGTCTGCTGAGCGCGGACGCCGACGACTCGAACTTCCGGAGGCGAAGGTATCTCTCCATGTCACGAAGTGCGCGCTAATAGGGTCAAGGTATGTATATATTGCCCCCCTCAGACACTGCGCCGTACCTCCGCCTCGTACCGCGCCGCCGTCATGATGCCCTCCCGCCCCTCTCCGCGCCAACTCACCAGGACGGCGAAGCCCTGAACGCTCGCAGTCGCCAGCAAGCCCTTCATCTCATCTCCGTACTGCGTCGCGCTGGGGACGCCCCCGGTGAGCGTCAAGATCTTGAGGTTGGCTCGGCCCCCGAGAAAAGCATTACGACCGGGAGAGAGTCTGCCTCGCTCAGCGCTTTCCAGTCAGTCAGGACTTCCCGTCGCTGCTCAACCACATTGTAACCTCATTCCTTTCATCTCAAGGAACCATGAACATTCTTCTCGACGACGACCCATTCGGTGGCGTGCAGGCAGCGGCCGATGCAGTCAAGGTCGGCGTGCAATTTCTTTGAAAAATCCAGCCCCATGGCGCCTGTGAGCCCAGCCTGGGGGAGACTCAAGCTGAACAGACTCACTTGTCAGAGGATTGACAGCATACGGACCCGCGTCCGTCCGACGCGCCAGCCGTGCCGGGAGCCGACGATCGCGGCGAACCCTCCGTCGCGACCGCCGACACAGCACCTCTCGCTCTTTCCCAGCGCTCGCTTATCCCCACTTGAGAACACTCGCAGCTTCATTTTTCAACCTCGATCCCCAGCGCAAACCCCACAGGGTCATCAGCTCACTGCGCACAGACCGTCCTCGGGCACCGGGTCTCCTCGGCGCCGCATGAGTCCCTCTTTCCGAGAAGAACTCGACCGCGCATCTCCCACAACTCGGTCAGAACCCACCCCGACAGTCTCCCCACTCGACCGCTTGCACGCCGGCGCCTCGCGTCCGCGCTCCTGGCGCGCGCTCCTCAACCGCGTGCGCCCGAATGTCAGCGCCCGCGGTACCTCCGCCCGCAATCGAGCGAGTCTCAAGCCCGCCGCCGTACGAGCGGGAGAAAGGTCGGGTCTCAGCGCGAGTGCGGAGCGTCCAGGCGGGACTCGACCTGCTCAAAGGTGCGCCGAGCCTGTCCCTCGCGCGCGGATCGCCCCCCCGCCTGACAATGGGACTGAGTAGCGGCGGGGTATGAGGAATCGACAGAGCCACCGGGATTCAGCTCGAGCAGGGTTTTTGTCAAGCAGCCGGATGGGAGCTATGCCCGGCCGTCCGCACCTGCCCAGGCGCCAGCCGAACCCATCACCCTTGCCGCTTCCGGCCCCACTCGGACCTCTCCGCACTCTTCCGACTCGAGCGAAGACGTGCGCGTCCTGCGCTGGATGAGCGCTCGCACGATCAAGAGCCCGCTGTCGACGCCTCCGCGGGACCGTTCCCCACCTACCGACTCGTCTCCACCACTTGCTCCCACCGACACTCTGCCAACATCTCCGCCACTCGCAGCCGCCGAGCCGGACCCCGGTGACGAGTACGCCGTCCCCTCTTCCGCGCCCGTCGTCGTGCGCGAAGCTTCACTCGACGAGCTCGCCGCCCGTCGTGCCGCTCTCGAATGTTCCGAGCCGCTCCGTCCCACATCGCCGCCCGACTTGCGAGCCAACACGCCGATTCCTGCGCCGCTTGTCGCCGTCTCGCCCGCGTTTGAGATCTCGGAGAGGGGCGAGTTCTGGCCTGGGAACGCGAGGAGATCGCTCGGGGCTCAAGAGCGCGAGTGGTCGAGCGTGGCAAGGAAGGTGGCAGAGTTGCAGCCGAGGGAGGCGAGGAGTGGCGTCAGGATTGGCATGCCAGGCGAGTGGGGCAGGACGATTCTCAGTCCGGTCCTGTCGTAAGCACCCTCAACTTTTGAGTCGATTAGACTAACGTGAGCTTCGCTTAGAGAGACTGAGGCCGGAAGCGCGACTCGCACGACGTCGTTCGCCAGCTCTGTCGCACGAGCGACGGCGACGCCACCTCCGCGACCGACCTCGATCGGCAGCCACACCTCCCGTCGCAGCTCACTCGACACTTGCTACTCGCCGCACTCGCCCCTCGCGACGGTTCTACAGGACCCGTCCACCATCACCGTCCGACGCCAGATCGACGGCTCGTCCCCACCTCCGTCCCCGCGCGCGCGTGCCGACTCTCCACCACTCTCCGCGCGCGCTTCACCAAAATCTCCCAGAAGTAATACGAGCACCTCCCTCACCGAAGCAGCGCTCAAGCTCCTCGACGCGCGCACTTCGCCAGCCGCGCCCACCTCGCCCGACGTGGACCAGTGGCGGCACGACCACGACATGGCGAGCGAGCAGCCCGCCTCGCCCAAACCCGCGCTCTCCCCAATCCAACCACCCGCACCAGATCCATCCTTGCTCGACCTCGCAGCAATGATCAACGACTCGTCCATCGCGCTCGGCGCACCCCTCGCTTCCACCCCCGCGCGTCGCCGAGTTCGCTCCCCACCGACCCCTCGCCCTCCTCTCACAGAAGCGGAGAAAGCCGCGCGCCGTGCCCGCCGCCTCTCGGGCGAGAGTCGCGAGTTTGGAACGCCACCGGATGAGACGGTGTACGCGCAGAGGGATCGGGCGTGGAAAGCTTCTACCGAGGTGTGTTTCCACTCGTGGTTGAAGCAGCGGGGTGAGCTGATGAGAATGGACAGTTCCGAGCGGAGAAACGAAGGCTCGAGACGAGGCTCGAGCATGCGGACCGAGGTGCGAGGCCCGCGCTGCTGAACAAGCTCGCGGAGCTGCATGCGCGGCAGCCGATTGACAGTGTTCGACTTGTCGCCGAACTTTATTGGAGGGACTCGCTCGCGCTGGGTCCGTGTCCCTGTTTGCTTGCTGCACCACCGAAATGCAAGCTGACGCAAGAGCAGACCCGGACCAGCTCGCCGTCTACCTCTCGCTCGGCAACTGGCACCTCCACCGCCGCTCGACCGAACACGCTCTAAAATACCTGTTCGTGCCTGTTGCTCCTTCTTCACGGAATTCAGCATCAGCTGACTCGAGGCCTCAGCGACGCGGCGACGAAACTCGCCCCGACCTCCCCACACGCCTGGCTCGCCCTCGCCCTTGCCGCCTCGTCCTTGTCGCCCCCCAAGCGCCGCATCATCAGCCTGGCCTACACGCGTGCGACGCAGCTCTCGGGTCCCGAGACGGCCGTCGAGAGCTGGCATGGGCTCGGCACGTTCTACGAGTTCCTGGCGGAACCGATCGATTGGGCGCAGGCGGAGAGATGCTATGGGATGGCGTTGGAGGCGCTGGTTGATGGTCGCGGTCGAGTGAGCGAGGCCGAGCTGAGGAAGAAGCTCGAGGGCGTGAGGGAGAAGCGGAGGGGACAGAAGGGCTCAAGTGAACCGGATGTGAGCGCTTCTTGAGGCTCGGAAGGAACGTCGTCGACGCGTGCTCATCCGCTCTCGCCTCTCGCCATCAGCCAGGCGATATCTACGCCGTCATCAAGCCTTCGCAGCCAACCGCCGACGTCGACCCGCCCGTGATCGAGCAACTTCCGCCCACAACAATGACCCCCAAGTACTCCCCCAATCTCTCGATCACGCACTCTCCCGCACGCTCGATCCGATCTGACACGACTGCACACCCGCCACCTGCCGTCCGACTATCGTCACCGCTGACGGACCCGCTCCCTCCCCCAGACCTTCCTCGCTCTCCCGTCTCGACAATACCCTGCCACGGCGCAGCCATCGATCGACCAGAGGCCGAACGAGAACCACCCACGACGGCGCGACTCGACAAGCCGGCGAGCGCACGACCGCGCCGCATGATGATCAGCCGGAGCGCGCAGACGCCGCCCGAGGAGCCCACTGTGCGTCTTTGGCCTCATCCAAAGACCCCAAAAAACATTCTTATCGGGTTCAACGATGGGTCGTGACAGATCTTGCGCGACGCGTTCGTCCAGACGACCTCGCCACCAGTTTCACCCGACGCTCGAGCGCGCTCGCCCGTGCGCACCTATCCCTCGGACCGATTCTGGCAAGTTCCAGATCGCTCACAGATCAGTTCCAAGTCCAGACCATTTATTCCACCCCACCGACCTCGCCCACCGCCTCTCCACCCAACGTACGTCCGTCTGACCAAATCGACCGTCTCGCACCAACGCTCCACTCCTCAGCGTCATCCATCGCCTCTGACGTCCTACCTGCCAACGCTCGACCGCGCCGTCTCCTTCCTCGCCGCCGCGACCGCTCGTCGCCTCAACCCGACCGCGGCCGCCGAGCAGCTCGCGAGCGAGTTTGGCGAGTTCGCGGAGCAGTTCATGACGACGTTTGGGGTCGATCAGGAGAGGATGGGGATGGTCGAGGAGGCCGCGGGAAGGATTGGGAGGAGGGTTAGTGCGGGAGGGCATGTGCGCTCGGTGAGGTGAGTTGGGGCGCTGATAGTGGTTGGTTTCGCAGGCGTGAGATTGTGTTCTACATGTACCAGAATCATACGCAGCTTGTACTTGTTCCCTCGTGCGTAGCCTACAGCCCCGATGTTGTTCGCGTGTTTGCCAGACGACGACTTGCGCGACGCGTGATCGCTGCTGTTCCTAGCATACACCGTACCGTATTTCGGGCTCAAACCCAGCAGCAGTTCTCGTCACAGGAAGACACGAAGAACCAGATGAGCTCATGAGCGCCTGGGGGGGGGGGGGGGGGGGGTCCCTTTGATCAGAAGCAGACGATCGGGACCGGGTCAGGATAGACTATCGATTGATGATCGCATTGCGTTTTCTCTATGTACGGACGTTCTGTATGCGTCTCTAGTGGTTCCCTCGCGTGCTCTATTCAGCGCCCGCTCTACCATGCCGTGTGCCCACCGGCGATGATGATGCTGGGATTAATGTAGAGTCTCGGTAAGGCCAAAGGAATCAAAGGGGATTACTTACTCGGAACCAGCTGCAGGGGCACATCATCAGTTTTCGCGGAAGCTTCGCACGACGAAGGAGGAACGCACTGCAGTATGAGCTCGCGTCGCTGGCGAGCCAAACGGCCGGTCCTCGCATTCCGTGGATCTTTCCCAGCCTTATAATCTCGGAGTCAACTGAGTTCTCGAGCTCGCGACGAGGTGGACACGAGCCGACCGAGAGGGTTGAGGTTGCTCCACTTCTGCTCGTATTCGGGTCTAGGTTAATGCGAGGACTATTCACGAGACCAGAGAAGTACTAAGAAAACCGAATTACTCCTTCTCGAGGAACTGCATGGTGAGACCGCGCAGGAAAAACGTCAGAAACGCTCGACACCGACGGTCCGCCGCTTGCAAGGGGACGCACACAGTCTTGACATGGCCATAATTGAATGAGGTCAGAGATAATACAAATGTACCGCCCAGAAGTGTACTCACCCGGTGAGAGGATGTTGACCCGGATACCGCGCGGGCCGAGTTCGCAAGCCAGCGAGCGGGCCATCTGGATCACTGCTGCCTTTGAAGTGTCTGTCACTTTAAGGTTATATTGCGGTACGAGCTGTCCTTTCCAATGTGGGAACTCACTTTGACATGGGTTTGACAGTCTGAATCAGTGACGAATGTCCCAGGGAGCACCCGGATCACTCATGTAAGCCGTCCAAGGCCTACCAATGTAGGTCAATGTAGGTCAGCAGAGTTGAACCAAATTCAAAGTCCGTAAAATCTTACTCCTCATGGGTTGCAATCGGCCCCGACATGGACCCGATCAAGATGATTGAGCCCGGGCGCTCCGTCCTCGCCATCTCGCGGGCGACAGCCGTCGCGGTGATGAAGCAGCCGCCGACGCGCAATCGGCGACCAACGGGGGGAAGGTCTCGGTGAATTCTAGCTATCGCAGGGTCCTGCCGACAAGGTCAAAGTGCTCGGTGAGATGAAGCTCGAGCGGGTGGTCTTTCGGGAGCGCGAAGACGAGGACTGTCAGGCTGTCTGCCGAGCAGATCAGGAGGCCAACGAAGAGTGTCGGGCAGCCGCTCGAGCCGTCCTCCGCGCCATAGGCTAGGTGGGCCGCTTGAGCGCGAACGCGCGAACGGGAGGGTCGTCAAGTTGGCAAAGTCGCTGAGGGTCGAGGTCGTGCCTTGCAGGATCGACAAGTCGAGAGTACCAGTAGAGCCAGGGTCTGTATTGGGACCAAGGCCCCTCAGCTTCGAAAACACGCCAGGGACCGTCACCTCGCCAACGCAAGTCAGCGAGCTCTCACGAGGGCTTCATAGTCCGTCAAGGGGACACAATCGACGAATGATTGCGTTCTGGTTTCTCATCTAGGCTGCCGTCGCACAATGCGTGTCCAGGATCCGAGATCGGCAGCGTGCGAAGCGGCGGACGCTGCACCGCCTCTTGAGTCGAGCACAACTCGTCGAGCTCCGCGGCCTAGGATAGAGGATTCTGCTTCCATCCGTCGTCCTCCAGGATCTTCGTCTCCAAGCCTCGAGTGACTTGACCGAAAGGGTCGGCACCGTGGATGCACCCGACTCAATAACATGTGATCGAGCGCCGTTTCGCGCTTAGAGTGAGCAGGTGCCCAACTTCCTGCTGAAACCGGCGACTAGGAAGAAAGCGATCCAGATAGACTGACCGGCGAAGAATTGTTGGCCGGTTTGCAGGAGGTCAACCGGCGTCCCCACATTTTTTTGTGCGGCGAGCCGTGCGCCCTGCCCTGCAAGACTCTTGTCTGCCCGCAACCGCACCCTTCCAGGATGGATACGCTCCCACTCGCCTCGATTGCGGTCGGGACTCTTGCCTGCTACCTCACCTACGTCCAGGCCACACGGTTCTCCCGCATCAATGCCGTCCACGCCGACTACGCGAAGCGGCATGGGCTCCCCACCTCCCCGCCGCTCGTGCGCACGCGCGGGCACCCGCCGACGCGCAAGGAGCTGCCCATGACTCCTGTCGAGGCGCAGGCGATCATCAAGGTTGGCCTCTCGCTGGACATGCCGTTCCTGATGGGAAAATCGTTGGAGCTCGCGCTGTTCAAGGTGGGTGGTGCTCCCATCACCGGCGAAGGTTACAGCCAACCCTCAGTTCTACAGACCTACGGAATCCCGACTATCTCGGACCTCCTACGGCACACAACCGAGTTCAAGGACCCCGCGAAGGCCGGACGACGGCGAGTCCTTGCCTCGCCACCACAGCGCCGATCGCAGCGCCGGGAGCTGATCCTTTGCAAACATCCAGATACTCTGACACTGCAGTCCTCATCTTTGCTTTCATCTTCTACCCGCTCGTTGGACCTGGTAGTGGCACACCCGAGGTGACAGGGCCTCGGGATCCGCGGAGTGCGATTGCCGTAGCACGCATCAACTTTCTGCACGGGCAGTGGAAGGACAAGATTGTGAGGCGTTCATCTATCTGGAGTATGGACCACTCCCTGGGCGGTTTCGCTGACGATGTGATGTCCGATCTTGCAGTCAAACGATGATCTCCTCTGTAAGCGCGAGACTTTGGCTGGCGGGCTCGGACGTGGCACTGACGACATAATGGGGATGCAGACACTCTTAGTACATTCATCTTGGAGCCGAATGTTTGGGCATCACAGTATGAATGGCGCTGTCTTACCCCGGTCGAGGAGATGGCGTGGATGGTCTTTTTTAGTGAGATCGGTGCGTTGTTTAGCACAAACTCGTCGTAAACGCGTTACTGAGTCTCTCAATCCGTCAGGGAGGCGTATGGGTATCACTGACATCCCCGAGGAGATCTCGGAGCTGCAAGAATGGGCGGAGGTGGGTCAATACTGAACTTGGGCGTCGGCCCGGGAACTTCGTGAGACTGACGTTGCATCACTTGAAGAATTACGAGGTCGCACATATGGTCCCGACGGAGAGCTGCAGAGATGTTGCATCGGCCACGACCCGCCTTCTCCTGCACAACGTCCCCCAGATCGCCCGGCCCGCCGCTGAAAAGGTGGTCGCATGCTTGTTGTACGACCGGCTGAGGGAGTCTGTTATGTAAGCCTCCTTGACTAGTCATCACATGTCCCAGCTCTGACACACTCACTATCTCCAGGATCCCGCCTCCACCTCCGATGCTCAAGTCAATCGTCGTCTCCGGCCTGCGCCTCCGCGCCTTCGCGCTTCGCCACCTGTTCCCTCCGCGCCCGCAATACTTCAAGGTGTCGCTCTTCACGGACGAGTACCCAGCATTTCCCAAGGGCTACGTCTCGCGGGCCCAGGTTGCATCATTGTCCGCGAAGCCCAGGCGAAGCTTGGGTGCTTCCGAGTCGGACGGTGGCTACTCGTCGGACGACGGCTCGACGTCGACGCAAGGAACCAGTGTGGACGAAATTGGCGAGCAAATGGTGTGCCCGAGGATTCACCCGTCTTTCTACTACAACGAGCCTTGGTACGATCCAATCTCAAAGTGCGTCGCGGTGCGGCTCTGACGGACGTCGCGCAGGTATGTCGCGCCCCGCGAAGGCCTTTCGGGGTTCGTCGACTCGGCACTCCTCTTCCTCGGAATCCTTCGTCGTGATCAAGTACCGGGTGAGGACTTTAAGCCCCAAGGCCTTCGTCTCGAGGAATGCGTGAGTCGCCCTGTCGACCAGAGTTGGCTGTCGCTGATCTTGCTACGCGTTTCATAGGGCCCTGTCAAGGCGGAAGGGAAGGGAGATGACTTGGTCAGGAAAATGGCCGAGGCCATGCAGGGAGCACCTCTGGAGGGACCTTACGACCTGGGGGGCTGCCCGGCGATGCGCTGCCCCTTTGGCGCCATGCAATCTTGATTTCTTAGCTGGACCGTCTGGTGACTTTTGGTTGATTGCAAGAACCTCAATTGTATTCAAGTATTCTACAACGGGTGCTGCTTTTGCTTCTTGCCGTGTGCGGCCGTGTGTTGCTCTCGGCACGCCCGATTTGGCAAGTTCAGCTGAGGCTCCCACCAGCATGGGTAACGAGGTTGGCACGGACTGCATCAACAACATGGTACGTAAGAGACGACCTGGACGTCACCAGACTGCTGACAGCTACTCTCGCAGCCTCCAGCGTCCAAGGCAGCTGTCACTTGCTTCCTCTGCAGGTTCGAGCGAAGTCAGTAGCGCTCTCCCGCCACGCCTCGTCGCCCGGCTGACCCAGTCTATCTACAGCCACAATCTTCCTCCCCATCAGCTCTTCCACCACCCTCGCCACCCTCCGCGTCGCCTTCCTCGACGCGCTCACCCAGTCGCGTCCGACCGCTGCGTCGCCCGAGCTCGAGCTCGAGCCGGCCGAGCTCCCCGCGTCCGCGAACGACATCGCGTTCTGGAGATCGGAAGGCGAGGAGGACGGAGAGACCAAGTGGGGCCGGCTCAAGGACGAGAAGAGCGGCGCGGACAAGTGGGGCCTGTGAGCTGCGGTTCGAGCTCGCCCGCACAGGATCGAGAGCTCATAGACCTTGCCACTCGCAGCGCAGAGGCTGCGGTGCTGGGAGTAAGCTTCAAGGTAGGAGGTAGGTTCCAGCTTGGCCGAACTAACGAGCAAACGCTGATGAAAGGACGCATCTGACCCGCAGGAGCGTTCCCGCCGCCAAACGTCGTCGCCCCACCGGTCGACGAGTAGCTTTCGACCAATCGAGTGCCTTTGCTTTCGACCCTGTCTCCACAACACGCTTCTTGTCGAGCGGCACGTCCGGTCCGACGCCGCGCTAGCTTCGACAGCCTCCGCGAGCGTGACCTTTCCACGCGACCCGGTCACTCGGTCCGGGACATGAGTCCGTCCGCGTCTGTCCTCTCATGATCTGACGGGCGTCTCTGAGCGGCTTCGGCTGCTAATATTAGATCCTGCTGATGCTTGGCACTCGGAGAAGGTTGACCCATCGCCATTAGCAGGGTTCGCGACGAGGGCCGCAGCGCTGCACGTTGGCCGCGACGCATCTTCAGTTCTTCCCCCGGAAGTTTGGCTGCACGGGAGGCGACCTCGCGGTGCTCTGCTTTCGTACCCACACTCCCCCGTGTCCTTGCTCCGACCGGTCCACGCGCCTCGCGGCCCGCTTCGCCGCCCCACCTCGAGCTCTCCACGACGGCCGTCGCACCCGGCACTCGCCTCTTCGCCACCAACATGCTCCTCGCCGCACCCCTCACCCTGCTGGTCGCCTGTGTCGCCGCTCTTCCAGCTCCGATCGAATCACATGACCAGACCCAGTACGAGTACGCTCCCGGCCAGCTTTCAAACGACTCGGTCATCACCGGTGCGAGCTTCAACTTCACCGACCTCGACGTCCCACAGCCCGTTCGTGGCGACTACGGGACTCCTTCGCTTATCAAGGAGAACGATGCGCTGAATAAACAAAACCCCGACGCTTGGGCGTCGCCAATCACCGACAGCGGAACCGTCTACCAGGGCAAGTAAACCACACCACTCCACACTCGCCGAAGTACTAACACTAACCTTCGCGGGGGTTAGCGAAATGGCCGATGGCTCTTTCGCATAACCGAATCACAACGGGAGGCTTCGGCCGCCAGCAGACCCAGGCCGTGCTCCCAATCGCCGCCGAGATGGCTGGGGTGACTATGACGCTCAAGCCGAATGCCTACCGGGAGATGCGTACGCGATACGCTCAAGGTCACACCTTCGACGATGCTAAGCTTTCTTTTCCGTTCAGACTGGCACACTGCTGCCGAGTGGGCCTACTTTTTCAAGGTCAGCGCACCACACCGAGTTGACGAGTCGCGTTTCTGACGACAACGGCTTCCACGCAGGGCTCCGCTCGAATTTCGGCTACCAACGAGGATGGAGAGGTGTTCATCGATGATATTAGTCCGGGTGACCTGTGGTATTTCCCCTCCGGTTCGTCCCTGTTCGAAGAAGCTTGCGAGACGAGTGCGCTGATGCTCGCCTGCGCCCCCAGGCATCCCGCACTCGATCCAGGCTCACGAGGACGGAGCAGAATTTCTGCTCGTGTTCGATGACGGAGCGTTCAGTGAAGACGAGACGTTCCTCGTGCGTCCTGCTCACTCGTCCTCGAGCGCGCACCGATGCTGATGCTGTCGCTTCCCCCCCCCCCCCTAGTTGACTGACGTGAGTACTACGTGATCTCACTTTGAGTACCTACTGACCCGTACTTGTGTTTAAAGTGGATTGCACACACGCCCAAAGAAGTGGTAGCGAAGAACTTCGCACTCTCGGTCTCGGACCTGGCCGACCTGCCTGAGAAGCCATTGTGGAGTACGAGCAATCCGCGTCTCAGGAGCGAAGGAAGCTAATACGACGCCATGTCAGTTTTTGAAGGCTCACCCCTCAAGAACAGTCTGACCGACGACGCGGCGGCCATCACGACGAGCGCTGGAACGATCAACCCCGGATACTCGTACCACGCCTCGCAGATGAATGCTACCGCGTACCAGGGAGGTTCGGTCAAGATAATGGACACTGGGACGTTCCCAATCTCGCTGACCATCTCGGCTGCACTGGTCACCATCAACCCGGGGGCCATGAGGGAAATGCAGTCAGCGCCACCACGTCCGCGACGTGTTTCCAACGCTGAAACTCTTGCGTGCAGCTGGCACCCAAGTTCCGACGAGTGGTCCTTCTTTCTATCGGGACAGGGCCGCGTGACTGTCTCCTCGGGGCCAGCAGCTGTACGTGGTGCGCCCCGCCTTTGCCGCGCTCAGTGCTGACCCACTGGGCTCCGCAGGCGCGAACGTTCGACTTCCAGGCTGGTGATGTAGGCTACATCACCAAAAGCGACGGCCACTACATAGAAAACACCGGGACAGGTGCGTCGCCTGTCTTTCCTTGTCAGCGTTGCCATCGCTCACTCGTTGCGTTGTAATGTGCAGAGCCCCTCGTTTTGCTTGAGGTCTTGAAGGCGCCCACATTTACAGACATTGCCCTGGGACAGTGGCTCTCTCACACTCCCAAGCAAAGTGCGACGCTCTGCCGAATTTGGGAAGGCGCACTGCTGACTTGCCTTTCGCGCCACCAAGTTCTCCAGGACCACCTGATGTTGTCCGGCCCGACGATCGAGAAGATCTTCAACGGCGAGAAGACCAAGCACGTCATTGTGTAGCGTTCTCTTTCCTCCACCTCGAAATTCTACAGGCCTTTCTTTTCCTCCGTGCCGTTCGACCTTCGCGTCCACCTCCCTTGCAAAAGTGAGAGGTCAAGTGGATTGAAAAGGAACAACTTTTTTACTAACATAGGTGAAAAAATATTGCCCGGTTCTGCCTCCCCCCGCTGCTTCTCCAGGCGAGGTTGGGAGTTCGGCTATAGCGGGACTGGGTTCTGCCGCTCCTACCGCTCCAGCCTGCTCCACGTTCGCGGCCACTGGAGGTGACCAGAGCGTAGTTAAGATTCGCAACGGTATTACAGCGTTCAAGCGGCGGGAGTACAAAAAGCATGGAGGGGAGCGATCCGGTGGGCGCCGCCACCATCGGGGAGATCGCTTCAGTCGTCGTCCTTGTCCGAGCCGAACAGCTCCTCGTGCTCGCGGTCCTCGGCGTCGACGAGGTCTCCCGTTTCGGTGTCGTCAAGCGGTGGACCGGTGTACTCGAAGAGGTGCGCGCTGCCGGACCAGGGTATGAGCGAGCTGATGGACGGAAAGCTGACGAAGGGGACGTACCCGATGTGCTTGGAGATCTGGAAGCCGCTCAATTCGTCGAAGGGGAGCACGAGACGGAGTTTCTTGTCCGGCCTGACGTGCATCCTGTTCGTCGGAACCTGAAGCTGTGAATGGGCGGGGAGTCAGTGGACGAAGCGCTGACCGGGGCTTGTAAGGCGACGGACATCGTGCGCCTTGATGTAGACCCTTCACTCGACGAATTGTATGAGCCCAGATCGCGAATGGGAGACGAGCTTCGGTACGCACCAGAGCTGCTTTGTAACCTGAGGCCGCGACAAGACGTTGGTCCCGACGACGTCCGCGAGCGCGTCGCTGAGGTACCACGGCTTGTTGAACCCGGTGTGGGACTTTTTGCGCGGCTTCTTCTCGCCGTCGTCGTCGCCGGCCTTCTTCTTCTTCCAGGTGTTCTTTTTCTTGGCCGTGCCGTCCGCGCCTCCGCGCGTCGTGCGGCCGCGGACATTGTTCAGCTCCGCGTGGAGCTTCTGCGCGTACTCCTCGTCCGTCTCATCCTTGACGGCGGCCGACGCGGCCTTGCGCTTGTGCAGGGGCAGCGAGGGGGACGACGCGTACGGCGGCGACAGCGAGCGCTCGCGCTTGAGCTTGGGCTTGGGTGGAGGTGCGGCCTGGGGTTTCGGTTTCGGCTTGGACGACGACGGCTTTTCTGGCTGGTTGTTCTGCGATGGCACGGCAGATAGGTCAGCGGAGGGCGCACAAAGGTGGGCCGAGTGTATGGGCGGGGGTCGTCGGATCGTCCGGGCGTGGGTCCGCGTCGCGCGGCGGGGGTACGCAGCGGCAGGGCAAGCCAAGGGGACGTACGAGCGCCTGGAAGGCCTGGGCAGTGAGGAGGTCGAGGCCAGCCTTCTGTGCCTTGATGTCGAGCTCAGGGTATTGCACCTGCCGAGCGACGACCTGTCAGCGAGCCGCGACGCGCGCACGCAAGTCTCCTCGTCAGTCAAGCCGCACCTTGAGGTCCTTCCTGACCGACTTGGCCGAGACGGTGCTGAGATCTGATCGCGCGAGGATGGAATCTGGCTCGCAGGCGTGTCGGAGGGTCAGCGCTGGGCGAGACGCGAGGTGGCAGGCGCCACTCACGGATCGCGGGCAGGTACTGATTCAGGTCACTGGTCGACTCGGTCATCCTGGCAGACACGACTGAGGTGAATCGAAGCGGGGTCGCGTTGGACTTGTCGTTAGGAGCAGCCGCGCCGGGCCAGCCCGGTTCACAGCCGGGCGCCCCCCTCGAGCTCGAGAAAGTCGGAACACGGGTTGTCCTCAACGAACAGGTGCCCCATCGCCGCTCAGCATCAAACAGATACTTCAGAGCTACCGCTGCGCCCAGCAAGAGTCGCACCGACGGGCGAGGTACAGAATGGCGCTTCCCAACCTCCGCAACATCGTGAGCTCGGTCGCCCGCTCGCCGCTGTCTTCCAGCTTCCAGCTGACAGCTCTCCGAGTACCCAGTTCGCCTCGTTCCGCTCGCCGCTCGAGGAGCGCGACTTTTCGCGCACGGCCTTCTTCAAGTTCTGCGCGTTCCTGCTCGTCAGCACCGGCATGAGGTTCGCACCCCTCCTCGCCCGACGTGCTGCCACTTTACTCACGTGCTCGACGATGCAGTCTCATCGCTGTCCGAGGTCGACGAAACCCGCTCTTGCGGTAGAGCGTAGCCGGCGAGCACGAGCAGACCGACGGCCGCTGAACCGACGTCGAGACCCTCACCCAGCGCAAGGTACATCTCTCTTCCTGTTTCCACGCTCCACTCCGTCTCCAGCGCCCCGTGATGACATCACAGAATGGATAAATGACCTCCGGAGCACGCTCGTTTGCCTCCCTCTCGACCCCATTCTAGCCTTGCGACCTTCGCACTGCCCGCCGCATGCTCGTCTCCGACGTCGCGAAACCCTTCTTCGGAGCAGCAGTGTCTTGCGTTCGAAGGACTGGGATGCGAGGGTGGTGTGAAACGTGGGGTGGGCGACGGAGACGGGGCGAGCGAGTGCCGGAGGCGTGACAACAAACAAGGCCAGATCTGACTGGGCGTATTGGCGACGGAGCACGAGTCGGATATGCACAACGAAACAGACGCTGACCTCGATTCTCTCGTGAAAAGGCCTGGATGAGAGGGGGGTTTGCTGCCGCATTGCAAGAGTGTACAGTGGAGGTTTGCGGCATCGAGGGCGGCCCCCCGTCGACGGAGAGGCCCGGTCTATCAGTGCGAGCGCGATTACGCCTGTTCTGGGGGCTTGAGGCCAAACATGCCGACGAGCGAGTTCTTCATCCTGTTGTAACGAAATCAGATCAGTGTCGGTGCGACGAGAGAGCCGAACGTGCCGGGACGCACTCCTTGAGCTGCTTTTCCCGGTCCTCGTCCATCTGCTTCTTGATGATCTCCTCGTTGTCCTTCCAGTACTTCTGCTCCTCGAGGTACATGCGCTGGTAGATCTTGCGCTTCGCCTCCATCTCCGTGTCCGGGGGTGTGTCGCGATTCGGAGGCTGTCCGCGCAAGTGTCCAGCGTGAACATTCTCTTCTACTGAGAAAAACTCCCACACTCAAGACGAAACGTACCTTGACGAGCGAACCCAGCGCGGCGCTCAAGATGCCGGCGACGATGCCGCTGGTCTTCTCCTTGCTGCGCTCCCACTCCTCGACGACCTTGCGCTTCGTCTCGGCCTCTGCCTCCGCGTAGGCCGAGGGAATATGCCGGCCATCGTAGTACTTGATGACTTGGCGCACGTCCGGCACGCGCTTGATCGCGAGCGCTTCGAGGAACGGGATGAGCGCGACGAGCTCCTTCGCGACGGGGTCGTTGCGCGAGCCCTCCCACGGTGTCATCGCGATTCCGTTCGCGGGCTGTAGCTGAAAGTGCGACGGCTGCGTGTCGAGGATGATGGTACGCTCGAGCGGCCGACCGAGGTAGGACAGGTCCTGCGACGCGGGACGATGGGTTAGTGTGAGGCCTGAAGCCGGAGGCAGGATAGACGCACCTTGATGAGCGTCTTGTTCTTGTAACGGGTCGACTCGCGGTACAGCTTCCAGGGGATGTAGGCGCCGTACGGGTCAATCTTCTCGACGATCGGCATCGCGGTCTGTGCGTCGCGAAAGCATGGTCAGGGCCACGCGCTCGGCGGGGGAGGCGGGATAGGCTCACGTAGGCGGGCTGGGTCGTGAAGAGGACAATCTCGTAGAAGAGCGACATGTACGCGAGGAAGTAGTCGACGCCGGGGCGCTTGGCCGTGCGCCACCCGTGGTCGATCTGCGGAGGCAGCTCGGATTTAGCTAAAGCAAAGCTGTGGATCTGGGCATGTAGACTCACGTCCCAGACCGAGTGGATGAGGAGGTCGTCGAGGTCGATCACGAGCGTGTAGTGCTTGTAGTGCGGCTCGGGGAGCGGCGGGGGCAGGAGCGGGTCCCATGCCGGCTTGTTGAGGTACTGTCCAGATGCGAGCAGAAGCGTTAGTGTCCAGCTTTTGCTTCCCAGTACTCCAGGCCAGCAGAAACAGCTCACGTCGAGCATGTCGGCACCCCTGAGCATCGTCCTCGCCTTCCACGCCTCCCACCCGCCCTTCTCGCAGTCCTCGACGCTCTTCAGGTCCTCGGTCCTGCCAACGAGCTTCATCTTCTCAAACTCGTCGTCCCAGTCGCGGCCAAGGTACGCGCCACCGGCGAGCAGGCCGCCGACGCCGACGAGGCCGAAGAAGCGGCTCATGTTCTGCCGCTTCTTCTCGATCGAGCTCTTGCTACCGGACCCCTTGGCCTTGGCGCCGGTGGACGAGCCGAACGCCTCGGATGAGGGCGGCGCGACGTCCGAGAGGTCGAGGTACTGCTCGGCGAGCGACGTCGCGCGAGTCATGTCCGACCCGGGCGCGGGCGGCTCAGCCACGTTTTCGAAAGGTGTGTACGGCTCGGTGGGTGGGGGAGGGGAAGCGACGGGAGTAGGCTCGAGCGGTGGCGCGGGCGACGACGCGGGGGCGGTCGGCGGCGTCGCGATCGGCTGCCTGTCCGCGGCCGCGGGCAACGGCTTCGACGGTTTTGTTGCGAGGAAGCGGGCGAGCGACGTCGTGGTGACGGCTGCGAGCGGCGCCGAGGCGCGGAGCAGCGGCCGCCGGAGCGCGACTCGACTGGCGGCAGCGAGCATCATCGCGGTGCCGCGATTTTTTGGCCGGCGCGCGGCGGGCGAGAGCGGGGGTCGCGGAGTGGGTAGGACTCGGGTCGACGCTGGCGTGAGTGTGGGCCAGGAAAGTGTCGAGTCGGTAAAGTGCTGGGAGTGGTTGAAAGGCGACAGCGCGAGGCGGCAAAAGGCGATCGGATGCCGACGTTCCTTGCCCTTCTCCACAACTCACCACCCGCTCATACCCAACTCGCACACAATGGCATCAGCTGGATTCTTCTCGGGCGGTGGCTTCTCCGACGACACCAAGGTGCGCGGTCCGGATCCTGGCCTGCAAGCCCGCGCTGACCCTGGTGCCGAATCAGGAGCGCTTCATCAAGAGCGTCGAGACGGCCAAGGCTCGTCAACACCCATCGTCCCAGCGTCCCGAGGCTAACCAGGGACCCACAGACGATTGTGCACTGGACCTGGATCCCGATCATCCTCTTCGTCGGCATGAGCAACTCGACCCCCCGGCCGTCGCTCATCAAGTGCGCCTCGCGCCCGCACCTGCAGATCGAGAGCTTCCACTGACTCTCTTACAACCTCAAGGCTGATCTCACCACTCGCCTAACCGCCACCCGGGTCCCTAGCCCTTCTCTGTACCATACACTCCGCACCACTCCCCCCAGCAAAACCTCGCAATCGAACCCCCGAGCCGTCTTCTTGTGCATTCGTGCTGATCTCTTGAGAGAGTGCCAGGAGTATGCGGTCACGCCGATGGGACGTGTGCGAGGCTGTTGTGAGCCAGGAGCGAGGCGCGGTCAGGCGAGGGCTGAGTAAGGGGTCGACGTCGGACCGGGCCTATTCGGGATCCGAGGGCTCGGGGAAGTCACCTGTAGATGAACCGAGGGAGCTGGATCGGTCGGCAGGGGCGTCGGGCGCTGCTGAGCGACTTCGGCTGCTTGCTCGGCGGGCGAAGGCGTCAAGCAAGGTCGTACACCGGTCGCAGCGAGTAGGACGATCTGTATCTCGAAGGTTTGCTCTACTTCGAGAACACTTGCTGCTGACAACACCAGACATACGCGTCCTGCGTTGTCGTCCGCCGTCGCCGAACCTCCCTGCACCGGCCATCCTTGCGCCCACTCCAACACAACTCCGACTGAACCGAGGCCGATCCGGGCTCTCGGTCGCCAATCACAGCAGAACTGCCCCCTCGCGTCAACGTCCGCTCTATCGACGCTCCGACAACCGCGCCTCCTTCTCTCAACCCTACCTCCGCCATTTAATCCACAACATGGGCCTCTTTGAAGCGCCAGACGTCAACAACTTTCTCGACGCACTATTGTTGCCTCTCCCACCTGGTGTGAACCCTTACGATGTCATCGACGCAGCCCTCAACGGCATCCAACGCGACATGCCAATCTCGGTCGACGTTGAGCTGTCCTGTCTGTCAGCCATCTTTGCGGTGTGAGTCCATGCTGTGCTCCCCAGAAGGTCTGCACAGAAACTTGACTCAGAGCGGGCACCCACCCACAGGCTCCTCGTGTTGGTCGTCGTCTCGCTTTACCGCAAAGTCCGCGGCAACGAGTTCTGGATCATCCGCATTCTGCGCTCTTCGCGCGGCTCGTACCTACATCCACACCTCTCTATCGCCTGGCAGATCTGGACCGTCGTATTCCTCTGCGGTGAGCTTCCCCGAACAACCCCCGCACAGCTTTGAGACGGCGCGCTGACTGGTCGGGCAGGAATTCAAGTCAACATTTGGAGCGTCTTTTATCGGTTCAACGGACATGACGCTCCGTTCCTTACAACATGGGGACCCTTTGCCTACTGGCCCAGCTGGGCGGGAGGATGGGTTGCCGTTCGTCTTTCGCTTCACCTCCCCTCGCGCACCTTTCTCTGACAAGGGCTTGTTTGAAAGATGTGGGCGCTCGCTGTATCGAAGGCTTCGCTCGTGACCGATCCGCCCGATGGATTCCTCGGCGTCCTCTCTTCACCGGCGTTTCTCAACGCCCGCTTTCTCCTCGGCCCGTTCCTCGTCTTCACGATCCTCGCCGTCTGCTGTGGCAACATTTCCTACTTCTACGGCCGCGTGCCGATCGAAGCCGCCGCCGCTCAAGTCGTTCTACAAATCTTGGAGCGGTCCTACGACCCTGCCGCCCAGAAGGCGCAGACGCTCGATGTGATCCGTAACGGCTTCGGGCCGGCTCTTCAGCGCGTTTTCGACACGAGCAACACCGTTGCTGGATGGCTCCAGGTTACCTGGACTGCTTGGTTCTTCTCGGCGGCGTATTTGTACATCGTGCGTCGGGCTCTTTCCTGTGGAGGTGGCGACGAGCGCACGACGGGCCGGCTGACCTCCGTTCCACGCAGATCATCACCGTCATCGCCGTTCGTCATATCCGATACATTCGCGAAAACCTCCTCGTGCCCCTCCGAGACGGCTCCCAGAGCACGTCGTCGAGGAGTGGTTTGCGGAAAACCCTCGTCGGCGTTTCGCTCGCAGTATTCTGTATTGCAGGCATTGGGCGTGAGTAGGGAACCGTTTAAGCTACACATAGAGGTACTTACGCGTTCCTCATCACTGCAGTGAGCTTTACGGCGCTCGCTGGGTGGCTCGCGTTTGGAAGTGGCGACGCGGCACAATCAACCAACGTCATCCGCATCCAGACTCTCCTTGGCCTGTAGCTGCACCGATTGGATCCCCTTATTTTTTATTTCTGAACTCTATGTCTACAGGTGGCTGTACGCCGTCTTTGGGTTACTCGCCACCGGCGTCTTCCTCGCCCAAGGAATCCAGCCGGCCTCGCGCTCTTCCAACCCCACCTCATCCTCCTTCGCTTCAGCCTCAGCTTACACCGACAGCCCGGACTCGCAGCGGAACAACAAGTCGCGCCTGGCCGCCCTGTTCGGTGCGAAGCGAGCGTCCGGCACGTCTGCGCCACCGCCGGCGTTCGAAATCGCGCTCGGCCACAAGGTCGGGGTGAAGAACTTTTACGTTCCAGAGTTGACAAAGGAGGATCTTGACCGGGAAGAGGAGCGCGTGTGGAGGGAGGAGCGCGAGAAAAGGGAGGGCGGAGGGACGGCGTGTCTGTCGCCGGGCGTGTGGCCTTGAGACGAACAGTACAACTTGCTCTCAATGCACTACAGTATAATCTAGTGAATCGCCTGCAGTGGCGGGGTGCTCTCGCCGCCTGACGTAGCCCTCAACTGCTAAGTCTCTCCCGCTCGTCAAAGCCCCATCCAGGACCAGCTGATTTCTGCACGTGAAATGACTGAACCAGGCCTTTTGTTGGCGCTTCTTGGATGATGTTACGTGCACTGCACTGCCGGGCTGCAAGCGCCTCTGATTCGCACCGGCGGCGCTCCGCGGCCTCGCACCGGGCTAGGTACGGGGTAGCAGTTGTTCTCGGTGCGCGGATCGGTTCCCGACTGACAGTTGAGCACAGGGTCTCATGAAACGGCCAGCAAGCCAGGCCTGATTTGACTGGAGAGTTGAGATGCCGCTCGCGGATACGAGGCGGTCAGGCCGCGCCAGCCCACACTCATCGGCGTCGCTTCTCGCCCTTACGTGTCACACCTAACTTAATCTCAGGTGCATCCCGAATATATCTCGGACCCGAAGGACTTCCCTGGGGATCAGCCCGGAAAGTCCCCCGAACGACCAATGTCAGCCGCCCCAAAAAGGCCGACTACGGCCAGCTTCAGAGCTTCAGGTTCGGGCTCCTCAGCCCGCACGAGGGGGGGATAAAGTAGTGCACATTGTTTGTAATGGGTATAATCGGACTTTGAGCCTCGCAGGGGGCGAAGGCGCTCCAGCAGGCTGGAAATTTCGCGACGTTCCTAGCTTCCGCCTTGAGCGCATGTTGAGCGGCGGCCTCGCCTTGTGGACACAGCAGAGAAGTTTCACGGAAAGATCTGCGTGGGAAATCGTCAGCCTTTCCCACTGCATACATACCGCAGCAAGGTCTTGGTCGGGAGCCGCGACGCTGGCTTGGACCCTCCGACACACGCTCATCAACGCACCCGCGGTGCACCCTCGCACCCGTCCGACCCGTCCGGCCTTGACCTGTCTCATTCATACTCTTAGAGGTCTCTCTATCCTCATCCACGCGTTCGAGCTACCATGCCACTGTACTCGGCGCCCTCAGTGAATGCTTTCCTGGACGGCATCCTCTCCCAACTGCCGGCTGGTCAAAATCCCTACGTCGCGATTCTTGCGAGCCTCGGAGGTTCCGTTCAACACGAGCCCCAGTCCGTGACATACCAGCTGGTGGCGCTCTCCGCCATTTTCGGGCTGTGAGTGCGGCGTCGCACGGCCGCATCCTCAGTTACTGACATTGTCCACAGTCTGAATGTTCTCGTGATCGTATCACTCATCCGCAAGATCGGGAATGAATTCTGGGTCTTCAGACTCCTGCGCACTTCGAGGGGAACGTACCTCCATCCGCATCTCAGGTGTGTTCGTCGAGGCCATCCAGGAGGTGGCGGGCTCAGTACTCCTCCAAACACAGTATATCCTGGCAGCTCGCGACAGTACTCTTCCTTACTGGACTACAGCCATACGTCTGGGGTGTCTACCAGAAATCTCACGGTAAAGACGTCCCGTTTTTGACGACGTTCGGACCCTTGACTTTCTGGCCGTCGTGGCTTGGAGGCTGGCTGGCCGTGAGTGAGGATCAGGTCTTCGCTAACATGAGCTGAAACTTTTTGTCCGTAGATGTGGGCCTTAAGCGTCTCAAAAGCGGCCTTGGTGACAAGCTCTCGCGGCATCCGCGGAGTCATCTCGTCGCCCCGATTCATGAACGCCCACTTTCTCGTGGTGCCCCCTCTCGCTTTCGCGGCAGTCGCAACATGCTGCGGAATCAATTCGAGGCACTTTGGCCGAGTCTTCACCGCGATTAAGCGCATCAGTGGCGAGCTTGACGGGCTGGCTTCGACCTGGAACCCTTCGACACCGGCGGCCGACATCATGGAACTTCTTTACAGTCGAGTGGCGCCTGGATATCAGCAGCTCTTCAAGGAGTCAGACATCGTTGCAGGACTCTTTCAGGATGTATGGATCGTTCACTTCGTGCTTGCGGCTTACCTGTATCTCGTGAGCTCGTGCTTCAAAGCGAGAGGCAAAGGTAGCTCACAAACGCGACAGGTAATCACTATAGTCGCGTTCCTGCACTTGAAGTACCTTCGAGAGACGATCCTCGATCCGCTTCACCATGGGACAAGGTCGAACAGCCACCACCAGCAGCTTCGTCGATCCCTGATCCGCCTGGCGCTTGCCATTATCTCGATTACCGGCATTGGACGTCAGTGATTTGGCTGCACTCATCTTCGCTGTCAGCTCAGTCGCTCCTCGACACAGTCAGTTTTTCAGGGCTCGCCGGATGGCTTGGTTTCGCCAAAGCCAGCCTCACGACGGCGACGGCCTCCAAGATTGTCCGAATTCAGACGCTCATGAGCCTGTGGGTACCTTTCGATTCGAAAAAAACTGGCTCACATCACTCACCATTTACGCTGGCCAGGTGGATCTTTGCCGTGTTTGTGGGTATCTATAAAGTTGTAGCAGCTTACGCCACTCACCGTTCACGCCGATCAGGGATCCATCGCGGCGGGGATGTTCTTCGTCCAGGGGACGCACTTAAACACCTCCGGCTCGTCCCACGACAACAGTCCGTTCGGAAGCAAGTTCTCCAAGGTCAAGACACCAATCGAGATCAGTGTGGAGGTCCACCGCACCACCAACGTCAGCCGGTCGGAGAACACCCATCAGCGAGAGCCGCAGAGCTTCAAGCTCGACCTGGTGAATCCTCAGCAGAAAGAGAAAGCGGCTCAGATATTCGGCGACGCGTACTCGGGCGATATTGAGGTGGGGGGACCGCCGCGGCGGGAGCGCGTCTGCATCTGAGATATCTGACGCGGAGCTGGGAGTCGAGCCGATGCGCGCTTCCGTATTGAGCGTCAGTACACCCTTGAGACATTTTACGATAAAAATCCAGCCTTTTAAACAAATATCGGGTTGGACTGGTGCTCAGAGGTCTGGCCTAGAGACTGAGCGCACATTGCACTAGCCAAGCACGATTCGACGCGTCGGTAACCACGCGAGCGCCCACCACACCACGCCAACAACGAAGGCCAGTTCCGGCAGTCGGTCTACGCTCAGGACGTAGGTGCTTCCAAAGACGCTGCAGCAAGTTCTATATTAGCCATCGTAGAGGACCGCTATTGCGAACGAGGGAAGTGCGCACAAGGGCCCCACGATCTGCACCGAAAGTGACGCCAGCACTGACAGAGCTGTGAGAACCCTCCCAGTGTCTTGTACGGGGGTGATCGAGAGGGCGAGGGACTGGACAGCGGGGACGACTCCCCCTGACCCTTGAATAATGGCCGTGCCGATGAGGAAAGGAGCAGGGCTGGAGGAAGGGACGCTCATGATCATGTATCCTAATATTCCGATAAGGATTGACGCTTTGACATCTTGAGGTCAAATTCTTCGTGCGTCGACTCGTGTGTAGTGAGCAACAAGGCAGGCGGACACGGGGGACGAGACGGCTCACGGGAATCCGCTAAGTACAAGATGTGAAGATCTTTGTCGTCCAACTCGCCTGCCCGCATTCGATTGCTCTCGCCTGCTTCTTCCGTTGAGGACCGGCGAGGCTTCGATCGAGGCGCAGAGTTGCGTCGACGAGAGGACACTGCAGGAATGATGACGACCAGTACGACCAGTTTCGAGAGCGAGTTGAAGGACGTCCAGTATCCCGTCTCCTCGACACTCCATCCGAAGTGATACCGGGCGTAGAGGATTTTGACGGGTGTCTGGCATCGAGCAAGTCAATAGAGTCAGTTGCGGCTGGTTGGTAGTACTTCACAAAGGAGGCGCACAATTGCCTGCACCCATCTAGTCAGTTCTCTTAGTCAATAGAGATCGGAAGAGCGATAATTCACCGGATTGACGCACACCAGGGCGAAAGTGACCGCAAGCCATGCGATGTTCCGCCGGCCGAGCGACCGCGCCGCCACCGATTCGCCGAGGAGCGGATACACTTCCATCGAGCTCGGGCTTTTCGGGAACAGGATCGAAACAGGAGCCCAAGCGGCTCGAAGAAATCGGCCTTGAGCGGCCGTGGCCAAGCTCCGCGGCCCCCTCGTGGGAATGCTGCTTGCATCGGCCGATCGACGGCTTTGGTGATGGTCGGAGCGTCGAGCATGCGAAAGAGATTCTGGAATGGCCAGAAGTAGGATAACCAGGTACAAGGCGCGGAGGAGGATTATCGCGTAGAACGGCGTGAGGAGCTCTCCGGTGAAGCGAACGATCACGGACCCTATGTGTTTCGAGACAATAAGCTCAAGAGCTCTAGGCCGAGAAGGACGAAGCGGCCAACCTATGATAGGCCCCAGTACCAAGCCCAAACTGAGACTCCCGTCAATTTGTGACAGGACCGAAGTCGTCGAGCTGCCGTCGTTCGTGCAGTCGGACGCATAGGCATATGTCACAGCTTGTGCACTCCTGTGAGCCGGGGTCAGCAACTGCTTCAGACGAATCAACTGGCCAACCTACATCCCACCTCCAATCGAAGCGGCCGCGGCGGTGCTGAGCAGCATCGTCTCGAACCCCAGCAACGGCTGAAGCGCAACTCTGTGGGTTGGTCATATTCTGAGCAAGGAGATTTTAAGGACAACAAGCTCGACTTACAGTAGTTGGCCGGAGTAGTTCACGATGTCGGCCACCGCCGCCAATGCGAGGATCGGCTTCCGACCGCGAAGGTCTGATACGGACGCCTAGTGCCGACTGGTCATGGCATTCAAGACACCTCCAGCCATCATATTGAATGTGACTTTATACGAGAGATGTCAGCCAAGTCCAGCGAGGACTCGCAGGGCCCAGGCTCCTCACCAAATCGAGTCGTGCGCTTCTGGACAACGGAGGATTTACGGCATTTTTGAAGCCAGTCCGAGTCTACATTAGCTCGCAGAAACATTGAGGTCCCGAGATCCGAGTGGATTGTCGGTGCTCCTGTTAAGGTGCTCGGTAGGGGTCCAACATCGAGGCAGGCGACTGGGGAAGGGAGACGGTTGTCAGCCCCGGCCAGCGCTAGATAACGGGCGTTGCCGGACGCTGCATCATCACTTCGTACGAAACCTGATTTCCGGCGCCATTTAAACCGGTGAACAAGCAGTGGCCTGGGAGGAGCCTGCCATCGGGAGCATGAGCAGCACGTCCAGTCAGTATCTCGCGCCAGCAACAAAGGAGATGGGACTCACCAGATCACACTTGGTCGCTTCCACCACGAGAGCTTGCGCCGAGCACTCTGACTTCGTGCCCTCGTTGCTCGTCGTGACCCCTCCGCGCCGCCGCCGCATGCCTCGTCGGGCGCAGGGAACGCCGGTGGGTCAACCCCAGGCCCGTCGACCGGCGAGCTAGCACTCATACGGCTCCCGATGCTTGGCTGATGGATTCGGATGAAGTTGGGTTAGCGGCGAGCAGAGGCAACCCACAGGGCGGCCAAAGCGAGATGATCCGCGCCGACCTCCATTTCACCTTGCTTCCCCTCTTGTAACATCCCTCATGCATAACTACTGGTCGAGCTTTCTACCTCAGTGCACGCCGTCCGTCCGCTAGACCGCGCCGATTAGAAGCCCCACCTGCGCTGCCGCAGCGTCCTCCCCCACTAGCATGACGCCACCTCGACGCAATTCGAAAGCTACTCCCGATTCG
>ERZ1463038.48-NODE-48-length-28855-cov-14.454479_pt1 | contig 28855 bp, 44 predicted proteins | sample MGYA00564479_ERZ1463038 | MGnify/ENA primary metagenome ERZ1463038 (study PRJEB39244, sample SAMEA3635134) | Helicobacter pylori | study: EMG produced TPA metagenomics assembly of PRJEB11511 data set (Assembly of a 5300-year-old Helicobacter pylori...
GTCCGCGGCGGTGCTCCAGACGGGCGCGAACGGCGCAGCGCCGGTGGCGGCGGGTGCGTTGAGCGGCACGACGCAGACCTGCGAGTCGTACCCACCCGAGACGATGTGCATCATGTCCGGGCTGAACGCGACGTCCGACACGGGCGCGGCGTGCGCGGAGAGGTGCACGACCTCGTCGACGTCGCCGTCGTCCCACGCGTCGCCGTCCTCGTCCTCCTCGTCCTCTCGCTCGTCACCCTCGGCCTTGGGCGTCTCTGTGCGCTCACCGCCATCGGCTTTTGGGCCCCAGACGCGCACGCCATCAAACCCGGCCGTGGCGAGCAATCGCCCGCGGCCTTGCAGCTCGCGCTCGGAGAACTTCATCGCGTAGATCGCCCCGCGGTGCCCCTTGAGGTCGTAGCCCCGGCCCCAGCGCCACGACTGCCTCTCTTCGATGTCGCGCTGCCGTGCAGTCGGGAGCGTGATGTCGAGGTCGCGCTTGAGCGTCGCGTCGCGGAGCGCGGGCGTCGTGCGCGACGAGGTCGACGACGGCGATGACGGGCGCGGGGGCGGTTTCGCGGGGAACAGGGACGCGGCGAGTGAAGATGGGGTGATGGGGAGAGCGGTGGTCGTTGGTAGCGTCGGGTGCGAGGTCGTCGGCGGCTCGTTCAGTCGCATGAACGTCGCGCCGGACGCGCTCGGCGGCGTCGACGGCCGGCTGCCTGCGACTGAAGACGGCGGCCCTCGGAACGCGCGTGGGGTCGGCGTTGGTGTGAGGTCAAGCTGCGGCGCCGGGTGCGGCGGGATGGCAAGCTTGAGCGGCTCGGGCGACGGCGCGGCGTCGACGCTCTCGTCGCCGCGCCCGTGCGGCAGCTCGTCCAGCGGCTCGTCCTCGTCTTCCTCTTGCTCAGGCTTGCGCGCCTTTCCCTTCCCGTTCGACTTGCCGTACCGCCACGAGAGCTCCCACAGACTCGCACGCAGGCCCTCGTTCTCCTTCTCGAGCACGTCCAGCCGCGACTTAAGTCGCCGGTAGTCTCGCAGCAGGCGGTCGTGGACTTAGATGACAGATCTGGTCAGTGCGCACTCTCACGAGCCTGAAGTCGAAGAGCTCACTCGAGGGGTCGACGATGGTCGGGTGAGCGGGGGGCGGTGGGGCTGCGACACCGTCCAGGTCAGCCCTTGCGCCTCCAAGAAGTCTATCCCGCTGTATGCTAGGCAAGCTCATGAAACTCAGCAAGAAACTTACGTGGAGCAGGGACGACGCGAGCCGGGGTGGTGTCGTTCGAGGGCGAGGTCGCCGTTGCGGTCGTCGTGCCGGCCGTCGCGGCAGCAGGTTCAGCCATCATGAACTCAGTCCAGTCAAAACTGTCGTTCTACGCTGCGAGCGCGTTGGAAGCGAGTTGCGGGCTGGCGGAGGTTGGCGGTCGGACAAGGTCAAGATGAGCAACTCGACTCGGCGCGCCTCTTTCCCTCCGCCCAGCCCTCGCACCACAGCATGTTCGCGCCGTCACGAGCACTCTTCGCTCGCTCAGCCTGGAAAGGTACGCTCGCCCACTCCCGCGATTACGTACGCGATTCCTGACCGCCGCGCGCGCAGGGCCATACTTCACCTCGTTCCCGAACATCACCGAGTCTTTGCGAAACAACACCCCGATCCGCACCTCCGCACGCGCCTGCACCGTCCTCCCAAACTTCATCGGGTGCGTCCGCCTCGCCCACCCCGCGCGTGCTCGGCGAAGGAAGAGCTGACCTGTCGGGGTGCGCGTGCAGGATGCGCTTCCTCGTGCACAACGGGAAGCAGTACGTCCCGCTGAGCATCACTGCTGAGATGGTCGGGCACAAGCTCGGCGAGTTTGCGCCCTCGAGGCAGCCGTTCAAGGGCCGGTGAGTCCCTGCTCTCGGAGACGAGCGCTCGGCTATGGTGCTCATACGGCTGTGCGCGAACAGGCCAAATAAGAGCAGCAGGTAGACGACTTCGAGACGGACGGAGTGAGATTGGACGGTCCCAGGAAGGTCGGGTCGCTGGGCGATGGCGCGGAGGGGCGGAGCACGGACTGGGAGGAACGCTGCGCGAGTGGGTAGAGCAGGGCAGAGTGTATGTACCGACACCATCATTTCACAACGGACGTGCTGGGAGCCCGGAGCCCGGGAGCTAGCGCAAGGTGGTCGCGAACCACAGCGCGGCGCTGTTCGAGCCCGAAGCGGAGTCTGTCAAGCAAGCGACTGGCGCCAGAAATGTGCTCTAACCGGACCTGGACTTTAACAGAAGCCTCTCTGTAAGCCAGCGTGCTCAAATGAGTGAGAACACGGGCAGTGTGATTCCCTTTTCATGCGCTCGTGCTGCACAGCAGCGCGGCGGACCCGAGTCGTACCCGCACATCCTGGTGGTCGACATCGTGAGCTGCTCGAAGGAACGAGAGTCAGTGTGAGACCGCGGCCCGAGAAAAGAGGGCGCGACGCACTGTCCTCGACCTCTCCCCAGCGGTTGATCTGGCTCTGCACTTCGACGTGGGCCGCCATGGCTGCGTCGTCGACGGAGTAGTGGCCCTCCACGAGTGCGAGTGCAATCATGTACGACTTGGACGCGAGCACTGCACGCTCAAACGCTGATTCGCCAGAGGAGTCAGCCGGCTGCGAAGCCGTTCGGAGAGACGCGACGACGGACCGGCGAGCTGGAACTGGTCGTAGCCCTCGACGACGGCGCCGAGCTTGAGAATCGTGTCGTCCGGCTGCTTGTTGCCGAGGATGCCCTCGTAGATCGACACCTTGACCTGGAACGTCGTGCGCACCCAGTCGAGCAACGGCTTCCAGTGCTCATCCTGCAGCGCGACCAGTTGTGGCGGGAACTCCTCGTGGAAGCTAGGCATCGTAGTTCAGGTAAGTGAAGAGATCGTGGCATGTCGGGAATCGAGACGCACCAGACGGTGTCGGTGTCGAGGTATTTGAGGAGGCCTGCGACGACGTCCTTGCGGACCTGGGCGTCGTGAAGTCCGTCGAGCGCTCTTGACGTGATCGAAGTCTACGGGTGTCCCAGTCAGCGTCAAACCTTACTTTGCGACGCAAGCCTAAGAGGCGGAAGGGCGCACCATGGGCAGCGTATGCGGCTTGAGGACCGCGACCTGGTTCTCCCACTCCTCCGCGATGAGCACCGCGACCGGCAGCCGCTCCTTGCTCAGCAGCAGCGGCACTCCACCGGGTGTCTTGAGCGTTCGCTTGTCCAGCATGACGGCGTACTGCCCTGCTCTCGTTCACCACTCCGCATCAGCTTCCCGCTCACCACTTCTAGCCGAACGACTCACCGTCGGCCTTCTTCTCCAGCGCGACCGTCTTCCAGAACCGGCGCATCATCTTCTCCGCACCTGTTGCAGCCACGAGAGCGTCAGCGGGCGGTCTCGCGCCGAGGACAGCCGGGACGGACGCGAGGTCTGCGGCTCAGCCTTTTCGGCGGTCGGCGCCGGGGCGGTGGCGACCGAGCGGGCCCATAGGGCTGTCCGCGGTGAGACGACGCGGGTGCGCACGGCGAGACGGAACATGGTGCAGCGGTAGCGGGTCAACCTGGGGCGCTCGCCAAACTCGCAGCTCGGCCAATTTCTCGGAGACGATCGCCGGCTCGCGACTCTTGTCCTCAGCCTTCACCTGCACCCCCACACAATGTAGGTCTGATGACTTGAACCAGTCCAGGTGCGACTACTGACAGCTCCTCCGTGCCCCACCAGGTCAGAAGCCTTTCTCACGCGCAAGGTCCGCCACCACCCTTCCGACTGCTTCCCCGGCCCACCGGCACCACGCTGACCAGGCCTTGACTCTCACAGGCGCAGAGCTCGTACCACCCGGGGGGCTACGGCGTCTCCGAGGGCCTCGCCCGCGCCCGCGCGCCGTTCCGTACGCGCAACATCCTCACCGCGGGTGTCATCACCTCCTTCGTCTTCTCCGTCTACTTCTACTCCATCTCAGCCGTCAAGCAGGACGACTTCTCGGACGTCGCCCTGCCCTCCGATGCCGAGCGCGCGACTGCCGTCTCGATCGAGGACGAGGCCGCACGGCAGCTCGCGATCAAGCGCCAGGTCGTCGAGGGCCTCGCGTTCGCCGCCACGCCCGCACCAACGCCGGCTGCCGCACCGAGTGGGCCAGGGTCGCTCTTGCAGCAGCTCAAGGGCAAGTTTGGCGGCAAGGGCAACGACTCGGCGCTCGTCGCGAACGCGCCCGAGGTCGACAAGGTCGGACGGACTGGCAGTGGCGCGGGCGACGTGCCGGCGAAGCGCGTGGTGTAGCGCGTTGATGGGGACCGACGGATGCACATAACGAACACTTTACCCCTCTCTTCCGTTCTGCGCATCGTGGGGCGCCTAGCGGTTCGACCAGCTCCCCGCGATGCGTAAGTGCTCGGCTCTTCAACGCAGCCGGCCAGGACCACTTGACTCCTCAGAACGGTCCGGTACACCATCGATTGTACATCCACTGACGACTTACGGCCACATACAACCCAACGACAAACCTCCTTCTAAGCTTCTAATGGAGCCGACCGACCTCGCGAAACCCGGAATCAAAGCGCAAGTTGGAGCGCCGCCAGCTCGGCCTGGATTGTTTTGAGACTCTTCCCACCCTTGACTTCCCATGCGTCCACTGCGAGTTGACGCCGGGTAAGTGGGCTGTCAGGCAGGTGGTCAGCGAAGACGTACTGGGGCCGTCGAGCGCTCGATCGCGGTCGACCGAGTTCGACAGGGATGTCAAGGCGATCTGCAGAGGGGTGGCAGTGTCTGTCAGTACATGACTCGATTCAAGAAGAGGGTGATTGCGCACGATTCGATGGCGTGGCCACTGATGCTGGGCCTCGAGCTCTCGGATCTCGAACGCGGCGGCGAGGCCGTCCTTGACGGGCATCTGTCTGTGGAGGGAGTTTAGGCTCAGTCATATACACAGTCCGCCTCAAAATACAAAGCACACATGTCCATGAGGGTCACGTCGGGTCGGAAGGTCGGGAAGGTGTCGACGGCCTGGTGACCATCCTCGACGGCGAGGATTTCGTACAGCCCACGGTTCTTGAAGAGCCCTTTGAGGATATCTGGGCGAAAGCTGAGAGTCAGAACGACATTCAGGTAAGGACTCAGCCAACGAGGCCGCACTCCTCGCGATATGGTTGTCCTCCGCGGCGAGGATCTTGAGTGGTCTTCGCGCGACGCCGCCATCCGACGACACGGACGACGGCGGCGTAGCGATCTCGCCCCGCGAGCTCCCCGTGGTGCTCTGCTGCGAGGAAGAAGATGCGGACGAGTGGGCGAACTTGATCGTCTTCTCGGAGACGTCCGGCGAGGGGAGGTCGGGCACTGTGGAGAAGCGCGTACTCGGGGGCAGCTCGTCCGAGATAACGCGCACAGTGTGTGGGCAGAGAGGAGTCGAGTAAGAGAAGGTGACGGGAAGAATGACTTCGACGGTCGTTCCTGCGAAGGTATGTGTGAGCAAATGTGAATTTGGACAGCAAGGATTCCAGCGCACCTGCTCCTCGGACGGACTCAACCGTGCAGCTCCCGTCCATGAGTTGTAAGAGATGGCTGACACATGCCATACCAAGACCTGGCCCGCTGGTGAAAGTGTCGCTGGAAGCAAAACGATGTCAGTCTCAAGATTGCCCGAGGTCTGCGAAACGCCGGACGCACACTTTGCGGAACGGCTCGAAGAGGCCCGACGATATGAAGCTATCCGTCATCCCGATTCCAGTGTCGGTGACGCTAAGCTTGATCGCGGGGCTCCCGTCGTTGGTCGAGGTCGAGTCGAGGGAAACTCGCACGTAGCCGCTGCGAGTGAAGGTGCAGGCGTTCTGTATCACGTTGGCCGCGATTCTGGCAGAGGGGAGAACCGATCGTCAGCACTATTTTTTTCAAAATGTGGTACAGGGCTCGCCTTCGGAAACCAGCAGAATGCCCCTGGACCGCCCAGGGCCCCTCGCGCTCCGCGACGTCCAAGATGACATCGACGTTGCGCTGCTTCGTGCCTGCCTCCCACGCAGTCTTGATGATGTCGAACAGTATATCTTGAAAGTCGGCCTCCTCGTTCGCTTCCGCGCTCCACTGGCGCTGAGCGGCTGCCCCGCCGACGAGAGATCCGAGCAGGAGGATCTCGTCGACCGTCGACCTCAAAGAATCGACGCATTCGTTTGCTGGGGACACAGTCAGCGCCTGAGGCTGTTTGAAGGGGTTGCGTAGCTCACCGACGGCGAGAGTACTGGTCTTGTCGAGGTCGTCGAGGCGAAGCATCTCGAGGCTGCCAGCGAGGCCGTGGATCGGCGTGCGAAGCTCGTGCGAGATCATGCTGATGAAGGCACTGCACGAGGAAGGTCAGAATAGAGTTGTTTAGCGTGATGGAAAGGCGTACAGCTTTGCTCGCTCGATATGTACCGCTTGATGCTTGAGCAGCATCGCGAGGGACAGCTGGCCGAGGTTGCGGCAGAACGTGCGATCACACGACTCGATGACTGCCAAAGGGACAGGTGAGCATGGAAACGCTTCGAGTTGGGACGGTCTCACTGAATGGACCGTTGTAGAAGGACGAGAGAAGGACAACGAGGGCGAGGGAGCCCTTGTGGTCGAAGATTGGGATGGCGAGCGACACCGTGCTTTGCTTGGGAACGAGAAAGTCGAAGCAAGGAAGAGATGTGACGGACGAGGTGGTCGACTGAGGAGTGTTTCGATTAATAAGAATCTGCACCCGGAGTGGAGTGGAATGTCCTTACCGACGTCCAGGTGGCTGTACTTTCGACGATCGCACGCAGATGCGCCTGGTCCTTGACCAGACTTCCGGCCGTCACCGAGAATCCGTCGCATCCAAGAATGATTCCGCTCTTTAAAGGACCCGAGCCCTTGGACGTCTCGACCGTGTCCCGAAGGTCCAGGAGGAGCGCCGCGTCCGCCCGGGTGAGCGCGACGATCGAGGTCACAGCATGCTGGACCGCGGACCACAACCCAACGTCGACATGGTCAGTCTTGAGAATTGCGTCCATGGATGAACTCGCGACTTTGCTGGTCGGATCGACCGTCTCGAGCCCGATGTATTCGCTGAGGAAGCTCGCCTGCTGCTCCGCGCGAGCACGCTCGCTCTCCCCGAAGCCGCGGAGGATTTCGCGTGCAGCAAGCTTTCCGAGGTTGGCGAGGAGGTCCTGATCTGCCTGCGAGAACGGGTTCTCTCTTCGGATCTCGGTCCCCATGAGGCAGAATCCCCCGGCCGCGATGGACTCGCCGGCGAGGTCGCTCGCGTCGTTGTTCGAATCCGGGTCGTAGGTCGGCAGCGCAAAGGGTGCGTTCATCTGGCTTCCTGTATTCCCGCCTCCCGCGCCCTGGAATGCTCCCTGAAGTACGTTTGTGGGTCAGCTGGAGATTGATACATGGATGGGACTCTTTCCGGACGTTGGTGCGGAGTCTCCAGTCGACCGTAGGGCTGTGCGGAACCCAGTCAGACTTGATGATCAGAAAGTAGTCGGAAACGGCTCACTCGTTGATAACAATCACGTCGCTTTGACTGAGGACCGAATGCCGACACATTGAGAAGCTTTGCGGCATCCCAGCGAGCGCGGCGTCCCAGTCCACGCGGTCCTCCTCGATCGGGGCGGAGCCCAGGAGCAGAACCTCGTTCGCAAGTACAACTGTGACCAGGACCTGCATGAATAACCGGTCAACGAAACCCCACGACTCCTTGGGCGCGTCTCCTGACTGTCTGACGAAAGTACGAGCGCGCAATTCCGGCGACTGAGGAGTCAGAATCAGCTCCACAGACCCCGAACCAACAGAGCCACTCGGACAATGGCTCACTCTCGTTGATGAAGCCCTGTCGCTTGTAATCGTCGAGGCCGTACCGGCGAATGACTGCCGCTCTTCGCGCCTCCCGGTTGTTCGACGGCACAGGAGCATGAAAGTGCCCGTTGCGTCGGTAGAACTCGAGAAGTTCCGCTGGCGTTTCTGGTCGACCGTACTGGTTCTTGAGGTACGATGGAGAGGACGCAAGGTCCGAGGTTTGCTCGGCGTGAAGGACGGCACGGATGACCGCTGGAGGGGTCGGGGGTCTCGCGTGCTCGTACTTGCCGTCCGCGTAGTTGTTGCAGAACCGCTCCCACTCGGCCAAGGCGTCGGGGTCCTGCAAGACATCCTCGAGCGCCGCTGCGGGCCCTGCTAAAACCATGACTCTGGCAGTCGCTGGCTGTGCGGGGGCCGGTGCGGAGGGCCGTGGGGCAGGGTCTATCGCGGGCGTCCGCGGCGGGCAGTCGAAATGGTGTAGGGGAGTGCGGACGTACGACCGAGCGGCTTGAATGATGCCGAAAGAAGAGGCTGCCGGGTGCTGGACCGGAAAGGCTGGGATGAGCGCAAGCCGATGCAGATCCTCGCGTTGCATCGAGGCCGATCTCGCGACGGGGTCGGGTCCAGATTGAGCAGTCCGGACTGCGGGCCCACATCGCATTTCTCCCGACCACCCGGTCTTCTGTAGATCGCTTGACCTGTGACCTGCGTTGCTTCTCCAACAAAAGTCCCCTCCGCACGACTGCTGTGCGCTGGCCAACTGTTGCGAACCACGGGACTGCGCTCACAAATCGCGAACCGATGCGTCCTCACCGTCCTCACCGGTGCAACCACCAAAACGGCGACGTTTTGAGCGGATGATGCGTGCGCGACGCGTCGAACGGGGTGTCTCTCGTTCACTCGACGCGCTGCCGAGGGCCCCAGCACGGCGCATGGGAGTAAGGTGATCACAGCAAGGCACGAATCTCAGCCGAACTTCTCGCGCGGACTATGCTCGAACGTCGTGGAGGCATCCTGATGCAAACACCAGGCGACGCGACGCCCGCGGACATGCTGCCGACGGCGGCGAGTCGCAAAGGTGGTAGAAGGAGGAGTGTTTCGTAAGATCGATATGTGCAAATTGACTAACTACTTCCAGCGAATGAAGCTGAAGAGTCCCGGCCGTTCCATCTCGCCTCGCTTCGCGGCTGCGACGCCGTCCAAGAGCCGCGAGTAGTGCTTCGGGAACGACGCCGGCTTGAGGGTCTTGTCCGTTATTGGGTACTGTCGAAGTCAAGTGGTCAGTGATCGTTCCGAGTCTGTCCGGGTGCGACGGTCGCTCCGCGATGCCGAGACGCTCTCCTCGCTGAGCTCCGCCGAGTACGCGATCCCGTTCCTTCTGGCTCGCCTCCACATCGACTGCACACACGAACAAGTAAAGCACTCACAGCCTTGAACGCCTTGTTCTCGAGCAAGTTCTGCAGACTCGCGACCATCTGCTCCGCCTTCCTGAGCTGCACCTCGCTCAGCGCTCCGCCTGCGACCTGGGCGCCCGTCTCGAGCTCTCCTGCGGTTGATGCTGGCCTTGCGGCTGGTGCTGGGGGAAGAGCCGATGTAGAGGGTGTAGGGAGTGCGGCCGAGGCCGGGGCTGGGGTGGCGAAGATGCGCGAGGACGCGGTAAAGATCGCCCCGCTGAACTGGAGTGTCGGGCGCAGGTAGTCCTTCGGCCACGACTGCGCAATCGAGGTCAGGCTGCGCTGTAGTTGGGCCGCCATCTCTGTGGGCAGCGCCAGCGGGCGGTCAGCGCAAAGCTCGTCGGCTCGACGGGGACCACGTTCACGTGGAGTGGCTTCCGAGGATGGAGTTGTGGTACTCACGAGATTCGAGGCTGGTTGAAGGGGAAGCTCGGGTTGGGTGAGGGCCAAGACCGACGGGCTCACGATCGCCAGGTTGTTGGCGGCGGCCGCTCGGCGTGACGCTGCTGATTGGCCCGACACACGCGCGTTGACATCAGCACCCTTCAAACTGGACACAACTCGAGTGCATTGAATTAGCAAGTGAAGGAGAGTTCGTTTAGATCATTTGCAACAGCAGGCGTGAGGAGCTCATGCCTTTGGGCGCCTCCGCGCGCGCGAGCTTGGCCAGAAGTATCCTCATCTAAGAGGTGGAGAGTCTACGAGTCAAGAGTCTATCTCGACTACGGCCCATTTGTTTGGCGACACGGGGACAGCGTAACGTCGAGGCTTTATTTTCTGTTGGTTGGCAGTTGTACATCTCGCGACCTCGAGGGAGCCGTGCAACGAACCCTCGCTCAGTCGATCCTGGTGACAAGCTTCCGGCCGGGGCTCGCACTCCTTCCACGACCTTTCCTCACGCCCGCCGGCTTGATGTCCTTGCTTCTGTGGACGGGCGCTGGCGTCAGCTCTCATCCACAGCCTTTCGCACTCACAGCCAGAGCCGCCGGCGTGCGGTGGTCCCCAGTTCAGGAGTATACTCAGGAGAAGGAGACGTACGCTGCTGTTGGCCGCACGAACGCAAAGTCGCAGGTGAGCATCTGCTCGAGGAGGGTCGATCCGGTTGCGCCTGCGATCGCCGCCTCGGCCTCGGCCCTGGTCTCGTACTCTACGAGGGCGTATCCCTGTGCAGTGTGAAAAGTACGGTGGTTAGCGGTGGGCTACCTGCGCACGTCCAGATGGTCTCCGCCCTGGTCACACGCGCCCGACCATCAGCAGACTGGCACGAGCACCCGCCACCGACCCTCACCCTCTCTGCTTTAAACACTCCAAAACGGCTCCCACACATCAGACTCTGCCCAGTCGCGACAGAGCTACTCGTACCTTGACGTAACCCGTGCGGCGGTCGAGGTTGAGGTGGAGGTTCTTGATGTCGCCGTACTCGCCAAACTTGTCCTGGACATCCTCCTCCGATGCCTCCTCGTGCACGTTCGTGACCATGACGATCCAGCCCTCGATTGCTGCACGTCGCGAGTCGCAGGTTCGAGCAGGCGGGCCGGGATGGCGCGGGCAGGCGCAGGGCGGGCGTGGGCGTGGGGAAAGGCGGACAGGCAGCAGATCAGCGCATGCTCATACGAGCAGGTAGAGGAGCCCAGACGTACACCTCGCAGCGTTGTCTCCGGCACTTCCAACCGCAACCTCGTCCAAGCGCTCGTAGGTCGGCGCCTTGTCTCCCGTGTCGCCGCCTGCTCGCCCAACCACACGCTCGCGAGTCAGCTACCGCCCTCGCCTGTCCTCCAGAGCCAAGTGCCGCACCTGCGCCAGCGGTGGACGAGAAGCCTCGGCCCTTGCGCCTCAACGACGAGTCTGCTGGCCAGCGCGTGAGTCACTCGCGCTGGGTCTGGAATCTGCGACACGCACCGTTGTCGACTTCCATCTCGACCTTGTCACTGTTCATTCTGGCCGCGGGGGGGGTGATGGTGGGGTGGGAGGGTCGGCCCGCTCGTCCGTCCGTCCACCCAGCTGTGACTGAGAAACAATTGATTTCAGAAACTCTAACAATCGTGCAGACGATTCCATGGTCTCGCCTCTCGTGCTCCTGCCACCATGTACGATTCAGCGGACTGCCGAGGGCTACTGGGGACCAATCCCAAGGCGGTGGGACCGGCGCAATCACTGGGCCGCGCCATCGTGCAATGCGCCAACGGTTCGACAGCGCAGTACTCAGCAATCGCAGAGTCGTAGCATCATGGACGATACCGAATCTATTCCTCGACTTTGGTGCTTACCAGTGGAGATCCAGGGGCTGTGTGGCGACCGGGCGTCTGCTTGACAACGAGCTCCGACCCCTCGACCGCGGTCTCCACTCAACGTTGGCGCCCACCTTGCCTCCCGACCTGCTCGTTCCGCTCCCCGTGTCCCTCTACGGGATGTGGTCGCTCTCTCTGAGCGAGGCGCTCCTTCTTTTTTGCCTCCTCGACAGCGCCTCGCGGGTCGCGGCGCAGCTTGTCGGCGGCCAGTTCTTCACGTCGGGATTGGTCATCCTCAACTCGCCCCAGCCTGGGTCAACAATACAAGGTGAGCTGCTTGTACAACGTTCGCTGGCTCAGATCAGATCCACTCATGCGCCATCCAAAGTGGGCCAGAAGCTGTCGCTCTCGCTGGACGTCAGCGGCGACGGCCTCATCCCGACGCCGAATGCGGCAGTGGCGACGACCTTGCTCAACCTCGACATCTTCCTTGTCTCGGGTACAGCTTCAGTCAACTTCTCGCTGTCGCAAGGCGCCGGGCTTCTGTCGCAGGAGCCTGGCTCGACCGTGAAGCACCTGGACGTCGACCTGCCCGACTGCTTGCCAGCAGCATCGTACAACGTAGCTCATCCACGTGTTCCAAATATGACGAGCTCTTCTGACACTTGGACTCTAGTTGACGTTCTACGAGCTGTCGCAGATCAACAGCCAGCCCTTCTTCACGATCGACTCGGTCCCCGTCACCCTCTCCCGCGCCTCCTCCCTCTCCGCTGACGCATCCTCCTCGTGCGGAGGAAGTATTGCTCCACAAAGCCAGCCCCAACAGGACTCGAGGAGTCCGATCCAGCCGATCATCGGGAACGGCAAGGCGGCGTTCCTCCTAAGCACCGGAGCAAAGGTAGCGCTGCCCGAGTCTACGTCGTCAACCCGGGCGAGTACTTCGACAACCCCGGGTACCACTAGCACGACGAGTCGAGTCATTGTCACCTCCGCCGCATCATCCACTTCATCGTCGCCTGTGGTCGCAACATCGACGTCGACGTCGGATCGAGGGACTACCTCCGTTCAACAGAATTCGATTACCACCATGTCGCAAGACACCTCCTTGACTATCTCCCCCACATCGGCGGCATCCACGACAACCTCGGAACCGCCGGCGACCTTGACGCGGACGGTCCCGTTCGGCGCGTCGTCAACAGCAACGAGCGCTCTCAGCGGCTTTCAAACCACAGCGTACGCACAAATCGGCTTTCAAGTAAACAAAGCCTCTCAGTCGTACTCTTGGCAGCTCACTTCTTACGTCCACGTCCTACTCCCGCATTGTGACAGTGATCACAACGGGGCCCTTTCCATCGATCGTCACCTCCTCCGTCCCAGACGTCCTCACCACATCGGTCGTCATCGTATTTCCCACCGATTCGAGAGGTTCTGCAGTCGGTCGTGGCTCGACCGTCGGCGCGGTGCCCTCGTTCGGCGTCTTTGGGGTGCCGCTCGTGGCAAGAGCTTCGCGAAGCGCGATCGGTCGAATCGTCGCTACTTTGGGCGCAGGCGTTATGGCCGGAGTAATCTACGTCTTCACCTGATGGCTTGATGCTGCCATTCTCTGCGGACAAACGAGTGACACTTCACTGGCAGCTCTCGTGTGACCATTGACCGTGGTCCTCGAAGCTCGAGTTGTCCTCTGCCAACAGAACCAGCGTACTCGGAGCTGTTCAGCATCGGAGAAGCTTTAGTCTTTCTCAACACAAAGGCTCAGAAACACGCACATAGCTTTCAGAAGCTGTGATCTGGCACCACCCTCCAAGGCGCCACATCTCGTCGTATTGGCGTGCTGGGCGTTGCCCGTCAGCACCTTTGTCGCTTTACCTCAACTGTTCCAGCTTCACTTGTTCTCTTTTTCACCTGCTTCTTCGTCAACAGGTCACTCAGGCGCAGCTCGCCCGCCGCTATCCCCGCCCCCCACATCGGCCGAGCCTCGCAACACGCGGTGCGGTGCGTTATCGCCTCCATCTCCTCCTCTCTCACGCCGTGCTCGACGCGACCTGGTCATCAGCCATGAGCCTTAAACAGGACCCCACCTGTGGAGACAAGAAGGCCCTCGACTTCTCCCAGTGCGTGACATTCGCGCCGCATCGCGCGATGGCTTACTCACCCCAGCGTCACCTGCGCAGCCACTACTCTCGTGCAGTGAAAGACCTGACCAGCACCCACCCTCCTGGGAAGTTTGATGGACGCCCCGGGATGCTGAACCTTGATGGAGGCGTCCCAGCGAGTGGTGCGTCGTCCGCGTTTCAACGTTCCGCTTCGAGGCGATGCTGAGCAATCTCGGCCATGCAGCCTACTTCCCCGTCGAGTCGATCTCCATCGAGGTAGATGCACTTTCGTTTCTTCAAAGACGTCGGCTCAGTCTCCCGTGCAGTACCTTCGCCACGATGCCTTCCCTCTCGAGCCCACCGACACAACGCCGACCGCCGCCGGGGTCTTCGGCTGGCTGGTCTCGCTCTTCTTGGCCAGAAACAAGAGCTTCACAGTCCCGAGATACTTTGGGGACGCTTCGGCTACCGAAGGAGCCAAGTTTGAGCTGAAGAGCTCGCTTACCTACAGCCCCGTGAAGGGTCTGAAGCCGCTCGAGGTCTGGCTTCGCAACTGGTCGGGAAAGGCGCACAAGCCTGCTTTGTGAGCCCACAATATGCTCTTTGACTTGATTTTCTCTCGTGCTCACACTCCCGCCAGCTCCGACTGGGACACGCTGGTCACGATCGGCGCGACGGCGTCGTGGGGAGTGATCGTGCGAGCTCTCCTGAACCCCGGCGAAGGCTTCCTTGCGGATTCATGTAAAAATTTCATTTTGATGGAATATCGAATGGCGTTGCTGACCCTGGCCCTCCCCTTAGATGCCTACAGTGCGCCGACCTGCCCCTGCGAAGTCCTCGAGCTGACGCCTCCACACAGACTTCGCAATCACCTAAGCGGCAAGCTTTGGTGCTCGGGCCGTATCGGTCGCCCTCGATTCAGAAGGGACTAGCGCAACCGACCTTGAGAGGGTGCTCAGCACTTGGGACGAGGAGGCTCGCGGCTTTCCTCGGTGCGCTCGCTGCGTTGGGGCCTTTATACCCCGGGCGGAGCTGACCAAGTGGAATCCAGCCCACGCCTTATCTACACTCAAGGTGGTATCAGCAACCCCACAGGCCAAGTGATCACAATGGAGCGGAAGAAGCAGGTGCGTCGAGCGCCTAACCACCTTATCTCGCGTCGCTGATGCTGATACCTTGTCGGTCGACAGATCTACGAGATCTGCGTCAAGTACGACGTAATCATCGCAGAGGATGATCCCTATCGGTGGCAAGAGGCCTCTTCCCCCTACGTGCTCCCTAGCGACGTCAAAGAGAAGGCACAGCACGCGAAGCTTTCCCAGAACAAGACGGACGACGAGTGGCTCTCGGGCGTCGTCCCTTCGTTCCTAAACGTCGACTACCAGGGGCGCGTTATCCGTATTGATACTTTCTCGAAGGTGATTCATGCTATGTTCGGCGTTAGTTGTGGAGGTGGTGAGCTGAACACGCTTTCGCAGACTGTTGGACCTGGGACCCGGCTGGGTTACTTCACCAGCTCGCCGTCGCTCTTGCGAATTTTGCAGTTCATCAACGAGTCCACTACTCAGGCTCCTTCGGGACTGAGCCAGGCGATCGTCGGTCAGCTGCTGCACGAGTACAAGGAGGACGGCTTCACGAGATGGCTTCGCGGACTGGCGGCACAGTACGAACTTCGACGTGCGCCCCCAGACTTCACTCAAGTGCTCAAGCTGAATCAGTCCCATCGATTTAGGTGACTGGTCCATCGACACGTTGGCGCGGCACGTCCACCTCGAGAAGAGCTCGACGTCGCCTGCGCTTGTGGCATACAAGAAGGTTGACCGCGTTTCGGAGAAAGGATCGGGACACTCACTCTTCAGCTTCGTCCCGCCTGCGTACGTCCTTTCTGCCTTCGAAAGAGCCTTCCGCTGACCCTCGCCGGCAACAGCGGGGGCATGTTCATCTGGTGCGATCCCCAGTCCTCGTCGCGCCGCGGCGCCGCACGGGGGCCCTCCCTGACGCAAGCTGCTCCGAATGCAGGTTCGCAATCCACCTGCACAACCACCCCTCGTTCAAGAAGCTTTCGAACAAGGGCTCCCCAGCAACAGCCAAGACCTTCCTTGCCGCGAGATTGTGGGATGAATTGGGTGAGGCCGGGGTGCTGTTCCGCCCAGGAGAGCTGTTTGCCGTCCCGACGCCAGAAGAGCGCGTTTCGCTGGGCGAGAACGTCATTTACCTCCGTGCGGCGTACTCGTACAACTCTGTGAGTCGAACTCCGCGACGCTAAAATGCGGGCTGAACTGAATTGCGGGACTGCAGCCCGAGGAGCTGGAGAAGGCGTTTAAGATCTTTGCACAGGTAGCGACCAAGTTCTTCGAGTGATGGAGGGGCTGTGGTGGTTGGTGCTCTCGTAAAGCAAGTCGTGGCGTCCCCGAGAAGCTGTCCACAGCCACTTGAGAGCTCCACTCAAGAGCTCCGGCGTGAACAGCGACGACCGAGTCCCTGTTTCTCCGTCATGATACCAAGTATGTAGCAACAAAAGGCAGGTCAAGCCATTGATTTCCCCAAAAGCCGTCGGCCGTCCTCACAGCGCGGGAGCCATAGGCGGCACCGGCGACGGGTCCTCCTCACCCGCCTTTCTCTTCCCGCCGTGTGCTCTGAAAGCAGCAGCGGCAGCCTGAGCCGCAGCAGCTGCGTCCGTGTTGATCTGCGGTGGAGGCTGCCCTGCCTCGAACTGGAGGGCGGACGGGAGGGCGGGCGAGTGCGAAGGGTGCGACGACGAGCGCGAGTGCGCGGGTGCGGCGGGCGAGTGCGAAGGCGAAGGGGGGAGATGAGCGAGTTGCGAGTCGGCGTAGGGTGAGTTGGAGCCTGGTCAAGCAGAACGTCAGTCGGGGACGCGCTTCGAAGGCCTGGTGGGGCAAGGAGCAGGAGACGCACGGCCTTGCCAGCTGCGAAAGCTGAGCGTCATGCCGGTAACACTCGTGAGTTCCTTGACGACCCGGTTCCACTTGCGCGGGCGCGGCGTGCGCGTGTCGAGCGCCATCGGCGGCAGGAACGTCGTCGCGATTTTGGGCGCGGGTCCGATTGGGAATGGCCGCGAGGATGGGACTGGTGGTGGCGGTGGCGCCGAGTGTGAGTGCGAGGATGTGGAAGGCTGGGAGGGAGGATGCGCGGAGGGCGAGTGCGGGTGCGCGGTCGGGACGTGGGCTGTGCGCGACGAGCGTCAGTGCTCAAGCGTGCTGGGAACCAGTACAAGCTGCATACTGCCAGCGGTGGCTGTCCCGGCGAGGTTTCTGAGAGAAGAATCGTGAGCATCAGGACGCGACGCGCTGGTCCGAGGGAGGTGCGAGACGTACCCCTTGAGTCCCTTCCGCCAGTGCTTCCCCGGCCCAGGCTCGCCTGGCGGCCTCTTTGGTGCTCGCTTGCGCTTCGGCTTGTCCTTGGGCAGCGGCTCTGACGGCGGGACGGCGGCGAGCAGCCCTCCGACGGTAGTCGGCTTCGTCTCGGCGGGCATGGGCGAGTCCCGGTGCGAGTCGGCTTCCGAGAGGTCTGCGCTCATCGTGTAGTCCATTGCCTCAGACGCAGGTGGGGAGGGTGTCGCGACCGAGGACGGGTGCGGCGAAGCGACGGCCGAGGTGCTCCCGCCAAGCTTGAAGCTGATCTTGAGCGGCCCAGGCGCAGACGTCGACGCGGATGGCGGTGGTGGCAGCCCCTTGCCGCCCATCGTCGCTCGAGGTGGTTCCATCACGCCAAGAAGTCGGTTGTTGCGGGAGCACTGACGCGCGGCCGACCACGGCATTGAGCTCGACGAACTCAAGTTGGATTCAACGTCGCGTCACCACGATCACCCGCACGCCGCTGGGTCAACAAAGTCGTTGTCACTCGCCAGGCTCAACAACTGTGAGTGCGCGTCCAAGCTCTGAGATGCCCAACGAAGCGCAGGCCCCGCCCGCGCCGATGCGACCGCCGGCGCAGGTCGCGCTCCGCTTCCAAGCAGCTGGGCGCCCGACTACGACCACCTACTGACTTTCACGACCATTCCAGCAGATGAGTACCCACCGAGAAGCCAAGTACGCTCCAACGTCAGCCCTGCCCGCCCGAGCTCGCCGCTGACCTTGCTCCGCCCGCCGATAGGTTCCCGGCGAAGGACTACATCGAGTGCGCCGCCCTGCGCTCCGCCTCACCTACTCTTGCTGACGTTGACTGTCCAGCCCGGCGCCACTGCCCAAGTCGGTACCGCACGTCGACGAGATTGGAGTCACCTCGGCACCGCTCAAGTCGGCCTCGTTCTTCATTGGCGAGCAGTGCAAGGACTACAATGGTCAGTCCTCGCTCGGCACCTGTGATTGCCTGCGAGGATGCTCAGGGGTGAACGGAACGCTTACACGATCGGCCTGCTTGCAGAGGACTTTATGCTGTGCAAGGCCGAGAGCCGCGACCCAGCACACTGCCTCAAGGAAGGCCGCAAGGTCACCCGCTGCGCCCAGGACTTGTGCGTTTTCGTGTCTCTCCTGCTGGCCTGCTGGGTAGCCCTGGAGCCTATCTGCGCACGCGCGAAAGAGTAGCGAGCTCACGCACCGCTCGGGTGGGATAGGATCACCAAGGTCCGCACAACATGCCTGCAGGAGTTCGACGCGCACTGGGAGTGCCTCGAGCGGAACAACCAGGTACACATCCACCCTGCCCGACTGCCGTGTTCCGAGTTCGCCCAAGCGACCCCCGCTGACCCGGCCCCCCACTCGCAGGAGTTCTTCCTTTGCCGCAAGCCCGAAAAGGCCTTCAACTCGTGCATCTTCGAGAAGCTCGTCCGTCCCTCGTCCTACTCCACGCTCTGCAAGCCCCGAGCTGATCCCCCCCACGCGTCCCGTCCAGAAACTCACCAAAACGATCCCGGGCTCCCCGGCAGGCAAGCCGCAGGTCCACGAGAAGGCGTGGCCGATCTACGGTGCGATCCAGAAGTAGATTGTGAGAGTCAGTGGCGATACAGAGGGGCGCGGAGGCGGAGAGCGAGTGGAATGGACCGTCGTGCGGATCGCGAGGCGCTGAGCTGGCTGGGATGTGACTGCTTCGAGGGCGGGGGCAGCAGACTGGTTCCATCCTCAAGTGCGTGCGGGCAGAAGACTCGTCAGCGTGGGCGCCGGACACCTTGAGCTCAGCTTAAGCAGCGACGACTCGGAGACGCTGCGACGCCGCGATTGCGCGGTTACTCGAGGTCTCAGACAGGTCGGATTAAACAACTGCGATTGGCTGTGCTTCAGATCCTGGAAGGATGAATGACAGCAGGTCAGTATCCTCGCGACGATCTCGGGTTGCAGTGCAGATGAGCTCGGGCTCCAGTCAGCACCTGCGGTTGCAGCTTGGCTTTCGACCGCCTACTCCTCCGTCAAGCTCTCAGGATGGTCTCGACCTTTGAGGTGAGTGCTCAGCAGCTGGGTTGCGGCGCCATGTGGCTGACCATGCGCCCTGCCGTTAGTCCGATTCGGCTCCTCCACAAGACTGCGCGCTCTGCCCGCACAGTTTGTGCGAGCCGAATGGTGCGTCACGCCCTTAGTAAGATTACAGTAGGCTCATTAGCGCTACTCGGACTGCAGAACTTTGCAACCCTTGCTTTTGGGCCGAGCGGCCTCCAAATCAAGGAGCGCATCGAGACCTATTCGAAGAGCGCCAGATTCCACCACTCGGTCTACCACGCCGCAAGGAGCGCACTACGAATGGCCTCCCCTCGCCCGCAAGACTGGCTCAACCGGACGCTCGCGCTCTTCGTCGTGATCGACCTGCCACCCGACCGGATCGACGACAACGACCCGCCCACGCCATTCACGCCCGAGAAGTACGCTTGCGCCACACCTGACCTCTTTCACCTCCTCGATGAGATTTCGCCTCCGCGCCCCGGCGAGCGCCGCGAGGACCGCGCGCAGATCTGGGAAGCCGTCAACGAGGACGCGCCTGGCGAGCCAGTCGCCACCTGCCAGGAATTCTTGGTCGGCCGCTTCAGCCAAGTCAGAATGGTTGTGATTCGGTTTCACATTCGAGCTCCCTATCCGGGCGTCTCGACTGAGCGGTGCCGAAACGGGTGAGCCTCGCCAGCCTGCGACCGTCGCTCAGGCGGCGCTCGCTGACCTGCGGCCACCTCTACAGGGCCCGGTGGACCACCTCGATCCTGGAAGACGTACGGGGGAGAACAACCTGTGCATGAACTGCGCTGCTCTGCGTGCGTCCATCAACTTTCGTGCCCCTGTTCGTGACTTGCTGACCTGCTTGCCCATCAGTCTGCGAGGCAGACCGGAAGCGCTGCAGCCTCTGCAGGGATCGCATCTACTACTCCGCTGAGTGTTCGTGCCTCAAGTCTCACCCGCTGACTGTCAGAAGTCTGACAAGCTCCTCCTGACAGGCCAGAAGCAGGATTATAGCCTGCACAAGCCGAAGTGCCGCCGATCCAGCGGGTGAGTCTCTTCCCTGCGTTGCATTTTTGATGCATTCTGACCCTTCTTTGTCCACCGACAGGACTGGAGGAGCTCGCTGAGAGGCTCAACTCGTCGTAGTCGCCAGGCTTGGGCGCTTTTGGAACTGGACGTCTTGCTCTGATCGTGCACGTTATGGTTGAGCTTAGGGTTAGTGCTCGGAGTGACTAAGTCCTACACTTCGGTCTCGCACTGGCCCTTGCGCTCGCCGCACCGGCCATGTGGCCTGAAGCATGATCGAATCGTCTTCTCAGTAGAAAGTGCAATCATCTTGAGCATGTGAAAACATTGTCTGGTCTATGAAGTGTCCACATCCCCACCTGGAAGGCTCAACTCAACGCTAACGCCGTCCGCGCCGCCCATCAACGTGAAGTCGGCGTCCACGTCCATCTCGTCATCCTCCATCAATCCAACTACCAGGACCGCCGGCAGTTTTGCATTTCTCGGCGCCTCGACTTCAAATCGGAACCGTTCGCCCTTTCTGAGGTACCAAATCTCTTCCGAGATCGTCGCTTCGAACACTCCGACCGCGTCCTCCTTTCCTCCCTCTCGTACGAGGAACACCTTCACGCTTGCTCCTTCCTCGATAAAGGCCGGTAGAACAAGAGCTGGCTTCTCCCACGTCTTGAAGACGGCGTTCGGGTGGGTTTTTAAGCACGAGCGTCTCCGAGTTCGGCGGCGCGAAAGCGAGTCCTTCGGCGCCGAGTCTGTAGAGGAAGCCAGAGGCATCGTAGAAGACGCTGTCGTATCTCAATCCAGGGTTTCAGTGTTACACTCAGACCCAGGACCTGATTGAAAGTACTCACCGACGGTACAGCTCCAGTCGCCACTCGCTCTCGACCTCGCGACCCGGCGTCCTTGGAATGAGTTCGCGTTCCTCCTCGGGCATCGCGTGCATCTTTTTCAGGAACTCCCAGAAGGCTTCGGTGAAGGACCCCTCGCCCGCTCCGTTCACGACGGGCTCCGGCGGAACGGCGTCCCACGCGCGGAGGAGGGCGGAGCGGACGATGAGCACTTCGGGCTCGTCCGAGAAAGTGACGATGCGGAACGGTGGGAAGACCACGTCGAACTTGGTACTGGGGAGTGTGCGGACTGTACGCATCGTGTGCACTGGGAGTCTTCGAGATGGTGGGGCGTGGCCGAGCTGGGAGCTAGGCTGGGTATCGAGCTTGACAAATGAGCGAAACGCTCACAGAAGAGGTGATAGATGCGAGTAAGAGCGTGTGCTCAAGGTCTAAAAGCAGCCAAGGAGTTGTCATGGGAGCGAGGTGCGCACGGCCCGGTCAGCGTCGACGTCCGCGGACTTTGTCCCTCGCCGCCTGCCTGGTCCCAAGTGCTCCAGGCTCCTGCTCGCTTTCTTCCAGCACTTCCCCGGGAAATGACGTTTTCAAGGAGTGGTTACAACAAGAGCAATAATGCGGGGTGGATCCATTCGCGGGTCTAGCCAAGGCAGGAGTGCGAACTACGAGTGGGGAGATAACGACGGGTGGAGTGGTATGAGCAATGACAGGGCGACAACAAACGGACGATGGTGTCGGGTCGCCCTGGGACCAGAGACGAGCGATGCTCGATTACTGAGTTGCGGGAACAAAGTCAGCGACGGCGTGCGGAAACGGAGAAGACGAGCACGAACCGAGAAGAGGCGCTTCTCGTACGAGTGAAGACCGTGGACGTTGCCCTCGATCTGGGCGCTCGCAGTCCGGAGCTCGTAGCGGAGCTCGCCGGCGAAGGCGCGACGCTGCATCTCGATGATGGAGCGCGTTCCCATGTCCTGAAGTGAGTGCTGTGGGCGATAGAGCGTGGTCAGAAAAGCCTCTCGAATGGAAAGAACTGGAAAGGCGACGAACCTGGAGACCGGCGATGAGGTAGGGCACGAACTTGTGGAGCGAGCCCTTGTCCTGGACGGATCCGGAGACGCCCTGGGCGACGCGAACCGAGTCGCCCTCGCTGAAGTAGCGCGAGGTGGCGGCGTTGTCAATGTCGTCGACGGCGGCCGAGGCGCCCGCCTTGACCGTGCCGGCGTCCATGGCGTCGATGCTACCCATGCCGCGGTACTTCTTGAGGCGCTTGCCCTCGTTGAAGAAGAACTCTCCGGGCGACTCGGTCGTGCCGGCGAGGAGGCCGCCCATCATGACGGCGGACGCGCCGAGCGAGAGCGCCTTGGCGATGTGGCCGATGTTGGAGATGCCACCGTCGGCGATGACGGGGACGCCGAACTGGCGCGCGAACTCGGCGACGGCGTACACGGCCGTGCCCTGGGGGCGACCGACGGCCGTCACCTCCTGCGTGATGCAGATCGAGCCCGAGCCCATGCCGACGCGGAGACCGTCGGCGCCGGCGTCGATGAGGACCGCAGCCTGCTCGCGCGTGACGACGTTGCCGGCGATGACCTCGAGGTCCGGGAACTCGCCCTTGATCCACTGAATCATCTCAATCTGGTACGTCGAGTTGCCCTGCGACGAGTCGAGCACGACAATGTCGAGCCCGGCCTCGACGAGCAGGCGCAGGCGGTCGCGGTCCGGTCCGCGCGTGCCGATCGCGGCGGCGCAGAGGAGCTGCTTCGACTCGGGCTTCTTCGACGCGAGGGGGAAGTCCTTGTTCTTGAGCAGGTCCGAACGTGCGAGAAGCGCCACGAGGCAGCCCTTGTCGTCGACGAGCGGGAGCTTGCCCTTCTTCGAGTCGCGCAGGATCGCGTTCGCCTGCTCGAGCGTGACGCCGGCGGGCGCGACGACGAGGTCGGCACCGCCAGTCATGACAGAGGCGAGGGTGGCCGACGACGGACGGAACTGGACGTCACGTCCAGTCACGATGCCGACGAGCTTGCCGCCGAGCTTGCCGTTGTCTGCGAAAGCGCAAAGGGAGGCCGAATCAGCGCTCGCTCGGCAAACTTTCTATACTTTGCGAGGGTTCGACAGTCACGATGAGATCAGAATGGTGCATTAGATGCTTGTTGCATCCACATGGCTTTTGTGAGCGATCAAACTCGATTCGGTAGAACGAAGGAATGGTTATAATCACGTCGTCAAGAGCTGCCGAGCCCAGAGGAGAGTTGGGGTAGAGTCCAAGTGAGAACCACTTACCAGTGATGGGGATGCCGCAAAAGCCGAACTTCTCCTTGATCTTCCAGACGTCGTCGCAGGTGTTGGTGGGGGCAAGGACGACCGGGTCGGTGATGAAGCCATTCTCAAACCTAATGGAGAAAGTCATTACGAGCCCGCGCATGAGGGTTGTTTGAAAGCGCACTTCTTGACGGCGCGGACCATGGAGGCCTGCATGACCGGGGTCATGTTGTGGTGAATCACACCAAGGCCGCCGAGGAGCTGAAAGGACGGGAGAAAAAGTCAGCCTGCGCCCAGTGAAGTAAGCTGTAATGTAGTTCTGGCGCCGCAATGACTCCAGCCCACTGCCTTTCGAGCATGCCGCACGCGAGGCGCGTCGGCAAGCGAACTTCCTTCGACGCGTTACGCCGAAAAAAGCTTAGTTTGATAATCGTTGACGGCTCTGTACTGCTACAGAGCTTGGTCGCGAAGACCAACGAGCGTCGAGGCGGGCAAGAATCACGCGCAAAAGAAAAGCTGACTCACAGCCATCGCAATCGCCCTAGGCAAAGACGAGACGGGCGCGAGTCAGGCGCGATGTTGGCCAGCAGGGTGAGAGAGAAAAGACGACGTACATGGAACTCTCGGTGACGGTGTCCATCGGGCTACTGAGAAGCGGCGCCTTGATGGTCGTGCGCTTTGTGATCCTGCTCTCGAGGCTAACGTCGTTCGCGGGGAAGTCGATGTGGCCGGGAAGGACGAGGAAGTCGTTGTAGGTCAGGCCGCCGTGAATGTTCGAGTCGAGGAGCTGGGCGAGGGAGAGACCGTCGGCCTGCTTGTACGACTCGAGGTGCGCGAGCGCGGACGACGCGGGGAGGTACGACGCGGGCGCCATTTTGACGGGCTGGGGTGGGATGGAGGTGGGGAGGTCGACGATGGTGAGGGTGGAGCACGGGGTGGGCACTCGTCTCGTCCCGGGGATGAGGCCAAGTCAGCAGGATCGTCGCCCAAAAACTCGCTCTCGCAACGTCCGTAGGTGCGAAACCTCGTCCGACGTGGTGAACCTGCCGGTTTCGTACCTCGTGACCTGGCGGATGAAGCACTCACTCCATCCGCCAAGACCCTCGTGGAAGCTGTGCTGCAAAGGCTTTCTGGTCAGATCTGGTAAGCAGGCAGCGCTCCCCTTTGCCATGAAAATCGTGGGCGAGTGCGGTCCGCGGAGTCCATGCTAAGCTCAAATCCGGGCTCGATTGCCTCTTCTAGCCCACCACGATAGAGCTCATGTCCACCCTGAACCCTTCTCCCAATCTCTGCCTCCGCGCATGCCGGATCGTCGCCTCGAGCGGGAGGATGCGCGCGACGCTGACCTGGTTGAAGCCTGGCGTCTTGCGCTGTGCGATGTAATGGCCCTGCTGATGACCCAGCAGGCGTAGTTCATGTCCTCGCATATCAGAACCTTGTTCTCTTTCGATAATCGCGAACCCTTGAGACACGAAGGCGGTCAGCGGCGACATCAACGTTGCATCAACCGAGTTCGCACCACCCACAAAGCGAGCCCAGATCGGATGGCTTCCCAAAGTCCTCGTAATACGAGGATGCCTGCTTCTCTCGAACATTTCCGCTCTTCGGATCCCACGCAATGGGGGCGATTTCGTAAGTGTCATAGCCAACCGCCCAGATACCTGCGAGCGTCCGCGGTCAGTTTGAAGTCCGCCGACCCAGCGTCGTCAGCGGCACTCACGCCCGACGTTTGTTCGCATGTGGTCCGATCCGGTTTCACGCCGGAGCTGAATCGCGAGCCTACCCTCGAGCAAGTGGGGCTCTTGAAAGCGCGGGCTGCGCCAGCCGTCGGCGTCCTCCGCGGCGAGCGTGTCCAGAAAGATGCGGTCGGCCGCGTTGAATATCTTGTCAAGGTACCGCGGAAGAGACTTCACTGGAAGTCACACACTATTAGCATGTGTCTCTAAGCAGTGGAGAGCTAACGTACGCTGTCTGATGTCGTGGATCTCCTCGTTGAACAGCGACTCGGAAACTCGGCGAAGAGCGTTGTCCTGCAGGAGCTGCGTCGATACCGGGAGGAACGCGACCTCGCTTAAAGAATCGATATCGGTCAGCTTCAGTCTCTCTAACAAGCGAAGTCCGCTTTACCTGAGCGGACGCGGGGAGACCATGAAGATTTTGCCCGAGTCCGAGCGAAGCATCAGCTGCGTCTTGACGTACCCGCCATCTTCAAAGCCGCTATCCACCTCGAGGCAGAATTTGATGTCATTTGACGACTTGATTTGCACGTCTGCCTGATGGGAAAGCTGGCGAAAGAACGTCGCGTCGACGCGTCCGACTGGGTCTTCAGCGCAGTAAACGTGCACGACCGGCGCTGTGGAAACCATCAGCTTCCGGAACACGCACTTAACGACACTAGACTCACTCAACGCAGAGTACCCCTCGTTTCTGTCATCCATCACGACCGCTACTCCGAAGGGCGACCCCCACTCTCGCTACGCAAGGAGCAGCGACCCTGGCGAGTTGAGCTTGGCTTGGAGTGCCTCGCACCCGCGCAAGGTGTTTCCTTGATGTTCCGGTGAGAGATCTTTGAGATTCTGCATGCAAAGCGGAGTTAGCGGCGTCGCGAGAGCTCAGGCGAGTTGGCTCACCTCGCCGACCAGCAGGTGGTGTGGCGTCTTGGTGACTGGATTGCAGCGTTGCGAGGATCTTCGCGGGACAAATGGCGAAGTAGAGGACGACATGAAGCTAGATAGGACGGGAAAGAAAAGACAGCAGGAGCTTTGCTGAATGTTCAACGGAGCCGGCGGAGGAGGCAGTGCCGTCGCGGCCAAGACTCCAAGATCTATCTCTGGCCGACGCCTGTGCCCTCCTGAGTTTGAACATGGATCAGCTCAAATCAGCTCAAATTCCGTTAAAACGAAGAGAGCGGTCTTCTGGCCTCTGGGGCGGCGATGACTTGTCTGCCCACTTGGAAGTGGCGTCGAGCTCGCTTGGAGGAGAGACGTTAAGCTCACAAGCGACCCAGCAGTAAGTCAGTACTTTAAATCACATATAGACTAGCTGGGTGGACGAGCAGATGGAGTCGAACGAGCAAAGCGCAGACTCGAAGTCGCACCTAATTCGAGGCATTTCGAGGTCGATTTAATTGTCGCGTTGTTTTGTGGGACGGGCTCGATCGGCCGCCGGGTGGATTTCGACGTCTTCCTCCCCCCACCAACCGCCTAACGCCCAGTCGCATCCCCTCTTCCCCTACCCACTCTACTACTTCACACGAATCAGAATGTCCACTGGTACGTCGCGAGCCAGTCCGGCGCCGAGTTGCGCGCTTCCAAGTTGGGCAGAACTGACCCAAACCTCGCCTGTCTCCTTCCTTCCTGCCTCCCGCGCTGCGCTGCGCCCGCCCCGCTCTCTCGCACGACGTGACCCGATGTAACAGCTGCTGGAGGCAAGACCGGAGGAAAGGGCGGCAAGGGAGGCAAGGGCGGCAAGGCTGGCGGAGACCCCAAGTCGCAGTCGACTCGGTCCCAGAAGGCCGGACTTCAGGTCAGTCTCACGCCCTCAGTGCATGCCCCAGCGCCTCGACGCGTCGTGCCAGCCGAGGATCCCGGTCGAGCGAACGGGCTGGTCCGGGTGGCTTCGGCGTGGCGCAGCGAGACGTGTCCTCGAGCCCGTCTTGTTGTTTTTCGGGCGCCCGCCTCCAGAGACACTCGACGCGACTCGGCCCGTCTGGCCCAGCTCGCACGCGCTGTTCGCCTCTCCCTTCCCACCCACCTGCTCGATCGACGCACGTCTCTCGCCAGCGCTGCTCGCCGTCTGGGCCACCCGTCGCCGTCGCCGCCGTCCCGTCACATTCCTCAACATCCGCGCGCTGGATCGAAAACGAACTAACGCCCTCCCGTCTTGCTTGCGTGCAGTTCCCCGTCGGTCGTATCCACCGTTACCTCAAGGCCCGTACCCAGAACAACATGCGCGTCGGAGCCAAGGCCGCCGTCTACGCGACCGCCATCCTCGAGTACCTCACCGCCGAGGTCCTGGAGCTCGCTGGTGCGTACCTATGGCTACAAGCATCTGCCGGCAAGCTGACCTCGAGCTTTGCACAGGAAACGCCTCGAAGGACCTGCGCGTGAAGCGTATCACGCCCCGTCACTTGCAGCTCGCCATTCGTGGAGACGAGGAGCTCGACTCGCTGATCCGCGCCACGATCGCCGGTGGTGGAGTGCTCCCCCACATTCACAAGGTGCGTCCTCCTTGCTGCCCTGCGCAGTGCTGTCGCGTTCGACCGCGACGCGATTGTTGTTCGCCCAGGCGCTGGACGCTGACGCGCGCGTTTCGCTCCTGCAGAACCTCATCAAGGTTCCCGGTCAGCTCCTCCCGGCCCCGGTCCCGGTCGTCGGTGCGCAGAAGAAGATGGGCCCCCCCAAGTGATCGCGTCGCCCCGCCGTCTCGCTGCCTGGTTTTCTGCCGCTGTCTCCCGTTGTCACAAGTTGTCCTCCCGCCCCCGCTTTTATTTACACCCCTCGTCCCTACTTTTCCCTCCCGGTCCGTCCACACCGTGGGGAGTTCACCGCCGTGTAACCGTCACCTGCTTGGTCCCTCACCGTTGGCCATATGATTCGCCTTTCGCTTTGAACGCTTGGGAGAGAGAGAGAGGGAGCTCCCGAAAGAATCTGCGAGAGAAGTGAGGAGAAGGCGTCTTGAGTCCTGGATGCCCGGCGAAGGTGGCGACGGGCGCCCGTGCTGGAGTTTGAGCGCAAGCTGGCGTCGTCCGGCTTTCCCAAACCCATCGCCTCGCGCCCGATGCTCCCGCCGGCGTCATGTCGGGAGACCCTGGGTCACACAGTCCTGCACTCAGGACTCTGGAGAACGTCTTTGGAACGCTCGGTACCGTGTTGTGGTTCGTCCTGGCGTCCTCACGCCATCTCTGCATGCAGACCTCTGACCGTGCGGACCGCCCCCCAGGTGCATTCAACTCATCCCACAGGTCGTGTTGAACTACCGAAGGAAGACAACCCAGGGGCTGTCCGTCTGGCTATAGTAAGGCGCTTCTGATGAGGCCTGGCCGAGCGATGCTGATGCCGAGCGCAATCACAGCGTCGGGTGGCTTCTCTCGGGGTTGTGCTACGGGCCGTACGCTATTTACCAGGCGATCAACATCCCCATCAGTACGCTGAGCTCCGTGGAGAGACTTGAGAATGAGGAGGGTCACTCACACGACCTCGCGCAGTTGTTCAGCCGCAATGCTACGGCTCGCTGTGCGCGATCGTGTTCATTCAGATGCTCTATTACGATCGTAAATGGACCCCTCTAGAAGGAGTAGCGGCGTTTGCATTTTACGCCGTCGTGGGCGCGGGGTGGGAGGTCGGGATCTGGTACGCGATGCGGGTTCGTGCCTCCCCGGTGGACTCTGGACGGGGAACTCGGAGCTGACATCATAAATCATTCTCTCATTTTCCAGACAGCAGGTGATCGTGGCGTGCCCGGGATACCAACGCTCTTTGGTAGTCTGTCAGCCGGCTTTTTGACAGGCGGCTTCTTGTGCGTCCCTCCCTGTTCGTTAGTTCTGGACGCGTTCTGACTACCTCACACCCAACAGCCCTCAAATATACCAGATCTGGCGAGATCGGGAGGTTGTCGGGATTTCGTACCTATTCCTCGCGATTGACTCGCTCGGCGCCGTGTGCTCGATCATGAGTCTCGGTAAGCCCCTCATCATCACTACCTCCTGTTGGAAACTGACCCTTTGACCTCAGGCTTCAAGCAACAAATAGACGGCATTGCTCTAGCCGGATACAGTTCGTACTTTCCGACGCTCGAGTCCCCCACAAACAAGTTGCGCGAT
>ERZ1463038.49-NODE-49-length-28609-cov-24.950270_pt1 | contig 28609 bp, 19 predicted proteins | sample MGYA00564479_ERZ1463038 | MGnify/ENA primary metagenome ERZ1463038 (study PRJEB39244, sample SAMEA3635134) | Helicobacter pylori | study: EMG produced TPA metagenomics assembly of PRJEB11511 data set (Assembly of a 5300-year-old Helicobacter pylori...
GGCAGCGCGAATGCCATCACGTAATCGCCCTTCCGGGTGCCGAGCGAACCATGACCGCCAGCCATAATCAGCACGTATTGGCGACCGTCTCCACCGGTGTAGGTCATGGGCGTGGCTTGACCGCCCGCTGGCAGGCGGCCCTCCCACAGTTGTTTGCCGTTGCGGATGTCATAGGCCCGCAGGTATTGATCCAGCGTACCGCCGAGGAACGACACGCCACCGGCGGTGCTGATCGTGCCCCCCATGCTCGGCACACCCATGGGCAACGGAACCGGCAGCGGCGCACTGTCGCGAACTGTACCGTTCTTGTGTTTCCAGATCACTTTATGGGTGGTCAGATCAACCGCCGCAACGTAACCCCAGGCCGGTGCCTGGCACGGCAACCCCACGTGTGAAAGCAGTGGCGACAGGATCACCCCATACGGCGCGCCTTTGTTCGGCTGCACGCCTTGGGTTTCACTTTTGCGTGCAGGGCCGCCCTGCATGGCGGAGCGTGGCACCAGTGTCGAGGTGAAGGCCATGTAATTGGGCGAAAGAAAGGCAACCTGCCGCACCGGATCGACGGAGATGCCGCCCCAATTGAAGACGCCGACATTGCCTGGATAGATGATCGACCCCTGAGTCGAGGGTGGCGTGTAAATCCCGTCATAGCGCAGCGAACGAAACGTGATGCGACACAGCATCTGATCAATCGGAGTCACGCCCCACATGTCCGCTTCGCGCAGGCGCGGCGGCATCATGTTCAGCGCCGACATGGGCTGGGTTGGCGAGGTGAAGTCACCCTCCACCGCACCCTGCGGCACAGCGGTTTCCTTGATGGGCACAATGGGCGTACCGGTGCGGCGGTCGAGGACATAAATGCTGCCCTGCTTGGTCGATGCCAGCAGGGCCGGCTTGATCCCGCTCTCGGTCTTGAGGTCCATCAGTGTCGGCTGCCCGCCGACGTCCATGTCCCACAGATCATGGTGGGTGAACTGAAAGGTCCAGCGCACCTTGCCCGTGGCAATGTCCAGCGCGGTCACGCCGGCGCTGTACGGCTCAGGCTGCTGGCGATCACCGCCCCACTGATCCGGCGTATGGTTGCCCATGGGCAGGTAGAGCATGCCCAGCTTTTCGTCGACGCTCATCACCGACCACATGTTGGGCGAGTTGCGGGTGTAGGTCAGGCCGGGCAGGATTGGCTCGGTGTTGTCGGGGTTGCCGCTGTCCCAGTTCCATACCAGCTTGCCGCTGCGCACGTCGAAGGCACGAATCACCCCCGACGGCTCGTCGATGGATTCATTGTCGGTGACATGCCCGCCAATGATCACCAGATCGCGGGTGACCGCAGGTGGCGATGTAGAGTAATACCCGCCCGGGGTGAAGTCCCCGATATTGCGGGTCAGGTCGACCGAGCCTTGATCGCCAAACTCTTCGCACAGCGTGCCGTTATCCGCGTTCAGGGCGATCAGCCGGGTATCTGCGGTGGGCACAAAAATGCGCCTGGGACAGGTGTTCTTCACCGCCACGACGGCTTTGCCAGAGGGGGTTTTGCCAGAAAACGCTTTACCCTCAGGGCTTGAGGGATACGCCCCGACATCATGGTAGGCCACTCCACGACAGGTCATGTGCGCCCAACCTTTAAAGTTGGCGGCATTCTGCGTGCTGAGTTTGGGATCGAAGCGCCAGATTTCTTTGCCGGAATCCGGGTCCAGGGCAATCACCTGGCTGTGCGGAGTGCACAGATAGAGCATGCCGTTAACCTTGAGCGGGGTGTTCTCGGCAGTGGTTTCCTGCGGATCGTTGGGACCCGGCAGATCGCCAGTGCGAAAAGTCCACGCGAGTTGCAGCTGATGCGCATTGTCCGGGGTAATTTGCGCCAGAGGTGAATACCGGTCACCGAACGCACTGCGCCCGTATGACTGCCAATCGCCGTCAGGCTGCTTTGGCGCACTCTGCTGCACACCCGCATCGGCACGTGCCAACTCACCCTTGATTTCATCGTACTGCGTGTATTGACTGGCCCATGCTGCAGCACCGGCAACCAACACTGCCAGGCTCAGACTGGCAGTGGAAAACCGTTGATGTTCCGGCCTCAAAGGACGCCGAACAGCCGGCAACAACAGTACGATGCCCAGGACAAACCACAAGGACAAGCGCGGAACCAGCTGCCACCAATCCAGCCCGACTTCCCACCACGCCCACAGCGTGCTGACGAGCAGCAGCACGGCATACAGCCCAATCGCCGCACGCCGCGCCAGAATCAGCAACACCCCGCTCAACGCAAAGCCGGCCCCGGCAAGTACGTAATAAAACGACCCGCCCAACTGCGCCAGCTTGACGCCCCCGGTCACCATGACCAGTCCTAACGCCAGCAACACCGTCCCGACCAGAGTCGGTAACAGGCCCGCACGTTTCTTTATTGCACCTTGGGTGCTCATAATGGATCTCCCTATCGTTTGTGGCTCAAATCCGTTGAGCCGATGTGAAACGCAGTATAGCTGCCGTAAGAAACTCGACCCGTCGACGCGAATCAGTCCCGCCCGGAAGCGTCGTCGACGTCGACGTCTTCGTCCACATCATCATCGCTTGGCGTAAACGCGCTGAGGCACACGATCCGGTGATCAGCACTACCATCGCTGAGGGTCCAGCTCTGCAATTGCGTATCAAACGTCGCTGCCTGCACCTGCGCAAGGCTGAAACGCCAGATTTTGCGCTCGCGACCGTCTATTGCCTCAACCTCCAGATGTTCGTCGCCCAGAGAAAACTCCCAGGCATGCAGCCCGTCAATTTCCAACATGTTGGCCGTTTGCAAGGCCGCAAGCAGGGTTTGGTTAGTGCTGGTCATAACGTTCAATCGCCTGAGTTAAAGGACGAATGATAGGCCAAACGGCGGGACGTTCCCACGCACTGCCAATCTCTGTTTATGAATGACCCTGAATTCCCCACCGAATCAGCCCATCGCAGCCGTTGACGCCACCCCATCCACCAATCGCTGAATGCCCAGCGGGTTGGCGTTTTTTAGGGCGGCGGGCAGTGCGCTGTCCGGGTAGTTCTGGAAACACACCGGGCGCAGGAAACGATCGATCGCCAACGTCCCCACCGACGTCCCACGGGCATCGGAAGTCGCGGGATAAGGCCCGCCGTGCACCATCGAATCGCACACCTCGACCCCGGTCGGATAACCGTTAAGCAGGATACGGCCGACTTTCAGTTCCAGCAGCGCAGTGAGTTCGCTGAACTGCTGCAGGTCGCCCGGTTCGGCGATCAAGGTCGCGGTGAGCTGACCGTGCAAGCCGTGCAGGGCTTCGCTGAGTTGGGCTTGATCGACGACTTCCACCACCACGGTGGTCGGGCCGAATACTTCTTCCTGCAACACCGCGTCGCCGTTGAGCAACAGGCTGACATCGGCCTTGAACAGTTGTGGCCGGGCCTGATTACCCTGCTGTTCACTGCCTGCCAGGTGCGCGATGCCAGGGTGCGCCTGCAATGCCTGCAAACCTTTGGCATAGCTGCCTAGCGTGCCCGCATTGAGCATGGTTTGCGGCGCTTGATCGTTGATCTGCGCGCTGAGCTGTTGCACGAATTCGCTGAACGCGGGCGAGCGCAGACCAATGACCAGACCGGGATTGGTACAGAACTGACCACACCCCTGAACCACCGACGCAGCCAGTTCGCCGGCAATGCTTTCGCCGCGTGCAGCCAGGGCCTCGGGAAGGATGATCACCGGGTTAATGCTGCTCATCTCGGCGAACACTGGAATCGGTTGTGGGCGCGCTGCCGCCATGTCGCACAGGGCGCGGCCACCTTTGAGCGAGCCGGTGAAGCCCACGGCCAGAATCGCCGGATGTTTGACCAGCGCTTCACCCACGCCGGCGCCGTAGATCATGTTGAACACGCCGGCCGGCATGCCGGTCTTTTCCGCCGCGCGGATGATCGCATCAGCGACCTGTTCGGCGGTTGCCATGTGCCCGCTGTGGGCCTTGAACACCACCGGGCAACCGGCCGCGAGGGCCGAAGCGGTATCGCCACCGGCCGTCGAGAACGCCAGCGGAAAGTTACTGGCGCCGAACACGGCAACCGGGCCCAGGCCGATGCGGTACTGACGCAGGTCCGGGCGTGGCAAAGGTTTGCGTTCCGGCAGCGCCTGATCGATTCGCGCACCGTAGAAATCTCCACGGCGCAGGACCTTGGCGAATAAGCGCATCTGGCCACTGGTACGTCCGCGTTCGCCCTGGATACGCCCGGCAGGCAGCGCGGTTTCACGGCAAACCATGGCAACGAAGTCATCGCCCAGCGCGTCGAGTTCATCGGCGATGGCGTCGAGGAATTCAGCCCGTTTCACTGCGCTCAATTGACGATAGATCGGGTACGCGGCAGCGGCTGCCTTGGCGGCGCTGTCGACTTCTTCGAGGGTGGCCTGATAGAAGTCGTGGGGCAGCTTTTCGCCGGTGCTGGCGTCGACGCTGTGCACGATGACCTGGCCGGCAGCGCTACGCTGGCCGCCGATGTAGTTGTAACCAAGAATGTGGGACATGAACGGTGCTCCTTAAAGGGTGCCAATGGCGCCGGGCTGAAAAGCCGCTTCAGCCGGGGCGATGCCGTTGATCAACGGGGCGCCGAAGTCGGCCTGACTGATTTCGAACGTATCCCCTGGCCGAGCGCACACGCCGTCGGCAAAAGACAAGGTCGCGGTGCCGAAGAAATGAATGTGCACATCGCCCGGACGCAGGAATTGGCTGTACTTGAAGTGGTGGTATTCGAGGTTCTCGAAGCTGTGGCACATATTGGCCTCGCCACTGAGGAACTCTTTTTCCCAGAGCACCGTGCCGTCACGAAGGATCCGGCTGGTGCCCGACAGGTGTTGCGGCAGTTCGCCGACCCGTAACTCCGGGCCAAATGAACAGGCGCGTAATTTGGAGTGAGCGAGGTACAGGTAGTTCTTGCGCTCCATCACATGGTCGGAAAACTCATTGCCGATGGCGAAGCCCAGACGGTACGGCGTGTGGTCAGGACCAATCACATACAAACCGCTCAACTCCGGCTCTTCGCCAGCATCTTCAGCGAACGGCGGCAGCGGGAACGAACGCCCTGGGCGAACGACGATGCCGCCGTCGCCTTTATAGAACCATTCTGGCTGCACTCCGGCCTGGCCAGCGGTCGGTTTACCACCCTCAAGACCCCATTGAAAAATGCGCATGCTGTCGGTCAATGTCGCGTCATCAACCGTGTGCTGGTGCATTTTGTCCCGCGTCGCAGCACTGCCCAAATGTGTCAAGCCAGTACCGCTAACCAGCATGTGTGCCGGATCGGGATGGTCCAGCGGTGACAGAATGCGCAGGTCTTGCAGCAGTTGCGGGTAATCGTGATCGGTACCCAGCCCTTGACGTTCGACCTGTTGCACCAGACTGACGCCCGCCTCAATGGCGGCCAGCGCCAGTTCGCGAACGCTGGCAGCGCCCACCACTTCGCGCACCCGCTCGCCGTCCACCACGCCAACCCGACGCTGGCCATTGCTCAATTCGAACTGTACTAAACGCATGTGCATGCTCCCTTCTTTGCAGGATTCAAGGACGGCTGGCAGGCTGAGCCCTTTGGCTTCGGGCGCTGGCAGCAAATTCGGTCGGAGCCAGAGCGTGTTTACGCTCAAGCAGGCGGTAGACGATGCCAGTCAGGAACAAACCGAAGACCATGACGCCAGACAGGAAGTACAGGCCCGACGCAAGGTTGCCGGTGTACTCCTTCAGCGCGCCGATCACGAACGGTCCGATGTAACCGCCGAGGTTGCCGACCGAGTTGATCAGGGCGATACCGGCCGCCGCGCTGGCCCCGGCAAAGAATCGTCCCGGCAAGGTCCAGAACACTGCCGTGCAGGAAAACAACGCAAACGCTACCAGGCACAGAGCGGCCAGTTGTAGCACCGGCATCGTCAGCCAGGCGCTGAGAAACAGGCCAATGGCGCCGAGCACATACAGCACCGCCAGGTGTCCGTAGCGGTCATTCAATCGGTCGGAGCTGCGCGGGATGATCAGCAAACCGATGATGCCGAAAATATAGGGCACCGCCGAGACGAAACCGGTGCTCAGGTCGCTGCCGCCGAACTGCTTGATCAAGGTCGGCAGCCACAAGCCCAGTCCATAAATGCTCAGGGTCACGGGCAGGTAGAACAGCGCCAGGAGTAACACGCGCTTGTCTTTAAGGGCATGCAACGGATTGCCGTGACGGGTCTGGCCGTACTCTTCCTGGTCCTTTTTCAGCTCACCGGCCAACCAGTTCTTCTCGGTCTGGTCCATCCACTTCACCTGTTTCGGACCATCCGGCAACCAACGCAACACCGGCCAGGTCAGCAGAATCGCCGGGGTGCCTATGACGATGAACAGCCACTGCCATCCGTGCAGACCCAACACACCATCCATCCCCAGCAGGCCACCGGAAACCGGCCCGGTGATCATCATGGCAATGGGTTGCGACAGGATGAACAAGCCGAGGATTTTGCCGCGATGGCGAACCGGGAACCATTGGGTGATGTAGTACAGCACCCCCGGAAAGAAGCCCGCCTCCGCCGCGCCCAGCAGCAAGCGCATCACGTAGAAACTGTGCGGCCCTTGGACAAACGCCATGCCGATGGTGATCGCGCCCCAAGTGATCATGATGCGGGCGAACCAGCGGCGGGCACCGAAGCGCTCAAGCATCAGGTTGCTGGGGATCTCCAACAGGAAGTAGCCGATAAAAAACAGCCCGGCGCCCAACCCGTAGGCGGCATCACCGATGCCCAGGTCCGCGCCCATGTGCAGTTTGGCGAAGCCGACGGCAGAGCGATCAACGTAAGCAATCAGGTACAGCAGGATCAGGAAGGGAATCAGTTTCAGGGTGATGCGGCGTATAAGCCGGAGTTCCTGGCTCATGAAGGTGGTCTCCAATTGTTTTTGTTATGGAACCTCGGGGATCGCCTCTGCACCTTACAGCACTGGCAGGGTCGTCCCTCGCTGGAAATCGACTATATAGTATTACTATTTAAGCCACAACTCTTCCAAATACAGGTTTTTAGGCTTACTTTAACCAAAGAAAACGCCATTAAGTCTTACAATAAGAGTGATGATCATGTCTGATTCCGAAAAAAAACCACCCCTGCGTTCTGCCCAATGGTTTGGTACTGCCGACAAAAACGGCTTTATGTACCGCAGCTGGATGAAGAATCAGGGCATCGCCGATCATCAATTCCATGGCAAGCCCATCATTGGTATCTGCAATACCTGGTCGGAGCTGACGCCGTGCAACGCACATTTCAGGCAGATCGCCGAGCACGTCAAACGTGGGGTGATCGAAGCCGGCGGCTTCCCGGTGGAGTTCCCGGTGTTTTCCAACGGCGAATCCAACCTGCGCCCTACCGCCATGTTCACCCGTAACCTGACGAGCATGGATGTCGAAGAAGCGATCCGTGGGAACCCTATCGATGGCGTAGTGCTGCTGACCGGCTGCGATAAAACCACCCCGGCACTGCTGATGGGCGCCGCCAGTTGCGACGTGCCTGCCATCGTCGTCACCGGCGGGCCGATGCTCAACGGCAAACACAAGGGCAAGGACATCGGCTCCGGCACCGTGGTCTGGCAACTCAGCGAACAGGTAAAGGCCGGGCAGATCAGCCTCGACGACTTCCTCGCGGCTGAAGGCGGCATGTCCCGTTCGGCAGGCACCTGCAACACCATGGGCACCGCTTCGACCATGGCCTGCATGGCCGAAGCCCTCGGCACTTCCCTGCCCCATAACGCGGCGATTCCCGCAGTCGATGCACGACGCTACGTGCTCGCGCATATGTCGGGCATGCGTGCGGTTGAAATGGTCCGTGAAGACCTGCGTCTGTCGAAAATCCTCACCAAAGAAGCCTTCGAAAACGCTATTCGGGTCAACGCCGCCATCGGTGGCTCGACCAATGCGGTCATTCACTTGAAGGCGATTGCCGGACGTATCGGCGTCGAACTGGACCTCGACGACTGGACCCGCATGGGTCGCGGTATACCGACCATCGTCGACCTGCAACCCTCGGGGCGCTTCCTGATGGAAGAGTTTTACTACGCGGGGGGGCTGCCTGCGGTGCTGCGTCGCCTCGATGAAGCCAATCTGTTGCCCAACCCGGATGCCCTGACCGTCAACGGTAAAACCCTACGCGACAACAACAAAGCCGCGCCAATCTATGGCGAAGATGAAGTGATCCGTACAATCGACAACCCGATTCGCGCCGACGGCGGCATCTGTGTGCTGCGCGGCAACCTTGCACCACTGGGGGCCGTACTCAAACCTTCAGCCGCCAGCGCCGAATTGATGCAGCACCGTGGCCGGGCCGTGGTGTTCGAGAACTTCGACCACTACAAGGCACGGATCGACGACCCTGAACTGGACATCGACGCCAGCTGCGTCATGGTGATGAAAAACTGTGGACCGAAGGGTTATCCAGGCATGGCCGAAGTCGGCAACATGGGTTTGCCTGCGAAACTGCTGGCTCAGGGCGTGACCGATATGGTGCGCATCTCCGACGCGCGCATGAGTGGCACCGCCTATGGCACGGTGGTCTTGCATGTGGCACCGGAAGCCGCTGCGGGCGGACCGTTGGCGGTGGTGCATGAAGGTGACTGGATCGAACTCGACTGCGCCAACGGCCGTTTGCACCTGGACATCTCCGATGCTGAACTGGCCGGGCGCCTGGCCGACTGGCAAGCGCCAGAGGGATTACTGCTGGGCGGTTATCGCCAGCTGTACATCGACCATGTGATGCAAGCCGATCAAGGCTGCGACTTCGACTTCCTGGTCGGCTGTCGTGGCGCCGACGTGCCACGTCATTCGCACTGAGTTTGCGGGATAAATAACCGGGCGACGATACTATCGTCGCCCTGTATGCCCCCCTGCGCGATGCTATTATGCGCAGCACTTATTGCTCAGGAACGACTCGCCCCTCATGGACTACCGTAAGCCCTCCGTCCGCAAAAGCATGCATGCCCGAATCGTTCAGGACATCGGCATGCAGATCGTATCCGGCCGCTTCAAGCCCGACGATAAACTGCCTGCCGAAACGACCCTGTGCGAAGAGTACGCAGTTAGCCGGCCGGTGCTACGTGAAGCCACGCGGGTGTTGGTCGCCAAAGGTCTGGTGTATTCCCGGCCGCGGGTCGGCACAGTGGTCAAACCACGTCGCGAATGGCATTTGCTCGACCCGGACGTGCTGCATTGGGTCATGCAAAGCAGCCCGCAAAATGAATTCTTCAACCTGCTGACCAGCGTGCGCAGCATCATCGAGCCCGCTGCGGCCGCCCTCGCCGCCCAATACGCAACCGATCAGGACATTGCTTCGATTGGCGAGGCCTACCAACGCATGGAAGCCGCGCCGACGCCTGAAGCACTGTTGCAGCCAGACTTGGACTTCCACAGCAGGATCGCCGACGCCACCCATAACGACCTGCTCGCCCACCTGTGCAACATGCTGTCACTGGCCCTGCGCGAAGCGTTGAAACACTCCAACCAACGACCAAACCTCCATGAGCTGGCGATGCCGCGCCACAAAGCGATCCTGACCGCCATCGAAAACCGCGACGCCCTCGGCGCACGCCATGCCACGCTGGTACAACTGGATGACGCAAGAAGCGCCCTGAACGTGGTGTTGGGGCAGGATGTGGCGTTGTAACAGAAACCAATCCTAACTCGGCAATAAAAAACCGCAGCCCTTGAGCTGCGGTTTTTTTATTGCGGACGACTTCAGTGAGAGAACAACGAGTTCCCGACCTTGCCCGCCATGCTCTCCGGTTTGATCAGGAACCGCGCCAGTGCTGGCAGTAGCCACAGGGCACCGAACATGTTCCACAGGAGCATGAAGGTCAGCATCAGGCCCATGTCAGCCTGAAACTTGATTGCCGAGAAGATCCAGGTGCAAACCCCGATAGAGAGGCACAAGCCGGTAAACAGCACCGCTTTACCGGTGGACTTCAAGGTCTCGTAATACGCTTCCTGCAGAGGCAGACCGGCACGCAGGAAGCTTTCCAGACGGCTGTAAACGTAGATCCCGTAATCCACACCGATGCCCACACCCAGCGCGACCACCGGCAAGGTCGCGACTTTCACCCCGATGCCCATGAAGGCCATCAAGGCGTTGCCCAGTACGGACGTCAGCACCAGCGGCAGGACGATGCACAAGGTCGCCGCCCATGAACGGAAGGTGATCATGCACATGGTCGCCACGCAGAGGTAGACCAGGATCAGGATCGTCAACTCCGACTCCTTGATCACTTCGTTGGTGGCCGCCTCAATCCCGGCATTGCCCGCGGCGAGGAGGAATTGCAGACCATCCTTGTCGTTGTCTCTGGCGAAGTCCTTGACTGCATGCACCGCGCGATCAAGGGTTTCGGCCTTGTGGTCGTTGAGGAACACCAACAGCGGTGCCAGCGAGCAATCGTTGTTGTACAGGCCGTCAGCGCGGGAGATGGAGTTGTTCAGCACGTCCTTGTTACGCGACAGGGATTCCCATTTCAGGTTGCCCTCGTTCATGCCCTTGATCATCTGCTTGGACACGGTCACCAGGGAAATCGCCGACTGCACGCCTGGGGTGTTCTCCATCTTCCAGGTCAGTTCGTTGATGGCAGACATCGTCGGATAGGCCGAGCAGCCTTCTGGCGGGGTCTTGACCATCACCACCAAGACATCCGAGCTGGTGGAGTAGTTTTTGATGATGAAACTGTTGTCTTTGTTGTAGCGCGAGTCCGGACGCAGTTCCGGCGCCCCCTGATCGAGGTCACCGATTTTCAGGTTCTGGCTGTACCAGAGCCCACCACCGAAGGCCAGCAACGCCAGGCCAATAGACACCGGCGCAACTTTTGCGCTGGCGAAATTCGACAGCAGGCGCCAGAACGGATGCTCACGCACCGCATCCTTTTTGCTGCGTTCAACGGCTTTCTTGCTGATGCCGACATAGGAAATCGCCACCGGCAACAGGATCAGGTTGGTGAAAACGATGACCGCGACACCAATCGACGCGCCGATGGCCAGCTCGCGGATCACGCCGATGTCGATAATCAGCAAGGTGATGAAACCCACTGCGTCGGCAAGGATCGCGATCATCCCCGGCAAAAACAGTTGGCGGAACGTCCGTCGAGCAGCGGTCAAGGCGTTGTCGGCATCGCTGGACTGCATGGCGATGCCGTTGATTTTTTGTACGCCGTGGGAAATACCGATGGCGAAAATCAGGAACGGCACCAACATCGAATACGGGTCCAGGCCGAAGCCCACCACGTGCATCAACCCCAATTGCCAGACCACCGCAATCAGCGTGGTGCTGAGCACCGCGATGGTGCTGCGGATACAGCGCGTGAACCAGATGAGCAGCACCAGGGTGATCAGGAAAGCCACACCAAAAAACAGGACCACCATGATCAGGCCATCGATCAGGTCGCCGACTTTCTTGGCGAAACCGACGATGTGCACCTTCACATTAGGGTTCTGCGCCTGGAACTTGTCGCGAATTTTCTCTTCGAGCTGATGGGAAAACTGCCGGTAATCGAGGGCAAGCAGCTTGCCTTGATCATTCGGGTCCGGGTAGGACTCGAGCAACGGAATATCCACGATGCTCGATTTGAAATCGTTGGCCACCAGTCGACCGACCTGACCCGACTTGAGCACGTTGTTGCGCAGTTGATCAAGGCTGTCTTCGGACCCGTTGTAGCTTTGCGGGATGACTTCACCACCAGCAAACCCTTCTTCGGTCACTTCGGTCCAGCGCACGCTAGGACTCCACAGCGACTTCAACCCGGATCGATCAACGCCGGAGATGTAGAACACCTCGTCATTGATCAGTCGCAGGGTCTCCATGTACTCCTTCGTGAAGATGTCGCCGTCCACCGCTTCCACGGAAACCCGTACGGTATTGCCGAGGTTGGCCAGATCGTTGCGGTGTTCAAGCATCTTCTGGATGAAGGGATGCTCGAGCGGAATCATTTTTTCGAAACTGGTCGAGGGCCGAACCAACGTCGCCTGATAGAACAGAAAGGTACTGACCAGCAGGCAGATAAAGACCACTACCGGGCGATTGTTGAAAATCAACCGTTCAAGGAACGTCGCCTTGTCTTGATGATGAAGTGGTTGATGATTGGTCATGCGAAAACTTCCTCGCCTTAATAGGTCTTATTGTTGGACCAGCTCAGCGCCGGTTGGCGAGGTAACGCGAACGCCACCCTGTCCTACCAGAATCAGATCGCCCTTATCGTCGGCGGTCACGCCTGCCAGGGAGATGCGGTCAGGACGATTGGACACCTTGAACGAAACGCCGTCGTCAGTGCTGCGCATCACACTGCCGCCATTGCCCACCACTACCAGCGAGCCGTCAGACAGCAGGGCCGCATTCGACAGGCCGAACTCCAGCGGGCCACGTGCGCCCTTGAGTTCGATGGTGGTCCAGGTAGTGCCGAAGTCAGTGGACCGAAACAGGTTACCGCGCAGGCCGTAGGCCAACAGCGTGCCGGATCTGGCAGTGCCGATCACACCGAACAGGGAACCCTGATAAGGGCTTTGTACGCGCTCCCAGGTTTGTCCCTCGTCGGCAGAACGGAACATGCTGCCCATTTCCCCAACAATGAACAGACCCGAATCCTTGACCTGGGCGATGCCGTTGTAGTGGTACTGGTCCTGGTTGTCGATTCGGTCGCTGACATCGGCCCAATGCGCGCCGCCATCAGTGGTCGTCAGCAAGGCGCCATAGGCTCCCACGGCAAAACCTGTCTGGGCGTCCTTGAACCAGACATCCAGCAAGGGTGCTTCGCGGTTGAGGTCTTCGAATTGCTTGGTCCAAGTCGCGCCTGCATCGGCACTGGCAAGAATCTGTGCATCGTGCCCGACTGCCCAACCATGCGTGTCGTCGACAAAATAGACCGCCGTCAGCAACTGCCGGCTCGGCACTTTGGCCTGAGTCCAGGTCTTGCCCTGATCATCGGAATACAGAATGTGGCCCCGGTCGCCCACAACGATCAGCCGCGCACCGGCATGGGTCACGTCGAGCAATAACCCGTGAGAGGATTTGGGCGATTCGATGGAAAAAGTAGAGTCTTCAGCCGTGCTTTGCGCAGCCTGCAAGGGCGCGGCAAAACCAGATACCGACAGCGCGCCGAGCAGCGAGATGGTCACTGAGAGTGCCGCCGCCAGGGACTTGCCTTTACGTAACGCCGATGGACGACCTATAGCCGCATCCACATCGGACTGGGTGCGCCGATTTACAGGCTCACTCATAGACCTCTCCCCCGTTATTGTTATTAGGTCGACCTCAAGGTGTCCCAGAGGGCCGCAACCGCTCTAGAAAAACCCTTTGGAAGCAGACCTATCCTATCCAGCTTTAGAAACGTATGACAATCGACATGACGTTATCTTTTGTTAAGCCGGGCATGCGTGATTGATGGCTTATTCGTTTGCTTGATGACCAGGGTGCGAGCGGACATACCCTATCAAGAAGGGCACGCCTGATTGCAAGACTGCCCGTCCCGGCAGATCGCGCACCTGTGTGGTGACACGCGAGACTGCGATGAAGGGGCCAGGGCAGTCTCACTGCCCCCTACCGGGTACCGCGCCGGCGCAAGGCAGCTGGTTTGAACTCGCTTTCATCAGGGCTGATCTGGCTGAAGTCGATGGTATTAGGCTCCTCATTGTCCAGGTTCTGCACGTGATAGCGACGGGCCTGAAGATCGTGAAATACGTCCAGTGCAGACCAGGTGGTGGGCAGTTCGTAGTAGTTTTTCAAGTAGGCCATCGATACCCGCCACAATTCGCCGCGGCTGTCGTACTGATCGACCACCGCCGCTTGCCAGCTGTCCTCATCCAGATACAGGGTCCGTCTGGAATAGATATGCCGTGCGTTCGGTTTGAGCGTGCCCTCCACCACCCACACCCGATGCAACTCGTGACGCGTATAGGCAGGGTTCAAATGGCCCGCCTGCAACAATTGCTTGTAACTGACCTCCGGGCTGGACACCTTGTAGTTGTTGTAGGGGATGTAAATTTCCTTTTTGCCCACCAGCTTCCAGTCGTAACGGTCCGGCGAACCGTTGAACATGTCGGTGTCATCAGCCGTGCGTAAACCGTCGGCAGCGGGGATTGGCGTGTCATAAGCCAGATTCGGTGCGCGCCGCACCCTGCGCTGGCCTGCGTTATACGCCCAGGCCTGACGTGGCTCCTTAACCTGATCAAGGGTTTCATGCACCAGCACCGCAGAACCGGCAAGACGCGCCGGGCTTTTGGTGAACGACAGGTAATAGAACATCACGTTGCCCAAGCCGGCGTAAGAGCCATCGGGTTCATAAAACTTGAACTTGGCCTCCTGCTGCGACGTGATCGGACTGAAACTGCCATTACGCTGTACAGCCACTTCCGACGCACGACGCACCACATAGGTACCGCGGTAGCGGGCAATGTGGTTCCACAGCGCTTCAACCCCGCTTTGCGGCATCGGGAACGGAATACCTCCGTATGCATCGACAAAGCCGTTGCCGCCACCGATCAATTTGGCGCTGCCGGCGTTCTTGCGGGTGTTGTCATAGACCCATTGCGGTGCCGCTCCGGTGCGGCGAGTGGTGTAAACCGGCATCTGGTAGCTGTTCGGGTACGTTTCGAACATCGCGATCTGACCCGGCGTCAGACTTACTTTGTATTGGTCCAGATTGGCCTTGGTGATGGTGAACAACGGCGTGTCTGTGCCAAAGGGATCGACATGCGGTTTGCCGGGGCCTTTGTAACCCGCAGGCGCTTGGGTGAGACCACCACTCCAGGCCGGAATGGTGCCCGCCGCGTTGCCAGCCTTTTCAGCGCCCAGTGGGGTCAGGCTTTTATCCCACGCAGCAGCGTCCGCGGCCTGGACAGTGTTGGCCGTCAGCGTCAGGACAAAGGCGACTGCCATTGACCGATGCGTCTTGAGCATCTGTTTCATGAGCATCTGCACTCTCCTTGATTTCAAAACGAATATTTGACGTTCAGCCCGATGTTGTCCCGGTCGCGAATGGCACTGTTCTGCCCTGCCCCGTAAAACTCGGTGTATTGCAGCTCGGCTTCCAGACGGTTCTGGTAGTTGGCCCTAACGCCGAGGGTGTAAGCCTTGCGTCCCTCGATGAAATTGCCGGTCTGGTGAGAGTTGCCCTCGAAGTCATCCTTGTAGATAACGAAGGGCGACAGGTTGACCCCCGCATACGCATCGTTCCAGGTGCCCTGGAACATCAGCGTGTAGCCAAAAGCGTTTTTATTGACCTGGTCGTCTCGGTCATGGCCATTGATGTACGGAACGTTGCCACGGCTGGAGTAATAACGAGTGCTGCCATCCCAAGCGGTATATTTCAAGCTGCTACCGCGCAAGTGTTCGGAAGACAGCTCGGCGACGCCGGTCAGCGAATCAAAACTCATTCGTGGGCCGAAGTTGTAGATCGTGCCCAATGAGGTGTTGAACATTTCGACGCGTTCGGCGTTATGGATCCTGTCCCCCAGCCTGACGTCATTACCGCCGATATTGACCAGGGCACCCGAGGCCATTTGTGGGGCCTGCATCAGCAAATCGCCGAGTAAATCGCTGGTGGTGGCGATACCAATCGGCATGTTCGGCCGATAAGCCAGTTCCCCGAACAACGAGGCGTCACCCAGAGTCGTGTTGAAGCTGACACCAAACATGCGGATGTCTTCAGCGTATTCGCGACGCCCCTGGACCTGATTGGCGACGTCCATGGTGGCCATTCCCCCCACCGCCGAGGTCAGGGTGCTGCGATAGGCTTGGGCCAGTGGCGAATTGGGGGCGGCAGCCAGTGCCGCCTGCAATTGCGCCACGCTGATACCGGCCTGAGCGGCCACCGCCTGTTGAATCGCAGGCGTGGTCGCGGCGGTCAGCTCGGCCAGATTCAACCCACTGTAGCTGCCCAGGTCAGCGTAAATGGTCGGTTCTTTGGCGTGATAGTTGACGAAGTAAAAGCCGAATTCGGTGGCGTTGAGCTGTTCGGCCAGATAGCGGAAAGCCACGCCGTATTGCCCGTCGTTTCTCGCGTTGATATCAGGCCCGATCGAGGCCACCTTGAAATTGCCGACGGCGTCAGCACCACCTCCGCCTTGCAGGCCCCCGGCACCCGCCGCACTGAGGCCCTGATACAAACCGTTGAGTTCGGTCAGCTGCGGCATCACCGCATAGGCCGTATTGCCACCATCGGCAAACAGATCGGTTTCCGAAAAATAGGTGCCCACCGGATCAACCTGGGTTTCCTTCCAGCTGAATTGGTAGAAGGTTTCCATCGACAGGTTGTCGCTCAACCCCACGTTGAAATTCAGCGCCTCGATGGGCACCAGTACCTCCTTGAGTTCAGAGCCAGGCAACCGGAATTGCGCAGCATTGATCGGGTTGGTGGTGTTGACTCCACCTCGATAGAAAAGCCCCTCGCCCCAGTTGAATACTTGTCGGCCCAGACGCGCCGTCAGCGGCAAATCACCGACCTCCCAATTACCGGAGACATAGGCATCGAGAATTTGTGCATCGCGCCCGGCACTGTGACGAGTGGCATAAGTGAAGCTGTCGTTATGCGGAAAGTTCTGACTGGGTTGCGACGGATTATTGTTACCCGAGTAATCGGTGCGCTTATCCATAATCTGTGTGTCATAGAACGCCGAGCCACGTACGAAAGCTCCATAGTTCTTGTAGGAAACTTCCAAGTCACTCGTAACTTTATAAACCTCCGAGACCAATCCGGTATCAAAGTTACGATTACCGTCATTGATATTGACATCATCATTAGTCTTGTCCCGGCCTTGCACTCGCCAAAGCTGCCCATAAGACAATGTGGTATCGAACGAGCCTTTGATTTCATCATCGGCGAAACTGAACTCGACAGCCTCGACCTCCACGCCGCCCAGCAAGGGCAAAAGCCCGGCAAAGGTAAAGCCCGCAACCCTTGGTGCGAAAAGCAACCGCGCCCTGACAGGTCCCTTCTCCATAATGACTTACTCCCTGAAGTTACTTATTTACATGCATTAATTATTTTTATAAGAAACATCCCTTTAGCTTGTAGGAAATTTCACAAGTTAAACGCACGCAAGCCGTTCTCAAGTTAAAAACCCGCAATCCGGATGCCAAATGTAATAACAAAGGAGAGGATAAGTGTTACAGAACAAAAAACCAATCATTAAGGCAATAACATACGCCGTTCAACGCACGGAGAATATCCCAAGCAGTATTTCAGGAGCGAATACAATCCGACACACACCGAAAAGTTAGTAACTGCATGTGAGTTATCCGTCCAAGACAGGCCGTCGATACTTTCTTTACGCAAAAAAATGTTACCCCATTGTTTGCGGGTAACACTTTTCAGAGGGGACTATCCATTGTGCCTGTTGCTGGCGAAGGCGATGAATCAAGCCAGACTTTTGCTCACCACCTCATACACGTCGCTCGACAGATCGCCCGAAGCACGAATGCGCTCCAGTTCGGCCTTCATCAGGGCCTGACGGGCGCTGTCGTATTTGCGCCAGCGTGTCAGCGGTGCCAATTGGCGCGAGGCGATCTGTGGATTGAAGGCGTTCAGCTCAATCACCAGGTCCGCCAGGAAGCGATAGCCCGAGCCATCCGCCGCATGGAAGTTGATCAGGTTCTGACCGGCGAATGCGCCGACCAACGCACGAACCTTGTTCGGATTTTTCATCGTGAAGGCCGGGTGCGCCATCAACGCTTTAACCCGTTGCAGGCCACCGGGCAAGGTGCTTGCAGCCTGGACGCTGAACCATTGGTCCATGACCAGCGGATTGTCCTTGAAGTTGTCGGCAAACGTGGCCAGGGCCTTGGCTTTCTCTTCGGCGAATGGCGAGTTCACCAACACCGCGAGCGCAGTCAAGCGCTCGGTCATGTTGTCGCACGTATCGAACTGCTCAAGGCAGGCCGCAAGCACCTGCGGTTTGCCACTGAGCATCAGGTACGACAGGGCGATGTTTTGCAGGCCACGACGGGCAAAATGCTCGGCCTCGGCGACATAAGCGGTCTTTTTCGACAGCTCGCGGTTGGCCTGGTAACGCTGCCATAAGCCCTCGAACAGGCTGTCGGCCAATTGCTTGCGGGCAAACTCGCGGGCGGCATGGATCGCGTCCACGTCGGCGACTTCGCTGATTTCTGTCAGATAGGCCTCGCCCGGCAACGACAGCATCTCGGCAACCATGGCCTGATCAAGCTGATCGTCAGCCAGCACGCTGTTCAACGCAGTGACCAGACGCTGATCGAGCACCAGGGCCTCACCCTTCTGGTGTTGGCCGATCAATTCCTGCAGCACCTGTACCGACAGTTGCTGGCCTGCTTCCCAGCGATTGAAGCCGTCACTGTCATGCTGCATCAGGAACATCAGTTGGTCACGGTTGTACGGGAAGCTCAGTTTCACCGGTGCCGAGAAACCACGCAGCAACGACGGCAGCGGCTTTTCAGCGATGTCGACGAAGGTGAAGGTCTGCTCGGCTTCGTTCACCGAAATCACCCGCGAGGTGCCCGACGCCGTTGCTTCTCCGGACAGACGCAAGGCGATTTCGCCGCCCTGCGCATCCATCAAGCCGAGCGCCACCGGGATCACGAAGGGTTGTTTTTCCTGTTTGTCCGGGGTCGTCGGGTAGCTTTGACGGAAAGTCAGGCTGTAGGTTTTCGCCGCGCTGTCATACGCCTCGCTCACCGCCAGACGTGGGGTGCCCGCCTGGCTGTACCAGCGTTTGAACTGGGTCAGCTCGACGCTATTGGCGTCTTCCATGGCTTTGATGAAGTCATCACAGGTCACGGCTTGACCGTCATGGCGTTCAAAGTACAGGTCGCTGCCTTTACGGAAGCCCTCGGTACCGAGCAAGGTGCGCAACATGCGCACCACTTCCGAGCCCTTCTCGTACACGGTCAGGGTATAGAAGTTGGAAATCTCGATGAAGCTGGCCGGGCGCACGGCGTGGGCCATCGGGCCGGCATCTTCGGCGAACTGGTGGGTACGCAGGTAAGCGACGTCTTCGATGCGCTTGACCGTGCGCGAGTTCATGTCGGCCGAGAACTCAGCGTCACGGAAGACCGTGAAGCCTTCCTTCAACGACAGCTGGAACCAGTCGCGGCAAGTCACGCGGTTGCCCGACCAGTTGTGGAAATATTCGTGGGCGACCACCGCTTCGACCCGCTGGTGCGCGGCATCGGTGGCGGTTTCGGCGCGGGCCAGCACACAGCTGGAGTTGAAGATGTTGAGGCCCTTGTTCTCCATGGCGCCCATGTTGAAGTCGTTGACCGCCACGATCATGAAGATGTCCAGGTCGTATTCGCGACCGTAGGTCTCTTCGTCCCAGCGCATGGACTTCTTCAGGCTGTTCATGGCGTGCTCGCACTTGTCGACGTTTTCAGGCTCGACATAAATGCGCAGTGTCACGTCGCGCTGGTTCATGGTGGTGAACACGTCTTCGATGCACCACAGATCGCCGGCCACCAGCGCGAACAGGTACGCCGGCTTCATGAACGGATCTTCCCAGGTCGCCCAATGCCGACCGTCCTCTCCCGGGCCACTGGCAATCGGGTTGCCGTTGGACAGCAGTACCGGATAGCTGTGCTGCTCGGCGCTGACGGTGGTGGTGAACTTGCTCATCACGTCAGGTCGGTCGAGGTAATAGGTGATCTTGCGGAAGCCTTCGGCCTCGCACTGGGTGCAGAACATCCCGCTGGACTTGTACAAGCCTTCCAGCGCGGTATTGGTTTCCGGGTGAATCCGTACCGAGGTGTCGAGGGTGAATTGCGCAGCCTTGGGTTGCACGGTCAGCTGGTCGGGAGTCTGTTGGTAGTCGCCGACACCCAGTTCAGTGTCGTCGAGCTTGAGCGACAGCAGTTCGAGCAACTGCCCATCCAGCACCAGCTGCGGCAGACCGGCACCGCGCGCCGGGTTACGACGCATCACCAGTTGCGCATGGACCAGAGTGTGGTCCTCGAACAGTTCGAAGGTCAGGTGCGTCTCGTCAATGAGGTACTCAGGCGCCTGATAGTCTTTCAGATAGATCATTTTCGGTTGTTCTGTGCGCATGCTGGAGTCCTTACTGATGCACGGCGAGCTGATAAGCCGTGTACTTACGAATATTGATCACGCCGGTATCGAAGATCAGGTACTGCCCCTTGATCCCCATCAGCGTGCCTTCAGCGATCGGGTTCTTGTCCAGATTGAAGCTGACGATCTTGGTCGGATAAGCCTCGACCGGGTAACGAATTTCAATTGGCTCGACGTCATGCAAGAGTTGGACGGCCTGCAGGCCGAATCGTTCTTGCAAGCCGAGCAAGCCTTCGCCACAGGTGTCGAACAGTTGCTGGCGAACGGCTTTAAGGTCCACCGGCGGTGCATCGCCCTTGAGCAAGGCACGCCAGTTGGTACGGTCGGCCACCTGACTGCGCAACAGGTCTTCGACAAAACCGGACTGCTGCCGCGTCGCGACGCGCACAATCGGCACCGCCTGACTGGCCCCCTGATCAAGCCAGCGGGTGGGCAATTGCGTGGCGCGGGTGATGCCTACCTTGACCCCGGAAGAGTTGGCCAGATAAACCACATGATCGGTCATGCAGAACTGCTCGCCCCACGCCGGATCACGGCAGGTGCCCTGTTCGTAGTGGCATTTTTCCGGGCTCATGATGCAAATATCGCATTGCGCCAGTTTGGTCATGCACGGGTAGCAATACCCTTGGCTGAAGCTGGTCTTGGTCTTGCGCCCGCAATGGGTGCAATTGATCGCGCCCAGGTATTCCAGGCGCACCGTCTTGCCGATCATGGGGTTGACCGGTATGTCCGTGTCGCCCAGACGAAAACCGTACTGCACCCACGGCGCGTCGAGACGCGCCGACATTTTGCTGATTGCACCGCGGCCAATCTCGATCAATGGATAGCATCCGACTTGAACAGGATGTTAGGCACTGTTATCGATTTTGAACTGCATTCCTGCGGTCCCATATAGCCGGTGCGTTGTTCCTCGGGCAAGTTCTGGACTTCCCAGGCGATCAACGCTTGCAAGGACAACTCACGCTGTTCCTGGGACAGCTTGCGACCGTCGGACCACTTGCCGATTTCCACTGCCAATTTCAGGCTTTGGTAAATGTCCGGGGTAATGTTTTCGATCATTTCAACAAAAGAGGACATATCACTCTCCACAGTAAGGACACAATTTTAACCAGCCCGGCGAGCTAAAGCTCCGCCTACAAGACCCGTAACACAACCGATGATCAGGCCGCCGACATGAGCGCCGTTGGCGATGGCGCCGAAGCCCAGCATGCTGATCAGACCCGACAGGCACAGCAGCAGCCAGACCAGCATCATGATCAGTACGCCGCGAGGCAGACGATAAACAGGGTTCGGCGCCAGCCACTGGAAGATCCAGCAATGGCCGAGCAGGCCGTAGAGTACTCCCGAAAGCCCGCCAAACAGGGTCGGCCCACTGACCAGATATTGGGTGTAGTTGGACACCAGGCTGAACAGCAAGGTCAGCCCGAGCAAGTGCCAACTGCCCTCGCGCGACTCGATCCGCCGCCCCAGTTCCCAGTACCACATGCCGTTCATCGACAGATGGAGAATACCGAAATGCACCAGCATCGGTGTGACCAGCCGCCACCACTGCCCCGCTGCCAGACTGTCGGCCAGTGGCATGAAGGTGATGTAGTCACCCCGCACGCGGAAGTCGAGAAAAGTCAGCCAGCTCAGGGTGTCAAACCGGTCACCGAGCAGGGTGACGGCGCCAACCACCAGGCACAGCAGCAATACCAGTGTCGTAACCGGGCTGTTGCGCAATTGTTGGACAAAGCCCGGCCGGGCGTAGGTCGCCCCCAGCTCGACAGCGGGCAATTCATAGGCGGGATCGCCTTCGGGGAAGCGTTGATACAGCACTCGGATGTCATCTGCCAACTGCGCATTTGGCACCCACAAGACCTGCTCGCCCGCCTCCTCGCTGACCCGATGGGGCACGCGCAGGCGTCGCAACAAACCGACGAAGCCGCTCAAGTCAGTGGTCAACGGCAAGCGTAGTACTGCGACAGGACTCATTGCACAGCCTCTGGACGTTCAACATCGACCCAGACGAATTTGCGTGGGTCGATGCAGGTTTCCTGGTCCAGCCGATAGGCGACCAGCTTGCCGTAAAGCACGGCGCTGTAATCCAGACAGGCCAGGTTCGGCCGGATTGGGGCGGGGTTGCCACTGCGCCAATAATGGCCAACGAACAGCAAGGGTTCGTCGATGCCGTAGCGTAACAAGGCATTTTTTTCGAGTGGCGACAACGGTGTCTTCGCGACCAGATCAGGCAAGGCGTCCGGCTGAAACACGACGTCGCCGTACGTTTGCGGGTCGTCTTCCCAAAACTTGGTGCGGAAAAACGCACGGGTCAGGCCATCGCCGCCGGTCAGGGTCAGGCCATGCGGCAGGCGCATGTCTGTCCCCCGCAGCAGACGGTCGAAGACGTTGCTGGCGAAACTGCCGGGCTCGGCGGACGCCTGAACAAAGTGCTCATCTATACAACCGTCGCTGTACTGCGCCCGTAGCGGCTCGATCAAACCCGCGTCCCAACAGGCGTGAACCATGCGAAACCGCCCGGCATCGATAAACAGCGGCATCGTGTAGAACCACGCGAGGAAGTCATGCCAGTCCTGAGGATGCTGGTCGAACTGGCTCAGGGTTTCCTCAAGCAGCCGCGCGTGACGCGGCGTATGTTCGCGCACGAATTGCTTGTGGCTGCCCGGCAAAGCCGGCGTGCTCCAGCCCAACGCATTGAATTCATGGTTGCCCATGATGCAGTGGGCCTGGCCCGCTTCGACCATGTCATGAACGATGTGCAGCGCTTCGCGGATTCGCGGGCCACGGTCGATGATGTCGCCAAGAAACAGCGCGATACGTTCAGGGTGACGCCAGACGCCCGCCTGAAAACGGTAACCGAGGGTGTCGAGCAAGTGCTCAAGGGTATGGGCACAACCATGCACGTCACCGATCAGATCATAGCTACGCGCGGGATCGAGCATCAATCGCCTCCACCACCGAGCCGGCTGCCCCAGCCAAGCTTGGTGCGGCAGACTTCGTAATAATTGTGATCAAGCGGATGAATCAACCGCAGCTTTTGCGGCTTCTTGCTGATGTTGATCGTATCACCGGGAGCGCAGGTGAAATGGTTCTGCCCGTCACACGAGACTTGCGGGTAGATCTGCATGTCTTTGGACACGACGATCTTCAATTCGCTGTTGCCATCGACCACGATCGGCCGGCCTGACAGGGTGTGCGGGTACATTGGCACGATGACGATCGCGTCGAGTTTGGGGTGCATGATCGGCCCGCCCGCCGACAGCGCATAGGCAGTCGAACCGGTCGGCGTGGCGACGATCAGGCCGTCGGCCTTCTGGCTGCAGACGAACTGGCCGTCGATATACAGCTCGAACTCGATCATCCGCGTCGATTTACCGGGGTGCAGTACCACATCGTTGAGCGCATCACCCTGACCAATGGCGTCGCCATGGCGCCGTACTTCGGCCTGAAGCAGGAAGCGGTTCTCCACCAGATAGTGGCCGTCGAGCACTTCGGCGACTTTCACTTCCAGCTCATCGGGACGGATATCGGTGAGGAACCCCAGGCTGCCCCGGTTGATCCCCAGCACCGGCACGTTATGACGCGCCAAGGCCCGGGCAGCACCCAAAAGGCTGCCATCACCGCCGACGACGATGACCATGTCGCAGACTTCGCCCAGCATTTTACGCGTCGACGTCTGCAGACCATGCCCCGGCAAGACTTCGGCGATGGTGTCTTCGAGGATCACGTGCATGTGCCGCTCGAGCAGAAACGCCTTCAGTCGGCGAACGGTATCAAGCACCTGCGAACTGCCGAGGCGACCAATGATGCCGATATTGCGAAATTGCTCCATGGGGCTCCTGCGGGATTCGATACGACTCAAAGAAAGCGATTATGGGTGAAAGGCCTGCCCAGCGGCAAACCGGTGCGGATTATTTGCCTGCCCGGACATCCTCGCGAATGACCCAACCCCCTCAACACAGGCTATTCTCGCTGAATGACTTTATTCCCGAGCCTACTCGACCTGCCCCGCCAGTTGCGCCACCCCGAAGTGCGCGACCTGGCGTGGGTCATCCTCGCACCGCCGATGCTTGCCGAAACGCCCTGGCCCCAGCGTCACCCCCTGACGGGCAGTGATTGGGTGCAAGCGCCGCACACCCTGGCCGACTGGTTACTGCGTCTGGATCAGGACAGCAGCGCCCTGAATCACTGGCTGGCACTGGGCGCGACCCGACGCCTGGGTCTGTATTACGAGCGGCTGTGGCAATTTGCCGTGCAGCAGGCACCCGGCGTTGAAATGATCGCCGCCAATTTACCTATTCGCCTGGCCGGTCACACGCTGGGGGAGCTGGACATGCTTCTGCGTGACCGGGACGGCGTGCACCACGTGGAGTTGGCGATCAAACTCTATCTGGGGCCGCAACGGGGCGATGGCAAGGACCCCGCGCAATGGTTGGGGCCCGGTTGTCATGACCGACTGGACCGCAAGCTCGCGCACCTGAGCCAGCATCAACTGCCAATCTCGGCACGACCCGAGGCCCGTGAAGCCCTTGATGCACTGGACATTCGCCAGTTCAGCGCTGAACTGTGGCTGGGGGGTTACCTGCTTTATCCATGGCCCGGGAAAGCACAATCACCGGCGGGCGCGCACCGTCAGCACCTGAATGGACGCTGGCTGCATCAGCATGACTGGGCAGATTTCATCGCGCAAAGCCCCGCAGGTCGTTGGCAACCCCTGCCGCGCCATGCCTGGCTGGCTCCCGCCCATTACAGTGAAGCGCAGACCTGGCAGGCCGATCAGTTACAGGAGTGGCTGCTGCAACTGGACCCGCTGGCGCCAGCACAGCTCTTGGTGCGCTTGACCGAAAACGGTGGCGGCGATTGGGAAGAGGCCGAGCGCCTGTTCCTGGTCTCGGATCAGTGGCCCTATCTAGGGAATACCACCAACGCCGTCGCCTCAGTCGCCGTACCAATGCCGCCGGCTTGAGCGTTCGGCCGGAATCTATGCAGTGATAGGTGATCAGACTTTTTTGGTATTGGGCAACAGAACCGTAAAAATCCCCAGCAGTGGCAGGAACGAGCAGAGCGAGTACACGTAGATGATTCCGTGGATATCGGCCAGGTAGCCGAGCAACGCTGCGCCAATCCCACCGAAACCGAACATCAAGCCAAAGAACACCCCAGCAATCATCCCCACGTTGCCCGGCACCAGCTCTTGAGCAAACACCACAATGGCGGAAAACGCCGAGGCCAGAATGAAGCCGATGATCACGCTCAGCACGCTGGTCCAGAACAGGTCCGCATAGGGCAGCATCAAGGTGAACGGCGCCACCCCAAGGATCGAGAACCAGATCACCGTTTTACGCCCGACTTTGTCGCCTATAGGGCCGCCAAAGAACGTACCGGCGGCCACCGCACCGAGAAACAGGAACAGGTGTAGTTGCGAACTGGCCACCGACAGGTCGAATTTCTGGATCAGGTAAAACGTGAAATAGCTGGTGAAACTGGCCATGTAGAAGTATTTGGAAAACACCAGAAAGCCGAGGACCATCAACGCGCCGGTCACCCGCTTTTTCGACAGGCCATGGGTCGCTTGCTGCCCTGCCTTGAGTTTGAACAGGTTCAGGTGCGCGCGGTACCAACGACTGATCGCGTACAGCAAACCGATGGCAAACACCGCGAACAGCCCGAACCAGGCGACATTGCCTTGGCCAAACGGAATGATGATGGCTGCAGCCAGCAGTGGGCCAAATGCCGACCCTGCGTTGCCACCGACCTGAAAGGTAGACTGAGCCAGGCCAAAGCGGCCACCCGAGGCCAGTCGGGCGATACGCGACGCTTCCGGGTGAAATGTCGAAGAACCAACGCCGATCAATGCCGACGCCAGCAGAATGAGCGGAAAGCTGCCGACCATCGACAGCATGACAATCCCTACCAGCGTACAAATAGCACCGGCCGGCAATAGCAGCGGGTTCGGATGACGATCCGTGTAATAACCCACCCAAGGCTGCAACAGCGACGCCGTGATCTGAAAGGTCAGGGTAATCAATCCGACCTGAGTGAAGGTCAACCCGTAGTTGGCCTTGAGCATTGGATAGATCGACGGCAGTACCGCCTGAATCAGGTCATTGATCAAATGCGCCAGAGCCACGGCACCAATGATGCGCATGACCAGAGGACTGCTTTGGCTCGCTGCCAAGGGCGGGACCGGGCTGGACTGAATATTGCTGATAGCCATGAAGATCATCCGTAACAATGGGTATGCGCTTTACAACCGTGATTGCAAAGGATGCCGCCAACAGTGGCGGCGCCAATGTGCCACTTTTTAGCGCATGAATGCCATTTTTTGTTGCGGACTCTGCCTGGCTGGCAAAATTTATCCTCCCTGATGCCAGTGCATCCAAAAGCATCAGTAGAGGTATTCGCTAAGCGACAGATCCCTGCGGCGACACTTCGAATTCATCTGAGCCATCAGCCCCGTGCAAGGAAACCTTCGACGTCTCCGGCAACGCCAATCCGCCCGCCAGCGCCAGCACTGCGACGGCCATCAGGTAAAAAGCCGGGGACAGGTTGCTGCCGGTCGTGGTGATCAGCCAGGTGGCAACCAGTGGCGCGGTACCACCAAAAATCGTGTAGGCCATGTTGTAGGTGATCGCCGAGGCGGTGTAGCGCGTACGTGTAGGAAAGGTTTCGGAGAGCAAGGCCGCCGTGACCACACCACAGAGCACTGCTCCCACCGCCAACAACATTACGCCGATGATCGACGCAATGAACGAGCCGGAACTGGCCATCAGGAATGCGGGATACACCACCACAAGCAACAACACGCCAGCGCTCGCTATTGTCGCCCGCCGCCCGACCCTGTCGGAAAACATCCCGGCCAATGGGCAGATCGCGGCGGCAAAAATCAGCGCAACCACCGACACCAGCAATGCCGTGGCCCGGCTCAGACCGCCTGCGACTTGCAGGTACGTGGCGAAATAGGTGGTGAACATATAAAACGAAAGCGCCGTCAACGACACGAACGCGCCCAGGCAGCAGATCGCGGCACCATGGGTACGCAGGGTTTCGCGCAATGGGGAATGGGCCACTGCAGCCTCGTTGGCGACGGCTTGAAACGCCGGGGTTTCATCCAGTTTCCAGCGCAGATACAGCCCGACCAACCCCAACGGGGCTGCCAGCAGAAACGGCAAACGCCAGCCCCAAGTGCTCATGGCGTCCAGCGACAGCGACGACTCCAGCGCATAGGCCACCACCGCCGCGCAGGCAAAGGCGGAGAACGTCGAGACCGGCACAAAGCTGCCATACCAGGCGCGCTGGGTGCGCGGTGCATGCTCCATCAGATAAGCGCAGGCGCCAGCGTATTCACCCCCGGCGGAAAACCCCTGGGCACAGCGAATCAACGTCAACAACACCGGCGCCAGCACGCCAATTGCCGCGTAATTGGGCAGCACGCCAATCAACGTCGTCGCACCCGCCATCAGCAGGATGGTCAAGGCCAGGGTTTTCTTGCGCCCTACCCGGTCACCGAGCATGCCGAAGAAAATACCGCCCAAGGGCCGAAAAGCGAACGCCACAGCAAAGACAGCGAACGTCTTCAACAACGCGGCGCTGGGGTCGCTGCTGGGGAAAAACTGCTGAGCGATAGTCGTTGCCAAAAAGCCGTACACCGCAAAGTCGAACCACTCGACAAAATTGCCAATGGCCGCCGCACAGATCACGCGTCTCAAGGTGGCAGGGTCTACAGCCTTCATTGCTTGGGTTGTCATGCTGACCTCGGCGCGCTCATCAGGAAGGTATCGATTAGAAGTTATCGATTATCGGGGCCGCGCCGAGATGTACGTGCTCCACATGTGTCATCCGCATACTCAGGGCCGACCCGTTACCAAATGAGATTCGCAGGATTCATGCCATGAGACTCAGAGCGTGGTCCTCGCCGCCATCCCGCGCCGCCCCTGCAAGCCGCCGGTGTGCACAAAAATCAAGCGAGTGCCTCGGGCCAATAACCCTGCTGCCACCCGATCATGCAAAGCCAGTAGCGCTTTGCCGGTATACAGCGGCTCCAGTGGCAGGCCGCTGTCGGCTTCACTGACGGAGATGAAGTCCAGCAAGTGCGGATCGGTCCTGGCAAAGCCGCCGCGGCTCGCGTCCAGCAGGTAATAGCTGCAATGGCGCTCGTTAGCCCGCTCGATGACAGCAGAGACGTGCTCGGCGACACCGTGGTCGTCCGGCACCGCCAGAGCGCCATAGACCGGGTGGGCGCCCGTTTCAGCCAGGACCAGCCCGGCCAGGGTGGTTCCGGTGCCTGCCGCCAACCACCAGGCGTGATAATCGTCCCAACCCAGTTGACTCAATTGGCTGCGCGCTTGAACCACCAAATCGGCACAGCCCAAAGCACCGGGCAATCCACCACCGCCTTCCGGTACCGGGTGCAGGTGCGGGTAAAGTGCTTGCCATGGCAACCAGAAATCCGCCTGATGCCGAGCCCGATAACCGGCGTAACCCAACCAGTGCAGCTGCATGCCAAATGCCTGCAAATCAAGACTTGTCGGGGTGTCTTGCGCATGGCCGCGCAGCAG
>ERZ1463038.51-NODE-51-length-28206-cov-14.095094_pt1 | contig 28206 bp, 50 predicted proteins | sample MGYA00564479_ERZ1463038 | MGnify/ENA primary metagenome ERZ1463038 (study PRJEB39244, sample SAMEA3635134) | Helicobacter pylori | study: EMG produced TPA metagenomics assembly of PRJEB11511 data set (Assembly of a 5300-year-old Helicobacter pylori...
GCCTGGACCGGTCAAGTCAGCGGCGCGCGCGTGCGAGGGAGGTCGCCGGACTCACGGGAGATGGCGGTACTGGGACCGCCGGGGGCTGGTTCGTGACGGCGATCACGTCCTCGTCCGAGTCTTCCGCGAACGCAAAGTCGGGCGCATCGTCCGAGTCTTCGGCGAATGTCACATCGGCTTCCTTGACAGGCGGGGGCGGCGCCTTGACGTCTTGCGGCATGACCTCCTCAGCGCCATCTGCGTCCTCGGCGAAGTCTGGCTCGGTTGGATCCATCTCGACGTCTTGCTGCTGCGGCTCTGGCATGGCGGGGTGCGCCCTCGTACCCCTCTGCGCGCTCGTGCTCGCTGACGGTGCCGCGTCCGATGGCGATGCGCGCGCGGGACTACCAGTTTCGCTCGACGAGATGAGCTCGCCTTTCGTATTCCGGCGCGGGGGAGAGTCGGGGATGAGGTTTTTGAGCGCTGGGAGTTCCTTGCTGACCTCGGACACCCAGTCCCTCGACACGACACTGTCCTGACGCGAGTTTCGTGTCGAACGGGCTTGCGGGATGGCAGGCTGGGAGAGCAAGGTCGTCCGGTTAGATTACTTTTAGTCTTTAGGTAGATTGTGAGAGCGCACCGAGCCCTGCGACGACGTCCTGCCGCGCGACGCCTTCGCCTTCTTCGCCTTGTCCTCGTCGGCGCGCTTCTTGTCCGCGGCGCGCTTCTTTGCTTCGGCCTTCTTGCGCGCAGTATCGACCCGCGTCCTCTTTGCACGCTCCTCGAGCTCGGTGGGAGTCTCCTTGAGCCACGGATCCGCCTTCATGCGCGCGCGGATCGTCGCCGGGTCGAGGGGAAGCAGTTGGTCCAGGTTCTTTGGGGGTTCCCACCTGGTAATCTGAGACGTCAGTATAGTCACCAGTCACACTGCACAGGGCCAAACCGCACGTGTTCTCCTCCTCGGCAGGATAGCCGTGCCAGCTGTGGCGAGCCAAGACGCGATGAGCACGCGGTCACGGTGCTCAAAGGCAGCCACGTACGCGACTTGGTAAAACAAGCGTTCGCCTTGGCCGTCCTCGTTGTCTCGTAAAGCCCACTTGAGAATCTTCTCTGTGTGGGGAGCGCCCGGCACTGTCAGCGGTGCGCACTCGGACCGTCGTGTCCCACCACCTGCTTCCGCCGCCCCGACCAGCTCGTCGCTTCAGGTTGACCTGATCGCGTTCAGCCCGAGCCGGAGCTCGCCGTACGTCCACCTCCCGGCCGCGAGCGCCTCGCCGAGCACCAGACCGCCCGCTCGCAAGACTTGCGGAGGGGCCGTAGACGCACCGACAATGAAGACATCGTCCTGATCTTCGTCGTTGCTGTCCGCCATGGTGAGCTGTTGATGGGTGAGCGCGTGTGGTGGCGCGAGTTCAACGACGCCGGAGCAGCAGACGCAACCCGGTGCCCCCACGCCCCCGCTCAGTGCTCCTTGTCCGTCGACGTCAAATGCGTCCAACTTGCGCTCTTCCAGTTCAGTCAGGGGTGAGAGGTTCTTTCAATGGCTTTGGAATGGATCTCGAGTCCGTCGTGGCCACTGCAGAGGAGCCGGCGGGGGATTGACTCGTCACCAAGCTGCGAAGGAGGCCAAAAGGACGAGTCCAGCTCGCCACTGACCTCCGGGACTGCCAACGGAACCGCGGTCCTCCGGTGAGATGTGTAAAAGTGCCATATTTTCATTCACCTGCCCTTCATGCATGCTTCATAGGTGTTCCGTAGCCCAAGCGCTCAGACTCGGCGACCGTCGCCGCATCGTACTTTCGCTCCGCCCACAACTTGACGAGCGCCTGCGGTTGCCGAAGCCGGATCGCCATCTCGGCCTTTCGCTGCTCGACGGGGGTCGAGTTCGGCGACGCATTGATTTGCATGAGCGTCTTGAGCAGGTAGTCGGGGTGCGCCTGGGGCGCGTTGAGCTCCTCTTGAAGGTGCTGAAACCACTGCCGGTCGACGACGTGCGAGTTCCAACCGTTCGGGATGGACAGCATCTGCGAGATCGGCAGCAGTCCGCTGTGTCCGTCCCCGGCGCCCTTGAGACCCGGCGCGATGGTAACGCTAAACAGCGCGAGCGAGAGGCTCATGCCTTCCCTCTCCTCGTGGCGACGCATCTCCTTGACTTGCTGCCGCTGGCTGAGCGAGAGCGCCATCATGATCGGCTCGACGGAGCCGCCGACGAGCTTGAACTGGTCGCGGGTCGTCGAGGGGCGCGGGTCGTAGTGGAACGTGAGGGAGAGAAGGTGGGTTTTGTTCATGGCAAGTGCAGGGTAGTCGGTTAACAATGCCGAGTAGCAGGTGATGTTGAGCAGCTGCCCGACGCCGCCCAGCTGGTACGCCTGCCATGCAGCGTCGATGGACGCGGTCGAAGGGACGGCCATGGAGCGCTCCTCTTGCTGATCGAGTACACCGGCGAGGGATTTGCACGCCGATTTGTGGGTCGCCCAATGTGAGGTCTCTGCGACGCATGGGCTCGTCAGCCAACCCGCCGCCGAGAGCGACGCGGCGGAAGCGTAGAGTAAAGTGCGCGCGCACGACAGCCGACAGAACAGTACTGCACAGTGCGGCACCTGCTGCACTTTCGGAGCTTGATCGCAGAGTCGTCGCCGTCTGAAACGCGTCGGGGTCAGTTTGAAGGAAGCGTCCTTTTGCCGCGGTTGCGAAACCACGAAGGGAATATACTCACCACTAGTCCCACACTTCCCACAGATCCCCGTACCCAGCACCGAACTGACCGTGCCATTCGAGTAGTCGGCGTCCGTCGCAACGCGAGGAAGGAGCGGCTGAAGAACCATGGCGGCGGCGCGGCGTCGAGCGCGTTGGCGGACCCTTCTGACTTTTGTCGCGAGGCGTGATGCGACAGGTGGTGGAGGTTCGTTGAGTGAGCGGTGCTTTCGGGATGAGCGCTGAGCGGAGGTCTTGGTCTTGTCGTGAAAGCCGGTGGCAGGTGCTGCGGATCACCCGAGATGGCGGTGAGCTCTTGATGAGCTGGGTCCTGGCTCGTAAAGAGCTCGAACTACCTGGACTTGAGGTGAAGCAGTGTGAAGTCCAAATGAGGCAGCTTTGCAATCATAGGCCACGGCTGACCGGATGCTGATCCGTCCGCGCCGGATGAATAATGGCCGACCTGGCGCTTATAGCGACACTGAGCTCTCCTCTCAACCACCACTCAGCAACCAATGTCGCCCGCCAGCCCGTTCCCCTCATCCTCGGCCTGCCCCACCCTTGCGCCCGCATCGTCAACAACGAACGGCTCGGGCTCGGCCGCGCCATTCGCGCTCGCGCCGGTCGAGGACGCCCTCGCCGACTTCGCCAAGGGCGACTTCCTCGTCGTGGTCGATGACGAGTCACGGGAGAATGAAGGGGACCTCATCATCGCTGCCGAGAAGATCACAGTGAGTCCACCTCGCGCGCTCGTGCCCGGCGTCGCCGATCTGGAGATGCCCGTGTTGACTCGATCCGCTTCGCCTATCAGCCCGAGAAGATGGCATGGCTGATCAGGCATTCATCGTACGTGGAGCATTGCTGCCGGAGCTTGAGCCGGTGCAACGCCGTGCGGTCGGGGACGGGAGCTGACCCGAGCACTTCGCCGGCTCTCGCAGCGGGTACATCTGCATCTGCCTGCCCGCCCAGCGGCTGAACGAGCTCGACATCAAGATGATGTGCGAGGACAACCAGGACCGGAACAAGACGGCGTACACGGTGACCTGCGACTACAAGCACGGTTAGCGCCTCCTCTTGACGTTCGGCGTGCTTCGACGAGCTCGAGCTGATCCGGGACCGCGCGCAGGGACCACCACCGGCATCTCGGCACACGACCGAGCACTCACCGCGCTCAAGCTCGCCGACTCGACGTCCAAGGCCGACGACTTCAACCGCCCCGGTCACATGGTCCCGTTACGCGCTGTCGCCGGCGGCGTGCTCAAGCGGAGAGGACACACCGAGGCGTCTGTCGGTACGCCCTGCTTCTGCTAGCACATTCTTCGTCCCCAGACTGCGTTGCGCGCATCCAGGAAGCTGACTCGCCCCACTTGCCCCACTCCGCGCGCCACCCTACGTGCCCCCAGACCTTTGCGAGCTCTCTGGCCTCGCACCAGCGGGCATCATTTGCGAGCTAGTCAAGCCGGACGACCCGATGGGCGGCATGGCGCGCCGGGACGACTGCTTCGCGTTCGCGCGGACGTGGGGGATCAAGATGATCTCGATCGAGCAGCTCGAGGACTACCGGAAGGCGAAGGGACTGTAATTATTGGGGCCCTCGTTACCCTCGAGCTGTGGCTGGGGTGCCGTGACTACAGGACGGCGCGATGAGCGCGACTGCATCGATCAGCTGGCGTGCGCGCTGCGAGGGCGATGGCGACGGCGGATGGTCGGGCAGATGTTCTCGTGGGCTCAAGGACCGGAAGTCGGGAGGTTACAGATTGAACGGATCCCGCTCGTAACCAGGTCGGCTCCGAGCTCGCTTGGGTGCTCTCGGAGGAGCAGAGGGTCTGGGGTCGGCCAGATGCTCGAGGCTCATCAATCGTCGTTTCGTTCGAAGGCATAAACAGCGCAGGTATAAGAATTTGGTAAAGTGGGGTGTATCGTGGATGTACTAATGGGATATCGTTCGTGAGGACATTTACACGGGCGTGAGGGAGTAGGCAGCGTGACCGCCGGCGGGGATGGAAGAAGGCTGGAGCCAATACTGGAGATGAGGGGTGTGCTGCGAAAGGGAAAGGGAAGGCTGGCGAGAGAAGGCGAAGCGAAGACAGGCCGAGGAGCGCCTGCGCGTTCGTGGCGGACCGTACGAGTCGGGCCGGACGTCCAAGGTCAAAGGGGAGGGGGCGTTTCTGAATACAGTGATTCGTTCGAAAAGTTGGGATGAAGGAGAGCGTGCGTTCATGAAAAGTCGAAAGGCGTACGGGTGGCGTCGCGCGAGACTGTCGCGAGGGTTGTCACCGACGGGTCAGGCTCAACGATCGGACGGAGCTTCCCGACCTCGGCGGTGGCCTCGAAGTCGGCGTCGAGGTTCTTGAGGTCGATCCTGGTCCTCCCGGCGGTCCTGGCGAGCGACCTCTGACGATCCCCGTTGCGCCACTCGATCCAGACGGGTATCCCCACACGACGCCTGGCGGTGGTGGCGGGAGCGGGTGCGTGATCGCGTTGAGGCTCATCTTGCTCCCTGACGGACCGGGACTGTACGAGCGCGGAGGGCCTCCTCCTGGGACGGGGCTGAACGAGCGGCGCGAGCCGGGGCCTGGCGTGCCGGTCGAGCGCACGGACGAGGACGTGTAGCCGCCGCCACCGCCGTAGGCCGGGTTGAGCAGTGTTCCACCAGCGTACGAGCTGCTCGGGTACACCTGCGCGGCGCCGCTGCCGCTCGTCCCTGGCCGCGACGGATTGCTTGCGAGCGAGCCCGCGCGACGGCCGCGTGTGCCAGACCCGGGCGGCATCGAGAGCGGGGCGTTGGCGGAGGCGTTCGTGGAGCTGAAAGATGCTACAAATTTGAACATGACGTCAACGGTGAAAGTAGGGCTGGGAGGGAAGAACGCTCACCTCTGCGCGACATGCTGACGAGCGCTCCGGCCGCCTGACGGTCCGCCGCGCGCACTTTTCGGGGCTTGGGGACCATAGTAGCTGCAGCTCGATCGGTCCTTGCGATTGTGTCGTGTATCCGCTGAATCGTGTCCGGCGGGAGGGCCCAGTCGCCAGCAGGTGACTTGAAGCGCTCGGCACCGATAGCAATCAACTAGCGGGCGATAGAGGTCAGCAGAGTATCCGAAGTGCATCTGGACTTCGCGCACCTCCTTCTGCATGTGCTCGATTGTCGTTGGCTGCGAGTAACCTGAACGATCTGGGATCAGCTCAGCTCCGCGGCGACGCCGACGCCGAACACGGCTCGCCTTTGTTCTGCCGCTCCTTCGCCCTCTTGGCCGCGAGGAGACCGCATCCGTTGCAGAGAGACCGTATTCCAGCCGGCCCTTTCCTGGAATCAAGAGAAGGCGCGGAATCAGCCCGAGCGAGCGAGCGCGAGTCTAGAAAGGACTCACCGCCACTCGGGGGTCGACGTCTGGCTCATCGCGGAAATCAGCACACGGCACCACACGCACGCACGTAGACGGGAACGGATGTACAGCACCGCACACGGCACAGCAGTCTGGTGGCGTCTTGGGTCGCTTCTTGGCCTGCGGACGCAGTTTAGCTCTGCCTCTCCGAACGTGCTGCAACAAAGGCCCCGCAACGCACCTCCTCCTCGAAGTCGTCGTAGTCGATATCGGGCGCACCGGACGGATAGTACTGAGAAGATGAACACTGAACTTTAGCTCCGAGTTCATGCCAGATCTCGTCCCGGAGCTCGTGACGGCTCCTCCGAGCTCCGGAGCGGGTGGCCGCGAGTACTCACGTTGAACGGCGTGTCGTCGCCGCGACCCAGAGCCCCAACCAGGTTGTTCGCGAACGTAGTTTGGTCAAAATCTGGCGCTCTCTGGGCGCCGTGCGCCCACCCGGATGACCCTTGATCAAAGTAACCCGCGCCTGCGCCGGCCGACGAGCTCGCGTAGCCAGACACGCTCGACCTCCGGCTCGTCGACGAGTCCTGGTAGCTGTAGTTGGGAGTGGGTGGTGCGTAGGGTGTTGAGTTGTAGTACTGCTGGTCAATCGGCGTGTGGTAGTAGTTGTTGGCGCGTGGCGGCGAGGGCAGGTTGTTCCAGCCGACTGGAGGAGCGCCCGAGCCCGAGCTGATTGATCCGGAGCGTCCGGCGGGGCGAGCTGAGCCCGGTCGAGGTGTCGCTGACCCGTAGTGGCGATCCGGAGGTGCCATGACCGGTTCGGCGGGCGAGTTTGGGAAGGCGAGGTGTACCGTCCGAGAGCGTTGCGAAGGCGCCAGGGTCGGCCTCGCAGCGGCCAGGTCGCGGGCTCAATCTGGCATGGACGAGCAAAACGGGTTCAGAAGGCCGTAGATGATGACGAGATCAGACGCAGCGAAGCAGCGCGCACCTGGCGAAGAACGGGGGACGATGGCGGGTGGCGCGCGCCCGGCTGGCTGACCTGGGACGTGCACCTGGGGCTCAGCGATCCGAGGGCGGGGGACGAACGAGACGAGGACGGGCGACCCGCGTCAAAGCTCAGATCTTGCGAGCTCAGGAAAAGGAGAGGGGCGCGCTCGGGCGAGGCGGCCTCTCCCCGCGGCGACGCCCCATCGCGTCCATCAATGCGTTCATCTCGCCGTGGGTCCATCGTAACAACGGCGATGGATCTGCATAGCGTCACGCAAATCAGCGACCCAACCTTGCTCGGCTGACCCGTCCTGTGATGCTCCAGCAGCGCTCTCGCAACCTTCGCATGCACCCATTGCGTCTTGACAACGGCACGCTGAAACGCTCGACTGCCGGCCTGCCGTGGCCCCTAAATGACCACGTTGTTGGCGGCCGAGTCTGCGCCGGAACGTTGATCTTCCACCTGATTCGCGAAGACAAAACCGATCATCGTTGCGGGTCGTCGCAGTGCTCCCACTCAGATCAAGCTCTTGCCATCCCCCCGAGACAACGGGTCATCTGCAGGAGAAAAAGAGATGGTCAGCGACCCCACTCATCGTGCACGGTCGCCGACGCCGCCTCGGCGCGACACCGAGGGCCCTCGCCCTCAGCGCGACGTCGGTGCAGACGGCGCAGCTGATCGCTTAGGCGGGTGAAAGAAGCAGAGCAGCAGACGCACCCTGGCCAGCTTGTGCCGCTTTCTCGTTGAGGGCACTGTCACCGTCCGCCAAGAAGTTGTCGACCTCGACGAGCAGGTCCGCGTCGCGGTCGCCTTCGGCGCCATACTCGTCGTCGTCGTCGCCGTCGGCCATGTCGTCGATGACAAACTGCGGTCGCTCCATCATTATCGCCGCGCGCTGGATGTCCACGTCGTGCCGCGACGACGGCTCGTCCGCCCACGGGTTCGCGATGGCCGGGACTGACTCGAGCGAAGGCGAGGAGGGGTACGCGGGCATGCGCATCGCAGCGGCCGACAGCGGGTGTGGAAGTGTGGATGAGGATGGAATGGGTGATGTCCGGGACGACAGCGGGGCCTTGGCGGTTGATGTCGAGAAGAGCGAGTCGCGAGCTTGTGGCTCAAGCGCGGCCGAGGCAGCGTCGAACTTGCCGATGCTGGGCCGGTGCTCGATCGTCTGGATCTCGAGGCGCCGCCCGACTTCGTCTGCGAGCCTGTTGAGGCGTTCCTGCGGTGATAATTGCCATCAGAACTCGCAGGCGCGCGAGACGAGCAAGAGCAGGCCCGCACCTTATTCTCCTCCGTCATGACCGACGACACGAGTCCACCGAACCAGCCCACAGCGCCACCGACGGCGCCAGCGACCTTTGGCTTCTCTTCCGCTATCAGGACCTCGAGCTTCCAGCTCTGCGTCAGGTCGGACGCGAAGAAGTCCTCGAGGAGCGGGTCCGCGAGGACGCACATCCGAAACGTGCTGAGGCCGAGGTACGGCCGGTTCGGGTTCTCGCTCACGATGGAGGGCGTTCGGCGATGGGACCCGCCCGGCTTGCTCGAAGACCCCGGCCTCGCTGGCAGAGGCCGGAGGCTCCACATCCGGCTTCGTGCTCTCCGCGTACTCGAAGAGGTTCTGCATGAGGTTCGAAACGCTTCCGAGGTATCGGTCTCCAGGCTGCAGTGGATTGAGGTTCAGTATACTGAGGCTGAGGTTGCAGGAGGTGCGAAGTCGAGCGCACCTCGTTTCGGAAGATATACTGTGAAGGAGACTCAGCGACCGCCATGATGTAGATGAAGATAAGAAGGCTCACTAGTAGGGACTCGGAAAGCTGTAGCACTTCATCCTTGGTCAAGTACCCGTCTTGGTCCTTGTCATGGATCGAGAAGAGCCAGGCCAGGTTCGACATCAGGTCGTTGAAAAGGACCGAGTCGAGTCCGTCGACGACATCCTGCGTGTTCAGCGAGCAAAAACATAAGTGATCAAATTTTGGACTAAAACTTGTGAGATCCCGACCTGGAAGGTGAGCTCGCCGGCCTGCGACTTGTCCCAGGCGAAGAAGATGCGGTCGATGAGCTCGTGGTCGACCGGTTCTCGCTCCGTGTGCTCGTGGAAGCCATTCTTGACGACCTAAATGTTCAAGGTAGACCTCGGTAAGTCTATGCGCAAAAATGTGGCGATCAGGGGACGAACCCGTTCGTTCCGAGCCCACGTCGCGATCTCGCCGATGAGCGTCCCGAACGCTTTCCGGTCGATCCGCGTCTCGGGCTTGTCGCCATCCTTCGGCGTCGGTGCTGGCGGAGGGATGGATTGCCCAGACTTTCGCGAGGCGATGGACGCCGCGCGGGACCGCGCCTGAGTGGACGCCTCGCGGCTGCGCAGGACGGCGAGCTGGTAGTGGTCGTACGCGAGCCCGAGGCGGTCCTTGTCGAGGCGGCCGACGTTCTTGAGGTTCCGCAGCTGCGTGCGCTTGGCGAAGGTCTCGATCGAGACGACGACCTCACGCCGGAACCGCTTGCGCTCGCTCGCGATCGTCTCGTCCGTGATGATGTGGAACTCGCGGAAGGCGACGACCACTGGGAATAGAAGTGTTCTTTAGCTGGCAAGACTTTCCAGCAGTAATCAAAACGTACGAAGCTCCTGGAACTTGGTAATTTGCCGGGTGCGCGAGTCGGCGGCGTGCGGGTGTGCAGACTCGCCGAGGCTGGCAAAGTAGGCCTTCATGGTGCTGAAGGAGGATGGCGTGAGTGAAGACATTGAATTTGGGTGCGAATCGGCGCACTTGATGAACGCTCCGTCATCGGTCGTCGCCAGCAGTTCTTCGCCGTTGATCTTGAGGATGGCCAGACTACGAGGTGGGCAGTCAGCAAAGGTGGGAGAGATCGGTGATATTAGATGGCCTACCTGATCTGAAAGAGCACCTTGGGACCCATGAGGAAGAGGCAGTCGACGATTCTGTCGCAGGATGAGCGTCAGTCGCGGCACGGCCACGATAAAGAGAGAGGACTGACCGGAAAGCGAAGACCATGGGAAGTGAAGAGATGAAGCACGAGAGGAACCAGGGGAGACTCGCGACCGAAAGTTGAATGTCCGTCTCGAGGAAGTGCTCGTGGATGGACGGAAGGCAGCGTTCGACGAGGTGCTCGAAAACGCGTTGGTCGAGGACGGTGCCGTACATCGAAGGACTGCGCAAGATACATTCAAGATCAAAGAAGTACAACAAGATAAGCCGGCTCACCTGTAGTAGCCGGGGAGAAGGCGGTCGCAGAGGACGGAGAGGCACCAGAAGCACTGCTCCTCGGACATGTAGATGAGGAACGAGGCGACGACGAGGTTCATAGCCTTTTGCGAGGTAGTAGGTTTAGCCAGTACTGATCAACATTTGCTTCAGGAGTGAGCTACCTGGCAGTATCCCAGCTCTGGGTTTCGCCACGAGTAGGCCGTCAAGACGCGGCGCATCGCGTCGATTCCGAGCTCGTCCTGGTAGGCGGCATATTCTGGTAGTCTGAGATGTTGAAGTAGTATGAGCGAGTATTCGAGTGGTTGAGAAAACTAAAGACTCGCGATCGATGCAGGTCCTTCTCGATGTCGTCCGTGCTCGCACTCGTGCGTCCCTCGTTGTCCTTCAGGATCTGCTCGTACACGCCCGGGTTCTGGAGTCGTAGGTACATCGATCCGCACGTGAGCTCCCAGATCTCTCCGCGTAGTCGGTTTGGCAGGCCAACTTGGACGAGGCGGTTGAACGCGGGGTAGCGGATGAGGGTGAGGTTGCGGCCATGATCTGCGTTCCACGTAGTTCAGCACTGTGCTTGAGATGAATAAATCAACAGTGGTACTTCGAAGGTACTCTTTCCAGAGCTTCATCTTGCTCTTCTCGCGAAGCCTGTAAGAGTCGCATCATCAGCTGCGACGCCAAGGCTGCCCCTCCGCGCGCTCGCACGCACTTGCGCGGGTCTCCAGGATACTTGAACACGGTACCGCTTCAGAAATAAGCCAGTCAGCACCTCTCCTCGCTCACAACATTGACAAAGGTCCGCTCACAGTCCCCCGTGGTAGCCCATGCTCGTGCCGGACTTGGTGGTCCACTCGACGTCCTCTCCCTCCAAGAGCTCCCGCGCCTTCTCGACCGGCTTGTCGTCGAAAGAAATGAGCTCGCCGACCTTGCTTTCGAGCTCGGCCTTCTTCTTATCGACGCTGAGATCGGCGTCGCGGTCGGGCGACACGAACCACTCGGAGAAGAACGTCTTGGAGAACGGCTTGAGCTTCTTCATCATCGGCAGAGCAGCCTTGAGCTGCGTGCGAAGGACGCCGCAGAACGCATCGTTGGTCGTGCGGAGCGAGTTGAGCTGAACAATCTGCGGAGTGGCGCGGCGGGGGGTCAGTACGCGTCGACGCGGCGCACAGGAGCGACGCCGAGCGGCCGCGCGCAGCTTACGATGCGCAGGCCGTGGAACAGCGTCAAGCTGAGCGCGAACGCGCCCGCTGCGGTTCCTTCCTGGCCGGGGGCGAGCTTCTCGACTCGCCGGACGGTCGCGAGCGGGAGGGAGAGGCGGTACGAGCGGCGGTCAAGACTCGCGAACGCCAGGAAGGACGATGAGAGGTACAGCTTGCCGGCCTGTGGTACTCAGCGCCTCAGCATCATGTTCGCGAGTCGACCGGCCCGGCGAGCGCTCACGTAGGCTTCGGGCTTGCCCTGCAGGCTCAGGACGGCGTGGACCTCCGCCAAGATGGTCTCTTCATTTGGAAGGCCAAACGCCTCTCGGAAGAGGCTTTCCTTCGTCGGGGTTGTCCAGTAGCTCTCGGTCTGCTTCGTACGGAGCATGGTCGACTTGGAGAGAAGTGGGGCCTCGGTTCGGCGTGCCCGGCCTGCGAGCGAGGGCCGGCGAGCGAAAGGAGACCGAGGCGCGTCGGGTGAAAATCAGCTGAGCTAAGCAAAGGCGACGCAAGCGTGGAACAGGTGTGGTTGGACCGTGAGACGACGCGGCAGCCTGCTCGACCGAAATCCGCAGCTGTTGTCGGAAGCGTCCGTCTAGGCTCACCGACTCCGGCCGGCAGCAGCCTCTTTGTCTCGCTTTCATTCCAACACTCCAGTCAGCTTTTCCCCTTCGCCTCCTCAGACTCAAGGTGAGCATGCCCGCCATCGCAAGCGCGCACTCGGCAGCTTCTCCTTGGGCCGCGAGCCCTGGCCAGGCATGCGGAGGGGTTTGGCCGTTGTGGGCACTGCTCGTGAGCCCGAGGGCCACGTAAACGTCAAGGAGACGCACTGGGAACGGAGCCAGACTGAGCTGGCACGGTGCCATGGAAGCCCACGCCCCACTACCTGCCACCGCCACTGCCAGGAAGACCGGGCGCTGACCTCCTTCTTCTCGCCCACCAAGTTCGAAATGAAAGTTCCTCGCATGCCGAACGAGGTGATGTGCAAGATCATGGACGCACTAGCCACACGGTCGTACGAGGTCGACGAGCAGGCCGGTCGCGAGCGCGATCTCGCGGTGTGCGCGCGCACGGCTCGCGTGCTCCACCGCAGTGCGATGGCTCGCCTTTATGAGAACTTTGACCTCAACCTCCATGTTCGTGGTGGGCTACCGCTGTGGGAGCGCGAGGACGGGGCTTGGCAAGCGCTCGAGGTCCGACAGAGCGACGGATCCAGCGCCAGGAGCTTCAACCTCGCGATGCACCCAAACCTCGGCAACTACATGAAAACATTCAATCTCAACATCGACTACAACCCTCCCGACACCCTTGACCCTCTCGTCGTTGCCAACGCCGTCGCGAACGTCCTCGGGTTCGCACCAAACGTCAAGTCGCTCAGCATCACTACGACCTATTACCGGAGCTGGGATAGGGACATGGACTTCCTCACCCCGGTCCTCGACATCATCAGCGCCCGTTGCCCCGACCTCCGCGCGCTGGAACTCACATTCACAACCACCCTGCACGGCGAATCGACTTCGCACGACGTCACCTACCCCCTCTCCCTCCCCTTCATTCGCTCCTTCCCCCATCTCCAAAATCTCACCCTCCGCAACTTCCACATCGAAACCAGGGACTTCGACGTCTCCACTCCTGTGCCGTTCAGCCTTCGGTACCTCATCTTTGCGTCAGAGGATCGGGGGCGCGAGCCGTCTTCGACTGGATCACGGCAAGCTCGCATCAATCGCTCGAAGGCGTCGAGTTCAACGGCTTCGTGAAGTTCGACCTCAACTCGCTCACCCGACTCAACAAGATCCGCTTCGTCCTCACCCTCAGCTACCTGGAAAAGTTCCCGGCGCCGCACAACAGCCTGGCGGTTTTCGAGCATGCCGCCACCGAGTCCGCGGCCGCCGTGTCTCGAACGATCCAGTCGGCCAGTCAGGGACTGGACAGCGTGACCATCGTCGACACGGCCGGCGAATACCCCGCCTCCGCGTTCGACGTGTCGTTCTTCACGTCGTTCCCGCGCACGGTTTCACTATTGCTCCTGAACAGGGTACGCGTGAACCGGAGGCTTTGCTCAGCATTCTCGATGGTCGACACAGAGATACAAACACGCTCGATACTGTCGGCTGTTCGGAGTCTCGCATTGAGGTCGCTGTCCCGCGCGTCTGGGCAGATGGGTTCGTGCAAGCTGAGTTCAGCCGATATGGCTCGCACTTCCTTCCCTTTGCGGTACGTGGTAGATTATTTGCCTACTGAATCTTGTCTTGCTGACCTTGTATGCTTCTTCGGCCAATCAGACTTGAGGGATCCGGATTACTGCAACTCGCACCGTGGCCTCTGCATCCCATCCTTACGCACTGTGTGACAAACTCCATGTACTGCGAGAGTAACCTCGCATGGCTTCAAAACTTTACGAATCTTCTGCTGGTCTTCTCCTCCTCCCCTCTGACTCGGGGCAGCGGTGGGGGCACTGCTGTGCACAATGCGCGAGAGTCAGCTCTCGCAGTCGATGGAGAGGGCGGTGTCCTCATCAGGAAGGGTGAAAGACTCTACACAATTGTGATTTCCGAAATTCAACAAATCCATTCGCCGGCAGACAGAAGACGACCGACTTGCGCATCCGCTTCGGCACTCGCTGAGCTGGCCCGGGTGGGCACGGGACGCACGTGATTTAGTTAGTGTTGCTCTCGACAAAACCAGTGTCACGTAAGGGTGATTCCTCCTAGACAGAGACAGGGACACTGAATCCGCAGCAGGTGGTGGTGGAAGCGTCCGACGTCGGCGTCCGGGCTTCGGTTGCCCCTCTCTGTCTCTCATTCCACTCCTGTCGACTTTTTCGCTCACCTCAGACTCGAGGTGAGCCTACTCGACTTTCGTGAACGTGTTTCTACCCGCTTCTGCCAGAGCTGGGATGCGGCAGCCTGAGGGCGGCGGCCGGGAGCCGTAGCAGGGGATGCGGAGGAAGTTGACTTGTGCGGGCACTGCTGGAGCATCCATCGACTCTCGCTATTGCTATTTCCGCCAAGACGAGTGAGTGGGGAGCGAACTGGCCCAGCATCATGGAGGCTGCCCTCGCCGGACCGCCACCGCCGCCACTGAGAAGCCGAACGAGCGACGTGCTAACCTTCTTCTCCTTGCCCAGCAACTCCAAATGAAGATCCCCCGCATGCCGAACGAGGTCCTGAGCAAGATCATGGACGCACTGTCCACACGGTCGAGGTACGAGGTCGACGATCGGGCCGGTCGCGAGCGCGACCTCGCTGTGTGTGCGCGCACGGCTCGCGTGCTCCACCGCAACGCGATGGCTCGCCTCTACGAAGAGTTCGACCTCGATTTTCTTGTGCGCGGAGGCCAGCCTTTGTGGGGCCGTTGAGACGAAGAGTGGACATCGCTCGAGGTCCGACAGAGCGACGAGTCCAGCGTCCGGAGCTACAACCTCGCGATGCACCCCTACCTCGGCAAATACCTTCGCACTCTCAACATCAGGATCTCATATCACCCTCCCGATACCCTCGATGGCCTCGTTGTGGCCATCGCCGTCGCGAACATTCTCGGGTTCGCACCAAACGTCAAGTCGCTCAGCATCACTACGACGTATTACCAGGACTGGGACAGAGACATGGAGTTTCTCGCCCCGGTCCTCGATGTGATCAAGGCTCGCTGCCCCGACCTCCGCACCTTGGAACTCTCGTTCAGGACCACGCTGCGCGGCGAAACCCCCACGCACAACATCACGTACCCCCTCGCCCTGCCCTTCCTTTGATCCTTCCCCCACCTCACGACTCTCGCACTTTATAACTTTTACATCGAGACCAAAGACCTCGATCTCTCCATTCCCGTCCCCTTCAGTCTCCAAAACCTCGTCTGCGAGGTCAGAGGGTCAGGCGCGGCCGCGACGTTCGACTGGCTCACGGCGCGTTCACACCAGTCGCTCAAAGAGGTCGACTTTGACGGCCTCGCCAGATCCGACCTCAAGCCTTTCACCCGGCTCCACCGCATCAAGTTCTTCCTCGCGCTCAGCCATCAGTGCGACTTCCCGACCGCCCACCACACCTTCGCGGCCTTTGAACACGCCGCCGCCGGCTCCGCCGCCGATGTGCGGGCGACCCTCAAATCTGCAAGCTCGGGGGACACTGTGATGATCACGGACCGCGGCGGAGAGTACCCGGTCTCCGCATTCAACGCGTCGTTCTTCGAGACGTTCCCGCGATCGCTCCCGGTCGTCTTCATGACCCGCCTGCGCCTGGACCAGGAGGCGTTGCTCAAGATCCTCCCCCAACACGGCGAAAAGTGCTGTCTGGAGGGGTCTCGTTTGTACAGGGGCCCTCGTCGAGGTCGCTGTTCCGCTCCGGTGGGCAGATGGGTTCCTGGAGTCGGCTTTCAGGAAGCATGGCGTATGCTTTGTGTCGTCCTGGTGCGTTTCCTAGTCCCCGGTGATACGTCTTATTGCTTAAGCATCTATGTGGACAGATAGACTTTGAGAATTTCGGGTCGCCCACACATCATCCCACTTGGCCCCCTCGACACCCCACTCGCGTCTCTGCAAATTCACCTCCCTCACGTCATGGAATCAAGACGTGTCAGTCACTGGTCCCTTCGAGATCTTTTCCCTTACGTGGTCGTTTCATTCCCCTCTACTCGGAGCAGCGGTGGCCATGCGTGTGAGAGTCAGCGTTGGCAGCAGACGGCAGCGTCGACTTGCGGTCGTCGTAAAGTGCCGGGCAGAGGCTTGCGCTATACCTGTGAAGCTCTGAAGTGCGCTTGATGAACAGCTCAAAAGAAAGTCGGTCGCTGTCGATCAGCCCGTCTTTGTCAAGGCTCGTCCTCAAATCTCGAGACGCGGCTGGAAGCGCGAACGCGGAGGTGCGTGTTGGTGATGTGAACCTCGCCTCCGTGTGTGTATCCAGCCGTGATTAGCCATTCAAATTGTGAGATCACGACGATGACACCAGGTGCGAGGAAAGAGAAAGGGAAGGACCATTGACGCTCGGACAGCGGCGCCTTCGCCAAGCGTTGCCAGTCCACTCATTACAGCGCCGCCCTCGGTCCCTTAAGAGTATATGTACATCAGTGAGTTCATTAAAAGTTGGTACGATTCCGATGTGCTCCCAAGCCTTGAAATGGCCACAGCGGCAGGTCTTGGCCGTGAAGCTCCCAAGCGTTGGAAGTTCCCCCCCAATCGCAAGGGCTGCTGCCTGGGATCTTCAGGGGACTACATCAATAATTAATTTGAACGAGTAGACTATTTAAGTGCCTTTCGTGGTGCAGGCCGCGACTGAACTCATTTGGGGTCGACTCGGCGAGTCTGCGAGATCTTGATGACTCGGGCGGCGCTCGAGCGCGCAGGCGCCGGAACTCGATATGACAACGTAAATGATCGCTTCGCTCCGGCTGACTGCCTTCAAGCCTCGGTGGAGCACCAGTGGGCGAGACGCCCCACCGTCGGACGTCGCTAGCGGCGACTGACTCCAAGCAGATGGGCTCGCGATCGGGAAGCGCAGGTTTCCGCACCTCCATATCGCTGATTTAGCTTGGCACATAAATGGCCAACTCCCGGCGTGCACTACTTTCAGCGCGAGTTCGTGTCGGCGCGTCGACGGACGCTCGGACCCTGTCTCGAGGGCTGAGAACGGACAGCTCACATTCCGGTGGGCGGCGAGCACGCGGGCTGGTTTCCTCCGCACCGCCAACACCCCATCCCGAGCAGCCCACTTTGACAGCACTCACTCACATCAGCCCCGAGTCCTCGCCGCCGTCCAGGCCAAGGCCCACGTCGCGCGTCGATCAACACGGCATGACCACGCCCATCCCCGGCTCTCCCACGCGCCGAAACACGCACCGCTCGAGCGCGTCCCTCTCGTCCATCCAAACGCGGTACAACCCAGGCGGAGCGTCCGCGCCGAGCGGGAGCACGAGCGTCGTCGGCGGGCGACCCCTGTCTGCCGCCTTCTCCCACAGTCCGTCCGCGCCGTACAGCAGCGGGCTGGACCGAGGCAGTGGCAGCTGGTCGGGCGCGTACGGAGCATACGGAGCGAATGCTACGTCCGAGTTCGAGGCGACGCAGAACAAGGCGTTCTGCAAGTGGTGAGTCGTCGGGGCTGCGGCGGGATCGCGCTCGGATGACGGCTGCGAGACCCGATACACGGTGCTGGGAGACAGATCAGCATCGTTACATCTCTGTGCCGGACCGAGGTCTGTAGTCCGCGTCGAACGGAGCGCTGCGCCAGCGTGGGGCACGCGACCGCCGAGGCACGCGGCACGAGAGCTGGTCGCCGGCGAGGAGAGGGCGGGCGAGCTGGGTCACTGTCTCTACCCTACGATGTTACACAGCGTCTGGGTATTAGAGCGATGGCGTTTGACGGCGATCGGGCCAGCGGCGGGCTCGGAAACAGTGGCGCTCTCGCTCACGTTGCAGCGTGCTGACCAGCTTCCACCTCTCTCACCTCAGGCTCAACTCGAGACTGGAGCCACTTGGTCACCCACCGCTCACGGATCTCGGAGTCGACTTCGCCGACGGGACACGGCTCATTCAGCTCGTCGTGCGTCGCCTCCCCGAACGACTGCGAGCCGAATCGCTAACTGCAAGCGCACTCCACAGGAGGTCCTGACGGATGAGAGTCTCGGACGATACAACCGTGAGCCAGTCATGCGCGTGCAGAAGGCCGAGAATGTGTCAAAGGCGCTGGACAAGATCAAGGGCATGGGCGTGCACCTGACCAACATCGGCCCCGAAGGTGCGTTTCCCCTCTTGCACGTTTCGGTGATCCTTGCTGACGCGACTACCCGTAACAGACATCATGGACGGCAACCGCAAGCTCATTCTCGGGATGGTCTGGCTCCTCGTCCTGCGGTTCCTCATCGCCAACATCAAGTGCGCCGCTTCGTCCTCGAGTCAGAGTCAGCCGAACTCACGCTACTTCCTGGTACCTTCAGTGAAGAGGGCACGAACGCCAAGGAAGGTCTTCTCCTCTGGTGCCAGCGCAGGACGCAGCCGTACGACGACGTCGACGTCAAGAACTTCACGAGGAGCTGGCAGGACGGCCTCGCCTTGTACGTCGATCGGCCTCGACCCTGCGTTGCATCATCTGAACGCGTCTGTCGCCTCCAGCTGCGCCCTCATCCACCGCCACCGACCAGACTTAATCGACTACGACGCGCTGTCGAAGGACCCGTCGAGCGCCTCTGAGAACACGAGACTCGCATTCCGTATCGCAGAAGAGCATCTCGCCATTCCCGTAGGCACTTCTCGTGCAAAGCCACTCCATCTTCGAGCGAGCGCTGACGTCCCGCGCGCCTCCCCAGCAACTCCTGGACGTCGAGGACCTCGTCGGCGCAAGACGGCCAGATGAAAAGTCGGTGATGACCTACGTCGCGCAGTTCTTCCATGCGTTCTCCTCACAAGGTAAGCAGTTCTGCTTCGCCCGTTTTGGCCGCGCTCGCTGACCCGCCTTGACATCCTCAGCCCGCGACGAGACGGAGGCGCGCGTCATCAACTCCTTCGTGTCGAACACGAATTCGCTCATGATGGGAATACATGACTACGAGCGCCGAGTTACCGAGGTCGCTTTCGCCTCTCCGCACCCCATGAGCGCACGCGGCTGACCTCGAAGCCGCACCCCAGATCCTCAACGCGATCGCGGATCTGCTCGACTTCTGGGTGACGAACCCGCCCAGCCCGCCGTACTCTGCACTCAAGGAGCTCCAGGCCTCGTTCGTCGAGCACAAGCAAACGACGAAGCGGCTCTGGGTCAAGGAGCGCGGCGACGTCACGGCGCTGCTGGGGCACATTCAGACCAAGCTCAGGACCTACGGAATGAAGGGTTACGAGCCAGAGGAGGGTATGAGGCTTGTCGTGCGGGTCATCTCTTCTCGATCATCTACCATCAAGCTGACTCCGGACTTTGCAGGACCTCGACCACCGCTGGACGCTACTCCTCGACGGCGAGGCGAGCCGGTCGCGGACCTTGAATGCGAAGATTCGCCAGTGCGCCCCCTTCGAATCGACCCAAGCGCTCTTGTCAGCTCACCTGCGCATTCACAGGCTGAAGGAGGAGTTGCGCATTCAGTTCGCCGACCTTGCGAACGCGTTCCAGCGTGAGCTCCAGATCGTCTCGTCAGCGCTCGCGGCCGTCGGCGGACCCCTCGAGGTCAGTCGCATTTGCATGGCTCCCGGCGTGACCTCATAGCTCACACCTTCGCTCTCTCCACAGTCCCAACTCGAGACGGTGTCGATGCTCCAGGACCGCCTCGACACGCTCTCGCCCGCCCTCGGCCCCATCAGCCGCGCCGAGCAGGCCTGCCTCGACTGCAATGTCGAGGAGACCGACTACACAGTGTACTCGCTCGAGGACCTCGCGTTCGAACACGCCCAGCTCAAGAGCGACGTCCAAAGCCGCAAGCGCTTCGTCGAGAACCAGGTGAGCCAGCCGCGAAGCGCGCACCACGCGCCGAGCACTGACGCCTCAATCTTGATCGTCAGATCGTCGCTCGTGCAGTGACCAACGTCACACCCGAGCAGCTCGAGGAGTTCGAGTCGGCGTTCCGCTCGTTCGACAAGGACGAGTCCAACACACTGGACCCCGACGAGCTCAGCGGCGCGCTTCGGAGCCTTGGAGTGGCCGAAGAAGTGCGGCCCCCTTATTTGGTCCATGTCGTGTTGATCACTGACCAGACTTCTCGACAAACCAGGATTTGCAAGAGGTCTTGCACAAGGCCAACGGCACGGCGATCTCATTTGGTACCTTCATCGACTTCCTCGTGCGTTCCCTGTCTCGGTGGCAGTTTATCGTGGCTGACGTGATGCTCTCCCCAGGTCGAGAAGGCAGAGGACCGCCTCACACCGGAGAAGATCCGGGGGTCGTTCCGCGCGCTCGCCGGCGAGAAGGTCCGTTCCGCTCCCCCTTCGCGGCCGCCGTGCTGTGCTCACCCGTGACTCGACCAGGGCTTCGTCAACGAGCTCGACCTGACGCGACTGCACCTCCCGCAAGCCTCGGTCGCGTTCCTCAAGCGCCACATGCCGGAGATCATCGAGGCGGAAGGCGCACCCGCAACGGACGCGAGCGCGAGGCGGTGGGACTTTGAGGAGTTCCTGGACGCGCTCCTGGATGCGTGAAGCGATATCGAGCAGATATGTTGTAAAGCTCCTGGCATAGATTCTCAGCTCCGAAGGCGTCGCTGGTGCTCGGTCTCGCTGCGTCGTCGAGGTGAGCCAAGGTGAAGCCCCAAGTCCAGCGGGCCGGTACCCAAGTGACAAGCTCAGGCTCGAGAGTTGGGATGACGATCAAGGCTCACCTCCACAGTCGTGCAGGAGAGCCAATCGTTAAGCTGAGTGACTGCACCGCCTCTTGGACGACGCTCGCAGAGACTGGCACTCTACAACACTCTTGCAAGGCCAAGGCTGCAAACGAGACTATTGTGGAACGAGTGTAATAATTGATTCAACATGATGGCACTATAACTATGTAAAACTGCACAGACTCGGGCATCCTGTACTCAGGCCCCGAGCACGGGTCGGGTCACTTCACCCGCACCCGCGGGTGGACTCTTTTCCTTCCCTCAACTCTCATCTGTCAACCCGCCCTCCCAGCGCCTCTGCACCGCGCAGAGTGCTCGGAAGGTGAGTCTTCGCTCCTCAGCGACGCGGACTGAGGATCGCGGGCGGCTGGTAGTTCGAGAAGGCGTCGCCGGTCGACGCGCGGTGGTGCGGCGGATTCGGGGGCGACGCGGCCCAGCCAGGCGTGTGGCCGGCCGTGTGGCTGAAGTACTGGTTGGACAGCGGTGGCTGCCGCGAGCTGGCGAGGCCTCGGGGGTCGAAGAGCTGGGGCGAGCTCCCGTCGCGGTGCGGACCCGGGTTGAACGGCGGGAGGTGGTTCTGCGCGCCCGCGTCTGAGGACGAGCTGTAGGCCGAGCCCGTCGGGGACGGAAGGGGCTGGTTGTTCGATGCGGCGTACGATCCGTAGCTCGGCATGGGCGCGTATGTCGGTCGCGGCGCGGACTCGTCGTACGGCATCGGGAGACCGGATGGCACGGCGTCCGGGCCCGACCTGCTTTCGACGAACGTCGAGAACGTCGGCGTCGGGTACGCCGTGTTGGCGCGGTAGTCCGACTCGTTGTGCTGGCTGGGGTGGATAGAGAGCTTGCGGGGCAGCGGCGGGGGCGGCCGCGCTTGCGACGGCTCGGGGAAGTCGATGCGCTTGCTCCGCGGAGAGAGCGCCTGGCTGTCAAACTCGCGACGCTGGTGGTTCTGCGAGCGGTCGATCGGGTCCCACTTGGGTGGATGCGACTGCGACTGGAAGCCGCGGTACGGGGCCTCTTGCTGGGCGTCCATGTGGCGCACAGAGGGGAACGGCGGCTGGAATAAGTGCGTCTGCGGCGGAGGGTACGACTGGCGGCGGTCGTCCTGGAAGCCACCGAGCGTCCGGTGGTCGGCAGGCCAGACGGGCTGCGGCATTGGGGGTGGTGGCTCGTGGTCGTCCTCGAGGCTCGAATGCACCGACGACGTGCTCGCGCGGCGGACTCCAGTCTTTTCGGGCCGGTTTCGAGTCTTGCGCACGATCCCGTGGAGGCGAGTGGGGTCGCCCGGGATGAAGAGGCCGGACGGGTGGCTGCCAACGCTCGAGGTCAGCGCTATCGCCACGACGCCGCGCCAAGGGGTCAGAGCTTACGAGAACACAATGAACCCAGACGCAACGGAGCGTCGCTCGCTCGACCTTCGTCGGTCAGAGAGACGCCTGTCACCAGCCAGTCAGTCAATAGCTCGTTGCAAGACTGACTTGCGCACTCACTTGAAGTTGTAGTACGACAGTTGCCGAATGAAGCTGCTCAACCTGCATCGCGGACGGTGGGGGAAGTCAGCCGCCGTTGACGCGCGTACCGCCACGCCGAAGCCAGCTCGAAGACTCGACTCACGATCGAAACTCCCAGCTTGGACTGAGTGCGTTGCGAGCATGGCGGTCGTCGCACGTAATCTCGAACGCACCAGGATGGCCTGGCTCAGCATCCGTCCAGCGCAGGCTGCCGCCGTCGAACGGTGTTTCCAAGAGGCTGTGCCTGTAGGGGAACAGTATGAGAACACTGGAGCTCTGCGAGTCGGATCCGCCGTACAGTTTCTCGATGAACTGGGAGCGGCTTGCTTTGGCCATCTCAAATCTGGTCGTGTGGGGCTGAAGTTACCAAGACTCCCAAACTGCGGCGGAGGCGGTGCGCGGCGGAGGCGGCGAGGAGATGCCGATGCGAGCTGTTGACAGGTGCTCGCGGACGTGTTGTGAAGTGGAGGGGGAGGTTCCCCATGGCTCCCGTTCAATGGCTCTTGAAGCCCGTGACTGCGCAGCTAGCCAGCGTTTAATACAGTTTCGTGCCTGGGCGCAACTGTGCCTTGTAACCCGGATCCCCACAAATTACGGGCCGGTAGAGAGTTTTTGAGACACTATGGACACCGTCCCACGAACACTTGAAATGCTGCATGCGACGGGCTGCCAGGCTACAGAAACTATTGCATACATCCATCCGGCCCGTAGTTAAGCGTGTTGAAGATAGCCCTTTTAGCGGCGGTGCCAGCTGGGCGACAGGCAGCGCAGCGCGATCGTCCGGTGGGTTTCCTTGAGCCGCTGAGGGCGCCGTGTCCTCCTCTCACAAGGCAGCGTCTCTTCATCTGCTGAAGAATGCGAGGGCGCGATGGATGTGCCAAAAACGTGGCGATGGGGGGCTCGTAGAGGCCGCCGCGCGCGCGACAGGCTCTAAGCACTTATGACTCGTCACCGCTAGAAAAGGATCACCGGCCTTATCAGAGTCCGGCAGTTTGGCGAGGGGTAAGGTCAGCTGATTCCAGGGGGCGACCAAGCTTCAGCCGATCGCGACTTCGTTGCGGTCCATCGTCGGCTCCTCGCATACCGCGTTGAGTAGTTGAGCGCGGATCCTGCTCAGCCTGGAAGACTCTCGACGTGCAGGGCGCATCACTCCCGTACTTATGCCTGTTGAGCACGGGAGGCACCAGGCCACTAGAGTGGGGAGCGTTCATTGCGGCAGAGGATCAAGCAGCAGCGGCGGGCGTCCCGGTTGGCCTACCGTCCGTGATGGGACTGCCTCCGGCGTCAAGGTCGTAAGGATACACTGCGACTCGCGCAGTAATCAGCGGCTTTATCATTAGAGTACTTCGATTCAGACTCACGGCAATCGTAAGCCCAATCAATCGAGTTGGCGCGCTTCGCGGTCGCGCGGACGAACACGCCGAGGTCACAGCTGCCGTCCGAGCCACAGCCCTCAATGTGCCCCAGTGGCACGACTCCGTCATTGAGGAGCCATCTGACGGTTTTCCCGGCCATGGGATCTGCGGAGGAGGCACGCGACGGCGTCCCGTCGCACGACATGATCTGGGCGACGAGGTTCGCCGCGAAGGGAGCAATCTTGGCCGTGTCAAAGGATCGGTTGGCTGGTATGTGTGTCGACGGGAGCGGGCCGGATGCCGCGAAAGACGAAAAGTTGAGAGTGGTTATGATTGCGCTGATGACTGGTTGCGGGCAGGGTCGGGTCAGCAGCGCACCGCGAGCTGGGCAGGCAGGAACCTACTCGTGTCGTGCGTTGCGTCGACGTAGATTTTCTGGTCCAGGGGGAAGTACTCTGGCGTATGGTAGGAGGAGTTTGTTGTCGAATTGAACTCGGCGAGCGGCGTCCTCGTAACGCGAGCGAGCCACTCCTGGACCCTGGTGGGGGGATTCGCTCGGCTCAGCTTCGGTCAGAGGCCGAGCCCGAGCAGGAGGCAGGGTGCTTACCATCCCAGCCCGGTGGCAGCTTGCGCAGGATTTCCGAAGGCTGCATTGAGCAAGCGGTCAGAGCGGCACTCTGTACCTTCTCGGGAGGTGTGGGACGTACAGTAGCCGTACCTGTTTAAGATTCACGGTGAGCTGCTGGGGTTTACCCACCTGGTCAGGATACGTACCAGAAGGCCAGATCCATGGCGTACTCAAATCTGAGTTCGGCATTAGTGCGGGCGCAATGGACCAGTGGAACAGGAGTCGCACCCTTCCCATTCAGCGTCTGCACGGCAGTCAACGTCACGTCAACACCATTGGGGGTTAAAGTAGTGGAGTCTGGACCTACCGGTAAAGAGTTCGCCGAACCTCGACCCGCCCAGGGCGACCACTTCGTCTGGAAGCCGGCAGTGGTCAGCGCTCGCTTCGAAAGCATGCGGACCGGGTCTACTAACAAGCCGCCATTTCCTGCATCTTGAAGACGTCTGACAACGTAAGTTCAAAGCCAGTGATCTGAGATAGGGGTGGTCAGTCTCGCGTCTGGGTGGCGCCCTCCCGCCTGAAGGACTCGCTTGAGGCTGCAGTCGCGCGAGCGCGTCTTTCAGGTAGATCGAGATCCACTCGGGCACTTTGGTTCGACCGAGATTTAGGTCTGGCCGGTTTGCATTCTTGCACGTCACTGTTACAGAGAGATCCTTGAGCACGTTACTTGGGAGCAATGGAGGATGAGTGCTGAGTTACTTACTGTACGGAGAAAGCGTGTTGTTGAGGCCGAGCGCCTCAATCGTGATCAGCTGATGGTACTGGTCCTCGTAGGGGATGCCAAAGAAGCTGTAACATCTAGGTTAGGTTTTTCATACAGAATAGGGCGTCGCAACGGACCCAGCGGCGAAGTTGAGTGCGGATTTGAGCCTGCGCACGGACGACGGTCAGCGCACTTTCTGCAGCTCCCGGAGGGTCCAACTCGCATGCGATCTTGCGACTCCGTGCGGAAGACTGGCTTGACTCGCTTCTCGCCCTTGCTCGGATTCAACAGAGCCCCGTACTTCAAAGGGAGCGTTCAGCACAGCGCTTCGAGCACGACCGCGATACCTTCACGGACCTTAACCCGAAAGCCGACACCCAATTGGAACAGCTGCTCGCGCTACAATTCGGAGATACAGAGATTAGCATGATTCGCGAACCTTCGCGAAGGCAGCGTCGATACTCCAAAGGGGGTAAGTAGCTCAGCGCCTAGCATGTAGTTCCACGAGTTAAGGAACTCGAGGGAGCCGGTCCTACCGGCCCGGTAATTCCAACGTAAGCAATGCATGGGGTTGGGGGTAAGCCTATCGGGACAACGTACGCTTTCCAGCCGGACGTCTCGGCAAGGCGTTTCGCGAGCAAGGCAGGTCCGCCGTCCGAGGTTGGGTCTGCGGCACGCATGAGTGGTCGTGGATTCAAAAAATTGTGAATGAACGCGTACATCGAGCTCCGTGACGATGCAGCAGGTGGACCTGAGCGGCCGAGTAGTCAGTAGACGTCGGCGCGGAAGCAGGTGGGGCGCCGAACCTGCTCAAGCGTGCAGCCTTCCGGTATGAGTGGGTCTGCCGAAAGGCCATGCGATACTGTTCGCCAAGGAGATAGGTTTCCCAGGCTGTAGAGGAACGTGTGCTGTCCGGACCGCGAAGCGGAGGTTAGTCTAGCTCCAATGGTGATAAGCCCGGTGCGGAGCGGCGGGACGCACGAGGGACGATGGTGGGTTGAGAGGGTACGAGTCCGAATTGACGGGGTAGCTCGTGGCGGCCGCGAAAGCTTCACTTCCAGCTGGCAGGACGCATCTTGTCAGCATTCGAAGCCGAGAGCTCGATTGAGGGTCCCAAGCGCGACGACACGCGCCTCAGGTTGACCTGATAGCAACCTCAGATTGGTCTGGGGTAGAGGCTGAGCTTACTTGGCGTGGGACCGGCGTATCCAACGTTCGTGGGGAAGTGAGAGTCGCTCGCTGCTCCCGGCGCGTGGTGAGCCCCTCGTCCTGTCTAGACCTGGCGTTGAGTCGTGCTTACAGCGCAAAGATCCCGATCCAACACTGCTCCACGCCATGAACACCACCACAGCGATCACTGCAGAGAGCGCCAGCACCGGCCAGCGCTGCAAGAGGAGTGACCGCCTCCTCTCGTCAGGTAAGCGCGCATCCTCGACTTGGCCGGGACGATGCTGCTTCGACAGCAGCGGAGATGAAGCCTCTTCGTCCATGTTGGGCAGGCGAGCTGGGACGATACGGAGAGGCTCGACGACCACCCCTTGGTTTGACGACGCGGATTCGACTCGACGCGTCGCGGACGCTCGAGCATCTTGGACCCTTTCCCACCGGAGACTTCTGGTGGATGCACTTCTCGGAGAGGATGGAACAACGAATCACTCTCGACGACCGCATGATTCGCTCGCGGTTTCGCGGAGCGACTTGCTCGCGCCTCAGCGTGAAGCCCATTGCGAACCCATGCTGGAGTTCTCGGACGACGCCAAGGCGCAAACGGAACTCACGATACACCGTATTCGAATAACTGTCCCCGTATTGCTCTTGCGAGCGAGCCTGAAGCCCCGCGCGTGCATTCATCTCCTTGTACCCACTGTCACACCACCTCAGATCTCGCAATCGGTTCTGGCGAGTCCACTTTGCTTCCTGCGGGTGAGATACTTTTGTGATTGTCGCATCATCCTTTCCTTATCGCTCACATGGGCCCAGACGCAAATCCGGCAGTACGCTGGCCGGTTCGCCGGGTCGTCGCAGACTCGCAGTGCCAGCGTCTTCAATCCAAATTCAGGACCTCCCCATCGCAGTCGACTACTACTTATCACTACTACTAGATCGTCAGACGAGTTTCAAAGCTCTTCATTTCGAGAAGGGCGATTCGGGCTCCGTTCCTTACCAGCGACGCTGCAGCGTCCGCCGTCAACTCACGGTCTGGTCGCAGCACCTCGCGGGGTAGACTGGACCGCGCAGGGTCAGGGCTTACCACCAAGACCGTCACTCACAAGGAATCAAGAGGCCCAGCCTGGTATTCTCTATCCAGTGCGCGTCACCCGAGCACGCCTCGATCTCGCCGCCATTCAACATTTAGCAGCGCCGCGAAGTCGTCGCAACCTGTCGCTGAGCGCTGGCCCTCCTGTTCTCGAATTCAGAGACGACGCTCAGCTGTCGAAGGTAATGCACATTGAGAAACGAAATATTTGCAAGGGTCTTGCGAAGCTGAAGACTCGCTGGACATGCTGGTCAAACTGTGCCGCCCGTACCTCCACGTTCCAGCCCTCATCCAAACATCGCATCGTAGTCGTTCCCGGACGAGCCCTGATACGATGGTGGCAAGAGTCAGCGTCAGCTCGTCGGGCGTGGCGTCGGCCGCTGTGGATCGAATGGATCGTAGCGAGGGGCCGAGTGGCACGATAGGCGTGCACGTGAAGATCAACTCACGGGCGGCGGCAACTCGTCCCAGTCTGGATCGCCACCGGGACCTCGGTGAGGTGGGTGGGTGGGGGCGGCGCCGCCCGGCCTGAAAATGCCGATGCCGCTTCCTCCTCCAAACCCACCGATTCCGACTCCGCCAGGCTGAGGGGGGCCGTTCTGAGACGAGAAGAAACAAAGCGGATAACGGGGGAGGGGAGAGCATCAGCGCTCGTTCCGTATCGGACAAGAGTCGCATGACGACGAGGCGTCGACTGCGAAGCTCGGACCACGAAGCGTGCGAACTCACCGCGGGACCAACGGGGTCAAACCTCGCGCCGGGAGGGACTGCGCCTTGAGGAAGCCAGCCATCACCACCCCAGACCCGATCACCGCCTACGCGCCCGTCGTTGCCGAAGCGCTCGCGGAAGAGCGGGTGATCCGGGCCAACGAACATGCCGCCTCCGCCGCCGCCCATGGGCCCGAAGCTGGGTCCTGCCGTGCCAGGGAAGCCAGGAAATTGAGGTGCGCGACCACCGAGCGGGTCGAGGTCCGAGCGACCGATGTTGAACGGGTTCTGCCCTTGGCCTCCGCGACCTGGCGGCTGGAGATCGGAAGAGCACACGTCTGAACTCCAGTCACCCGTT
>ERZ1463038.52-NODE-52-length-27937-cov-14.814683_pt1 | contig 27937 bp, 46 predicted proteins | sample MGYA00564479_ERZ1463038 | MGnify/ENA primary metagenome ERZ1463038 (study PRJEB39244, sample SAMEA3635134) | Helicobacter pylori | study: EMG produced TPA metagenomics assembly of PRJEB11511 data set (Assembly of a 5300-year-old Helicobacter pylori...
GCATGTTCCCTATGACATAGTCAAGTAGGCAACTTTGGTCTACTGGCATCCTACAGTGGCAGAAGAAATAGTGTCAGGTAGACTACTTCCTTGAGGCAAATAGGGCAGCTTAGACTATGATGAAATTTAAATAGTAAGATTTACACTAACTCTGAGCCTCTGATTAGGACAGTGAGTACACTGTTGACCAGCTGTAGGTCCGCTTAGGCCAGGTGCCGATGCGCCGACACTGCTCCGCTCTCGGAGTAATAGGTGCTGGTGAAGCCCAAGATGATTGTGAAGCGAAAGTAAAGTGCATTGGAGGTGTCGATAAGGTTTTACAAACGGGTCCCTCCCTGAACTCCCCGCGAGCTAGCCAAGAGTCGAGGCCTGAGTTCGAAGTCAGTCGATGGCAGCGTGAGTGGAACAGCGAGCTCACCTAGACCTCCCACTGCTCGTCAACGTACGTGTCTACACAGCGCGGTGCTTCGATGGAAAGGTTGTTGCCGGCCAGCTGCATGATGTTGCGGTGAAGGGTGCGAAGGAAGTCGGCACCGTTCGGGGTCTTTCCTTGCTCAATGGCGGAGGAGAGGATGCGGCGGAGGTTGGCATGGGTTGCCGAGTAGTCCGGAACCGTGAACTGGATCGAGCTCGACTTGACTCCGGTGTGGTAGCGGCGGATTGATTGCGCGAACTGTGAGAGACGTCGATGAGCAAGTGAAGTCAATGGTGAAGACGTACGTACGGCGGTCATCCAAAGTACAAATGCCTCGAGGGGAATCTCACCGTTGAAGGTGTCCTTGTCATGGCCGATGGATCGTTTGCTGCGAAAGAGTCCTGGACCGTCAGCTGGCCCCACCCCGCTCAATGTTGAAAGCCACAGCAATGCAGAGCCACTCACCCCCTCGATACGATTGCCCCGGTTGCTTTTGGACTTTAAAGGTTGAATATCCGAGCCTGCAGAAGAGGATCAGGTCAGCAAAGGGCGAAGCGGGAGTGCGGTGAGTGCGAACGTTGCTCGCGCATCGGCGCATCATTCTCACCATCTGTAGCCCAGATGTCAGCTGGGAAGGCAAGCTTGGAAGTACCGCGTACCAGTTGAAGGGGTTGGTTGGCGGTGGGGGTTGCCTTCCGCTTCCCCAGTTGGTCGACCTCCTCGTCGTCGTCTGTGCAAAGGGACGTTGTGAGCGGACATCGGGGGGCTGTGAAGGGCTGGCTACCTCCGACTTCCTCTTCATCGTCGTCGAGAACCATCTCGTCTTGGTAATCTGGAAGTCGTGGTCAGCGCTCAGACCGGCGTGGGTACCGTGGCGAAGCCGTGAGACCACGAGACGTACCTCCCTCGCCATCCTCGTCCGCGGCAGAGTCGTTCCGGCCCTGCTCGCCATCCGATCCGGCCTCATCAGGACTCGAGTCGTTGTCGGAATCGATAGTGATCTGGGTTTCTGCACAATCGGACTGTCAACGTCAACTCGCGAGTCCCGGTGGTGAAGCGAACGGGGGCACACTCTTCGCGGATACTTTGCGGTGGGGCGGAGCTGTGCAGAGTTCGTCAGTGTTCTCCCGTGTGATGCTCAGGCGAGAACCCGCACCAGGTCCATCGGACTCGTTCGATCCGTTGTCAGCTGCTCGGCGGGAGTCGCGAGGCGCCTGCGAGTTGCGGGCGACGGCCGTACCGTCTTTGCGGAAGTTAAGCTGGGCGCTCTCGCGGTGGGACAGCTTCTTCGACGGAGGTTTGGACTTGGAGGGGGCGGACGTCTTGGGCTTCGAAGTGGCGGAGGACCTAGCTCGGTGGCGACTTGTGCCTCGGCGGCGCCTTCGACTTTGGCGGCTGCTTGCCCATGCCGGGGTGTCGGTTAGCGGCGATGTGGTGAGTGGGAGAGACGTTAGAAGGTCCCCGAATGACAACACAGCGAGCTCGGCCTCGCGTTGCCTCGCGATCCCCCCACCCGCGCGGACAGGAGGCCAGGTTCGTTCCATCGTGTTCTCGCGGCCGAGGGTGAGTGGTGAGGATGCATTGCAGGGCAGTACCTTGTATACACAGACTCAATGGAAGGATGATCTGTGCGAGCGAGGTCGTGGAAGTCGAAGTACGAGAGCCGCCGCCGCCGCGAGTCATGACGCGGGCTCCATGTGGGGGAATTTCCATTTGCCGACTCGGAGCTCGCTCTCAGTCCAAGTGCGGCTTCACCCTGTACGCTACCGACCTCAGATCCCATGCGACCTCGATCCTCACCTCGACCTCCGCAACAGCGCACCGATGTACTCCCGCCCTCGTGCGTCTTCCTTCCCGGCGGGCGGAGCGCCGCCCACATCGAGCCGATGTGCTGACCGCGCACGCCCGCCGCAACAGGATTCAAAGCACTCTCCTCGACTCACAGCTCGATTCGCAAACCGCCCTCACCGACGCCGACCTCGTGCCGGCCATCACTTTTACTCCGCTCCCTCTCCGAGTCTCGGCCGGTCGTCTTGGGCGGCTCGGGGTGCCAAGGAGAACGACTCGGTATTTGCGAAAGGGTACATGACGGAGGGTAGGACTAAGGGAGGACTGCCGAACAATGAGCGCACGCTGCCGCGCATCTTCAGCCGCGCCACCGCCAACCTGCCCGCGACCGACTCCACCGACTCGCAAGAGTCATCTCCCCCGCGCAAGCGTTCCCGAAACCGCGAAGTGGAAAGCGAGGCGAGTTTGTTGTTGCAGATGTGCGAAACTTGTGAAGAGGCGCCGGCCTGCGACAGTCAGGCGGAGCTGCCTGCACTCGCTGAGTGGCAGCGCGAGGTGTTTCGTGATGGTGCGTACTTGCTGACTCTTTCTCTGCCATCTACTGAAATTTCGCTTTCCAGGCGACTGCTGCTGTGCGAATGACCGTGAGCTGAAGCGTGAGCTCGTGCCAATCACGGACGCTGACCTGTCCTCCCCTTACAGCCTATTAACTAATATTTGACACCCCTGTGGTAAAGGCGAAACTCAACCACTTTGTAGACACCGGGACTTGGGATTTGGTAGAAGACCCCACATTGTAAAGCCTTCTGTGCCTCGCCGAACGTCCGTCGCAAGACCTCAGAGCTGCTCGCGCCTTCTCTCTGATGCTACCCAACTTTTGGGGGTACCAAAAAATTCATACCTATATCATATCCACAAAAGTCTATGTTGGTCTATACGACCTAACCCCGCGTGAGGAGCCTACTCTGGCAGCCGCCCTCCTACTCTGACGGAGCCGATTTGCTGGTGCCGATGGCCATCTGAGGGCGCCCGAGGAGGTCTCCCATCGCAGGCCAGACCAAGCTTCCGGCGTGATCACATTCGTGGATGCACGCACTTGTCGTACCGTTTGGTAAAATGCGTTGGAAAGTCCTCCTAGAAAGGACGGAGAGTCCACGGAAGGAGTGCTAGCCGGCCGGGGCCCGGTCACAAGGGCGGTGCCGCAGGCTCTTCGGTGCGCGCCGCCCGTCTCTTTCTTCGCTTCCTCCTCCACGCACCTACCAACGGCCTGGAGCGACCATGAACTCAACGTATTCTGCTGCGCCATTAGCCGACTCGAAGCCAGACGAGTGCTACCCACTCAACACGAACTCACCCTACCGTTCCTACGCCTCCTCCGGGCCCGCCGACGCATACGAGGCAGAGATTATCAAGGCCCCCGTCCCGCTCATCGACCACCATCGCAAAACACTCAAACCTGATTTCATAATCGTCTTCGTCTCGTTCGTCCTCGCCATCGCCGCCGCTCTCGGCCACCACTTCTTCAACCGCCATCTCGACGGGACCCCAGTGCGACGCCTTACCGACGAGCGGTTTCTCGACAGCAGCGCCGAGTACCTACGCAAGTGGTCTCATGGACATTCGGCGGCTCTGCTTGTAGGGAATGTTCTCGCGCAGCTGGTCAAGCTGGGTTTGGCGACGGCGGTCGGCGTCGCGTTCGTCCAGAGGTGCGTCGAACTCTCCTCGCTTGCATCTCTGCTCTAAAACATCTTTTGACTACAGGGCCTGGCGAACAGTCTCACGAGAGCGCCTAACCATCGAGGGTTGTGACGCTGTCTTCGGTGTCTCCTCCTCGATCGCGTCTTTCGTCTCGCTCGACCTTTGGCGAATGGGGTGGCTGACGGCGTGTGTCGCGGTGAGTACAAGTGCATGCGTTCCCGTCAAATTGCGCTCAGATCAATCATAGATCGTGCTCTGGTCTCTGGTGGTAGTCACCATCTTCCCTGTCGCGAGCCTCACCTCGGAGCAAATCGCAATCTCGGTGAGTCCCACGCCGAGCTTCGCTAATGAACGAACGGAAGCGAGGACTGAGCTAGAAATTGCTTGAAGAAATACGCCACCTACTCTGTCTCGTCCATGGACTACAACTCGGCCGCTTCGATGTGGAGCAGTACGTCGAGTCCCTAACTTTCGGCGCCGTCAGCTGATCTCATGGACTAGCTCCGCAGGAGACTGTTTCTGAATACGGGGGCCTACGCCACTCGTCGAGAAGGCTACGCTCTCGACGCTTGTGTCGGGAATCCCGATCTTGGAGACATCGCCGTGCGGCAATTGCTCGTTTACTCGCCAGCTCTTCGCGCCCGCGCTCTCGTGCAGTGCTGGGCTTGCGCCGGGTATCGTCAACTCGAACTACACACTATACAACACCGGGAGCAATGCCAGGATCTGGGACGTCAAAACGTATAGCGACAACTGGACCGCGAGTGACACTGACGGCTAAGGATCATCCATCGCGATCCGGTACCGGGCCCTCACAAGCTATAGCGACTCCCTCTTTGACAAGAACCTATCTTGCACGGTCATCAACGCCAGCTACACGGTACTGAGCAATTTTATGACCTCGCCCGGCGTCACGTCCGTCCTCAACCGCACTCGCGAGGATTGGTGGCCCGCAACAGTGCGCACTTCCATGTGACTCGCCTTCGATCATTCCTCACCCAAAATGTGCTTTCGCAGAAGAACGTGATCTTCAAGAAGCGTACAAACCTCACGAATGAGGCCCTGGTTCACATGAACTTTGACGCCCAGCGGGATTCACTCTTCAAGCTACTGAACGGGGTGAGTTGAAGACTGGTGCCTCGTATTCCGAAGCTGCAGATCATTGAGCATCGTCCGGTTGAGTTTTTTTTTATCCTCTTCTGATTCGACTTACCGTCACAGACCTGGATATTGGACCTCGTGAGCGCGTCGGCGACCATCCAGATCCCCGCGATGTCATGCCTTTTCAATGGCACCGCCTGGGTCGACGACATGCCAGCAGCTATGGAGAAGCTCATGAGCAAATTCACGCTTTCGCTCCTTGCCACTTCGCTGAACTCGACCACGCCGGTCAACGCGACGCTCCTGAACTCGGAGCTCGTCTTTGCCTACGACGCTCCCCGCCTCTACGGACCGTACATCTATGCGGTGGCTATCTCGCTTCTGGCGTGCCTCAGTGGACTTCACGCGATGTAAGCTCGCCAGCCGCCTCGCCGTTCAACGTTTTTGCTAAGCAGCTTCGCAGGCGCGCGAACGGTTCCGCTGCCAGGGCGGGCTTCCAGTCTTTCGTCGATGCCTCCCGGAGCCAGAGTTTGATGGACCCGGATGTGCTGGCGGGGAAGGCGAGGATTCAATACGGCGAGCTCCCCGGTTCCGATGGTCGGTTCGGGTTCATCAAGGAGGAGTACGTGGATCAGGATAGGTACGTTGGGCAGAGCATTCCCCTCCACACTCGGCAGCATTAGATTTTTCCAACGTGCCCATTTTTTCCTGAAGTTGCACAAGCTGAAAGAACCCGGAGTGTTTTGGAACGTTCTGTCCGCCATGTCCGCACCATGATGGTGCACAGTAACACGTCAAGACCCATGTCTACCTCATGCTACAATGGAACTGAAGCATAACCCTGGGTCTGGAATCTCGGAAAGCTTCAAAGGAGATGGAGATGGTGGTACGAGTACAAAGATCACCGGCGGCGGCGGGAGTTGCTTCTTCCCTCGACTACACGGTCAGCATCCGGTTGAACCCACTTCCGACTCTCAGTCTCACGCCAGAATGCGAGTGACACATAGCTAGACCGGCCGACAGACCTCCCGCTCGCGCACATTGTACGGCTCCGTCCGCCGCCCCACTCGGGCCGAACCCCTCTCGGGCAGAGCGCGCCGGCCTACGCCAACGCGGGATCGAGGGCTTTCGGTCACTGTCCAGGTGAGATGATATCGCTGTGAGGAAGAGGCTGTCGAAAGCTGACGACCGCGTAGGCGTTCGCAGCCGCGTGAGCGTTGATGGCACCCATTTCGAGCCTCCCCTCGGAGCTCCTCATCGAGATCTTCACCTACTTCACGGGCAACTGCGTGGATCTGTACCGCTTAGCACTTGTCTGCCGCGAGTGGGAAACCTTGGCCGGAACTCGGGCGTCTTGTTCGTCGTGCCGTGGACGTAGCTGGAGTCGAGCGAGACGGCAACGTTCGCGACCGCTGCGGTAGCAAGGATGTGAGCCACTCGGTGCGCACTGGGTGACTTTGGATCGTAGATGAATACTATATCCGTCTCAAAGATAAGCTTTGGGCCTTGAGTGACTGCGTGTGCGAATCACAGGGCCGACGTTCTTGGGAGCCACGGCGCAGGAGTGAAGATGCAGGGAGAGGAGAAGGTGGTCAAGGGTGTGGTTTGGGTCCAAGCTGTCATGGATCAGATCTCGGTATGAAAAGAGACCAATGTTGACACCATCGGTATATAGAGCACGATGGAGCACGACTCATTGCGCCATCGTCGGCGCTGCGAAGTCAGTCAGCAGTCCGCGGACCGCGCCCCGTGATCTCCATCACGAGAGGTGTGCTCAAGAAATCTCAGAAGAGGTGGTTCACATCTCAAATCTCCTCATCTGGCTTTGCTTGCCTCTGGAGCGAGAACGCCGGCTGACCTTGTGATTCTCCAGGCTGGAGCAGTGATTCGAGACCAGTGCGTATCTTAGAACCGAACACTCGACCACAACTGATCTCACTGATCACTCAGACAAATGGTGGACCAGTTTCGCTCCGCTCGACGCGCAATCGCGTACGCTTGCCACCTCGTCGTCCGTATGTCGCGCGCACCGGCGCACAGGCGAGAAGATCTCAGCGCGCACGGCCCCGCGGCAGCTCGAGGCGTTCCTTCGTGGGATCAGGCCCTGCGAGATCCAGCTCGACGCGCGGCGCCAGCGGAGCGACGTGCACAGCGCAAGGCGGCGCGGAGAGCACCTGAACTCTGCACTTCTCCTGTACATTCACTGGTTCCAAATTTTTTTGCCTCCTCCTTGGAATTTACCTGGTACCAAGGCGCGAGCCGCAGTAAGCATTACGCGCCGCGGAGCAGCTCCCGAGTTCTGTTGAGATGGTGGGCAGGTGTCAAGTGTGATTTGCCAAGTCGACGAGCCGGAGATACGCACACGTAACCGTATTGGCAAAGGACTGAGATCCCGCGCCTCTCACACTTGTCCATCATCGCCGTCCCAGGCCACTTCTCCAAGTTGGTCCTCGGCACCGTCGGGATCTCGATCCTTCGCAGCCCGGCCAGATTTGGCTGCTGAACCACCAAGTAGAGCTCCGCAAGTGAGCTTTGCTCCATTGTGAGGGAACTAGTGAACTTGAGGACCTCGAGCGTCGGAAGCGCGCTGGTGCCGACGGCGGCAAAACTCGAGGGGTAGAAGTACCGGATCTCGAAAGAGGTGAGAGATGGGAGTGTGGCGACGAGTGCGAGCCACTGATTCTCGCATTCCGCTGCTTCGAGGACGAGGGAGTGTAGATTCTGGAGCGGGGTGGAGTCGAGAAAGGCGATGAGATGGGCCAGCGCTGTCGGGTGAGTCACGCCGAAGAGGTGAAGCGTTGATAGGGACTCGAAAGAGTTAAATAGGATAGACAAAGAGAAAGTTAAGATATCTATGGCGCCGTCGAAATACAGCCGGAGACTTTGAAGGTGGAAGGGGAGCGGTATGGTGTTGGTCGGAAACGCTTCCGGGCAGAGGACGCTAAGGTGTTGAACCTCGCTCAGTTCTGCAGTTGCGCTGGTAAGCTTTGCATGTCCGGTTAAGTATATCAAGCGTACCTAGAGTGTTTGGCCCACAACACACGCCGTACCCGCCTTCAAATTCCCAACTCGTCAGGTCGAGCGACGAGATGCCGGGGCCTGCACCAGCGTCGCGCAGTTCGGAAAGTCTGGGGAGGAGACTTCCGAGGATGAGATGGCGAGGGGCGTGACGACTACGCCCTGGGGAAGCGATCCAAGCCGCCGTACGCTTGTCCTCGATTGCGCCGGGGTGCGCCAGTCACGGCATACGAGCGCGAAGCTGGTGAGGGACGAGTAGCTGTGGTACGAGTGGGGAAACTCAAAGACCTTGTCGAGGAGGTCCAGCGGTAGAGAGTGGATGGTGGCCATTACGTACAGCCTGGTCGTTGCAGGGGGTGTTCTGGTCAGCAGCCTTATCCCTGCGATGCCGCTCTTGAGTGAGGCTCACTTGATCTAGATGACACGCGCCTGCCTCCGTTCCCCTCGGGCACACGTTCGCCCCCGATCGCCGCTTGCGAGCGCCGGCGTCAGGCTCGAATCGACGTTGCAATGGACAAGGGCACTCGTAGGAGCCCCGTGGCGGGTATGCAGGCGGGGCAGCTTCGAAACTGGATGTGATTGGTCCTCGTATAAGAGTGGTGGCGGATGGTCTTGGTCTTGTTTGATTTCAGTTGCGCGTATACGCCACGTTAGGCACATCACAACCTCTATTAGGTTTTGCACGGTTCACCACGCAGAAGCTCGACGGGGTCGGCTTCGCGGATGTCGCCGTACGGCAGCTAGCGAGGTAAAGGAGACCCTCGGAGCCAAGGGGGGGTATAAAAAGGGGGTGGAGAAGCGAGGGGCCGGGACAAAGGCTCGCGCGACGCCATCGCAGGAGAGCGCTCGCCCAGTCGAGCGCGCTGCGAACGTCTGGAGAGTGCGGGGTGATTTGCGCTGTCCAGGGGAGAGAGCGGCAAGCTGGTGTAGCTCCGTCTCCGCATGATTTGGTACAAGGTCTGCGCTGGTGAATCTACCTCCTGTTGCCCACATCTTTCCTGCTCCGCTAAGTAAGGTCGGAGGGCGCTGGGAAACACCTCGTGGGTGAAGGGAACGCCTGGGATGGGGAGATAGACCACTGCATGAAGATAATGCAGAGCAAAATATGCGTTGTGGGTTGTGCAGACGCTTAGAGCGTCGTCCGCGAGGGCGCTGTCGCTCACTCGGCACGATCGGAGTTCGATCCAGAATCATCGTCGTCGTTGTCGACGAAACCGTCACAGGGCTGGACATTGGTGGCAGCACCTGGATTCTGGAAGAGAAAGCGTTCAAATAAACTTAGAACAGAGATCTCGGCGGCTGTTTTCGTTGAAGGGTCAAACGAGAGGTAGCGCGGGGACTTTGTGTAGAACTCTCGGAGGCACTTTCGGAGGAAAGGCGCCACCAAGATCACAATAGATTTTTCTGTTGCATTCAACAGACGATCCCACAAGTTACTGGGACCGTTCACGCGCAGGAGGAGCTGCACGTCCTGCAGTTCAGCGGAGGAGCCAGGCAGTGCCGCAAGCTCAAGCAGCAGAGTGCGGCGCAGGAGCACAAGATTCTGTGTTCCAGTGCACCTCGCAATCGCGTGGGGGGTGTATTCTATCTCCAGGCTCGTGCAAAGCCGACAGGTGCGCCGAGGGCGAGGCACTGGTTTCGGACGATGCTGACATCCGGTCTGCAGCGCGAGTGCGTGGTTGCTGAGCCGGACTCGAGTCATCGCGTTGCGATTTTGAAACGAGTTGTGAACAAGATAGGGTTGCAGGCGGTGTATCACAAGCGGGTGGGCAAGGTGAACAAAGCGGACGGAGCCAACGACGCCAGCGTGGAGCCGCTGCGTCGCACTCGCCCGGAGGTCGCGAAGCATGGAGGTCCGGAGCTGGCGGCCCTGGGGCGTCTCCAGGTCAATTGCAAGAGTACCTGAGAGATGCGGTGGAGCAACAATGCCGTACGCTTCGTACTGGTGCACCAGGGAGGCGAACCAGGTGGGTGACTGCGACGTTCCGCGGACCTGGATGGACATATTGTCCAGCAATGCGTCTCGGAGGAGGCGGGGTGCGGTGGATGATGCCGCGTAGGAATAGAATTTCAAAGCGTTTTCTAGACGGTGCATCTGGATGGGGAACATGCCGAGCTCAAGGTAGATCCCATGCACTGATGCCGTGTCGGGCACACCAACGATCCTACGCATGAAGGTATTTTCCAGCATTTCGAAGTCTGGTGCAGGGACAGCAAAGGTTACTGCAGATGCAAAAAGCATGATGGACTTGATCCTTTCTGTGTAGAACAGGATGGCCTGGAAGACGGGCATGAGGCCGTTTTGGTGTTGCAGGGCGAGAGCACACTGAGCCATTCCTCGAGCCTTCTTTTCGGTAGAGGCAAGATGGATGCGATACTGAGTAGTATTTACACCCTCAAAGCATAGTCCGAGGTACTTTGCGCTCGCCACTTCAGCCAGAGGGACACCATTTGATGTGATCGTGAGGACTGGGGTGTCATCAAACTCAATGGGCTTTGCCGCAGCACCTTTGCGAGGCTTGTAAGGGGCAGCAACATGCTTCCACTTGATGTGCACAATTACAGATTTTGCAGTAGATACAAGCAAGTGGCCTCCGTTGACGAATTCATCAAAGCTGTCGAAGCGGAGTTGGAGCGCCTCGCGATGGCTGAGGGCAATGAGGGCCATATCATCGCAGAACTCGAGATGAGGGATCCGAGTGCCGTTCAAGGACGGGCAGAATTGATCTTTTGGGAGAGCAAGCTTTGAGATGGGAGCGCTCCAAAGCTCAAACGTGGTTGGATGACCAGGCATTCAGGGGAGGATGACTCGGACAGGACAGTTTCTCTCTCTCTCAATCAAAAGTTTGCAGAAAACAGCGGGCGACCTAATGGATCTCTGATGGTTCAGTCTTACACGTCCCTGCTCCAGCAGCTCTCCCCCAATCCAACGAGCAGACGCGCGATCGTCGCGCACTCCCTCGGCGGCAGCGGCGGCAGCGACGGGGTCCCCAACTCCAGTGTGTCTCGTTTCCTTGCGAAGAACATTAGTGGGATCACAAGGGTAGAGCGAAATTACTCACAGGTACCCAAACCTACACCAAATCAGTACCCCCCTCTGTTCGCACTCGTCCAGCAGCGCGAGCCCGGACACTCCCTGGAACGCCGACGCTGGGACGGTGGGGAGCTCGATTCGACACAAGGCCCCCAGGTTCTCGATCTTGATAATACGTGCGACTTCACCGAAGAATGAGCTCGCGAACGCCTCGCGTCCGGTGAAGGAGAGGACTTTGAGGCTGGGGGGGACGTTCTTGCCGATGGCCGCGAGGTTGCCCGTGTCGGATAAGTGCATCTCGAGTACTTCGAGGGTCGGGAAAGCTGATAAAAGAGGTGCGACATAACTCGCTGTCGCTCCTTCGAGGACGATGGTACGGATGTTGGGAAATGGGACCTCGGCGAGCAGAGCCAGAAAGGTGCTTCGGAGAACGAGTTGAAAAACTGGGTGAGGCCTGGGAGCGATAGTGTCGTGAGAGTGTCGCAGGATTTTAGGAGTACTAGGCGGAGGACAGGGAGGCTCAGGCCGTGCACGGCAGCGAGTGTGAGCTTTCGCAGGCGGCACGGGAGGTGAGTGGCGTCGCTGGGGAAAGTGCTGGCGTGCGGGAGAACCAGTTCCTTGATTCCTGGGCTCATATAGTATCAGCTCTGTTAGACTTACCCTATCATCTGTGCGCACCGGACGCATTGGCACTTGCAAAGACGCCGTACCCACCCGCGACTGTCACACCGTCGACCAGCGCCAGAGCCGCGTCTGCGCACCCGTGCTGAGCCGGACGACGGCGTGGAGCGTGCGTTGGGCCGGATCACGCCAAGCTCGACAGACGAGCGAGGGCCAGGTAAGAGCATCGGTGAAGCTGGAGATGAGGATGTCGAAGATGTGGTCGAGCGTTTCGACCGGGAGGGAGTGGATCGTCGCCATCGCTGCAAGCACAGCACCCCCGTCAGCTCGCGTTCAGCTCTGTTTCGAGTGGCGGAGAGACGCACCGTAGACCTTGCTTGTTGATTGTGAGCTGACTGCTCACCAACCGTGCCCGACCTGAGTCCACTCGACGCCGGGTCGTCCCGCGCTGCCCCGAGAAGTGGGGCCGAGCAGCTGAGTGGGGACGGGAGGCGAGCTGAGCGCCTGCAGCAATGTGTGGGGGTTAAGTGTGTGATTGGGAGGGGCTGAAAAGATGTTGCCGTGTTGTTATGTTGACGAAAGGGTTTGCGGTCAAGCGGGAGACCGGGCCGGTACAACAGCGCCAGGGGCCTCCGCTGGCTCAACACGTGAGAGTGGAGTGTCCGTACGATGACGAGAGTTTAGATCTGGAGTGAATGTTGATTCCAAAGTTGAGGTATTCAAGATTTGAGCAATTCACGGGTGCTTCAAGACTCAGAGCGGTAGGTCAGATCGATCACCGAAAGTCGCACCGGACGCATGGAAGACTCGCAGGTAGCGTATCTAAACAGGACCGAAAAGCCTCGCTGGTTGCGCTGCTCCAGGAGTGTGATCCCCTCCGGGTCCTCTAACGTCGACTTGGGTGCTCGATCCTTTCCCATGCCACAGTCGTGAGCAGGCGGGAGAATTTGTGGATGCCTCGAGCATCTGAGTCTAATACTAAAGGAAAAAATAAACTATGAATACAGTAAGCTTCGCATTGGGGCCCGGCCCCGTCCGATGCGTTTCAGACTTGAGATGAACGCAAACCCGAGCGCTTCGGGGCCTCCGCGCACCTCGCTGCGGAGGATGAACCCGAAGCACGGAAACGCGAAGGGTCTCCATGGGGAAAACACGTTTAAATGGGTACCGCTCCCTTCTTCTCACATCCACCCCGTCGTTCTTGCGGTTTACGAGCAGCATGTCTTGCTCGGCGGCACTCTCGAGCCTCCTGCGCTTCGCTCTCGGCCTCTGCGGCCTCACTCGCGAGAGTTTTACACCACCTTACACTCTCGCCTCCGATGTCCCATCAACCGTCTCAGCGTCAACAGCGCGCAGGCAGCTCTCCCAGCGTGCGAAACTCACTCCGTTGGCCCAAGACACTCGGGCTGATGGAGAGTGTTGCACAGTCAAGATTGCTCGCCAGTCTGACAATCCACCATACGATCGAAAACTCTTTCCGCACTGGATTGAACAGAAGGGTAGAGATATGAGGGAGATCGTGCTCGAGCGTGCGGGCCGCGACGTCACGTCGAACCCTTCGACCGGCACCGTTCTGTCGGGGACGTGGTTCTGCGAGGTGTGCTCAAAAGGTTACTCGAGATGATTCCAGGTTGACTGGTCTTGTGATCGATCTAGTACACGGGGAAGACGCTCGTAAAGCCTGCAGATCTGGACATCGTGCGGTGCTCCTCCATCCCCCTACGCACCGACAGTGACAAAGGGCCGTGTTTTGAGACAGGATCACGTCGTAACTCTCGCAAATGCCTGGCGAAGTGGAGCTCGCAACTGGACGACAGCACGCCGCCGCGAGTTTGCAAACGACCTGATCCGACCCCAGCTGATGGCTGTTGATGACGGTAAGCTTCCCAACCACTGTTCCACGCATTAATACTTTCAAGCTCCTCACGTCGCCAATGAATTTCAGGAACGAACCAAGGCAAGGGTGAGCAAGGCCCCGAGTAGTGGCTGCCGCCGCGGCGCGCCTACCACCTGCCGTACGTCTGCAGCTGGGTCCAGGTCAAGTACGAGTGTGAGTCGAGCAGTTGTATATTGGCACAAGCTTCAACTAATGACCCATCATTCTACTAGACAAGCTCAGCATCACGCAGGCGGAGCACGACGCATTGGAGCGAGTCTTGTCAGAGTGCTAGTCTGGTGGCACTCGTGTGACATGTGCAAAAGCCTTGAACGTGAAGTATTCTACCTTACTTGATGCACACTACGATCATGCGTGTTCCACACCCTCGCTCTGCCGATGGCGCTCAGCTCATGAAGTGCGCCGTCGACAGCACGCTCGGCCTGTGAAGAGTGCAGTCAGAACGGCTGGGATCTGAGCATCCGAGCCAATTAGCCACCTTGTGCACGTCATCCGAGGCAGTGGAGTCGGGAATTTGAGATGGGTGAGAGGGACTGCGAGCGTTCAGGTCGCTCAACGCAGCGTCGACGAAAGTTGACGCCTGTGAAGTGAAAGTTGTCAGCAGTGTGCCAGCCCAAAACGAAGCCATAAGATTCACCTTCTTCGCTTCTTCATCTACCAGCACTCTCATGCGCCGAAGCCCTTGATGGAGGAACGTCCGAGCCGCCTGGGAGTCCCGTGCTTCCCAAATGTCGGTGAGCGGCAGCAGGCTATCGATCCTTTGGAATGTGAGAATGAGTCGCGATTTGCAGCTAATGAAGGAAGCGTTCACAAGGTAAGCCATCGACTCCGAGACGGAAAACTCGAGCGCCACTCCGGAGGTCTCACGTTGCCAGACGAGGAGCTCGGTGAGGAGGTGAACACGTGACGACCTTCCTCCAAACTTGAATGAAACAAACTGGCGTGCGACTTGCTGGTTGCCAGGACTCGGGACGTTGCGCAGCTGCGCGAAAGTGTCAGCCCGGGTGCGTCTTGTGCTGGAAATCGGAACTTGCCCAGTCCCTGTACTCGTCGACTGATTCAACAAATTCCCTGATGATTGGGCCGAGTGCCCCGGCGTCCGGGGATGCTGCCGTAGTAGGTGTCTCCCAGAAGCATCGACTGACGACGGCGAGGTAAAGCTGGTGGAAGCGTGTGTACCCTTCGGTTATGATCCGGGCCGCCATGGAACTGAAACCATCCTCTGAGGTGAACAAATACGTGTTGATCGACGACCGGACCTCGTTCACGAGAACAGCGAGCTCGTTCGCACGCGAGGCCGCCGTTCGAGCTGCGAGGGAAGGGTCAGCCAAGGTCAGCAGAGCGCCATGCCGGATTGGAGCAGCGGGCCTGCCTGGACCATCTCGCACAGAGAGGAGCATCAGGTGAAGTATGAGGTAGAGATCCTCAATAAACTCGTCGGTGTCACTCGGGGTTACTCCTGTTGCGAGGAGTCGAAGGCTTTCTTTCAAGCGAGCGTAGGCGTCGGCGAAGGACCAGTAGTAACGGGAGGAGAGGTCCTGGATTGAGCTGGGGTCGAATAAGGATTAGCTGTTATGCGCTTTTGAAGCTGGATCTTGAGGCTGTACAAATGTGGAGCGCGGCCGGTGAGCAGTGCCTGCTCCAAGTCGGGCACCTGCGGCAGGCGCACGTGAGCATCGGAACACCTCAGAGGCAGGGAGCATGATTTACCACAAAAGCGTTAAGAGATTTGGCTGTCGTGAGAATGACTCGCTCCTCCTCGCTGAGAGCCTGTGTCAGGAAATTGGAGCGCAGCTGATCCGTGGCCAGAACAATGTCAAGGCGGGCGCCATGCTCCCCTGGCATGGAAAGCGTCAGCTCTGGCTTCTAGAACATCAGCTTGCACTCACACGGAATGGCTCTGATCATCATAGCGAGCGTCGGCATAATGCTGAATGGTGGCGTCGTCACGCTCTTGAGGTACATGGCGCAGGCGTGGGAAAACTGCCCCAGAAGTTGCTGCCGAGCCTCGTCTCTTCGAAAACCCCTTTGTACCACCGAGTCGTGTGAGTTCCCACCAGTGATCATCTAAGCGGAGCAGACATGGTCAGCCCGAGCTGTGTGCGGTTGAAATCGCGGCGAACGCTGTGACTTGTCAGCGCGCAACCATAGCTGGGGAACAGGACACATCATCAGTGCACGACAGCTATAGTAAGCTCAGCACATGAGCACTAACTATTCCAAGAGCTTAATTTTGAGCTGGTTCGGGGTCAAGGCGCGTGAGTAGAGCATCCATCTTCCGCAGGCCCCGAGCTTTGCCACTCACATCGAGCACCAGGTCAAAGTCGGGATGGTCTCGATCCATACGCTGCATCTCGTTTACACACTCCAGGGAGTATCTCACCTGCAACAAAACCGGTTCATTAGGCTGTCATCACTGCTTGATATCGAGCTCACGGTTGCGTTAGCTGGATCCACCACATTTATAACCAAGCCAAGGAGCGCTTTGGAGCCTGGGTAGTCGCTTCAAGATCATCGCTTTGAGACTGGTGATGAGATGACACACGGTCTACCAAGTGATACCGGAGGCTGATGACTTGCTCCCGCGTCGCCAACTTCGACTCGTTGGACGTGGGAGCAAGGTTGTGCGAGGTGAGAGTGACGGAACGAGACCTGCAAGACCACGGTAAACTTTATTCTCCACTTTAGCCTTCGAGATGCGAGGAAAGCTCACCGGAGCTCGGCGACGACCACGCCTTTGCCGCGATGCGGGTGCTGCTTCGGGCCATCCGACGCGAGTCCTGGACATCTGCAGGACTCGAGTACAATCAGTGGATCTCTAGAGCTCTTAGAGCAGCGAGAAGCTTACACAATGCCGAGCTTGAGGCACTCGGCGCAGGGGAAGCGCTGCAGTGCGGAGGGAGCAGTGCAGCGCGTGTGGCGTTGTCGGCATGTAGAGCAGCGTGGCTGGCGCATCGGGGCGGAGGGGTGCATGGCGAGGTCGCGGTGGAGGGCAGGAAGAAGAAGGATGCGAGGCGCCGTACGCTTTGCCTCTCCGAGTCCGACAAGCGCGGGCCGTGCCCGGCGCCGCCCGTTGCGGTTCGTCTGACATCGGTACCCCGCATTTTCTCCCAAAGCTGACACTCACGATTCTCGGTACCTGTAGGTGCACGTAAGTTTCAAGGGCGTTGTACGTGCTCCCGTCCGCAAGTGGCGCAAGGTGGCGTACGGAAAAGTGGGAACGGCCGATCCTGCGGCGACGACGTCGTGGGTCCTCATGATTCGGCCTCAAAAGCTAGCTGTAGCAAAGATAGAGCCATGCCGGAGCGTTTTTCGACCCAACAGGTTGAACGATCGATCTGCTTCACGAACTCCTCGCGACGCCCGACTCACGACGCTCGATGAAGCGTGCGCATAGCACAGAGCCCGGTAATGCGGCATGTGACGCGATGCATTCCAAGCACTATGCCTGGACGTAGAAGTCGTACTCTGATGTAGCAACGGGGCAAGAATGAGGTCAGCGAGCTGTTCCCACCGCACCTCCGCTTGAGCGGGCCCTTCAACAGCGGATCGGACTCACGCCTCATCATCCAGATCAACGAAGTACCTGGAATAGTTCATCAGTCAGCATTGCTGCTCCACAACTTTGAACTCTGCCCCATCTCCAGCCGTTGCCCGCGACTCACTCGCGACGATCAACGGGCTCAACAGTCCCGGCCCCAACCCCGCCGTACGGAACACAACCGCCTCCGAGACAAAGTGTCCGAGGGCGAGCACATAGCTGATCAGCGCGAGGTCGTAGAACCTGTCGCGTCCGCATCAGCACGGACTCTCCAGCGGCTGGCCAGTCGACGCACCCCTTGACGCTGATGTTGTAAGCGGCATACAGCCTGATCGCAGCCGACGCCAACGTCCACACCGCGAACGTCCGCGCCTGAAGCCCCGAGACTGTGCCCCAGTCGCGGGTCAGCTGCGATCTTCCAGCTCCAGCTCGGGCGCAGAGGACGTACCGGATCCGGGTGAGCGATTGTAGACGCGTCGGGTGAGGGAGGTCGTGACAAAGTTCTGGACCGAGTTGAAGATGGCGAGCGAGGAGACGAAGAGCATCCAGTAGGGGAGGTAGCCTTCCGACTCGGGCAGGTCTGGAGCAGGGCTGGGTTAGCTGGAGGCTGGGGGTGGGAAGCTTGATGTGATCGGCCTACATGCCGCAAACGAGGACATGGTGCGTTGCGAGTGGTGCGGGCGAAGAGAAGAAACGGCGGCGCGTCGCGCTCAGGCCGCAAGTCGCCGCGCCGAGCGGAAGGCGCTCGAAGCTCAACGTGCTCACCTATCATACTCTTGGAATCTCTCAATGGCAGCAGCGGTGGGTTCCACGGTTGAAGTGGTTTTGAATTATGCCATGCGAGAAACAAGGTTAGGGCGTCCCGGGGGCGGAGGACGCCGAGCGTTGAGAGCACATGCGAGGGAGGATGGGGGGCGGCGAGTCGAGATGAGGGTGTATGGGTAGGGAGGGTATCAGGCGAGGGAAAAGTCTACAGTCGGGGGAAAAGCGCGTGGTTGACCGCGCGAGCGCTTCGTCACGGAAATTGACGCAGGAACTCTGAATGAAGGGAGGCGAGCGAGCTTAAAGCTTGAGCGCCTTGGGCTTCTCCCAGGGGTACTGCAGTCGAGCTGAGTTAGTGAAGAACACGACGGATAGTACGAAAAGGCGCACGGAAGGGTTGCCGAAGTGCCCGTAGCACGCCGTCTGGGCGTAGATGGGCGCCTGGAGGCCGAGCTCCTTGACGATGACTCCCGGGCGGAGGTCGAAGTTCTTGAGGATGATCTTGGTGAGGTCGTCGTCGGTGAGGCCCTCCTTGACCGAGCCGTACGAGTCGACGAAGATCGAAAGCGGCTCGGCGACTCCGATGGCGTACGAGAGCTGAACGAGCACGCGCTCGGCGAGGCCGGCGGCGATGAGCGACTTGGCGATCCAACGTCTGCGCGGGGCGCGTCAGCGATTCTTCAAGACTTCAAGAACAAGAACAGAACGCACCCGCAGTAGGCACCCGATCGGTCGACCTTGGACCAGTCCTTGCCGGAGAAGGCTCCTCCACCGTGAGCTCCCCATCCTCCGTAGCTGCGCAAGACTTTCGGGTCAGGTCCATCCGAAAACGAGCGAGTACAGCTCAACGCACGAGTCAACAATGATCTTGCGACCAGTGAGTCCGGCGTCTCCCTGGGGGCCTCCAATGACAAAGCGACCCGAGGGCTGGATGTGGTAGACGGTCTTGTCGTCCAGGAGCTTGGGGTCGATGACGGCCTTGACGACCTTCTCAATGAGGGCCTTCTGGAGGTCCGGGGTCGAGATCGTGTCGGCGTGCTGGGTCGAGATGACGATCGTGTCGACGCGGAGGGGGCGGACGGCGCCGTTCGCAGCCTTCTCGTACTCGATCGTGACCTGCGTCTTCGAGTCCGGGCGGAGCCACGCGAGCTCGCCGTTACGGCGGAGGTCGGCCATCTTGCGGTTGAGCGCGTGGGCGAGCGTGAGCGTGAGCGGCATGAGCTCGGGCGTCTCGTTCGTGGCGTAGCCGAACCTGTGGCGTTGCGTCAGAAATGATCCGGAGCACCAGACTGGCGAAAGGACGCACATGATGCCCTGGTCTCCAGCTCCGTGGTTCTCGAGGTCTCCGTGGTCGAGGCCCTGGGCGATGTCGGCAGACTGCTGCTCGATGGCGACGAGGACGTTGCAGGTCTTGTAGTCGAAGCCCTTCTCAGAGTCGTCGTATCCGATGCCTGATGGCCCGCGGGGTTAGGAAAAACGCGACGCGAGTCAAGGCGGGCGAGACGAACGCTTGATCGTGTCACGGATGATCTTCTGGTAGTCGAGGGGGGAGCGGGTGGTGATCTCTCCGAAGACCATGATAAGACCGGCTGGTAAGGAACGGGTCAGCGAGAGTTTGGTGTGGGAGATGTAGAAGGCGGCCCACTCTTGGCGGCGGTCTCGCAGGCGACCTTGGACCACGGGTCGTCCTTGAGGCAGGCGTCGAGGCTGTTTCGACAAACGGGTCAGGATCCCGTTGACCGGATAGAGTGAACGCAGCAGCTCACATGGCGTCAGAGACCTGGTCACAGATCTTGTCTGCAAGGGGGTGGGAAAGCGCGTCGTGTCGTTAGCGAGAACGTTCCCTCGACCCTCGCAACTCGCGCCGTGCACTCCCAACGCAGCTGCCCCAATCCCACGTAGCCCGCCCAGACTCGAAGCCAGATAAGCAACCGGTTTGGGGGGGAGAGATCTGGGTCAGGCGCGCGCGTGTCCCCGAGCGGACCCAAATCGCCGGAAGTGCCCGCCGGGTCGCCCGCGCACGCCCGGACGCCGTTTGAAGCCCCCCCGTGTCCTTCGTCGACCCAGCCGAGTGTGCTCAGCTTCCGCCGTGGCGTGCTGTACCGTGGCGGCCGCGCATCGCCTGTCGCGTGTCACCCGTCGGGCGGCTCGCGAAAAAAGTCGCGTGGGCCCCAGCGTAGCAACGAGACGCGCTCGATCCGAGACGAGAGCGACGGTAGGCAGTGTGGGACTGGCACAAGATCGAGAAAAGCCGTACCGGGGTGACCCTCGCCGACGGACTCGGCTGCGATAGAGGAAACGCGTTGGGGGCACACGGTCAGCGGCTGCTTCGAAGGTGGTAGCCAGAGCTGCACGAGCTGGACGTACAGGTGAAAAGGAACTTGGAAGCCATGGTGATGTGACTTGGGGTGGAGACGGGGGAGGTGGGCGAGAGGAAGCAAGAGATGCACGGGCGCACGTTCGCAGATTCAAGGCGTGCTCGCGGCCGGCTTGTGGACCGGAATTTGCCGACGACCCGCAGCGGGCTTGGACGACGAGCCCACGAGGTGCGCGATAGTGGCGACCGACGACTGGACAAAGACTCGACCTCGTAAGTAAGCTACCTCAGGTGCGATTGGAGCACGTCCGAGTCGAGCCGGTGCGAACGGAAAGCCGGGGGGCGTGCCGTGAAGAAGCAGAGCGGCGGAGGCACGCGACCCCGAGCGGGGCCAGGCAACGCGTTCAGCTTCCGGGAGACAGCTGGGGTCAAGGGAAAGATGCAGTCTTTCTGGGTATGGGCTCCAGGACACACGAATACGGCGCGGACGCTGCGATGGCCAGCGCACGTGCTGACGACCGGACGCTCCACAGGCCACCACTTGCCTCGCACCGACTTTTCCTACTTCGATTCTAACAACCAAACCCTTTCGCATCGACTGCACACAAAGCGAAACCGGACCGCGCGCGATGGAGGCGGCCGAGGTGGCAAACGCGCAGATCCAAGCGCGGTACTCGAAGGAGAAGAAGGTCGGAGAGGGAACGTACGCCGTCGTCTACCTCGGTCAGGAGATCGAGACGGGTCGCAAGATCGCCATCAAGAAGGTGCGTTGTCGTCCTGCGCGCTGGGGCGGACCTCTTACTCGAGCCCGCGGTGCACAGATCAAGGTCGGTCAATTCAAGGATGGGCTCGACATGTCTGCCATTCGCGAGGTCAAGTTCCTTCGCGAGCTCAAGCACCCGAATGTCATCGAGGTGCGCGTTCTCGAGAGCCGGGTGGGTGAAGCAGATGCTGATGGACCGGACCACCGACAGCTGCTCGACGTCTTCTCAAACAAGTCGAACTTGAACCTCGTGCTCGAGTTCCTCGACACGGACCTCGAGGCCGTCATCAAGGACCACGCGCTCACGTTTCAAGCGGCGGACGTCAAGAGCTGGATGCTCATGACCATGAAGGGCCTCGAGTACTGCCACCGCAACTGGATCCTGCACCGCGTGCGTCTTCCCACCCTCCCGAGATAACTGAGGGACTGACCGTGGAGTGGCCCACAGGATATGAAGCCGAACAACTTGCTCATCGCGGCGGACGGGACGCTCAAGATTGCCGATTTCGGACTCGCGCGCGAGTACGCGGACCAGGGCGCCAAGATGACCTGCCAGGTCGTCACTCGGTGCGTCCCCCATCCCTTTTCTTCCGATTGACCTCGGCTCACGCTGTTGGCGCAGATGGTACCGACCCCCCGAGCTCCTCTTCGGCGCTCGCGCGTACAGCACCGGCGTCGACAACTGGGCCGCGGGGTGCATCTTTGCAGAGCTCATGCTTCGCGTGCCGTACATGGCCGGCGAGAGTGATTTTGAGCAGCTCAACACCATCTTCCGCGCGCTCGGGACGCCGACGGAGCAGGACTGGCCAGTGCGTCCCCAGTCCTTTCTCCAGAGAGTTGGACGAGGCTGACGAGGGAGAGCAGGGGCATACGAAACTGGCCGAGTACGTCGAGTTCAAGAAGGTCCCCAAGCAGGACTTGCGGGGCTTGTTCACCGCCGCGCCGCTCGAGGGGATCGACCTGCTCAACAAGCTGCTCTTGTTCGACCCCCGGAAGCGCATCACTGCCAAGGCCGTGAGTCTCACACCTCTCCCTCACTGCCGTTGAGACCTTGCGCACTTTCGGCCGGTCGGACCACCGCTGCCACTGGCCATCGGGCGGCTCGAATCGACGCCGTTCCCTGCCCCGATGCACATTCCCAGCACAGTGCTGACATGCACTGTCGCCCGCCCACAGGCGCTCCTCCACCCCTACTTCCACACCTCCCCCGCGCCGACCCTTCCCCTGCTGCTCCCCAAGCCAAAAGGCGAACTCGTCCCGCGCGAGCTGCCGCCAGAAGAGGGCGGCAAGAAGCGCAAGAGCCTCATGGCCGGTCTCGAGGAGTCAGAAGGGCGGAACAAGGTTGCGAGAAGGCTGGACTTTGGTTGACGGCTGCATTGCATCAGCGCCAGTGCAGTTCTAGGTGCGGTGCGAAATTACGGGCCCACCACAGCGACGGACATGTGCAGGGTCCACTGAACAAGACGTGATCCGATCGTCTTTGGGAGATACGAGGAACGGCCTCTAGGCGCGCACTTCCGCGGCGGTGGGAGAGAACACGCGCGCGACACTGGCTCGGCGCCCGAGCTGTTTCTGGTTGGCCCCCACTTCCCCACTCTGTCTTTTCCTTACTCACAATCTGGCTCAATGTCAGGCGATTCAACATCAGCCAGCGTCCTGGAGGAGAAAGGCGAGCTCGCGAACGAGGTTGACACGCTGGAGCAAGAGGCAAGAGAGCGCCGCTTGGTACGCAAGCTGGACCTCTGGATCTTTCCGTGCCTTGTGCTTTCCTACCTGGTGACTTGCCTTGACGTGAGCATATCTGAATACCCTCTCCCCCGCCGACTCCGCTGAAGGTGAGCGTCGCAGCGCGCCAATGCGGGTGAGCCGAAAGCTTCAACCCACCTCGAATAAGGAGGACCGGCAGCTGACGTATTTAGGATGAAGGCAACGCCAAAGTGGCTGGGCTGGAGAAGGACCTCAAGCTCCGAGCGAACGACTTTTCGATTGCCACTTGCTTATTTGCAGGTCGAATTCGTCGTCACCGAGGCCGTTCGCTAACTGTTTTTTGGCGCAGTACAGTGCTTTTGTAAGCCCTCAAAGCTCACCCCTTCACCAACGTCGGTTGAGTGATGAGCATTGCCTCAGATCATCTTCGACATGCCGGCCGCGCTGGCGGTCCGCCGATTCGGGTTCCGGCTCATCCCAATCTCCATTATCATCTTTGGGGTACTGACCTTTGTTATTTCACCTTTCCAAAGGATTTACTTGGTGATGCTGAGCAAAGCCGCCCCGCAGAGCATGGCTTTCCTGAAGAATCGAGCGGTTAGTCATTACCGCTTCGAAACCGACTTCAAGGAGACGCTGGATTTGACTTCTTTGCTTCCTGTTACTGCCACAGGGATTCATGGGTCTGAGGTTGGCACTGGGTGCGGGCGAAGCGGCGGTCCTGCCTGGAAACACTGCAATCCTCGCCCGGGTAAGCAGGCAGGTCAACTGAGACGTGACCAGTCAGCTACTGATTATTTGTGTTCAGTACTACCGCCGGGAGGAAGTGTATGGCCGCCTCCTACAGGCTTTGCGAAAGCGCTGACGCTCTCGCGGCCTCGCCACAGCACGGTCAGGATCGCGTTCTTTTTCTTCGCTGCGAACTATCTCTCTGGAGGATTCGGAGGGCTTCTTGCGGCTGGATTCATATCTCTGGACAAGGTCGGAATGCTCGAAACTTGGCGTTTCGTCTGTGAGCCCGAGACGTTGTGACTCGCCCACTCGTCCTGACCGGCGCCACCCCTCCAGTCTTTTATGAGGGAATCATCACGATCGGTATTGGCTTGCTACTCTTTTTCCTTTACCCCTCGGACCCATCTACGTCTCGGATCCTCAATGAGGACGAGCGGGCGCTGGCACTGTCGCGGCTGTCGGCGGGTCAGCTCGACGGGTCAAGTACCTCTCGCGCCAAGTCCCCAACCGTCCGGGAGGTGGTTCGAATTATCGCTCACCCTCAAGTACTCGCGGCGATACTGTTCTACATCTTCAACAATGTGACCGTGCAGGGCCTCAACTCGTTCCTGCCATCCGCGCTCCGTCGTTCTCAGTCGATCCCAAAGCTGACGCGGTCTCTTGGTGCAGAACAATCATCCGCCTCAACTACCCTGGCTCCCCCAACGTTCGTGTCCAGCTGTACACAGTGCCGCCAAACATCTTTGCGCTCGGGTTCGCCAGTGAGGTCTTTCCGGCTGCTCTCAGAGACGTCCGGCTAACAAGCCTCGCCCATCATAGTGACGGTGGCCTACATTGCGATGCGATACAAGCAGTATGCTTTTTGTGCCATTCTCGGAGGCCTGATGTCAACCGTTGGGTACGGCATCTGGACCGCGACGGACAGCACCTTCGTCAAGACTCGGTGTGAGCAGCTTCTTGACGCTCAGACCTTCTGCGCTCAGCCTACACCATTCCAGATTTTGCAATATTCCTCAACAGTGGTAGCGGTTCTACGGGTCCGCGTTCTGTGTCTACACTCTCCTGCGACAGGTCTGACGCCCCCGCCTCGCAGTCCACTCATTCTAGCCTGGATGATGGCCAACGCCAGGTCGGACCAAGAGCGCGCATTACGAGGAGCAGCCATTGGCGGGTTAAGAGCACTCGGGAGCGTGATCTCGCCTTGGACCTATCGTGCGTCGCCGTCCCGCTGCGCGTGATCCGACCGCCAGCTGACCACAGGTCTGCAAAGTGGCGTCGACGGCAAAGTCAGGCTACCGGCCTGGCAACAGTACGAACCTCGCGTTCTCCGTCACGGTCGTGGTGGGAGTTGCGATTGTGAGGGCGGTGCAGGTCCACCAGAACAAGAAGTCGGGGCCGACTGGGTTCAAGTACATTTACTGAAGAAGGCACTGTTTTTAGCCACGATTCAACCGCCCTGAACTTTCTCGAGTGGTTGTCGAAGGTTAAACATTAAGCACAGCTTCCGGAGGCGTTCCCGCTCGGTCTGTTTGAACGGACGTCGGTCTCGGACGGGCACCACTCTAAGCTATGTCGCTCGTCTGTGTGACGCAAAAGGAGGAGCTTTTGCGACTGCCACAAAACTCTATGAATCCGCTACGAGATCACGGTCGAAGACGCAGGAGCAGGGGAGCTTGTGGGGGTGAAGGCTGTGACCGAGCAGGGCGAACGCAAGGCGCCGTCGCGTGAAGACACCACTGGAGGAGAGCGCCACCTGGAAGAGGCATTCTATGTATCTTATTATCATAATACCGTATTTGAATGGAAGATGTGGGTCTCACGAGGCATTCCCCGATACAGCATTAATCTGGGTAGACAGCGTGCAAGCTGGATCGTGCGGACCGTTTGGTCAAGAATGGATATTGTGAAAGCGAGTATCTCCTTTCAAAGCTAGTCTCCAACCCACCGCCCTGGGTAAGCCAGTCCCTCATCGTCCATCCCATCCATCCCGTCGTGAAAGTCCTCAAAGTGGAAGAAGCGCATCTCGAGGTCCTTGGCTCGACCCATCACCTCGCGCAGTATCCATCTTATTTGTCAACGGAACTTATACTTCCCGCTTGCGTACACCTCGAGTTTGATGCCCTCCTGATCACACATCTTCTGAAGGCTCGCCGATTCCATATCAGCGAAACCCCGCCGGTGGCGAACAGATATGAGTTCGAGACTCCGGGCATGCCTCTTGATAAATTCTTGCCAGTCTGATATAGAAACTTCTGGGCAAAACCCAATCTCAAGGTGTCGCAGCGGGATTTGGGGAAAGAGGCGGACGAGTCGCGCATCGTGCGTCGTTGTCAAGGCCAATCGGGCAAGAATCATCGCACAGGTGCTATTTGTAGTGGTCGATCGAGCGCTCGTAAGGCGCCGCTGGGACCACCGAGAGTCACGGCGAGGGGACAACCACTGATACCGCTGCCCGGAGGAGATACAAAAACTGTGGGATCAAGGTTCCAGCCGACACCCGGTTTCTGGTGACTGGTGTAGAGACGCCAGTTGAGTGTCAAGAAGGGCATTGACTATGCGCGGAGGAACTTGGAGTGAGAGGCGGGGTCAGCGCGATCCTCATGAACAAAGTAATGGATAAGTGTACATGCAGGTGTAAATGCATCTAGCGAGATGATACAACAGTACGTCGGCAACCCTTACAACGCCGGGCTCTTCGTCGCCGTCTGCCCTTCGGCGAGCGAGACCCCCTCAACCTTCGCCACCAACGCGTCCACATCGGCGTCGCTCGTCTCCGCCCCAGCGTCGACCTTTTCGTCACCCTCTTTGCTTTCCTCGGACGTTTCCTGACCCGCTTGACTCCCACCTTTGACCTCCGCCTGAGCATCGAACGCCAGGCCGCCCTTCTCGACCAACCTTGCGAGCTCCTTGTCCCACCCGACGAGCTCACAGATCTTCCGAACGCCCTCGTCACAGCCACCGAGCCATCGCACATCGCGAATGCCCTCCTTGCGGCGCGTGCGCCCGTCAAAGTCGAACCCCTCGGGGGACTTTTTGAGCCCGGCGGGATACTTGCCTCGCGGGGCCTCGCCGACCGATTCGAGGTTGATGAGAAGGCGGGGAGTAGAGGCGGGGACGTGGTCCTTCAGCGATGCGAAGGGCTGGACGGTGAGAGAGGTGCCCAGGACGATGAGCAGGTCCGCCGAGGCGAGGTCCTGGGTGTCGCCCAAGTCAGATGGGTCTGCGAATCGCAGTGCGATGCAGACTTACGGGCATACGCGCAAAGAAGCGCTCGGGGAGGCCTTCTCCAAAGAAAACAATCTTGGGCTTCACCTGCACAAGGCAGCCGTCAGCGCCGCCGTCGGGGGAAGCGAGGAAGCGCGACGTACGAGCGCTCCGGGGACACCCTTGCACTTGGGCTCATCACAACGGACGATCTTTCCACGCTCAATTTGGGGCTTGATAGCCTCTTTGGTGTACTGGCGCTTGCACTCAAGGCACTCGGCCTCGGCGAAGGAGCCTGTGCGGATTGGTAGGTCTGATCGGCAATTGGCGGGACACGACACGCGGTCAAGATACGCACCATGCGCTTCAATCACAGACTCGTCATCGAGTCCTGCGATCCGCTCCAGTGTGTCGATGTTTTGGGTGAACCTGCCGTTCGGGCAAAGCCTGAGTCAGCCTAGTCCGCCGTCAAGGCGAAACGCCGAGCGCCAGGACGCATGCGAGAAAGTGCTCACACTGCCTTCAAGATCTTCTTGTCCTTGAGGAGCTTGAAGAAGTAATGCGTCGGCGTGGGCTTGAAGTTGCCCGGGTAAAGCTCCTTCGAGAGCGCGTAGAACGCCTCGGGGTTGTCCACAAAGTACTCAATATCAAAGATGGCCTCCGGACTGCACAAGCGAGGTCGTCAGCTCGCAGACGAGGCGTTGAGAGGGCTCGAGCCGTACTATGGAAGCTGCGCGGGCGATCCCCGTCAGCACGAGGTCCGGCGGGAGTGGCAAGGCGCGGCAGCGGCGACGTACCTTGTATTTCTCGAGGTTGGCATACAGCCCAGTCTCGGGGGATCGAAAGTCGGGTCTGGGGGCGAAGAAGGTCGTCCTGAGTACCCCGCATACGTTCCGGCCCCACAGGACGGCGACTCACATTCCCGCCGAAGTGCTGATGCCCGCACCAGCCTGAAGAGCATCAGGTATCACCGTCAGCTCCGATCCAGCGCGGTCGAACGCAGCGCCCGTCCATCCCGACGCACCATGATGACAACGTTCTTGACCTTGCCGTCCTTGATCAGCCTGGCGACATCCTCCAGCTGCGGCACCCCGCCCTTGGCATCTGGAAACGTCTTCCCGGCGTTCCCCATGCCCTGCGTTCCCGCGAGCGACTTTGTGGCCATGAAGGTCAAGGCCCGCGCCCAGAGACCCGCCGTTTCCTTCGGCGGTGGGGTCGGGTGAGGGGGCGAGGCGCGCGAGGTCCCGCTGAGGTCTGCAGTCGTGAGCTCCGATAGGTCAAAGTCGAAGCTGGATGAGGCGGGCAGCGCGGCGGTTGGGTGGGCGAGGCGAGTGGGGGA